>JAAUXU010024494.1_pt1 | contig 17604 bp, 15 predicted proteins | sample 7278151 | NCBI WGS metagenome assembly JAAUXU01 (sample SAMN14350113, study PRJNA611818) | marine sediment metagenome | isolation source: surface marine sediment (1.8m) | place: French Polynesia: Moorea | collected 2018-08 | reverse complement strand
TCCAGTGAACTTGACAGATGGTGGGACATCTTCAGGACTCTTGGCGATGTATCTAAGGGTCCTGGAGTTGGACACTGTGTCAACAGTGAAGATCTTTTCATCGCTGAAGACAAGCACCTTTCCATCACGGCCTTTCTTCAGCTTGCTGAGGAGAATCCGGCACCTATCGAGGTGCCTCTCGCGCTGAATAGCCATCAGCCCCTGGACTTTCATGACAGCCCTCGACTTCATGCCCAGGTCATGCTTGACGATGCGGGAGATGCCAGTCTTGTCGATGTTTAGGGTCCTGGACATCTTCTGGATGTTGACGCGGGGGTCCTTCTTGATCTCAGCCTCAACAGCTTCAATGTTGGCCTTGGTGCACGTGGACTTCGGTCTGCCTGGAATTGGGTGCTGTGCATACCCTCCTGTGGCTGCAAACAAGTCCTTGGTCCTGTAGACAGTGCTCCTGCTCACGCTGAACTGCTTGGCAACGTCAGTGGGGCTGTCACCTGCCAGGAGGCGCGCGTGGATCCTCTGACGCAGTTCGTCCATTGTCCTGCTGTCGCAGTTCACATCGCCCGATTGTTTTGCTTTTTGCAGGAGTCAAAGCTCTTGGCTCACGCAACTTTGCTTTAGCAGCACATTTAAATAGGCCATCAACTTTCGGCAAAATATTTCATTGAAAATGTGTCCCTTCCTTTATGAGACATACTGTACATGCAACACAACAGTATGGTTCACTCCAACCTTCATTCTGATGATACAGCTCACGCAGAATGGGTTCATAGTCCGTAGACATAGTCAAAGATCACTGGGCAAGGTCACACTGGCTTCCAAGTCCAGTGTAGAGAGCCTTGAGCAAAGTCCAAGATGGCATCGGTGGAGAGTGTATCGTCACACATCCATCTGTCTTGATCATTCTTAAGCAAGTGGCATTTCAGATTGACAAACGGCATCACAACAAAACCACGAGACATGTTACAATTACTCAGCCAGTCTTTACTCACTAGAACAATACTCAATCAGTCAGGTACTCAGGTGATCATTTTCTAGTCCATCTACCAGTCACTCATACTACTCACACGTAGTGACAAATTCCCCCTCCACTCTCCACCCAAGGGAGCCTTGGGTGGGAGTGCAAGCAGACACTCATACACATAGACATAATAGAATAGTCACCACTGATCTTGATCTTCTTTCTTGAGCTGTTATAAGTTCCCCACACCAACCCAAAGTGACACTGCACTGCACTGTAGTCCATTGTTCTTGTTCTAGTCCATGTTCTCATTGGGTCATTAACTCTTCTGCTCCTGTAGTGGTAGGTCCACTAAGGCCTACTTTGTGTGTACCAGCAGATCGTAGCCCTCCAGGCGATTGCACTCAAAGTAAGTGTGGAGATGGTGTCACTCACTCCATAGGAAGGTGCAAGTGATCCTTGATGGACACTCCTGCTGGGAGAATTGGTAGGCCTCGATGGGCTCCATCTCCAGGAGCTGCTCATAACTGGGCAGAACATGTCCACTCAGATCAGGCCTCCGTCTGGGAAAGAACCCCCACTCTGGCTCTTGAAAAAGCTTTTGTGTATGCACTCCTAGGTAAGCAAGTTCTTCAAATGCTAAGAGAGTATCGTGGATCCATGACCAGGTGATTTGACACCCCCCGGAGTGGCCACGCATACTACAACTACCACAGATATGATGGAGAACTGGGGCATACTCTAGTACTGTGAAGGTGCCAAATAGTGCACTTGTGATAGGTACACACCGAGGTGAGTGCCATTGTGGCACCAACAGCTACAATTACTCAGCCAGTCCTTACTCACTAGAACAATACTCAATTGGTCGGGTACTCAGCTGATCATTTTCTAGTCCATCTACCAGTCACTCCTACTACTCACGCATAGCAACAGTCACTATGAAAATGATTCTGACTTCAAGGTCTTGGTGAAAGTCTACCCCTGGGGGGGTCTCCCCCCTCCTCCACTCTCACTACCTCCTCAGCAGCCATTTGATAAGCACTAAAAGAATGACCTAAAATGAAAATCTTTCAACTGTCACTGAAACTGTACTGGTGTATTCTTACCCCCAAAGTAAGCCATGGCCAAGTTGGGGAATGCCCACTTGAGGTTCCAGAATGACACTAAAGGAAAGCAGAAAAGCAAAAAAGTAAGGCGAAACTATATTTTTAGGGGGGTTCAATTTTTTCCTAACAAATCCACCCCCATCTGCAACAAAAGCACCAATGTCTCGAGGGTCGGGGTTGAAAGTGAAAGTGCATCCTTGAGGTCTATCTACAGGGTCTCAAACTAGCTGTCCCAAAGATGCCAAATGCGATGAAGAGCTGCATGACTGTTGACTCTTTGTGGCGTTGAAGGGGCCGGGGGTTCATCAAATACGGGAAAATCTGTATGGAGATAAAGCTACAAGGCTACTTACTCTTGAACAAAGATTAATACTTCCTCAATTAAAGTGGTGAAGATCAAACTGATCTTGGGCATATTTTGTCTGCCCTTTTTTTGAAAAGATTTGTCATGCTGAGGCCTGGAAATATCAACTTCACAAAAATTCCCCAAACACTTTCCAAAAAGTTCTGCAACTTGGCAACTCTGAAGAGGAGAGGGTGAGTGGCAAGGAAATTAGAGAACGAAAGATAGTAGAGGGAAGACAGGTGCGCCTGTTGGTCAGGGCAACAGTACACAAAGTGAGCGAAAGAAAGTGTGCCAAGTAAGGTTACAAAACTGCATCAAGATATTTGACTGATTCAAAATGATTGAGGGGGGATTTTGAACTTCAAGCTACATTTTCCATGATAAGCAGCAACTCTGTTGTTGGGAGAAAAATGGTAAACAAAACACCAGTGCAAGGTTCCCTTTTTGCATAATTTATGTGTATTAATGATCATCCAATCATCACTTTATTTGTAAGGATTTATTTATATGTACTTGTGCATATTGGCAACTCTGCTCTTTCGGCCAAATCTGCCGTGATCATTTTTCAGGGAGGGTCTTCCCTTTACCCTTCTTTCGTTCTCTAATGCAAGGAAGCTGCAGCTTCCTCGGGTGAGCAGCATCTGGATCAGCCACTTGCAACAGGAAAGAAAATGAATCCAGGTGCAGATCTCAAGGACAACACGGAGTGGAAGCACGTGGTGAGTGTCAAGTCTATGGTGAGCTTTGTCTACAGGCCTTTCGACACCGCCTGGAGAGTTGCGTGGTTGCCAACGGCAGAATTTTTGAAAAAGTGTAAAATTGAAATACAAGATTTTCATTGCAAAAAAACTTTGCGTCAGCTTTTCTTTTTTTTGCCACATATCTTGTAAGAGGTTCATGTTTTAAGTGTCCGAGACCAATGAACGCACCCGGTACACTTCTGGGTGGGGGTTTCCTTACACACCAATTCTTCGCAGCAGCCCTCCAAGGCAGCACTCTTGCAACACTTGCTCTTAGGATGGCTGGTCGACCGATTGCAAATGCTGACATTAAATGCGTATTCAAGAAAGTTCCACCAAGCAGAAAGGGAGGGCTGTCATGATTGCCAGAGGCAATCCTCTACTGAAAGTTTGACCGAAGAAAGGCCGAAAAACAATGTGGCCTTCCACTTACCCACTGAATTATGACAGTGTTTTGTATAACAAAAGAGGTGAAGGAGGGAGCGCCTTTGCTACAACCAGCATAGTCAGAATGAGGGGGCTAAAAACTGGAAACTTGGAGCAAGAAATTGCTGGGGTCAGACATATGTGATGTGGGAAAATTAAATTGAGAGACAAGTACAAAAGAGAGTCAAAAGTCATTCATTTTAAAAACCACTGAGCTGATTCTAAGCATCGTTATTCACGGATATAGATAGTAGAATAGCAATGCTTCATGAATTGGTTGCCCATGCAGTGCATGGCACCATGTGCAACCGCTCGTACACCGAAGCATCAGCTGACTTCTGTACCCTCTTCATGCGCGTTGCAGTCGACCAGGAGGAGTTGAAACGTGCCAAATAGATTCAATGGAAATACAGCGTGGTGAGAACAAAAGACTCCTAGCGAACACAGAGAAACTTACTAGCTTATCTTGTTGCCTTGCTGAAGTAGTGGTCAGAGCACTGCATCTTTGATGTACACTTCTGCCATCGCACGACACAGACGAATTTGCTGCCAAATCCTAGTCAAGAGCTAAAATTCAGTGCTCAATGATTGATAAATCCTGAAAATTCACCCATGGACGTGTGACTGAGGACACTGTCATTACGAAAGACGGCCGTTACTACCCACTTAAGTCGACGTGAAACTTCAGTAACGTCTAATTCTAACTCAAATAATGGGTAAGACCTCTTGGCTCGAGATGACGGCGGAACCCGACCAGGATCTGGAAGCTGAAACGTTGGCTGCTGCTACAGATAGAGCTTATGAACTATGGCTTAAGGGCTAATGACTGCAGTCCAGGACCCAGAGGAACTAGAGCTAAAAGGGTTATAATGTTGCTTATTGTATTCGTGATTCTACACAATATCACGTACGAATGCTTAGAACAGTGTAACTGCCACGGACATAGACAAACAAGAGGTACGTTTCGGCGACTGCTAGTGCGACACCCGTCTAATACACTTTTGACCTTCATGGTACTCAGACCGTTCACTTAGAGTAGTCCAGAGGTGGGGAAAGGTCACGTAGTCGGGGACGTAGTCGTAGACGTAGTCGAAGGCGCAGACCAAGTCGTGTGCACGAGGTCGGGAGCAATGGCGTCAGTTCCACTCAAGCATCCGTGAGCAACAGAACCAGTCAACAAAACTCAAGCCCTTCACTCACCCAAGTACTTGCTTCCCCCGTTTCCCCAACAGTACACGATCAACTTGTACACACAGCCGTTTTCGTCGCGACACTTTGGGACCAGACAGAAGGTAGACATAGAGGGCCCGCATACGGATTCAGCAGCGGAAAAGCCCCCTCCCGAAGTATCAGCTGTTGATGCAGCAGATACTAGCATGGAACATCTGAGGCACAAACATGATGTAGACAGGGATGGACAGCTCTTCCAGTACACTTTGCTTCAAGTTCAATCAATTTAAAAGGGGTCAGTTAAATGAAATGAAATTTTCTGCCCAGAAGGTTCTGTCTGGGGATGTTGCATTCCATTTTGTTTTATTATAACAAGAATTGATGAAGAGTTGTGCGTCATGGAAGAGCAGGGCAATAGCAAAACTCCTCTCACTTATCCAGACCCCCAAGAACACAGTTCACAGCACCAAGAAGTTGTCGAAGGCCACTGGCAATGCCAAGAAGTGCATGACAGTCAAGAGATGAAGTCGTACTAAGGACAACATCGAAAAAGTGAAGACCAGCCCACTAAGACATGTGTCTACACTCTCTACGAGTTGACTTCTCGAGGAAGATCTTGAGGCAAAGTCAAGGAAGAGGACCAACAGACACCTGGTAAGCTCCGAGGCCCACGACAGGCATCTGAAAAGGTGCAAGATCATCAACTTCTTCAAGAGAAATGGGCGATGACTGAATAGCATCACTTTTTGTGACGCTATTCAAAGATGAAAGAAATGTTTCAAGTTGATGCCGTCTTTAGCCTCCAACAATGACCGCTTCATCAGCTTCGAGAGGCCTGAAGACATTCCTGCCAATACCAAGTACAAGTGTCGTCGCCGGCAATGGCAGAGGAGAGGCTGACTGCAGTCAGCTGTGTCAGCCTCCTGGCCAAGTATGTCAACCTACTTTTTGACAAAACTCGCCAACATCATGCACCATGATTTAGGCGACCGCGGGAAAAGTTGATCAATTTCTATGCTGTTGCTGTACTGTGCAGGGTAAAGAACCAAAGAAGATAAAGGAGGAGAATGTGAACGAGGCCGTTGAACTGCGGCACAAATGCCAGGTGTCATGATGGTCCTTCAGTGCATAGAATGTTGTGGAAACCCTTATTTTGATCTTGAAGAGTGAGCAAGATGTCAGGTGTCGTGGTGGTCCTTCAGTTCATAGAATGTTGTGGAACTCCCCCCCCCCCCTTTTGGATTATACCCAGTGAGCAAGATCCTTACTCTTAAGTTATCTATGACTAAGAAAAAAGGACCACCACGACAGCTGACTTTTCGCCTCAAAATCGTCGGAGCGAGCCAGCACAATGTTCACCTTCTCCCCCTTCATCTTCTTTGTAAAGAACAGATTGTAGCAGCAACAGCTGACAATCCGGGCCGCGTCGTTGCCCTTCCCTTGGGGGCAGCCTGCCGGTCTTTGCGCTGTCTACATCAGTCTTTTTTTGTCCAGACACAGATTGGACTGAAGGTGCTCAAGATGCCGGTTTAAGTGGCATGGGGTTAAGCAAGGGAGGCGATTTATTTAAAGAGTGGACTTCTGAGCAAGTTGCACAGCTGCCATGGAGGTCCACCCAGCACAGGGCTGCCAACATCTGATGTTGGAGTCTGACCTATCAAATCTGGGTAAAATACGATAACCCATAATTGTTCATCGCTACAAATAATCCCTGTCAAGCTGTTGAGTAGAGGAATGGAGAGCTGTCATTCTGCCTCCCCACTCGTCGTCAGGGATCCAATAGATGACTCTGCCAGGCTAAGCGTCTGGGCTACCAAGTCTGCGGACTAACACAGTCTGTGACGCCATATCACCTCCCTGGGTCAACCATAGCATAGGAAGATCGAGAGCGAGATCAACGAGAGGCTAAAAACATTTTTCGAGTACATTTTCATAGCTTGAGCAACAAAATCGTTCTACCTAGTATTACTTCTCAATCTCTAGTATGCAGTCGTAAAAATGTCACCAACTGCAACTTTGGGAGGCCATAACTGACTGGATGCCAATTCACAACATTCTGGGACGAAATAAAATTTTTAAGGCTTTTCTTTCACATACTGAGCAAGTGGGCTCTCTGGTCACTCTTGGCGCACCCTGAATGCAACACTGCATGTGGAGCAGTGTAGAATTCAAAGGCCACACTGTAAGTCCAGTTCCTACAAGTATTATAAACCGTTAACATTAGTCTGAAGTTCAGTGACGTCCGTCCACTGTGCAGCACGCACGAGAGGGCAAAGTTCAAGCTTGATGTGTCGGCATGGAGGAGCCTCTTTTTCATACTCAAGTTCCTGTCGCACATGGAGGATATTTCGCATTTGCATCTTCCAACCGTACCTCAAGGCTATAAACCCTGGGATGAAAGCTTCTTGTAGTCTCTACATCGTGCGAAGCGTCTCCTCTTCTCCATTCTTTCTTTCTCTCTCTTCAGAGTGCGTAGAGTGCACAGAACTGAATTGTGGTGCAAGAACAAAGAGTGTGAAAGCGGCCCACAGGAGAACAAGAGGCAGATATAGCGTCCTTTCAAGACCCTTAGGGAGTTAACGCTGCTCTTCTTCCAGCGGCCTTTCTCCTGTATAAAAGGCCCCCGTTCTCTCAGCATGCCAATGTCAAGATGTGGGTAACACCCTTTTTTGTGTGCGTGCGCTTGTCGATGAAGAATCGTCAGTCTCCGTGTGACTTTTTGGTGCTCACGTCGTTGAAGACTGACAATGTGATAGCAAAGGCTGAATGTGCCTGAACGACCTTTGTGCAGATGCACAAATGAGGCCTTTTTGATCCCTCGTTGGTGTCCAGAACAACATATGTAGGTAAACACCGTAGACTGTTTACCAAAAGTAGTGCATACCCTGACGTACGGACGTACACTTGTACCTCACACTCACCATGCCACGAAAAACATTCGTATTTGGCTTTGACGATCATTCATAGGTGTTATTCGTTGTTCATTATTTGCGGGATTTTGGAGACATGCGGTAAAGTATTCGCTAACTTGAGAACTCCGATTTTGTGAGAGCAAAGGGTAGACAAGCTACAAGTTCCCATAATGAGGGTACTCATAAAGTGCAGCTACAAAACAAAAGAAATTGCTCTGTTTGAGTTGACGGATAAGCTGCCAAGCAGTCTCAGGCTTCTTGAAGAAGCTCTCCTCCAGGTGCCTCCTACAGCTGTAGAATCTGAACGGGTGTTTACTACTACTGGAAATGTTAGGACCAAAAAGTGCTAATACCTTCGGACGTTATGGTTGACAATATTGTCTTTTTAATGTGGCACTTTTCAGAGAAATATATGTTTTTGCCATTCTTTTTTTGTCTTTCTTTTTTTGCCATTCTTAAAAACCACTGTAAGTAAAAAGTTTGCACAGAAGAAAAACGAACTTTGCTCCTTGTTCTTTAACCCCAGCAAGACCAGGTCTTAAGGACTTTGTCATGGCATAACTATTTACAGAGATCACGTAGACTCTTTGAACTCTTTCTCAGGTGAACACACAAATGTTTCGACCTCTGCTCTATGTCCGTAGTGCTTGTCGATCTGCCAGACAGGCGCTGACTGTGCTTCGTCTATTTACTCACTCCAGGTTTTGCATGACTTTTTCCGGACCTTCATCAACGATCAATGTTCCTTGCGGAGGCATTTTTTTCGCTCCGGAAATGAGTGCTTTCTCGTGTCGCGACGAGGTCATGACGGAGATGAAGGCTGCCTTCGTGCGCATGCCTCGTGCGCAGGGCGCTTACCCCTTTCCTTTTCTTGTCAATGACACACAAGGAAATGCCACATCAGTACATCAGTTCAGGACTCTAATAGCTCGGCCAAAATCCATTCTGCCCTTGAGAAGTTTACGTAGGAGAGAGAAGCTGCGTCGAGTCCAAGGTGGATGGATGGAGCTTCAATGTAGTCATGCATGTCTGTAGACAGCAGAGCGTGCGTGACTTCCAGTCATGAGTACGTAAGAAAGTCCTTAAAGTCTTCCCGGGCAAGCTTAAGGTGCTCACACTTGCACATGAAAAGCTTTCAGGGCACGCAATCCCATAGTTGAGCAACATAGAGAGTTAGGGTGTATTACCCTCCCCTCCAATTAGTTCTAAAGAAAATTAGCTCTGAAGACTCTCACTCGTTTTGCTAAATTGGTTCGTTTGAGAACTCCAGTCAAGTCCAGAAGAATCCACCAAGTGATTACTCAGAGCCAGATAGACAGGGCGGGCGGGTGGGCGGGCAGTCAGGCAGACAGGCTCCCCATCGGACTGTAGAAAGAATAAGAAGAAAAGAAATGCTGGCAATACTAGGGCAACGTTTAGTTACACTGGTGCTTTAGCTATGAACTTTCGACACGAACATCATTTTCTCTGCTCCCTTCTATGGACGTCGCGCGTGTCACAGATAAATACCAACGATGCCTCAATACCGAGAAAATTTATTAGGCACTTTAAAGTATGCTATCATGTTGCACGATAAATGGAGTCCTGTGTGGAAATGACGGGATACGAAAGATGAGCGCTGATTTCTTCATCGTGCACACAGCCCGCGGTCTTTATGGCCCCATAGACTGGTGCCTAGCGGTGGTTTTCCTGCTGTTGAGTACGCATAGCGAGCAGCTCGGGCTGGTGCTGCTGCTCCATTTCTTGGCTCCCTCTGCTTCGATGTGTTTTGTACCAAAAACCAAGAAAAGCTTGCTTATCAAAAGTATTCTTCTCCAAAGTCTTTTTCCACAGTGCCCATTACCATAACAGCAGGAGAAAACAGTCCTGGCCGAAGGAAGACACTTTCCTGGGTCAAATTGGCCAAGGACGTTGTGCGTATGCTGGTTGCTATTCAGTCTGAACTAGTCATGCATGCCAGGGGGCCCCCCCAAAGGGTCACTGCATTTCTTCTTCTTACTTGGGCTGACAAATAATGAGCCCTGGGACGTCCTGTACGCACGAAAACCGACCTTCGGCGAACAGTAAGACGCAGATGGACGGACAGACAGACTGTAATGTCAGGGCATGTGTAACATGTTTTATAGTGGAATCAAGAAGAAATATCTGTCTAAAACCAGTAGACCGACGTCACCCAGGAAGTCACTGGCCCTCTTGAGGACTATGCCTAAGTCCGAGATATGCATCCTCAGCAGTTACAGCCTCTCCGGCCTCTCCTCTTCAGAAACCAAATCTTCCCGGCCAGCAAAATCTGTGACTCCCGGCGCCAGATGCATGAGAGTTGGTTGCAGCGAGAGAGATGATGGCATGGTGACATTCTAAGAAATAGGCATGCAGTCCTGGCCGTAAGTAATTGCGTCGGGCATGGCGGCACCTCATGCTGTACTGAAACGTGTGGAGGGGGAATTTTGATGTGGAACATGTAGATGTGATACTGGGACACAATGTTAAGTACACAGGGTCAATGTCAAGGCTGCCCCTTTTGTTGCTAGAATGCTCAAAAGGCAGTCACCTGGAGAGGAGGGCATGCCAAACAGAATAGAAATTTTACTTCTTCAGGGGGTAAAAGTGGATGAAATTGGCTGAAATTTTCATGGGGGAATCCTGACCTCCTGGCCCACCATTTCCATCGGGATTCACTCCACAGGCCCTCTGGCACCATGAGGAAGCATGCAAAAACCCTGTTTCTGAGTTGAGAGATTGCTAGGTTCAGTGAAGCAACAAAAGAGAGCGACGGGGTGTAGCAAGTAGCGAGAGAAGATAGTCCTGATGGCAGTCATTGGTGGTAGTGAAGTATCGAGCGATGTGGTAGTAACAGCAGCGAATGTGGCAGTCCACATCGAGATTTCCCGACTGTCGTCGATGAGTTTTGTTTATATGTCAAAGTGTCACCCCGTCGCCCTCTTTTTGTTGCTTCATTGAACGTAGCAACCTCTCGACCCGGACACTTTGGTAAGATTCGGAGGTGTTGAACGGTTTGGACACACGCTGGGTGACCTCAGTCACCTTATCAAAAAAGTCTGATCAATGCAGTCTTGAGCAATGCGGCACCTACATAAGCAAATGTTAGTCTAAGAGCATGCCCGCACTGCGTACAGTCAGGTCAGAAAGTTTGCGCTCACCTGAGCCTACACTAAAACTTTGACATGATCATGCCTGAATATATATAAATTTCTTTAAGTATGAAGTTATCACTCAGCTTTTTAGATTTGCCGTCGGAGAGTGGAAGTGTGGTGTGTACACTGAGCAAATGCTTCAAGTATTCAATCAACCTACGTATGGCTCTGTTACATGACACGTTTTGTCTCACATCTTTCCTTTTCTTGTCAGACATCAGTTCCTTGCGGCATTTTAGTCAAAGAAATAGGACAACCGCGAAGAAGAAAAATACTTTAAATGTCAGCATTCTAGACAGGTGCATGAATGATTTTGGCCCTAACTGTAGTGTACATATCATGTCAGTCGGATTCTGCGTCTGACGGTGACCTGGTTCAGAGCTCCACCTATGGTGTCGGAAATGCCCCGGATCCCGCCCTTCGACTCGTCAGGAGACTTCGGACCCGTCAGCCGGGAAAGGATTTTGCGGGCGTCGTCATAACCGACAGGCTGAAGGGGATCCGAGGCAGGGCTGCCTAAGAGGGGGGAATTGATGTTAAGAATTCATGGCGAAGACAGACACTTTTTCTCTCTCGGACTTTCTTCTGCAGACAAATGTACCCAGGATAATGGTACTCACGGACCAGGTACCGACACAGAAACTTTTATACAGTGGACGTCGGGTGGAGTCATAATGTGCTCGCAATCATCAAAATTTCCACACCCGATTCGCCGGCACACTATTCTCTTTTCATCAGTCATCCCGTAGTCAATAGTCATCTTCCAAAACTCAGTTCGGTTTGTTACAGATGCTAGCAAATCAGTGAACTGACTAGTCAAACTAAATGTTATCCACAGTCTCCAAAAATCGTTAGGCTTTCGGAAGTGATGACTACAACCGGTGTCCACTGTGCGCTACTGGTGCCATCGTTACATTCTCAGACTGCATATCAGACCACGTCTGCATGTGAGACACGACCTCAATGATATCGTATTCGGAAGAGATAAAAAGTGGAAACTGTACGTACATGTACTGCACGCACCGATAGTACTATACAGTACCGCAGTAATATCGATCAAGCGTGAATTACGGTGCGTAATCACTGTACAGTACGTACGATATACCTATCTAACTACACATCCTCATACTAATGAGCACTCGGTGGATATGCATGTTTAGTCTGGTAAAAGCATAAGCAAACATAACAGCTAAAGCATAACAGCTGATAACTAGTGACGATGTTGATTTGTTGACTCTGTAGGTGTCACGCTCAATTTGTTATTCAGTACGTCCAAAGTTTTGGTCGAACCGTGACCTCTTCTTCCTCTAGTCGATAAGCGCCGCATATGCTTGACCAAAGTGTTGTTTCAGGACCTCCTAATCCAATGTAGAGGATGCCACACCCTTGGAGCCAGAATGTGTCTTGCTAGACGTTCTCCGGGTCGGGCCTTGCGTAGCCACGTCGACAAACGTATTTTGAAGAGATTAGAAGTGTTTTCTCTCGCTGCATTCGAGGTCCAAGGATCTGAGACGACGATGAATCGGATGCATCCGTTGTCAAAACGTTCTTCGCCTTGTTTTCCTTGAACCCCTGGCCGTAGCGACCCATGTAGATCTTGCCCGTCACATTCACGTTATACTCGGCCCTCTTGAAGAGAAAAAAAAGCCCTCAAAAGTGTATTTCCAAATTTTGCCTCAGCACGTCCACTCCATTGCAGTTGCCATGATCATGATCCCTGGGATGTCGATGCAAAGTTTGTTTTTCCGACCTGCAGCAGCTTGAAGTCGACATTAGCGTAATTCACGTAGATGATGTCTCCCTCTACCGTCATGGCAGGAGAATGGGCCGGAAAGCCATCCACAAAATCCTCTAACTAAAGTAAGGAACAGTTAAGTTCAATGGCAAGTGTGTACAATGCACTTGTGAGTTTTGGACCTGACTGCTCTTCTTCTGTGCAAAGTCCTTGTGGTGAGTAATTTCTGCGGGGAGAACCTCACTGCATACACTGTCCTCGACTGTGTTGAGGTAGAGTTTTGACGTTAAATGTTTAATTCAGATACCTAGATGCCATGTTGGGTACAGAAGTTCAACATTTTCCATGTTCCCTCAGAAGTTCCAAGAAACACCAAAACATCCAAATGATGCAGACATTGCTTGTGTCTTCGAGCTATCGTGTAAGCACTGTGTGACAATTTGTAGTAGTAGCATGGAGCATTTGGAACCTTGAGCTCTGGTGTTTGGCATGCCTTCATCCCGAGGGGAATCCAGTGGTTGGGGCCCCTTGGAATTGTGGGCCAAACGGACAGAAGCACCCCAAACAAATTCAGCCAATTTCATCAACTTTCACCCCCTCAAAAAGCTTAATTTCAAGCCTTTCTGGTGTGCCTCCCTCTGCCCCTTGCTGCCTTTTGAGCACTGTAATATCAAAATGGGCACTCACAACATTGAACTTCTGCACTCAATCTCTTGTCTCAGACTCTCAACAACCCATCTGAGGTGCCCATTTCGCACTAGAAGCTGCAAAGGCAATGTATGAAGTCAGTTTCACCTTGCGAAAATTACTTTTTTTAGGAATTGTACTCGTTTGGCATGTTCTTTACACTTGTGCAAAATTTTCCAGGCATGACCAGAATTTGTACGATCAACAAACCCAACGTCCCACAGGAAGGTCGGGACAGCTGTGTCGGAAGACTAGTGGTCGATCGAACCAGGCTTTGGCCGAACCGAACTGAACACCAAAAAGTAGCTGAACTTGCTGAACTGCACCAAACTTATTACTCTCTACTTTATTTTCAACATCTGAAACTTATCAATGGCAAATTTTTATGGCAAAGTAACAGCTTTTCAAGATCGAGACAGTTCCTTTCTTTGGTGACAATGTCTCCAGCAGTGCTGAACAGTCTCTTGACATGGGTTGAGGTAGGCGGCAGAGACAAATAGGAGACAGCAATCTTGGACAAGACTCTCTTGAGGATGTTACCTGACTCAAAATAGGATTTCCAGAATAAAGGACAAGTTTTGGTTGTGCCAGAATCAAAATATTGGCAATCTCTTCAGCTTGAGACGGCTTCCTTTGGTGTTCACCTGATTGGGTAGAGCAACTTTTAGCAATAATTCCTTTCATAAGCCCAGCAAAATGAGTTTTTGACCCTGATTCCTGTTGGTTCTCCTTCTGTAGTGACTGGCTTACTAAATCACCATCACCAGCTTTGTCAAGCAGTTTCTGGATCAGTGATGTTTTGGCAACCTCCATTGCAATTGGGTCACAGAAAAAGTGTTGCTTGAACCACTGATCAAGGAGGGGTTGCTTTTGCATAAAATGACGTGTCCTCAGGGCCAGAAAACCTTTGTTCCATTGACGCAGTCCGGGCACATTTGATAATGACAACTCATCGATCTTGAGATGACCTTTCAAGGGAATTGATGACAATTGGAATTGCTACACTAACGCTCACCTCGCCAGAACTTAGCATCTTGGTTGCTTCTTCAAAGGACCTCAAAATCTTGACCAGTTTTTCACAGAGGGTCCAGTCTTGTTGGCTGAATCTATAGCATCCGTGGGATGGACAATGAGAGTTGCAGTGAGAGGTTGCTTGTGTTAAAGGACACGATTAAGCATGTAGAAGGTAGAATTCCAGCGAGTTTCAACATCATTCTTGAGTTGAAGATGCCGAGATCCAAGACTGACAAGATCTTGCTGTTGAAAAAATTGACATAGAACTGGTTCAAGTGGGCTGCATGCATGTTAATTCGTCGACACTTTTCAATGAGATTTTTCACATTTTGTCAATTAAAAAGTTCATCCTTAACAACCAGGTTGCAAACTGTGATTCAGACACCCTGTTGACTTCCAGATGCAGTCAGTTTCATTAAAGGCTGCAGTGACACTAGCAGCATTGTCTCTTATGCATAAGTCGAGAGCATTTTCAAGTTCCATTCGCTGACTGCAGAGTTGAGTTTCTTGAAAATATTTTGCCCAGCGTGAAACTCATTAAAGGGAATACTTGCCATGCAAAATTGGACCCTTTTCAAGTCTTGGATATAGTGGCAAGTAACTCTGAGGTATCCGTGATGGTGAGTGCTCCATCCATCAAGACAGACAGAAACAACTTCAGGTCTGTCTTCTTCCCATACCTTTGCTTGGAGCGCAGATTTCATCCGATCATAACATGGAGTGAGAATCGATCTGTAGTATTTGTCACTTGCTAGCTGAAACTTCGGCACAAACATGGCATGATGTCTAATGAAGCGAGGGTCATTCACAATCGACCAGGGTAGGAGGTCACAGATGATGAGATTGTCAAAGACTGACTTGTGGATGCATTGAGCCTTCTCTGAATTAAATGGCAGTTTTGTCTGGGCTTCAACCCAGTTGAAGTTGAAATGGTTGTCCTAGAAAGGGAATGAACAAATTAAAGCTCTTATTCCCATATTTTTATTTTTTCTTGTACCTGAACAAATGCTGTTTTCTGTTGCCAAGTGAACAAATCCCTTCCACTGGCTCCTGATAAACTCACAGAAGAAACTGAATCCCCAATGGTGGGAAGATGAAGCCATCATTTGTTTCGCTCTGCCAATTCTTGATGCTAAAATTTATGTGTCAACAATTTAATCTAGCACTTTCTTTTGTTTGCGATGCTTACCTTCATTTTTTTCAAATGCCAATTCATTGTCGTCAATTGCTTGCTTGGATCCATGGATCCACAAGATACTTTCTCATTGCAAGTGTTGCCAAAGACATACTTATTGTCTGTTGCACAGGTCGTGAAATAATCCCAAATATAATCTTTTCTGGGCATTTTGGTTCACATTGCAAGATGCAGAATTGTCTACATGCCACAACAAGCATGAATAAACTTGAATTAGACACATGGCTTTTTCCGGATCTTACTGTAAGTAGGAATTTGGACAGATTTATGGTCACTTTTGGTTGGATAGAACGTCTGTATTTTCAGAAAAAAATATATATTCTCTTCATGAATTTGAATCGGTTCGGCTGTTCGGCCGAACGGCCGAACCGAACCACCGATCGGTCGATCACTACGGAAGATCAGACAGATGCGTCGTTCTCGTCCAGGATTGACATCAAATTGGGCTGGCAAGTATTTGGGTAGGAAAGCACAGTAAAGTAATCCCCCGACTCCACAGAATCCAGGCGATCCTTAATCCACCTGTGGATTATGAGTCTCGCTCGTTGTGCCTCGTGCATGGGAGCTTATGAATCTTAATGTTTTATGAAATGTGATCGACTACATGGCTACATGCATGTGCATCGCTAATACGTAGTGACCGACAAATGATTTGAATTTGTCATGGAATCCTTACGCCGTTGCACTGAACAAGATCCACCCATTGGAGAAAGGACAGTCCTGTGGCTTGTGTAATCTGTCACAAAATCACGCAATTTGTAGGTTTCTGCTGCTCAGCTAGCTACGACTAAGGGGGATGTGTGTTGAATCCTACACCAATGTACCTGCGACGTGACAACCTGAGCTCAGGTTAAAGCGGTCAGAGCGGATGCTGTGTGGATCAACGCTGAGGATGTCGTCCTCTGACGGATACAGAGTCAAGTTCTGTGGGAGAAGTTTATCGGCTGAATGTATTTTCTCCCGGAGATGGGAAATCAGACGCACCAACTTACGTACAACTGCTTTTTAAATACATAATCGCATAATCTTGGATTTCCGATGGTAGCACTGGGGATTGTCCCAAAATGCAATTTTTGGACAATCGAAAATTTAACCGGAAAAAGGATATTTCGGGAGCGAAGGACCAAGATGCGAGGTAGGCTATTGTAATCAATCACTGCAACAAATTGCAGCTCGATTCTGAAACCCGGCCCCAAGGTGGCCATGGTGAGTACCCTTTTTTAAATAAAGACATCTCCTTTTCTGTATTGCCTTTGAATCTAGTAAGCGCCCTTTGTCAAGAACTGGCGCCGTCATGTGCCATCCGCCACAGAATGTCACTCTAGTCATCGATTACAAAAGCCAGCCCTAAATATCATTCTTCAATTTGACGCTTCTATTTCCCCCAGACGATAACATTTTAATCCCAAAATGTTTACTACTATTTCTGGTGAGAAATCTAGGAGTAATCCGCAAGAATTAAAGTCCAATGGACTGTGCGAGCAAAGGCTTCACCCAGTCACCCAGCTGTCTCGACCCAATGGTATGTCTGTGACCTCTGGGGGTGGATGACCACAGTCCATCCATATGACCAGTACAAGAACAATGAATGGGCAAGGAAAAGGAAATGAGGGTCGCAGATGATCATGGAGGAGAGGATGACCACAATCGCTGAAATGAAGGAGGTTTGGAGGAATAAACCGAATATGTTGCTATGGAAAAAAGGACATCATGTCTGCGATGCCGTCTTGCCCCACATTTTGGGGGATGCCATGGTCATGGAGCGACTGGTGACGAGCTAAATATTTTGCCATGAAAAGCGCATACAGTGCTGTGCAAAAGTCATCAGACACTCGTCTGAGGGACGAGAAACGGGCTAATTTTGTGGCCTTTTTGAAGTGAAATTTCAAATTTTTCCTACTGTGAAGAGGGGGGCACCCCCCTCTCCACACCTCACCCCCAGGTGGCTTTGCCACCAACCCAACCCCCCACGGCTGCCTTTGGTGGCCATTTACTCCCCGTGCAAAAGTCACCGGACACTGCATGTTGCTGACATTTGCGGCCCTGTATATAATGCAATGGGAACTGAAACAAAACACTGTGACCATGAAACGGCACTGCTGGCACTGCAAGACACTGCTGGCCACATGCAACTGTCATTTGAAGGAGAACCGCCAACAC
>JAAUXU010092432.1_pt1 | contig 17613 bp, 17 predicted proteins | sample 7278151 | NCBI WGS metagenome assembly JAAUXU01 (sample SAMN14350113, study PRJNA611818) | marine sediment metagenome | isolation source: surface marine sediment (1.8m) | place: French Polynesia: Moorea | collected 2018-08 | reverse complement strand
TCGGCCCGTATCAGAAGAAGCATTCCAAGGGGCTGAAAGCCCGAATGCAGAACAAGACCCTTCATCCCCTGCTGCCCGTCCCCCTGATGGTGGTGCCCTGAGATGCGCCCGCCCGAAACCGTCGACACCGGTCTGGCGCTCGACTGGACCGCCCGTGATTTCAGGGCCCACTTCACTCCGGAAAAACTCCTGCGTCTGCACCCCCACTGGCATCTGAACGATCTTGCGGCGGAGGGGGCCACCTGGCGGGCGGTGCTCAAAAACCATGAAACCGAGAAGGATTTCGAACTCGTTTTCCGGCTGGGGTTCTCCGACAGGCCCGACGACGACCAGTGCATGCGCATCGAATTCGAAGACGCCCCTCTCGAGGCGTTGGTCTTCGAACGCGCTGCGGGTCGGATTGTCGTTCGGCTGGAGGGCCTCCGCCCCCAGGCCGCCCCTGACGATTTTCAGCTCGAGCTGTGGCTGCGCGGCATTCTGGGCTACCTCGGCATGTACACACGCCCCACACCCGGCCGTCTGATCAACCGGCTCGTCATGAACCGCTTCCTGATCCCCATGAACCCTTCCCAGCGCAAGATCTGCATCATGATCTACCGCTTTACGGTGCTGGAGGTGGTGGTTATTCTTTTGATCGTCATGGGTTACTTCTTCTTCATGCGCTAACCGTGTCCGCCCTAAAGAGGTACCTTTTGGCCCGGGCCGGCGTTTTCGCGATTTTGAAATCCTCGACGCAGATGCCCTACGTCAGCGGTTTCAAAATCGCTGCGGTTTGATGAACGCGATTGGAGACAAGAGAAAAGATGTGAAATCCCGCCGAAGGTCGGGAGCCCGAACCCAAATCCATTTTTTATGGACGGACACGGAAGCCTTGATCTGCAAGAATTACGCGTTGCGGGACAAAGGGAAGGCAACGAGAAACGAAATGCAATTTAGGGTTCACCCCGGCGAGCGTCTCTCTGCCGGATATTCAGTGGATAGCAATCGTCTGAGCGGTAATGGATTTCTTTGAACCTGGCATCGTCATCGATGATTTCGAACTGGGGCCTGTCTTTCAGGAGGGGGCCATGGCCCGGATTCACCGGGCCGTCGACCGCCTGACGGGCGAGACCGTGGCCCTCAAGGTCCCCTTCAAGGACATCCTCAACAATCCGCTGCTGTTCTATCATCACCAGGTCGAGGATCAGGCCCTGCGGCGTCTGAATCATGCCGGTATCGTCCGGCGGATCCGGCGCAAGCGCACCAGCCTCTACCTGGCGCTGGAGTGGGTCGACGGGTCGGATCTGAAAACCCTGCTCCTGCAGGAAGGCCCCCAGCCGCTCGAGCGGGTTTGCGACTGGGCCGGCCAGATCCTGAGCGCCGTGCAGCACATCCACGCCCGGGGGATCCATCACCTGGACCTCAAACCCGAAAACATCCTGCTGGACACTGAAAACCGCATCAAAATCGTGGATTTTGGGCTGGCCTGGCTGCAGGGTGTCCGCGATCTGCTTGCCGAGGATTTCGACAATCCCCACGGCACCCCGGATTACGCCGCGCCTGAACAGTTGGTGGGCGTGCGCGACGATCACCGCAGCGATATATACAGTCTCGGGCTGGTGCTCTATGAACTGCTCACCGGCGAGTTCCCCTTCAAGCGCTCCCGACGCCTGCGGGAAGTGCGCCAGCGCGCCCGCACCGACCCCGTACCCTTGCGGCGCCATGACGCCGACCTTCCCGCCTGGATGGAGGCGATCGTCATGACCGCGCTGGTGCCGTCGCCCGATCGGCGGTTTCCCTCCGCGGAGGCGATGGCGGCAGCGTTGGTCCAGGGGGCCGCCGATCGGCGGCCGGACCCCAACCGCCGCCTGGCACCGCACGGCGCGAGCCGACAGGCCCCGCCCCGTCCGTACGGGACGTCCAAGCCTCAGTTGCTCGGGGCCGTCACCGACGACGCGCGCTCGGACCGGGTGGTCGATGTCCTGCGGCGCGAGGCCCTGCGCCGCGGCGGCGAGATCACGCTACTGGCGGTCAACACCGAAATGGACGATTCGGACCTGGTGCGCTATGCCACGGCGATCGAGGGCGCACAGCTGGGGCGCCGTCTTGAAAGCTACATGCAACGGCTGCGTGAAGATGGTCTGGATCCGCTGGTGCGTATCCGCAGGGGCCAGCCCCTGCAAACCATTCTGGCGACGGCGCGCGATATGCCGGCCGAACTGCTCGTCGTCGGTGAGACGCGCCGTCAAGGCTTCCGCAAGCTCTTCGGCGGACGGCTGGTCGACAAAATCCTTCAAAAGGCCGATTGCCGGGTTGTGGTGGCTTCGTCGGCCGATTCGCCCGGCCCGCCTTCCGACCTGAAGCCATCCGCCTTGGGCCGCGATGATCATCTGGCGATCGAATTGTTCATGCATGACAGCTGGATTCAACATCTGAACCACCTGGCCAGCGTGAGCCGGCCCTATCCCCTGGCGGCGGGGCAGGAGGGCCGGGCGCCCAACGGGGATTGCCCGTTGGACACCTGGCTCCAAGACAGTCTTCAGGAGCCCGAGTGGCGGCCGCTGCTCGGCGAGCTGACCGAGAGCCACCGCAGGCTGCATGCTGTCGCCGACGCGCTGGCCGCCGCGGCCGAAGCCGAGGATTGGGGGCGCATGCAGCGTCTCTATCTCGAGACCGCCCTCCCGCGGGCCTGCGCTTTTCAGCAGGCGCTGCGCGGCCTCAGCCTGACCCTCAAAGAGAACACGGCGTCGCAGCAGGTCGCCCACCTGCCGCTCGCGCCGGCCGGCTGTCCCCTGGAAGCCGCCCATGACGCCGAGGATGGACCGCTGGCGGCGCTCGATCGCATCCGCGACTATTTCTGCCGGCATCCCGGGGCTTCACCTGAAGCCTGCCTGGCGCAGCTGCAACTGCCGGTTGCAGACGGCGAAACGGACTGAGCCATGCGCATCGCCGTATTTTCGGATGTTCACGCCAACCTGGAGGCCTTCGAGGCCTTTGCAGCCGATGCTGCGCGGCGCCGGATCGACAAATACGTCTGCCTGGGCGATCTGGTGGGCTACGGCGCCAACCCCAACGCCTGCATCGAGGGGGTGCGCGCGCTGCCGCAGATCGAGGTGGTGCTGGGCAATCACGATGCCGCCGCCACGTGGGTGACGTCCCCCTACGAGATGAACGCCCGGGCCCGCGAGGCCATCATGTGGACCATGGACCGCCTGACGGAGGCCAACCGGTCCTTCCTCGAGAATCTGCCGCCGCTCCTGCGGGAGGAAAGCCGGGTCTGGGCCCATGCCAGCCCCTTCAACCCCAAGGCCTGGAGTTATGTTCAGGACCACGCCAACGCCCGCCTGTGCCTCTGGCGCACCCGCGCCGACCTGACCTTCGTGGCCCACACGCATCGGCCGCTGGTGATCCGCCCGGGCCGCATGTTGCGCCTGGCATTTGAAACCCCGGAGCATGAGGAAGTTTTAGTGCTGAAACCCGGAGGCCGCCTGATCTGCAACTGCGGCAGCGTGGGCCAGCCCCGGGACGGGTTGCCCGCGGGCAGCTATCTGGTGCTGGACACCGATGCGGCGCGGATCGAATTCATCCGCTTCGGCTATGATGTGCTCAAGGCGGCCGGGAAGATCAAAGCGGCCGGTCTGCCGGACTATTTTGCGGACCGCCTTGGGCGGGGGCAATGAGAACAATCATGCGGCGCGAAAGGAATACAGAACCATGGCATGCAAGGCCATATCGTCCGCGACGGTGTTAGTTCAGTTTATCCGGCGCTTTGATATCGACCGTCATATCGGCCGCGGGTAGGGTCGGATCGACGGGGATAATCAAGCTGAAAACCGTCCCCTTGTCTGTGCCTGTGCTTTCCGCCCATATCCGACCACCGTGCAATTCAACCAGATGCTTGGTCAAGGCGAGGCCCAGCCCTGTTCCCTGATAGTTCTTGTTTTTGGTGGTTTCTGCCTGCTCGAATGGCTTGAAGATGCGATCAATGTCCTGCGCCTTCAGACCAATGCCGCTATCGGTGACACCGATATAAATGCCGCGCTGACCGTTCGCGGTTTCCAATCCAACACCGCCGGCAAGATCAGCGGGGCGCGCCTTGATTTCAATTCGGCCGCGAGCCGGCGTAAATTTTACGGCGTTGGACAGCAAATTGTATAATATTTGCTTTAGCTTGCGTTCATCGGCAACGATGGCCTCCGGAACATCGCGGATGTCATACGACAACGTCACCGCGTTTTTATGGGCTTTTTCCTTGATAATCGTCAGGCTGTTTTTCAGCAGGCTTTCGAGGTCGACCGAGGAAGGGGTCAATGTCAGTTTGCCCGCCTCCACTTTGGAGATATCGAGGATGTCGTTGATCAGCGCCAGGAGATGGTTGCTGCTCTGGTGGACATCGGTCAGGTACTCTTCCTGCGTTTCGTTCAGGTCGCCGAAATGCTTGCCCAGAACCAATTCGGTAAAGCCGATGATATGATTCAACGGTGTGCGCAACTCATGGCTCATGTTGGCCAGGAAATCACTCTTGGCCTGGTTGGCCCTTTCGGAAACGGCCTTGGCCACTTGGAGTTTGCGCGCCGTTTTACGATGCTCCTGAACTTCGCACTGCAATCGATGGTAGGATCTTTCACGCATGGATTCAAACAGGTAGGCATATGCCAGGACAACCAGAAACGAAGGGATGATCCGCATTTTGAGATCGATCGGATAGGACGTGAAAATAGCGGATTCAAACGCCATGACGAAAAATACAACAATGGGCACAGCAAAGAGGATATTGGCGGTAAGACCTTTCCGGGAGCCCAATAGAAACATGGCAAACAGCGGGAACGTGTACATCCAAACATAAGCGCTGTTGTTGACCCCGCCCGTAAACACCAGAAACCAAAAGAGCAGCGAGGCACCGGTGATACCCATGTAGCCGGCCGTTTCGATCTGGCCGGTACGATTCAGATAGACCACCGTACACAGCAGCAGGAACGCGATCAGGAAATCAAAGCCCCCCAGATAATGGTTGGATTGCCAAATGGCTAAACACCCCATGGGGATCAAAACCATTATCCCGATGATGCCTACGATGTTCAGCAAGACGACTTTTCGAAACAGCTCGGCGTCGTGCTGGCGCTGGGCCAGCATGCCGTTGAAAACGGTCATCGTCTTACGCCGCACTTCAGCGATCACGCTCCAGTCCCTTTCTCCTCCACCCGCGCGTTATGCCGGTTATGGTGGACTACAGCCTCGGGCTTAAGGGCCGTTATCGGTTTTTTCCCGGAAAAGATTAGAATGACGAGTTTTTTTAGGGGCGTCCGCCCAACCGATCCCTTGGGGCCGGACAGGCCTTGTGACATTCTCACTTGAAAACGATTTCCAGGATGGTGAAATCATCTTCAAACGCATCGGTGGGCGCGATTTCCTGAATGTATCGCTGCAGCCGATCCAAATTGGCGCGGTCGGGATTGAAAGCGCGCCGGCTGAAGTCTAGAAAGGCATTCAGTCCCCAGATCGAACCATCCGCCCGGGTGATGTCGTACACGCCATCTGAGAAAACATAGAGGCGCGCCGGCCGGGAAACGGTCTGGATCTTCCATTGGTAGTCCACATCCCGCTGGCCCCCCATGATAAAGTTGGGTGTCTGCAACAGCTCCATTTGGGTTGGCTGCGATTCGGGCGAGGAAAGCAAAAGCGCCGGCGGATGACCGCCACTGGCATATACGAGCTTGTGATTATGACGATTGTAGACACCGTACCAGATGGAGAAAAACAAATCGTTGTGCTTTTCGGCGGGAAATGTATTGTTCAGCGCAAAGAGGACCTGGTGGGGTTTGCGAAAATCCGTGTCGGGCAAAGCATGCGAACGCAGCACATTGACCACCGAAACAGATAACAGGGCCGCGCCCCAACCATGGCCGCTGACATCGATCAAATAGATGGCGAAGTAGTCCTCATTGATCCAGTGGTACCCGAATGAATCGCCCGCCAGGGAGGCCGAGGGAAGAAAGCGCCAGTCGATTTGAATGGCGCCTGAAGTGATGGGCCGGGGCAGCACGGTCCGGACGTAACCGGTGGCGTCGGAGAGTTCCCGGTTCAAATGCCGCAACACCTCGTTTTGCTCGACAAGCGTTTTATTGAGCAACGCTTCGGCCTTTTTCTGCTCGGTTACGTCGCGGGCGACTTCAACCGCGCCGATAATATCGCCCGCTTCATCCCGGAGGGCGACCGATATCAATTCGACCAACAAAACCCCACCGTTGGGCAGGGCGATATCCCGGATCAACCGTCGTTCCTGGCCGTCTTGGAACACCTCCAGGATCTTACAGTCTTCGCAGGGTTGTTTGCGGTTGCGGAAAGCTTCATAGCAGCGTCGGCCGATTAAGGATGCGCCGTATAATTGGGTGACGACCCGATTTTGAAACGTGATGCGAAGGTTCCTGTCGATGATGGTGATTCCTTCGCTGACCGTGTTCAGCACAATCTCGAAAAATTGATTGTCAAGTTGCGCTGGCGTGTTGGTACCCATACCGGACCTCCTTTGGGGTGCGGGGAAAACGGCTTCGTGGAGTCGACCGGCTCCGGGCGCGGTCATCCACAGACAGGGGATTCTCCCCATGGCCTGCGGTGCCTGATGCGCTGGTCCCGCGCAAGGACTTTGGGCCGGTCCTCCCTCTGCCGTCTGCCGTTGCATTCGGTTCACTAAGCCCTGCGGTGCTCCGCAGAGGTGTGCCGTGCTCAATCCCCGTCCTGGCACTCCGGTCCGGTGTAGGCGATGTGCAGCCCGACCAGGCGGGCCACGAGGATGGTGAGGTAGAGCTGACCGATGATGGCTTCGATGTAGGCCAGGGCTTTGGACGGACCGATGACAGGCAGGACATCGCCGTAGCCGAGGGTGCTAAGGGTAACGAAGCTGTAATAGAGAAAGTCGGTCTCTGCGAGCAGCTCCGAATTGAAGGCCCCGGGGATCAGGATGTTCGTGAGGGAATAGAGGTCGCGCCAGATCAGGCCCAGGAAGAGATAGACATTGACGGCGGCCGCGATTTTTTCACGGTCGACGACGCCGGCTTGCAGGGCATATTTCAGAAGGCCGATGCAGATATAGCTGAACGCTCCGATTTGGTAGAGGTCGATATAGATTTCGAGGGTCCGGTTGTCGACGAAGACGCCGACCCAGTCCATGAAGATGGCCGGGATGATCACCAGGGAAGAGACGATTGCCTGGTGATGACTCGCGCTCAGGGCATGAATGCAGGAGATCAGCAGGAGCGTAATGAAGATGTTCAGGGCGAAGTCAATTTGCGCCAATTGGAAGTAGTCGAGGAAGGGATAGACCACCAGGACGCACAGGAAGGCCGCCATCAGGAGTGTGAAACGGTAGCGGCTCACCCGACACCTCCGCTGTCGGGCGTCTCGAGCTCGGTATCCGCATGCGCATAGGCCGGACTGCAGCAGCACAGGAAGACGAGATCCTCAGCCCCCGCGTTGATGACGCGGTGCCAGCAGCCGCTGGGGATCAAGGCGGTGTCCCCGGCCCTTACCGGCAGGCGCGCGTCGTCGACCTGCAGCATTCCGCGGCCGCGCAGAAAGTGGTAGATCTCTTCCGAAGTCAGGTGGCGGTGCCGCCGGGTCCGGGCACCGGGCGCAACGATGGCCTCGGCCAGACTCAGGGCCCGGTTGCCGTGGATGTCAGGGTGCATGAGCTCGCGGATCGTCGAGCCGTCCCTCGTGGTATAGGGTACAATATCGCGGTAAACGGAGTGAATCATTTTTCTCCACCGTGTGAATGAAGGTCTCGATGGCGTCGGCGACGACCGCCGCCCCGGAAGGGTTCAGATGGATCCCGTCGGTCAACAGGCGGAAACCGTGGCGTCGGGAAATGGCAACCAGGCTGCGGCCCAGCACGAAACGCCGGATCTTGACACCCAGGTAGCGGGCGTCGGTCACGTGGTCGAAGTCCAGTTTGGGCGCCCTGGCGTGCGGCTGGAGCAGGGCGTCCATTTGCTCGTTGACCGGAAGATAGGCAACCCCGGCCTGGCGGGCCACCGCCTTGATGGTGCCGCTGTAGGCCTGTGTTTGGCGGTAGGCTTCGTGTTGCGGATCCTCTCCGAAAGGCGGCAGCGACAGCAGCGCCAGGGGCGCAGCCGTGGCCTCACGAAGTTTGAGGCACAGGGCCGACAGGTCGCGGCGGAAGGTATCGATCGTGGGAAATTCGGGCAGGCCGTTTTGCTTGCAGGCCTCGTCCGCGTTGCGGGGGTTGAGGGCTGCATAGGCATCGTTGCTGCCCACCAGCACGGTGACCAGGGCCGGGTGGCAGCGGATGATGTCATCGAGTCGCTGCAGGACGTTGTAGGCCATGTCGCCGTTGAGTCCCGCATTGATGAACCGATATCCCTTGGCGCGGAAGCGCTGGCGCAGCAGCCCCACGTAGTCGGCGCTGACGCGGCCGTGGGTGATGCTGTCGCCCACGCAGACGATGGACGGACGGTCGCAGATCGTGGCGACGCTGTGGTGGACGCTGGCGGGCGGGCAGACCGGCGGCCGATCGGTGCAGAAGCGGATCCACTGAAAGAGCAGCACGGTTCCGGCAGCAAGCGTCATCAGGACCAGAAGAAGGATCCACACGATAATAAGGTCTACCTTTCCAAATCAGTGTCTGTCCACCAACGGCATTTTGGGGCCCGTGTCGGCGTGCGTTCCACTTTAGATTCTCGACGCAGGCCGTATTGACCAGCGGGTTCGAATTTGCTGCGGGCATGCCGGGACCCAGATCGATGGCGCTGGATGGACGCTTTTTAGGCGCGCAGGGTGGCCGTAAGCCGCAGCGGGTGGACCAGCAGTTCGAGCGCCGGCAGGATTCCCCGGCAAACCACATCGGCGGCGGCCAGGGTCTCAAACGCCGCGCCTTCATCCAGAATCACCGCCATGCCCAGACCGGCGTGCCGCAGCATGAGGCGGTCATTGCGGCCGTTGCCGACGGCCACGGTGCCCGCGCGGCCGAGATCGTTCACGTAATCAAGCTTGGCCTTATCCTGCCTGCCGGGGGGCAGTACCGTGAGTTGGGCGGGGCTTCCGGCCAGTTGCTCGGCGGCCAGGCCGAAGGTGTCCGCCGTGACGACGTGGATCTTCAGGTGCGCGGCCAGTTTCTCCAGGGCCGGGGCCACGCCCGGCACGATGTCACCGTCGACGGCCAGGGTGCCGTTGTAGTCCATGACCAGATGTTCAAGCTGCAACGTCCGGTAGCCGGGAATGTCGACAGTAAGCATCCATCTCCTCGCGTCGGGGGGAATTAGACCGACGATCGCTCGGCGACGACTCGGGCCGCAGGCCGCGGTCCTCAGGCGATGGTCACCTGATTGCGTCCCCCGGCCTTGCTGCGGTAAAGGCCCTTGTCGGCCCGTTTCAAAAGGGCTTCGCCGTCATCGCCCGGCAGTACCAGGGTGGCGCCGACCGACAGGGTGACCGTGATATTGCCGTCCTCATGCGGCAGCCTTGACTGGGCCACCAGCGATCGCATGCGCTCGGCCACGCCGGCCAGGGTTTCCATATCCACATTGACCACCACCGCTAGAAACTCTTCGCCGCCCCAGCGCCCGGCGATGTCGAAGGGCCTGAGGGCGTTCAGCATGGTATTGCCCACCATTTTGAGCACTTCGTCGCCAGTGGCATGGCCGAAGGTGTCGTTGACGGTTTTAAACCGGTCGATGTCCGCAAAGAGAATCCCGAAGGTCAGGCCATAGCGCTGGGTCTCCGCCAGGCGGGCCTGGATTTCCTCCTCCAGGCGCCGGCGGTTGGGCAGCTGGGTCAGCGGGTCCAGCCCGGTCAGTTTTTCCAACAGGTCGATGCGCTGGCGCAGGGTTTCAGGCGAGGAGTTGTCGGCGAAGACTTCCACAGCACCGATGATGCGTCCCCCGGCATCCAGGATCGGCGCCACCCGAATGCGCACGGGCACCCGGTGGCCGTTTTTGTGCAGCAGAAAGACATCGGCCTCACGCGCCTCACCGTCTTCTAATGTGCGGGCCGCCGGGCATTCCTCCTGGCAGAGACTGCGGCCCTCCTGGTCCAAATGGCAGAGGATGTCGTCGGCGCAGGGGCGCCCGATGACCTCCGGGGCCACATAGCCGGTGATGCGCTCCGCACCCTGGTTCCAGAAGGAAATGGTGCGGTCGGTGTCCAGGAAGTAGACGCCTTCGTAGAGATTGTTGAGCACTTCCTGGTAAATGGCGGTGTTCTCGAACATGATGGTCGTAATGTCGCACGCCGCCCGGTTTGCATTCAGCGGCTAAAGATCGTAGGGGGTCATGCTTTCGTAGCCCACGTCGGTGACGAGCACGGTCTGTTCAAACTGCGCCGAGAGCGAGCCGTCGGCCGTTACTGCCGTCCATTTGTCGGGCAGGATGCGCAGGGCGTGCCCTCCCAGGTTGATCATGGGCTCGATGGTAAAGACCATGCCGGGCACCAGGGGGATGCCTGTGTGGCGCTTGCCGAAATGCGGTACCTGGGGCGCTTCGTGAAATGCCAGGCCTACGCCGTGGCCGACGAATTCACGCACCACTGAACAACTCTGCCCCTCGGCATAGGATTGGATGGCCCAGCCGATGTCACCGACCGTATGCCCCGGTTTGACCATGGCCAGCCCCGCCTTCAGGCTGCCGCGGGCCACCTCGACGATCTTGCGGGCTTCCGGCCCGGGCGTCCCGATGAAGTAAGTCTGGTTGGCATCGGCGTAATAGCCATCCAGGATGGAGGTGATATCCACGTTGACGATGTCGCCTGCGTTGAGCACCCGTTCGCCGGGAATGCCATGGCAAATGACCTCGTTGACGGATACGCAGACGCTCTTGGGAAAACCGCGGTAGTTCAGCGGAGCCGGTTTGGCCTTGTGTTGCAGCGTAAACGCGTGCACCAGGGTGTTGATGGCCTCGGTGGTGATGCCGGGTTTGAGGATGGCTTCGACCTCGCGGAAGGTCGCCATCACCAGATCGCCAGCTTTGCGGATCTTGGCGATTTCGTCAGCACGCTTGAGGCGGATGTTGTACTTGCGACGATAGACGCTATCGACGGGCTCCGGTTTTGCGCCCGCGCCTTCCATACAGCAGTTTTTATATTTACGGTTACTGCCGCAGGGGCAGAGCTGGTTGCGCCCGATCTTGTCGGCTTTCTTTTTCTGTTTCATCGGTTACCGTCGTACTTCCATCGCGGCCCGTGTGTGCCCGGCCGTGGTTTCATCCTGCAATGATAAGGATTTGACACCCTAAATCAATCAGAAAGGGCTCAAATTGTCCAGTGTATACCCTTAGCCTGCCGCCATTCCGGCGGGCGCAGCGACGTTTAGCGGTACGCTCGCGGGGTCAAACCGTCGTTCCGCCGATATCCGGGGGATCAATCCAGGACGCGGCGGGCCTTCCAGAAACTACGGCGCCAGTAGTGCTCGTCCAGCCGGGAGATCATCACCCCGCGGATGGTGGAGGCGTGCACGAATTCGTCGCGGCCCAAATAGATGCCGCCTCTTTCGTCGCTGTTGGCCGGCCCTACGTGATCGGCCGTTTGCGGGGGGGCGGGGCCTCCTCGAGGACCAGGCGGACCCAGTCCTGCGGGTGGACGTCGTCCTCGGACAGGGCCATTCCCCGCACCGATACGCCGGCCTGATGAACCGTCTCACGATCACCCGACACCAGGGGGTGCCACCAGGAGAGTGGTTCACCCGCCAGGAGTCGGCGGTAGGCGCAGGTGTCCGGCAGCCAGTCCGCCCGGGTTAGTGTCTCCGGCGAGAGCACCAGGCACGCAGGCACCCTCTTCGTTCGGCGGCGATAGTCCCGGCAGCGGCAGGTCCTCCGGTTCAGCAGGCGGCAGGCCACCATGGTGAGGTAGACCTGACCGCTTTCTTCGTCCTGGAATTTGTGCAGGCAGCAGCGGGCGCAGCCGTCGCAGAGATCTTCCCACTGGTCCGGGGTCATATCCGCCAGAGCGGTCGTTTTCCAGAAAGGGAGCGACGCGGGCATACTGACCTCAGGGATTCACCACGGCGGCCCTTTCGATGACGATGGCCCGCTTGGGAACGTCCTTGTGGGCGCCCACCGCCATGGTCGGCACCGCCTCGATACGCTCCACGACCTCCATGCCCTTGATGACGCGGCCGAAGACGCAGTAGCCCCACCCCCGTCGGGAGCGGCTCTGGAAGTCGAGACTGGGATTGTCCTTCGTATTGATAAAGAACTGCGAGGTGGCCGAGTGGGGATTGCTGGTGCGCGCCATGGCGATGGTGCCTTTGGTGTTCAGCCTCTTTCGCGAAGCCTCGTTGCGAATGGGCTCATGGCCGCTCTTTTGGACCATGCCCGGCAGCATGCCGCCGCCCTGGATCATGAAATCCTTGATGACGCGGTGAAAGATGGTGCCGTTGTAAAAACCCTCACGGACATAACGGAGGAAATTCTCGACGGTCTTCGGGGCCGATTGGGGGTCCAGTTCCAGGACGATCAGGCCCTTGGTGGTTTCCAGGCGAACCTGCGGCTTGCCGGCGGCCTGGGCCGGGGCGGTCATGACGACGATAATGAGGGCCACAAGGACCAAACGGGTCATTTTCACGGGTGTACCTCCCTTGCATGGTGTTGGTCGGCGATGGCGCCGGTCGCAAACCGGCTTTGACCTTCGTGATGACCTCTAGTGGATTTTGACCCAATCGTCAACTCAACCCATGGCTTGTGGCTTCAAAGACGAAGCGCGGCGGGGTTTGGTCGACACAGCAGGTCACGGTGTGCGCCCGTGACCGTTTGGCTGTCGACCGGTCGCAGCGCAACGCCGACCCAAACGCATTGACATCTTTGGGCCTATCGGCTAAACTTCGGAACGCCTAAAATTTTTTACCTTGATGAGGAAACGGCATGCCAGCATCGGACGCGCTCACGGCGAGCATGGAAGACTACCTCGAGGCGATCTACCACATCGTCCGAAAAAAACAGGCGGCGCGGGCCAAGGACATCGCCCGGCGCCTGGCAGTGAACAATTCTTCGGTAACCGGCGCTCTGCGGACGCTGTCCGAAAAAGGGTTCATCAACTACGCGCCCTATGACGTCATCACCCTGACCCCCAAAGGACACAAGCACGCCGAAGACGTGGTCCGCCGTCACGAGGCCCTGATGGATTTTTTTACCAAGGTCCTGTGTGTCGATGAGGCCGAAGCCTCGGATGCGGCCTGTAAGATGGAGCACGCCGTTTCGCGGACGATTCTAAACCGCCTGATCCGCTTCGTCGAGTTTCTGGAGATCTGCCCCCGCGGCGGTGAATCCCTGATCCAGGGTTTCAAAAATCACTGCGGACGGGAGGACAATTTCATCACCTGCAGCGATTCGCTGGCCGAGTGCCTGGCGGGTCTCAAGAAGCGTCAACTCCAAATCGAGGGCGCGCGTCTCGACACGGTGTCCCTCAAGGTCCTCGGCCTCAACCAGCGCGGCAAGATCATCCGCATCGAGGACAAGGGCGAGGCCGGCCGGAGACTGGCCGAGCTCGACATCACCCCCGGCAGCATGGTGGAGGTGATCCGTATCCTGCCGGAAACGGCGGCCATCGAGATCAAGGCCCGGGGCTATCGCCTGACAATCGGCAATGAAGATGCGGCCCGGATCGAAGTCGAACGCTATTCGGCCTGAACCCCGGCAATCACCCGCCAGACACCCGGCCGCCACCCTTCCTGCCCTGCTACGAGTGGCCGACAATCCATGCAGCCGTTCCGGAACTTTCCGCCCGCTCTGTGCTCCCGCATTCGATTCGTCCTGGCCGATATCGACGACACCCTCACCATGGCCGGTCGTCTGCCCTCGCGGCCTTGGAGTCCTTGCAGGCCGCCAATATCCGGGTGGTTCCCGTCACCGGTCAGCCGGCGGACCGGGTGTGGTTCCTTACGATCCGGTCGAGGGCGTCAACGAGGTGCCTCTCCTGGCCGGGGGGGACGGTGGTGGCCGCGGCCAGGCTGTGGCAGGCATCCACGAAACCGCCCACCGTCCGGGTGGCCTCGGGCAGCAGCCGATCGAGGCCCGGCATCTGGCCGTTGCGGATGCGGGTTTCCAGGGCCGGCCCCACCCGCATGGAGACCTTGACGGCGTTAAAGCGAATGGCGCCCAGGCCCGGCAGCAAATCCGGCACGGGCTGAAATCCGGCGATGTAGTTGTCAGGGTCGATAAACTCGCTTTGACGGATAAACCGGCAGAAGGCGCCGATCATCTTGACGCCGATGCCATCGAAGCGCCGGGCGACGTGGAACCACTGAATCCTTCCGGTTGAGGCCATACCGCCCGCCCGGAGATGATCGATTTCAGCCTGGAAAATCTTTTGGCGCTGCCGCGTGAGGGCGGTCGTCAATCGGCGCGTTTCTTCGTCGTAGCCCTCGAGGCAGATCTGCAGACCGGCCTCGGGCCCGCCCTGAAAAAAGCCCATTCCGCCCAGGATGTCGAGATCGGCCGCCAGCCTTTCCACGGGGCCCTCGTGAACACAATCTTCAAGGAAGCAATAGCGCTCGCCCCCGGCGTGGGGACGGATTTCCAGCTGACCCATGGCCTGCGCCGTCCGGGCCGCTTCACGGTTCAGACCGGCTAGACGCCCGTCTCGGAAAAAACCGTCTCCCACCGCGCCCGTCACGGCCAGATAAGCCAGGTCGTCATTGGAACGGGCCAGGATGTGCGCAAAACGATAGCATGCGGTCGATGCGGACACATCCCGGTCTCCGCGGTAGCCGAAGAGATCCGGATCCAGGTTGTGCACGCAGGGGTCGGTGGCGGGCCGGGCCGGGTGGTGATCCAGGATCAGCACCAGGTTGCGCCCCTGATTGTAGGACGAAATCAGGGGGGCGATCTGGCCGGCAAAATCCGCAAAAATCAGAACCTCGCCCCGGCTGTGGAAAAGTTCGGCCAGAATCTGCGGATAGGGTTTTTCCAGGCAGATGCGGTCGACACCAAAGCCGGCCCGCGCGAGCGAGCGGCTTAGAATCGCCCCGGAGCTCAGACCATCGGCGTCGTTGTGGTGGCACAACCGAACCGTGCGAGCGGGCCAGCTATGAAGGGCGTCGATGGCGTGCGCCATGGCGCGATCGAGCAAATTCGGCATCCCCCTCCCTCCTTTAAGCTTCGCTGGAAGCGCCATTGGCGGTCGCGCCTCCGGTCCGCAAATCGAATCTCGTGGTTAAGTGGTTAAAGGAATTGACAAAACTTTACAAGGGTGACAGAAAATCGAGATCTACCTATTTGTACGTCACTTTGAAGTCGGCTCGCATGGGCAACGGTTCTGTCATTTTGTGACGGCCCCGTTGCGGGGAACTTGTTCACATCTTACAGGGGAGGGAGACATGTTCAAGTCAGCGATGCATTCTGGAATCTTGGGGCGCGGCGCCATTCTGGGCGTCGTTTTGCTTTTAGGCCTGGCCGGCAGCAGCTCGGCGGCGGACTGCCCCAACCGGGGCAATCTCGATGTGCGCTACTGCGATGCCGACGGCGACCTGGTGGCCGATCCCCCCGCGGATAAATCGCAACTGCTCAATCCGGATACGCTGGTGTTCTCCTACACGCCGGTGGAGGATCCATCCGTCTACGAAAACGTCTTCGAGGAATTCATGGATTACCTGGCCGCCAAGACCGGCAAGAAGGTCAAGTGGTACGGCGCGGAGTCCTACGCCGCCCAGGTGGAGGCCATGCGTTCGGGACGCCTGCACGTGGCCGGGATCTCCACCGGACCCACGGTCTTCGGCGTGAACCTGGCCGGCTATGTGCCCATCGCCATCATGGGCAAGGAGGACGGCACCTTCGGCTACAAGCTCCAGCTGATTACCCACAAGGATTCGGACATCAAGAAAATAGGGGACCTGAAGGGCCGCAACATCGCCCACGTGACACCTTCGTCCAACTCGGGCAACCAGGCCCCCCGGGCCCTGTTCACCGCCAAAGGGGTCAAGCCGGACGTGGACTACAAGGTGACCTATTCGGGCAAGCACGACAACTCCATCATGGGCGTGGCCAACAAGGACTACGACGCCGCGCCGGTGGCCTCCAGCGTGCTGGAGCGCATGGTCCAGAAGGGCGTCGTCAACATGGACGATCTCCGGGTCATCTGGGAATCCCGTCTGTTTCCGACCACGTCCTACGGCTACGTGAACAACCTGGATCCTGTCCTGGCGGCCAAGGTCCAGGATGCTTTTCTGACCTTCGACTGGAAGGGGACCGGGCTCGACGAGGAGTTCGGCAAGCAGGCCGACCGCTTCATTCCCATCACCTTCAAGGAGCACTGGGCCGACATCCGCACCATCCAGGAGGTCAACGGGGTCGTTTACAGCCAGGATGCCCTCAAGGGACTCAAGGTCAAAAAGAAAAAGAAGAAAAAGAAATAGCAGGAACCCTAATCTTGGTTTTGGGATGCGTACCAGTCTCAATCCTCCGGTGGAAGCTGGGAAGCGATGCTGACGATCTCGAATTTGGAAAAAGTCTACCCCACGGGCACCAAGGCGCTGAGCGGCATCGGGTTTTCCGTGGACGCGCCCCAGGTGGTGGCCATCATCGGACCCTCCGGGGCCGGCAAGTCCACGCTGATTCGCTGCATCAACCGCCTGGTGGAACCGACCCGGGGGCTGATCCAACTTCACGATACCGACATCCTGGCCCTTAATCGGCGCGAACTGCGGCGGGCGCGGCGGCGCATGGGCATGATCTTCCAGGAGTATAACCTGGTGGAACGCCTGACGGTGATGGAAAACGTACTCTCCGGGCGGCTGGGATACGTCAGCTTCTGGAGAGCCTATCGCCGCAAGTTCCCGCCGGAGGACGTCAGGGCGGCTTTCGAGCTGTTGGAGCGCGTGGGGCTCGCCGGATATCAGGACACCCGGGCGGACGCGCTTTCGGGCGGGCAACGCCAGCGCGTGGGCATTGCCCGGGCACTGATGCAGAAACCCGACCTGCTCCTGGTGGACGAGCCCACCGCCAGCCTGGACCCCAAGACGGCCCGTGAAATCATGCGGCTTTTGGTGGAGCTGGCCCATGATCGCGGCACGCCGGCGCTGGTCAACATCCACGACGTGGCCCTGGCCCAGGCCTTTTCGGACCGTATCATCGGGTTGCGCCAGGGCGCCATCGTCTTCGACGGCACCGCCGGCGATGTGACCGAGGCGGTGCTCACCGAGATCTACGGCGAGGAAGACTGGAGCACCACGATCCGGCGCGAGGGCAACGGCACGCACGGCGGGTCGGACACCAAACCGCCGGAGGACAAGAACGGCCTGATTCGCGAGGCCGCGGCCGGATGAGCGCGGCCACCGAAACCACTCCGGCGGCAGCACCCCGGTGGCACCGGATTCGCATGATCGAGAATCCGGTGTTGCGCTACGGGCTGCTGGCCCTGGCCCTGGTCTATTTTGCCTGGTCCATCGGCGCTTTGGACATCAACTGGCAGCGGGCGGCCAACGGCATCCCGCGGGCGGCCAATATGCTGGCACGCATGTTCCCGCCGGATTTCAGTCGCTGGAGCCTGCTTTTCAAGGGTGTCATGGAAAGCGTGCAGATGGCCTTTGCGGCCAGTTTTTTCGGCATGCTCCTGGCCATTCCGCTGGGCATCTGCGGGGCCGTCAACCTGGTGCCCCGGCCCGTCTATCTGGCGGCGCGTGCCTTGATCATCCTC
>JAAUXU010124824.1_pt1 | contig 17614 bp, 13 predicted proteins | sample 7278151 | NCBI WGS metagenome assembly JAAUXU01 (sample SAMN14350113, study PRJNA611818) | marine sediment metagenome | isolation source: surface marine sediment (1.8m) | place: French Polynesia: Moorea | collected 2018-08 | reverse complement strand
TGTGTGTGTGTGTGTGTGTGTGTGTGTGTGTGTGTGTGTGTGTGTGTGTGTGTGTGTGTGTGTGTGTGTGTGTGTGTGTGTGTGTGTGAGTCTGCCTGTCAGGCTATGGCCGCCCCAACCGCCGCACTGATCGTCACCAAACTTGGTCAGCAGGTGCTACACATCACATGCTTGAAAGTGATGCCGCCACACCTCAGATTTGAGGCCGGTTTGAGGCCGAAATCGAGGTCCAAATCAAGGTCCGAAGTCCCCTTTATCACATTACACAGACCGTAGACGGCCATGAAGTACCAATAGGTCAGCCTCTTGGAAATAGCTGCACAATACCAGCTTTGGCCAGAGCTATCTATGGCAAGAGGAGAAGGTCAGCAGGGGTAGACATTGAGCCAGGAACAACAGGCAAGCCAAACTGCGGCTCGACCCATCAACTGGTGGCCCGCTACCATCACTAAACTGGGGAGGGAGTGAAGAGTGTCGAGATTAGCCAGTTTCAAAAGAGAAATCAAAATGGATCCGCTCCGGGTGCAAAGTGGGTGTCACGTGCGAGATCAGCTTGGTGTTGAGCGTGAAGCTCGTGTTGAGCTATGGTCGAGTCTGCTGTTGAGCGGGATTGCGGCGAGTCTTACAATAACCCGAGCAACGCCGGACGCCTCTGCCAGTGTTTATATAAATGTGTGTGTCTCTTGGGCTAGACCAAAGCAAGAAGGTTTTGGAATGTTCCTGAGAGTGTCTTAGGTTTTTGACCAATGCCAAGAGGAGAAGATGGAGTCGAATGTTTTTTTTAAAAAAAAAATGTCTGAGCTCTCGTACAATCAAGTTTTTCTTCATAAGTTCAGTGTATAACAAGGTGTTCAAATGTACAAGGCCATGGGGACAAAGCTAAAGACACTTTGTTTCCACTCTCATTTCACTACAGTGTTTCATTTCAGCATCTAGAAAGTAGGTGTCTGAGTAGGTTCACGTCAAATTTTGAAATGACGACCTAACACATTCATGGCCCGTGTTTATAACACTATAAAGGCAGGGAGGGGATCAAAGAACATGTTACTATTCAGTCCATATTGCTAGAATGTTTTTAAATGATGCCCTGTACCAAATGTAGCACACCGCAGGCGATGAAAAAAATGGTCCACCCTAATATATTTATTAGGGCGTTTCAATTTTTTTTTCAGGCATAAAAAGTGGCAGCAGGTCAGAACATTTGTGTTTCATTAAAAATGTTTTTTTCTTAAATGATTATCTGACATGCCTACAATGGCTTGGCGTTATGGTACAGTAGCACAGTACACACGAATGCCTGAATTCACACTTCCAAAAAAGTTATGCTATGAAATTGTCTCTGATTGTGCTGAAAATGGCAATAGCAGGCAGTGCCCGGTATTGGCACCCAAAGTCTCAGCTCAATTGGAGACACTTTTATAAGATAGGGTTTTGTTAAGCAACTGGCAATTTCGAATCACTCTTCTTCATTTTTCCAACGTAAATGCCTGAATGCAACTTATGCAAATGACATTTAAAAATTTTTCACTTTTGAAAAGTCTGTATAAAGCACATATAAAAAAATGACTGAATGTTTTGATCTGTTGCCAATTTTTAAGCCTGAAAAAATTGAAATGCCCTAATATATATATTTAAATTGTTTCTTCAAGAAAGAATTTATAAAGAAGCTTTTGAGGAAGTTTACATGTGCGTGCCCACTCGTGCCCCCCCCCCCCTGTCGCACATGCACGTGTACATTTGAAACGCGGTAGCTGCAGACGTGCCCAAGGGGACGACGACGACGACGACGACGAAAGTTTTGAAGGAGAAGGCAAAGTTTTTTCCTCCAGGAGCCGCCCGCTTTTTGATCGCTTGAGTCGAGTTTTTGGAACCCTTTGTTGGGAAGGGGGGGGGGGGAATGCTCCTACCACAAGGACACTTGTACAACATTGATGTGGTAGAGGACGACTGAAAAGCTTGCGCCACATCATTATTGTGTGGGTACCAGAGCTGCGGTTGCGCCTGCACTGCATGGGTGTGTGCAGTGCTTCCTTCAGCACGGGCTGGAGCAGCAGCCGTGCAGTGGATCAGCCAAGTCCAACAAGGCGGATGACTTCAAATCACCTGGCTTTGGTTGTGGCAAAGATCACGCCTTTGTTGAAGAAAGATGCACAGCAGCAATGAACTGGAGGGGGGCAGGGAGTACGGCCGGTAAGAGTAAACAAGTGTGCAGCGGAATTTGGTGACTTTCTCATCAAATTTAGGGATTTCCCATCAAAGTTGGTGGTTTCCTCATCTGATTATATTATTGGCTCATCATCATGTGATCGTTCGCTCATCCAATTCAATCTTGTCCTCACTGAATTCAATGATTTTCTCATCAAACGTCGAATCTGGTGCCTTTCTCATGAAATTTAGTCACTTTCCCAATAGTTTTGTCGATTTTCTTGCCGAATCCGGTGGTTTTCTGACCAAATTTGGTGGTTTTCTTTCCAAACTTCTCACCGGATTTAGCGATAGACTTGCCAAGTAGCCACAATTCTTTTTTCACTTTTTGTCGCGAAGGCAAGGATGACCGAAAGATTTTCCTGTGTCCCCCCCGCTGAACTGAGTCCACCCACTCGGACGTGGTCACGTCCGCCACGCGCACGTTGTGGGTCGAGTCTTGTAAGAGTGACTTTGTGGTTTGAGGCTCTGCCCTGTTCGGGCGGCAGCGGCGGTTGGCGGATTTTGCGTTTGCTCTCGAGTACAAAAACTTCCTAATTGGTTTCACGATAGGGTTAAGCGGAGCAAGACAAGAGGGGGAAGATTCCTATGAGCGCACTCACAGGAGGAGCTTGAGAACTTTTTCTGAGGGAAACTCGTGTGCTCAAGTACATCATGAATCCCTTAGACCAGAGAGAATCTGTCATTTTGATGGGATTTAGCTCGTAGAATACAAGATCAGTCTATATAAGACGCCATTACTCCTGTCTGCCGAAATGACGATGACTCAGCCATGCTTGGACAAAGGTCCTGGCAGCCTTGGGAGCTGACAAAGTACAGAACTGCCACACGCGTCAGAAGTCCGGAGAGTTTAGTTCCTGCCTGCCGCGTAAACCATTTATGGATCGTCACTGACATGTCAAAGTCAATAAGACTGCAATGAGATCAGAGCAGCTCAGCGAAAAAGGAGTCCTGTCAATATTGACCAAGCACAAAAAGTGATGTTTTCTTGGTTACTTCAGTCGCCCTGACGGATTGACAAGACACTTTCGACGGAGAAGAAGAGCTTTCTGGAAAGCCACCAGATGCTGACCGCAATCACCCCACAAATGGATAGACTGGACATCAATGATGGCCTTCAAGGTGGCGATGGATCGGGCTGTTTCAGCGTGGACTTGCGTGGTCAAGCCCTTCAAGCCTAGGGCAGCTTTTTGATTGAGTCGGGCCAAAATTTCAAAGTTCCTGCTAGAACTAACAAACCATACCACACATGACCACCGGGCCGGGCAGCCCAAGTTGGCTGGCTGGCTGCCTGCCTGCCTTCTGTACTCTGGCCAAGCCGAGCCGAGCCCGAAGCTCGTTCCACCGCCAGTGGAAACGTGCCTTCAAAAATAGAGTAGTTCCTGAAAGACAGCAAGAAACATCTTTGTTTAGCTTTTCTTGTCAGACTGTTTTTTCATGCCTGAGGGCGGAATTCCTTTATTTTCTCTTTCCTCAGGAGAAGGAAGGAGGCCTCAACCCTAGGCCCCAACTTCACTTCTGTAAATTTTCACGCAATAAAGTGATTACGGAGGGGTAGGAAAATCCCGAAGAAGGAGAAAGGCTCCTTTTTTCTTATTCCTACGTCTCTTTCCATTTTCTAGGGCAGACAGACAGCAGTAGCAGAGCCTCTGATAAAGGGAGGTGGTGGTCTGGAGGGCCTTGATAGGCCCGAGGTTCTGGCACAGCATACGTACACCCTATTCTCCGAAAATATGCTCAGGGCGGAGAAAACTTTTTTCTGGTGAAAGCGAGTTACAAACAGCCAGATTTCACGATGAGCTCCACTCTGCTCCTGCCAAAGTTCGCATACGCAGTGGCGTTGCAGCTGCAGCAGGGCCAGAGTGCCCACATTTGGCCGGTCGGCGGCATCCAGAGGAACATTTATTTATTTGCGCCAACAACTGCTGAAAGCACTGCTGCTATTGGGCCTTTGATTGGGCCTGACGGAGGAGTGGCAAGTGTTGCCACTCGACGCGCATTCCTGAAAAACATTCCTTAAGCGCTCATACGGTAGCGAGTACGAGCGGGAAGATCTCAATTTCCGCAATTTCCTCACTTCGTTCGCACCAGATGTACTGCGGAACTTTTGGATTAGGCTTCCTGAACAGAATGGGTCTGTGCTTTCAAGGCCGATTTTCCGAATTTTCATGCTCCTTTCTTCTTCACCTACGAAAATTGATGCGCTCATTTTGCTGGAGAAACTTCCTTGTGTACGTGTAAAGTTATCCTGCAGGACATATTTATCAGCATACTCACTTTCCCGGAATAATTTCGTTGGACAGGTTTGGACGGACCAGGCGAGAGAGGCCCTGGAGAGGCCTTGCTAAATTAATGCTCATGGACTTGCTCTAGGCCTTTTACGTCCAAGGCCTAATTTACGACGACGTGGGCGTGTGTGGAAAAGCAGGAAAAGGCGGAGAAAACACAGGAGGAGCAGCTAAAATCAATGCAGGGAGAGGGGATGAGATTAGTTAGGCTTCCCTCTTCCTCACGCACACACATCAGCTTAATTACTCGTAGCAGCGTCGCAGCCAGGCCGGTCGGCAGGCCCTGGGCATGTAGGCATGTGGACTTGCTCGCTTAATTTGTGAATGGATAGACAGCCTTTGCGTGCCCTCATACGGCGCACACCAAATTAATGTTCTCTGCTCGTGCTTAAGTAGGTAATGCGGCATGTGAGCGCGCGCGCGCGCGTGAAGGCATATCTGAATTACGGTGGCTTTATTACATGCATAAGAGTCTGTAGGAGCCTAGGGATTATCTTCCCAGTTGCCATCGGAATCTCTTAACTCGTGCAGGATAAATATGAGCTCCCGCTGATTATTTCGCACTGAGTAGGACGATTAGTAGCAATATTCTTCTCCCTGGAAAACAATCTGCATAAGAGTACAACGAAAGAAATTACCAATCATATATATAAGTATATATATGCATTTCTGCTGCCCAAGAAGACGACTGCATGGGCAAAGAGCTACAGAAAAAGAGCCAGCTAGTGTGGAAAGAGCTGTGAGAACTCGGACAGTTTGTTTGTGTTCATCCAACTTTATTCATGCAGCTTCAGAGGTTCTACTCCCAGCTGTAGCATTTTGCTCAAGAGCTACATAACAAACGTGGGAGAGGTGCGGAATGAGGCCAAGTACAGTACTCACAGTCTATACCAGAAATAGCGCATGCGTAGCTTCGCACGAAAATGTGTTTAATTAGCTAATTGATGCCTATTAGGAGCAATTAACACGGTGGAATTAACGCTTCTGGGTCTTCACGCATCGTCACGGTGTTCGGCTCTCACCGGGACGGCGGGCAAGACCTTCCGCATGGCCAACGTCACCCTGTTGGCGACGGTGGCTCCAGGTCAAACACATCGGTCAGAGAAGAGAGAGAGCGGAAATATTCGCAAGTCATCAGTTGACACCTGCGGCCACAGATCTTTCTCAGTCACCGAGCCGTACAACATTTTCATCAGGAGCCACAGAAAGGATGGGCAGCAATGAGAACGTGACGGATTTGAAATCCACTCGAGTGTTAAAAAGACGTCAGAGCTTCCGTGGGGACCTCAGAAAGTGACGAATCCATCACCTGTCTGACGTCCCTTTGTTCTTGCTTTTAAAAAAATAAACAGGGGGGTTTTTTTTCGGCAAAAGTTTTCAACAGTCGTTGATCGACACTGCTTTTTTATATTATTCAAAGGCTCGCAGGGGGAGAAAAAGAGAAATATGCGAGCCTCGTGGAAAAATGGCACACATCTGTGTCGTAGCTGTTGAAGAAGGTGCTGCGCCGATTGTAGATGGGCACGCTGCAAAAAGAGGGCTAGGAATGCATCAGGGTCACAATTGTCTGATTCCAGATCGGATCTGGATCCAGGACATGGCGGACACTTTAGATATGGGCCTATGAAGGCAGGATTGCCACTTGGCCGTCTTGCCAGCCGACGCCTGTGCATCCCTGGCCGCCTTGCATCATTGCATGCGTGACTTTGCTGGCAACACTGACAAAAGTGCGCCAGTAAGACAGAATTGGGGCACCTATATTAGACAAAGCATTTTTAAAGGGAGCGATTTTTTTTTTTTCTTTTTTGAATTTTTGCCCCAACTATGTGGATCAGTGATTATGCGGAGTGATGTCCCACTCGTGGACCTTGCTGACGTATCTCGACGGACGTCCGTCTTCCCCTCCCTGGACACCCACACGTTGGTGCACTCGAGGGACTCGCTTTCACTCCGAAAGTCGTGATAAGGATTGGCCTGTTCTTGACCATACTGCATGGACTCGTGGCAGTTGCCAAAACAAGATCTGAGATGCTGGAAAGCCTGCCAAGGACCTGCTTTCGTTCTTCAGTCTATGACTTACTTTCATTCGAGACAAGGGCAATCTTCTTCAATACACCTATGTAAAAGAAATTTGTTCAGTTGACAAATGTGCTCTGTTGAATTTGTTAGTTCTATTGGAATTTCTTGGGCCCTTTCAGCCAATTCTTGCCTGGGCTGCCCGGTCAAGCAGTACCTTTTGGGCACGTGCAACTGTTGGTTCTACTAACTTACAACAGCAAGTTCATAATTTATGAAGTCGAATTTTCCACAAAAATCTGCTACTCCACTTCCCTGGTAACTGAAGCGGACACCTTTAAGTCTGAAATGAAGAGAAGTCACTTTCGCATGTGTCTCAGCAGTACTTCTTCCACAGCTTCTGTAGTCCTTCTGTCTTGTCCTATTCCCTTCATAGACACCGGGACTTACTTGGCACCGTGTCCCAGACCGGTCATGTCTTAATGTATAATAAGTGTGAGCTAGAATTGCTCATGCATAAGCAAGGACAAAAATATCTTCTCTCATGAGATGGGACTAAATGATACTTGACAAGGACGTGCAGTCATGGACTCGGTCAGCATATATCCATTTTTTTGTTACACACGTTTTGCTACAGTGAAAGGAGTCTTTTGCAATATGGCCAAAAAAAGGCATGACTGCGCATTGTAAAGAATTGCTCTATAGTTTGACAGTCGATTTCACCAGTTGACTCCAACAATTTGTCACTTGCCAAGTCGCTTTACTTACGCAACACCCGGACAACTTGAAGCTGGTGGTTCCAGGAGACCACTGCAATTTCATTCGACAAGTTAATTCATCAATGAAGACCCTGACGATAACTCCAAACCCTTCAGTTCCAACACAGCCTTGTTTGGCCCCCACGACAGCCTGAAATCTCCTGCACGTCGAGACTGTTCACATCTATTGAGGGATGCTCATCCAAAGGTTCTGTCTGGTCCGTCTTTTAAGATTGCACAGGATCGACAAGTGGTCCTCGAACGCCATGACAAAGCTTGCGCGACATCGATATGAGAGCGTCGAGTATATAGAACAAAATGCACGACGACCGTGACTTCACCATATCGGTATTTTCCACATTTTTCTCTCCGTTATAAAGTGGTTCAGTCAGGCACCAACCCAACCTTAACTAAGTCCGGAGCTTCAAGCTTTTGCGGCTCCTCTTGGAAACACTGGAGTTCAATTCCAGTCCAGAAGTCCGGGGGGAGGCGGGCCTTAACAACTTCTGTAGTGAGGCCTCAATATATGGGTCCTAAGAGAGAAACAATTCTTTAAAAAGATATCGAAAGTCGACATTGACAACGAGTGGTTGTCAGCAATCAATGCTTTTTTGAAACATCGCACAGACTTGCCATCCAGCGAAGAAAGTACAAAAGCTCAGGAGCTTCCTAGTTCAAGAAGTCAAATCTTGAATAAACAGACGGCAGCGTCCTGGTTTTCGGTACAATTTGTGGAGTGACTTCTTCCCGTCAAAGTTGACGGTCTCGGCTGGATTTCTGCAGACTTTCGTTTCCTCTGTGACCGCCGTCGACTACATGTACGTATTAAGAGACTGGCATCGCGTGTCCGCCAACATTGTGGAGAACAAAAATCACCAGGGGTTAATTGCACTTCCGCCGAGCTCTGCCCTGCTACCTAATGGAGGGAATTCCTGGGATTTCCCGCCCTGGGAATTCCCATTTTTGCCATCCCAAGTCTCAGGAGCATTGGCAGAAGAGAGGATTATCCTAGGATGGAGAGGCCTCATGTGTATGCAAAACGTAATGTCCTGTCTTGCAGCACACGCAGGACGCTGACAAACGCATCGGTATTAAAGAGACCCCGAGTGTATAAATATACCGAATCCCAGGGAATTGCCAGGATTTCGTGGATGTGAAAATTGACGATAGCCTCGCTCTTCAACTCCATTTAAGCATATTGTACGTCCTCTGCTAGGCCTCATGCTCATATGACTTGCGTTCATTTTGCAGATGTTCGAGAAAGTGAAGTCGGCGATGATGAGCTTGGATCACTTGTTCCTCTTGCTGCTGCTGCCAGTCGTGCTCTCGTCAAATCACAAGGGTAAGTAAGACCTTCAAGTCTCTTCATAAACGTTGAAGTCGTCGTGGAACTCTGGCTGGAGCTCAATGAGCATTGCGACCAGGCAGTGACCACAAGTTTCTACTAGGAAAAATCACACGATTCGATGAGCTAAGCAGCAAAAACACTAGCTTTACGTGTAGAAATCACTACACGTAATTAGAGACGTTACTAGACGAGCTAAAAAAATCACTACCTTGATATGAAGATCACTAGACTAGAGAAATCACCAGATTTGGTGAGAAAACCACCAAATGGTGGAGCCGTCCTGCCAACTCTGCCATGGCAAACCACATTGGGCTCAGTCGTGAGATGACCGCACTTTTTGGGCGGAGAAAGGCTGAGATGAGAAAACGATTGGACCAACTTTTTTTTTTCTTTTTTCAGAACCTTTCCTGTATGACTCTTCGTCATCCACGGCATCGGACGGTTTCTTCCTGCCCGGGTCTGAACCTGCGCAGCCCAAGTTCGCCGAGTCCGAGGCCAACGCCACAGCCCAGCTCGGAGGGACAATTTTCCTTCACTGTCCGGTCATCAGCTCAGTGGGGGACAGGGCTGTCAGCTACCCAAGTGTGAGTTGTTTGGCATATTCTGCACATAAAGGGTTGCCCACATCAACTTTGACATTGAGTAGTGGGGATCTGCGGTCTGTGTTGCCAGCTCTCAAGTTGGGCGGTCCCCACGTAAAGCCCTTAAAGCTGAGGGATCGAAACCGACCTTCGGTCAGATGTCGGTATCGTTGCAGCTGCAAGAGTCACACTTGATGTGGGAACCCCTGTGTTTTTTTGTTTAGATCAATAGGGCCTGAACTACGAACGTACCCTTCAAATGCAGGCTCTGTGTCCTCACGCAGAGTATATCTACAGGGTGGGCAAGAAGTAACTACCATTGGTTGGGTGATCCCAGAGCCCAGAGAGGGGTCAGATTGGTACCACTCTGTTGGCGATCACAAACCGTCAGATTCAAATGTCAAACCCAAGCTCGGGGACGAATCAGACCTGTCAGAGAGGCTAAAGCTTGAAAAAGTGTCTTTTTCAGCGGAAAAAAAATGAAAGTGGAAAAATGGCAACCCCACAGAAAGGTCATTTCCAAACCCCTAAAAATGGTCTCAGTTCGAGGCTGATTTCTCTGACTTTTATGGAGGTTCGGTATCTCCTCTTTCCACTGGTCCCTGCGATGCCTCTCTGCGCCACCGATCCCAAGCCATGCAATTGTCGCCACCCTGTTGTTGGCTGCAGACGAATAGCATTTGCACCCGGCCCTCACTGAATGGCCTCCAATGTACACATGTTTATGCATGAGGACACAGACAAGGGTGGGTGCGTTGGTGCTGATGATGGCTGCAATGCCTGGATCAGGGCTAAAGCGCTCGAGGAAAAGAAAGGCCAAAGGTCGAGCCACCAATCTAACGGCTCGTCGGGAATATCAATGCGGAGTCTTCACGGCAATTGCTTAGTGACAAATCTAGTGTTGTCTCGACGAGCCACTGGTCCTTCTCGACACGACCAGTTGATGTCTGCTCTGAAGCTTTCTTTTTAGGCTAGCAAGTACAATACGTAGGCGCTCGGTACCTGAGCAGGATGTGGCACCAGGTACTTGTTGGTGCCCCCCCCCCCTGGGGTCTGAGAGTGCAGGCAATTCTCACTTCTCAATGACAATGAACGATCACTGGTAACTTTCATAATACTGGTCATAAGTGTGAGACGTGAATCTCATTATCAAGTGTCACGACTGTTTTGAACATGTGCATACATCGGACGAAAAATCTTTTCGATTTTGCTGCACTCAATACTTGCTTAATCTTTACACAAGACCAAGTTCGTACAGAGATTTCTGACCACACTTAACAGACTCTTACGGAAAAGTCAAGTTGTTCCTGCTATGACGGGCCAAAAAAACAGGCTCTTTGGAGCAGAGTCACCCCCGAAAATCCTCATCATAAATGTAAGACTTTACCCAATTCTCACATAAGCGAGACCTTCACTAAAAATGGTCAGCACCAGTACTCCAGTTACGACACTTATCACTGGCGCGGGATTCACAAGTGCAAGATGTGGTTGTAGTGTTGTAAATACAAGTACTGGTTGTTCAGGCAAAAATGTAGACGAACAGAATTGCTGGCCTTTTTATGTAGAACTAGCTGAACCTGCACCCGGCTCTGCTCGGGAGAATTCTATAAATCGCTCTTTCCGTCTGTCTCTCTCCTTGTCCACCGCATACTTCATGCTGTCCATGGAACTGGCTGATCAGGACGCTCTCCTCTGCCCAGCTTGTGGCAGTGGTGGCAGCGGGCCGTCAGTCAACAGGTCGAGCCCCAGTGGGGTTCGTCGAGCCACACTGGTGCTGGTCCCACACAGCGAAGCTTAGCTGTACCTATTGGCATAGCTATCTATGACCTATGTAGTAAATGCCACATTCGACCTCAATTTCGGTCTCCAAACAGCCTCGTAATGCAACTTTGCATAGACTATGTCCTTCTTGTCGACCCAAAGGTCTTGCATGCCAAAAATGAGCCAGATCCATGAAGAACTGAGAGTGCCAGACGGGCACAAACATACGTACATACCCGAACAACTTTATATAGAGAGAAGACTGGCAGAGGTGCCCGGCGTTGCTCGGGTCATTCTAAGACGGGGCGCAATCCCGCCCACCACAGTCTCGACCATAGCTCAGCAAGCGCTTCACGCTCAACACGAAGCTGGTCTCGCATCTGGATGGGATCCATTTTGTTTTTACTTTTGAAACTGCTTGATCTGGACACTCTTCACGCCCTCCCTAGGTCAGTGGTGGCAGCGGGCCATGAGTCTCCGGGTGAAGCCGCAGTTTGGCTCGCTGGGTTGCCCGGCTCAGTGTCCACCCTTACTGACTTCCTTCGCGGCTCTCCTCTTGCCGTAGATACAACTGACACTGCATGCAGTAAATGTGACGTTGGACCTCGATTTCGGCCTCAAAAGGGCCTCCAACTTAAGCAGTGGCATGATCACTTTCGAGCATCTGATGTGTAGCGCCTGCTGACCAAGTTGGTGACGATCGGTGCGGCGGTTGGAGCACCTATAGTCTGACAGGCCCACACACACACTCATACACAGAGTACAGAGGGAGACTTGGCTTTATATATGTAGATTCCATTAAAAATGGATAAATTAATTAAAATTAAAATAAAATTAATTTTCCTTGGACGCGCAGATCATCCGATTGACTGTCTGCCTGGGTGACCGCCCGGAGCCTCCCCGGGCTGGACCGCGTGAAAGGCTTGTCCTTGTCCCAGGCAGGCAGATCAGTGAGTAGGAAGACGAGTCAGTTGTGGAGCCAATAAAGTTATAGTGCAACTGCGTCAAATAGAAAGCAGTTAAATTATTCACAATTTTGCGTTTGCAACCGTGAAACAGAGTTTGGGGATCGTTTTAGAAGTCGACATCAGTTCAATGACGCACCGTATGCACTCGTCCGTGCAGTGCAGCTGTGACGGTGACCGTGTTGCTGAACACACCTGACTGACCCGACCGACACAAATACGTACATGATGCGCGACAGCCACATCTGGTTGCATCGTTGGATGGGCGGCAGACATCAATTTCCGATATGTCGTCGTCTGCTGCTTTTGATTACGAAAATATTCACGCCACACACGTTCTTTTTTTTGGCTCAGCCTTCTGCATAAGGAGAGGCCATTTCTATCTCCACTTTTCTATCCCAGCGTATATCGAAAGTCGATGAGGGGATATTTTGGCTGAAGCTGTTGCTGCTGATTCTTTGAGCCAGATGATGTACCCACGCTATCTTCTGTTCTGCCTGAGGCGCACAGCAGTATAGTACAGTGCGCGGGAAAAAAAGGAGCAGCAATGCTTTCCCCTTGCACTTGTCGAAGTGATTGCTAAATCCTGACCCGTCTCAGCTGTCGTCAAGAGCGCACAAAAGGTCGATCTCCATGTAGCCATCATGACCTTCACTAATTCATTGCTAAGTGACTGGCACATGAAGTGCACATTGATCTGGCTGCGGCAGGAGGAAATGTCTCATTTTAACTTTTAAGTACAGTTGTACTCAAAGAACTGTACCCACCAAGAACTGTACTCAAAAGGTCAAATAAAAAAACATCCCTGAATGGGCAACTGACTGACATTTACTTCCAGATCTCTTGGATTCGTCTACGTGACTGGCACATCCTGACGAACGGCGTGCTCACGTACACGTCGGACGATCGCTTTTCCATCCTGCACAAGGAGGGATCCTTCGATTGGATCTTGCAGATCAAGTACGTGCAGGAGAGGGACGCAGGACTTTATGAGTGCCAGGTGGGTCCACTTCCATGGAGAAAGAAAGCTGAAGTTTCTTCTTTCACAGGGTGTAACAAAATTGATTCATCTTCTCCCCAGAATCAATTCTCACGCGTTACTATGTGCTTCGTCTCATTTGCTCTCTGTATTTTCGTTGGTCTCTTAGTCAGGGTTGCCAAGGTGTGTGCCACATACACACACCCGCCCGTTTAAACCAAGTAGAGTTAGGTTTCGGGTAGCTCGACATCGTGATAGGTTCAGTGCTGCCATTAGAAGGGAGTTGGCCACTACTTTGTCACAGAGTGGCCATAAGGTACCAAGTACGAGAATTGCAGTTCCCCTGGTCAAGGACGGAGGTTCCAGGCCGAGCAGAGAGAACGGTGCGGCCGAAAACAAGTCCTCAGATGACCTTCCGAGCTACCCGAACCCGACGGAGGACCCACTTCTGGAGTACCAAGCTCAGCGTTGTCAAGACGCCGGTCACAAGACTGCGCGTACGTGCTCAGGTGCTGCCCGTCAAAGTCAGGGCTGCCAAGACGTAGGAGCATTGTGGGTGCCCCCTCTAAACTCTGACTGATCAGAGGAGACGGACAAAGCGGGAGAAATGTTAGGGTGGCACTAACTTTGTCCCACCCTGTATGCACGTCTCACAGACGGACGTATGCGCAGAGTGAAGCGGTCGATTTGTCACCATGGACGAGCACACGGCGTGAATGAGCAATGGGAGGATACGAAGTCCTTCGTCATCTTTAACCGAGTTCGCGCTATGAACAAAGATCTCCACAGGAAAGTCTATTTTCATGACTCTCAGCTCAAGACTCAAGGATGAAGCTACTGCAACTCACGTATGAAACGATCATGACTGAACGAGTGTACACGGTATAATTTTCACTGTTGTTTGCATAACGGTGGAAGTGACGTCGTGTGGAACTGTCTGCGTACGTGGCTTTGTCTTTAAGAACCTATAGCAACCCTGCAGAAATAGTCTAGGCACGATTCTGCCCCATTAATAATGGGACTTTCCACAGCCTCCACCCGATTGTGCCGTACAGGGTTCATCAGCTGGAGTAGAGATGCATTCTCAGAACTTGCGCTCGATCGACACCAGGTTTGACTGCATCGAGAACAAAAATATGGGCAAAGTAGAGCATTTGGTTTTCAATTTCATTGGCATTCTGTTGGTGATGCCAAAAACAGTGTTCTTCTCCTGCCCAAAAGTCCTCCTCACGACCTGCATGGGCCAGAGCAATGACAACATCACTCTTAGCTTTGCTCCATCAAACTTGTTGTTGAAAAAAGTGACTCACAACATCCCTGAAGATGTACTGATCCAACCTCCACTCAAACGCGGTCAAATAAACACTTAACGCATTCCTTGGGGTTCTGGACAGTGTGAAACTTGGTGCAAATTTACGTGGTGCACCACTGTATCTGTCCGACAACGCAATATGGTATCCAGAGAAATGTTTGAACAATGTCCGAGAAAAAAAAATGTTTGTTGTAGGAATTGAGGTTTTAAACAACTTTGGTCCTGTATGCGCAGCATGTGAAAGAAATCTAAGCGCTTTTGTTGCATACGCAGAGTAAATGATGGGAGAGAACGACTGGAACAACTAGTCCATTTTTAGGGTCTGCTACACTTTTGAATGGTGCATTCTCTCATTCTGTCAAGCTTTCACTTTGTTGAAGAGTCACCCCACTTTTCACAGTACAATGCAACTGTGATATGAAACGGTGCACCTATGTGGAGGTGGCGAGACATCATTATTAATTCACCGCAGGTGTCGACGAGCACCGGCACCATCTCCCGTAAGGTGCACCTGGAAGTGGTGAACCCGGTGGCCTTCATACTGGGTGGGGACGAGTACCACATAGATAGGGGGTCTAAGATATCACTGGTCTGCGTCATCGAGAAGGCGCCCACACCTCCCCAGTAAGTATGGATGAGCCTTCGAAGTGGTCAGGCTTCTCCTAAAACCAAGCTTTTTCTGAGCAGATACGTGTTTTGGTACCACAACGACCGCATGGTGAACTACGACGCGGAGCGTGGGATCCGGGTGGTGACGTCGCACGAGGGCGCGGCCAAGACGCAGTCGAGGTTCGACATCAGCGAGGCCACCCCCAAGGACTCGGGAAACTACACGTGCAACCCCTCGAACGCCATGCCGGCATCCATACAGGTCTTCGTGTCAAAGGGCAGAGGTAAATGAATAAATCAATCTGTGTCCTGAAGGTTATGAGTCTCGAGGTGTCCAAAAGTGGGGGGGTGGGGGGATGGGGGGAATCGCCATCTACTGGAAGCGTTTAGTTTCTAGATCTGGACCGCAGTTAGTTGGCATCGCCGTCAGAGGGCGCTTCTTTGCATTTTGTGGACATCTCTAGTTATTGCTATGGACTTTGTGCACTAGGTTAAGTCACTCCTTTTTCTTCCTTATATAGTGGACAAGATGGAAGCCCTCCACAAGCAGACTTCCCAGGGCCTGATCAACTCAGCTGTGGCACCTTCTTCCTCCCCCGCCTCCAAAGGCCCACCACAGGAGATCTGTACAAATGTCCTCTTGGTGATGATGCTGATGTCTCTACATACCAGAAGAGTATAATTCAGCAGAAAAGTTATCAAGAATAAGAACTGAGTGTCTGAGGAAGTGATATGGATGTAGAAAGCTAAAGCAAGCAAGAAAAACTACCAGACATTTTAGCAAGAGTCTAAAAGAGCTCTGTAAGTGGTGCAGCAGCAGGAGTGAAAAACAGTCATGTGCAATTATTCATGGTGATGCAGTGCTTGTGTGTGCGAATTCCATGCAATTACTCATCATGCAATTATTCATACTGATGCAGTGTGTGTGTGTGTGTGTGTGTATGGGCGCGTTTTTATGAGACAAAGTGAAGCAGGTTATGACAAACAGCGCTGAAGGAGGGACCCTTTTTTGCCATGAAGTATTTGCAAAAATGGCTGTTAGGTAATACGTTAATACATACTGGCTGCACGACAAATGTTATTACTGCTGCTGCAACCTATAATTGTACCACTGCGACAAAGTGAAAGCCTGCATAAGGCCTTGACGATTCGCTCAAATTGCACGAAAATGGCTCTGTTGTTGTTACGGTTGGGGCCAATGAAATATTGATTAATCTCATATGTATCTGACAACAGAAAGGCAAAGGATTTTATGGCCCAGTACAGAGGGGGAGTGAAGAAAGGCACGCAGACAGACGGACAGACAGAGAGACACATGGAGAAAACGCCCGATAAAATCCACACAAGCTCTCTCTTCTTTTCACCGCAAATATAATGGGCACATTGTGCGCAAGAGCACAATTCGCGTAGAGAATACCCCAATTTCGCGGATTTGCCAAAAATGCGTGTGTCTGCATGCTTTGAGGGGAAGATGTGACAATCGGTGCCAGTCGAGGGCTTGCTGGGCCCTAACAAAGGGGGGGGGGGAGAAAAGTGGCCCAAAATCAGGACAAAAACAACTTTCCTCACTGAAGGAAGCTCTTGAAATGGCCCAGGAAAGAGAAAAAATGAAGAAAATCTGGGTGAGAAAACGAGGCCATTGTTCATTTGTAAAAAAGGAAGGAGGGAAAAAAAGGGAAACTATACCGAAAAAAAAATCGCTCACACTCCTTTCCTCTTCCGGCAGACGCCGTATCGATTTAGTCACTTCCCTCCCCCTCTTTGATTCCTCTCCGATAATACATTTCCCCAGCAAAAAAGGCCCACCCTGAGAAGAAAAGAGACTGCAATAAAAAGCATGCGAGGTTTGGCCTAGGCCTATTGAAGTGTCTCCCGCTTGCAAAAAAGAGGAAAAGAAGATGTGTGTGTGTGAGAATAAGTGAGTGAGTGCGTGCGCGTGTCTGTGTGTGAGAATGAGTGAGGGAGTTAGTGAGTGCGTAAGGGAGTGTGTGTGAACAGCGAAAGAAATGTCCTTGATGGATGAGGAAGATCGCTAATAAAAAAGACCTTTTCCTCCTCAAAGACGTGACCCTTGTACTCGCTCTGCCACCCCAGAAGAATTGTGGCAGATATAAGAAGGGGAAGAAGACGAAGAAGAACGAGCAAGGAAGAAGAGATCAAGTGTGAAAAAAAGGACCAAGGACTGAGATACATGTGTGGTGGAGAAAACTACGAGTACTGACAGTGACAGGAAAGTGCATACTGTTATGAGAGGAAACCCATGCTCTTCGTACAATCAAATAATTTTTGGTCTGCACGCATGCACGCGTGCATGTACATATACATACATACATATATTATATATATTATTATATATATGTATGCACACCAACACGTAAATACAATGCGTTCTACACTTCTACCGATAAAACGGCAACGGCGCCACCCTGCTAAGAGCGCTCATGCTAAGAGTATGATTGAATCCAATGAAGATGTCCAAGAGAGGACTACAACGTGAATCTCCTTGAAAGTTCTCAATAGTCCAGAAACTTTCTGGGCTGAAGAAAAAGCTGTAGTAAAGAAACCAAAGTGATTGAGGATGCTTGTCAAGCAAATGAGGGAATAAAAGGTTTCAAAGCACTTATCATCCATCACTCGGTTATTTCCGGCCAGTTCACAAACAATGTAATTGCACTCCAAACTGTCAAACCTCACGTGTTCAAGCACTGTATCCTGCACAATGGGTGATGTCCTGAAACATTTGATGAAAAGTGTGACCCTGTCAACCCTGGACAGGCGGCAGAGCTGCTTTT
>JAAUXU010065867.1_pt1 | contig 17618 bp, 18 predicted proteins | sample 7278151 | NCBI WGS metagenome assembly JAAUXU01 (sample SAMN14350113, study PRJNA611818) | marine sediment metagenome | isolation source: surface marine sediment (1.8m) | place: French Polynesia: Moorea | collected 2018-08 | reverse complement strand
CTCTCTCTCTCTCTCTCTCTCTCACACACACACACACACACACACACACACACACACACGCACGTCTGTCCCAATCTCGAGGCCGCAAATCCCGCTAAGAATTGGGAGCCTTTTTTTTTCTCTTCTACTTTAAATAAAAGAAGCATGGGAGCAATGAGCGGGTAGAATGAGGCCCCCCTCGGGCCTACCGACATCATCCCCGCGTCTATGGACGAGGAGGCCGACGCCGGAGACATGACAAATGCACAAAAGACAGGTCCCAAACGCGGTATTGGCGCTGCCGCTGCAACCTGAGCCACCCTGTCAGGATTTCTTCTTTTCTGCTATTGCCAAGGTAAGAAATCTTGTGGATTTCCGTCTGACGCGGCATTTAGATGGAGGTAACTTGCAGGAATTTTGGGGGAAAAAGCAAGGAAGTATTTTCTTCTTTCAACTTTCCAGCACAGGTGTGTCGCTGAACTTTATTTTCTCGATCGAGAAAACTTCAGATGACTTCGACGAAGAGGAAGAAGTTGCTGGAAACCACGTTCGCTGGGCTTTGTTTGCGGTGGAGATTTTTTTTTCTGGGCCAAAGTCAAACTTGGCAGCCGGTGAAGGAAGACCTGGGGCTTTAAAGACCTTGGTTTTCATGCACTCTGTACAGAAGTTGTACTTTTTTTTCATGATAGCTTGTGTTTACCTCCACTTGAGGGCGCGCACACGCAGGCAGGAATTTCCCAGAGGACTCGTTATTCTTATGGGTCTATCGGAGAGCCTCACCGGGTGAGGCTGTCCGGGCACGCACCAAAATAGTGTGCAGCCAGGCAAAAATGCCAATTCCTTCCTGCGCGGGGCACTTTTTTGGCACGCTTAAGGGCTGACGCGCAAATGAAGAGTCACATGTGTGTTCTGCACTCTTCATTTCCTTCAAAAAAAATGTTGTAAAGCAAAGAGAAGGGGAGAAAAAAGCACTTCTCCATCTCATGTTTTCCGAGGAAGCTTTTGGAGTCGCATGATTGATTGAGGCCGCTCGTTGAAGGGGAAGAATTGCACTCTTTAAGGAGAGAGAAGAAGCTGCTGACTGCATGGAAGTCGTTGGCAGACAAGCCCAGGAAGAAGAGGGAAGATTTACCCAGATGCAACGAGATCTTTCTCTAAAGCAGTACAGGGTGTGACAGAACTGATTGATCTGGAGTGACGACGAGAAATTGCCGAATCTCCTTCCTTCCGGCAGCTGCCATGACGGCCTCGACGACCTCGGCGGGGGAACATTCGCTAGACAGAATCTGCAGTGGGTGCGGGAGGGAAGTTTTCAGCTTGATGTAACCAACTTTACACTTGACATCTATGCAATTTTCCTTGGCCATTTTTCTTGGAAGTGTCCGTGCCATCGATCTTGCACTGGTCATCGGGAGAAAAATCGGGGAATAAAAGGAGGACGAGGACGTGGAGGACGCGCACCAGGAGTTTGACTGAGGCCACACTTGAATTTCAAAGTCCTTTGTGAAGTTGAAAAAGAGAGAAAAGAAAAGAATATAGGAATTCGAAGACAAAGGGTTGGCTGGCGTTGGCACCGACGACGACGACGGCGACGACGACGACGACGACGACGACGGCCGCGACTTCCATATTGTCACCGTGGAGATCGTTCTGATATAAATTGGTTACATGGCGGGGGCGGCGGCGGCGGCGGCGGCGGCGTACTCATGCAAGTCCTTTCTCTTCGCACAAATTCTTATCTACGACTACGACAAGTACACAAAGTTTGGGCAATAAAATACTCTGAGATGCGCACGTTCGTTCTTACGAAGAAGAGTTCATGTTTTTGGCACAAATTTTTGCTCGATTTCGGCCCAGAGTAAGGGAATTCTCCTAATTTTGCGAGTGGCAGAGAGACAATGGGAAAGAAGAAGGAGAGAAATCAAAAGCCTCAAAGAGAATGATGGCTTCTTTTAATTACTCCGCCACTGTCAGAGATTTCGAGACTCTTCTTATCGGAGAAATTGCGCAAAACTTACGACGAAGGAAGACACAGCTGTTCTGAAGAAAATTTCTGCCATTGTTAGAAAAATTAAAAAAGAAAAAAGTCTGACAAGCTAATGTATATTCAATGTTCGAAGGAGCGAAGCTGGGAATGACTTTCTTACGTCAGAGTAGATCAGACATTGATCTGAAGGCTTTGCTATATCAAAGGCATTAGAGTGATTAGTATTCTGCATTAGAGTGACGAAGCCCCTGACACAGTGAGTGCAGACTAAACAGGTGTAATGACGAAGGTGCTGATCAAGCATCCACTTGAGGCTCCACTTTCAGGGCTGGCATCAACTGTTGGAGGCAGCAGCGACGTCAGATGCCTACTGTTGGGTGATCTGATTTCTGCCAAGTTTGGGAAATGCATCTCCAACATCGAGTGGCTCCATGCAAAGGTGGATCCCACTCAAGGACTTTTTTGACTGCACCTCCCAACGATCGACTACAGCCTTGCAAAGGCAGCCCTGAAGAAGAGCATTTCACCATGTCCACATTTCGACTCAAGTTTAAGAACAATTCTCTTCTCTTCTTCAGAAGGACATTTACAAATAAGAAGACAAAAAGGAACATAGATTCGAGCTCATTGGACCAGCATCCCACAGCTCCAAAAGCACTCTTCTCCATCTTTATTCGATTTTCCCCTAGTCCTTTTTTACGACGAGAAAAAAACGTTTCACTCAAAAATCCTTTTGCATACTAAGGTCTAGACACAACTTGGACTGACAAACCAGCCCCGAACATCAGGTCTGGAGCATCAAGCTTCGAAGCTCAAGCCTGGAATCAAGCTTAAAACATCAGGCCTTGAATATCAGACTTTAGGCATCAAGCCTTGAATGTCAAGCTTTGGACATCAAGCCTGGAAACCGAGGCTATGAATCCCAGAATGTGACGTAAGTCCCAGAAAAGGACGTGGAGAGACACAAGGGGCCGGTCGGCAGATGCCATTGCAATGGCTGTCTCGACTAGACAGATCTGGCCCGACCGTGAGTCCGGACGGTGAAGGACGTCTCTGCCTGAGGGAAGCAGTCCCGTCCTCGGCCTCTGCTGCATCGACTGTCTGGCCATGAAGACTCTCGAGTTCACCGCGTCGTCCCAGGCGGTCCGGACGTGGCCAGCCGCGGTCCAGCCAGTGGGGAGAGACGCCTCCATCAGATCAGAGAGGCCCATTCTTGGTGCGTGCATGGGTGCGTGCGTGGGTGGGTGGGTGCGTGCGAGCGTGTGTGCGTGCGAGCGTGCGTGCGTGCGTGCGTGCGTGCTCGCCCGCCCGTGGGCGTACGTTACGTCCTCCGACGTTGAGGAGTGATGACGTCATCATCAAGGCCGACCTTGAGAGTGAGGGTGAGCGAGTGAGTGAGCGAGTGAGTGAGCGAGTGAGTGAGCGAGTGAGTGAGCGAGCCAGCGAGCGGGAAAGGGCCTATTATTTTCTACCCTCTTCTCTTTTACCACGCATAATAATTCGCTTTTGTCCCGCCTTCTACTGTTTCGCAGTAAAAATAAGTCCGACCCAGCCTGTTAGGAGTTGCAGTCATGCCAAATGCACTTTGAAGAATGCAACTTTTTGTCTTTACGTCTTCACTAAATGCAGGCGTTTGCCAAAAATTGAGGCGAAGATTAGAACTGCTTTCACTGTTGTCGTCGTCATGTGTGCGTACGTCAACGTACAGGGTGAGGCAGAAGTTGGGTCTGGATTGTCTCCAGGGGCCACATTCGTTGCACAGAGGACTTGGAACTGCCATTGATCTTGTCAAACATTCGCGCTAGGAGAGCCGTGATCAGTGTTCAAGGTAGGGATCAGTGCCAACAAGTGGATGGATCCCAACAGTGCCTCATGGTCAACCTGGGCCACCCAGGCCAGGGATAAAGAACGCTTGTCGTGGTGCCCGAGTGCCAGACCTCTTGTCCGGGTTTCGAGCCCCGATCGGGTTCAAACCGAGCTGGGCTCAGCTGCACCACGAGAGGCCTTTGTAAATACTCCACCGTAGCGGGCAATGGCACAAAAAAGGCCCAGACGGTGAAGCCACAAATCACACCAGCATGCTCATGAAAGCAGCATTAATGGTAATTTATGTGTCTATTTTTGACATGCCTCAATTTTTAATGCATGTATACTCCATAAATGTTATAAAAAAAACTTGCTAGTGGTCGCGGAGACTCGGAACCGCCGGAAATCGGCCATTTGCCGACCTGCGGATCTGTGTGAATGCTTGAATACAGACAGGCCTACGTAATTGGAGGTCACTGACTTTGAACACCTGTGGCCAAGCGATCCCTAACATTTCCATCATTTCCATCACTTCCTCATCCGGAGTTGCCAGATGTTGCACGAGGAGAGCTGACGTTCCAGAGCTTTGCTACATCATACTTTTTGTCTGGCCGAGTCATTTTTGGTCGCTTTTTTTTTCTCCCCTGCAGGGAAACAGTTGCTGCAAAGTGCCCGTCTGGCCTGCCCTGGCAGCCCCGTCTGCCCCAGCTGTCCGGAGTGAGTTAGTTGACATCGAGAAGAATCGGGGTCTAAACGGTGCAATTAAAAGTTTAATCTAGGCCGCGCCTCCTCAGTCCTCAACCGGGTTGGACTTTCCAGCTAATTAGCATGAGCTGGAATTTAAAGGGGGCCACGTCTTGGACTCAGTTATGCTACTCGAGTCTCGTGAGTGCTGGAATAAATTATTCCCTGCTCTTTAGGGTCCAACGAGGCTCATTTCTTGGCTCTGCTGCTCCAACTGGCTCGAGTACTAAATTGCATTCAGCTTTAAACGTGTCCTCAAGTTGCCTTTTTGGCCACCAAAAAGGTGCCGGCGGCCACCTGTAGTGGATGGAATGAATCACTGGCATGTTTGGGGACCAAAAGATGGACTCGCTCAGTCTGGGAAGTCTCAGCAGGACGACTTCCGCACGTACAAGTGGTGCTTGGGGATGCATCAGGCTATGAATTGCGACGCTGCAAAAAGCCTTCTTCACACGCACACAATTGTCAGGGGGTCTCTTTGCTTGAATAATTCATTGAGCTGACAAGGTCGTTCAGATTAAGCCGGAATTTTCTCCAACTTCATCTAGATTGATGGCAGGTGCAAGTGGGATAAGGGAGGAGTCAGACTTGACTATCAAATCACTGCAAAAAGTAGATAGCATGACGAAGACATGCGAAGCAGCAGCAGGATCGGTGCAGACTGACTGCACAGTGAGGTCGTTGTTGTGGCTCCTGTGCGACATGTACAACGGGGCCAAGAACGTGGCCAGGCTCCACGAGCCCGCGGACAATGAACGACAGGGGCTTGAGCGATAATGCAGCCCTTTTTTTTGAAGGGGGGATGAATTGGTCGATCGGACTCATAGTTGAAGGCTGGAAAGCTTTCTGAAGAGCATCAAAACACAAAAAGGGTCAAGGTTTTTTTTGTCAAGCAGCCCATGTTTTTCGTCATCAGGACTGCCAAGGTCAAGTCTGCGTGCCTGGCTTTGACCAGTTTGCGAAAGGGGCTTGCAAAAAAAAAGTCGCTTAAACATGACCAACTGCAGCAGGTCCGCTCAGTGGGTCTGGGACTTTGCAGAGTTCTCTCCAGTACTTCTCTCTCTTCTGCACTATGAAGCGGAGGGCGCTCAATAAATCGAACCGTGAGGGCGACAAAAAGTGCAGCCTCGTACAATGAGTTCTCAGCAATGCTGCCACTGTGGACGTCGTTGAGCTGTTGGCATTCGTCGACTGGGAAAAGTTGACCCAACCTGTAGTTTAACCCATGAAAAATTCTGTAGTCATTTTCTTTTTTCTGCGTTAGAGCAAATGAGACAAATTGCCTGACAGCAGTAATGATTAAGACGCTTTGTGTAATGAACTTTAGCTCATATCAAGACCTCAAGGACATTTTGCCTGACCAGAAGATTTTGCCAGAAGAGTTCTTCCCTCAGTCCAACCAGTGGTTTTTCATTCCAAGTAGGAACAGTTGCAAGTAAGAGCGGAGTCAGATTGGGTTCAATCGACTCAAGTCCAACGATGCCAAAGTCCAGAAATAGAACTGGTGCAAACAGGACTTGTCTAAGAGGAAAAAATCCCAAAGATCCGCCCCAACGAACGGTGGGACTCAACTTTTCTCCCGATGACTTCACCACGTTTTGAGATGATCTCTGTTTCTGGGCTCTGTAGTGATTGGGCAGATTGTGGCTGTGGCCCAACCAAATCTAATTACTCGTTAGGAAGTGATTCATTTTTCCGGTGACCCCCCTCTGGTGATTGGGCAAGATGGCCGTGATTGCGCTGAAAATTTATTCTTCTCCTTGTACCAGTGGCAGTTGGGAAAGTTTTTCAAGCTGTGCTTCATAGCTGAGAACTCATTGGTTATGCTGTGCTGAGCCTGGATTATGTTGATTGGACTGATATTCAACTGTTGACATGATTGACAGAGAGGAAGAGAGTATTCAATAAATATATATTTGAGGATACCCTGTCCAGATAGAATCTCTCTTCTGCAAGTGCTGTTTGCACAATTTGGTGTTTGCGAGTGCGACTGTTTGTTCAACACACACATACACACACACACGCACGCACGCACGCGCACTTTATGGATTACATAGGCATATATTATGGATTGCATTAGTTAATAATTCCCTGACTTCTTTTTTTTACCCTCTCCCTGAACTGTTCGTGCCTTCTTTTCCGAATGTCTTTGCACAGACGCAATTAATTTTTTAAGCCAGGAAAGATACTTTATGTACCCGCAAATGCTTTTTTTTTTGCTCCTTCTCACAAATGCTTAATTTATCGAGTGATGATGGTCTAAAATTCCTGACCGACTTTGCTGTCGCTGCAGCTGCGCTTAAGTCATAATAATCCTTACACTTTATTGGAGTCATTGAAGTGACGTCAATGTTGTCCCCTCATGTTCTTAGTGTCAACACGGTTGACTGTCCGATGCTTACGGGGAAGGGGGGGCGGGGACGCAAAGAAGCTTGTGCAAAAATTTCGCAGCAGCATTCGCATCAATCTGCAAAATTTGCTGTGGCTCCGGGGCAGAGAGCGCGTCCGGTTTCACCGGTGAGAAAGTGCTGGCATCCTCGCAATTACCCGGACCAAGAAGAATAAATGAGTAAATAAATAAACGAACCAGAAGCCAAGCAAAAATGGGGGCACACAGAAGATCTTGCTCACTTTTTCTCTTCTCTCTGTACTCAGCAGCCACCAACAAAAGAGACGCTTGATGGCTCAATTCTTGGTCTTGATGGCACCGCCACAACAATTTTTTTTCTTCTTACGTTTTGACACTTCTTGTCTGACTCACATGTCTTCACTCCTATGGCTGGGACTCAACTGTGGTTCTTGCCCCCTTCTCTCTCTCTCTCTCTCTCTCTCTCTCTCACACACACACACACACACACACACACACAACACACACACTCATACACACGCACATGCACGCACACGCGCACGCGAGCGCTCACGCGTGACCCGAGGAGAGAGAGAAGGACTTTCTGTCTGGCAGAGAACGCCCCATTTGCACTCCTGAACCAATTCCAAGGATCATTGTTGATGATGGTCTCAACACAATATACAGATAAGTTATAAACAATGTGGCTCGGCCAGACGGGAGCCACACCTTTGCTCCGCTCAGGAGGGGTCAGGCCTTTCTTCGAGCCCTTTCTTGGTGCTTTCTCTCTCTTTGTCTGGCCGAGACACAAAAGCGAATAAACATGCGCAAAAAAATAAATGCGAGCAGAGAAGAAAGCAGCTGGAACAGGTGTTTAACCTCGTGTCCATTGTACCCTTTAGCGTTTTGAATGATCTCTGTAGTGAAGGTAAAATGAGGAGACTTTTGGACCTTGACACCACCACCACCACCACCACCCCCAAAAAAAACAAAAGAAGAAAGCGGATAAAATGAGTTTCCTCATTTATTTCTACACATCTACTTTGACCTTCCAGCAGCTTCTTCTCTGCCCAAGTTGGCAATTTTTTTGCTGCAGCGAAATGAGTCCATTTGGGCCTCCAGGGACGCCTCCATCAGACAGAGGCACCAGCCAAGATTTGTCTGATGATCTGGCAGAGTTGCCAGCAGCAGCTGAGCTGCTTCTGCTCCTTCGAGCAGGATTAGAACTTGGGGAGTTTTTTAGCCAAGCCGGAAGAGAGTGAAAACTTGCCATCATTTTTTGGGTGGGGGGAGTGGCAAAAACCTTATAGGAGGGGGGGGAGGGGCAAAAAGTCTCAGAAGGAGACATCTGAGCAACGTTAACTCCATCAGACAGGCACAATTGGTCAATATGCAGCCCTCGGGTTCATTTTCTTCTATTCACCCAGCCACTACCGGAGTGAACGAGGGACCTCGGCTTGGGCAGCCTCTGTTGTCTGGTGGAGGACGATGGTGACGGCCACAACCACGGTCCAGAGAAGACGAGGCTTTTTACTCCAGCTGAGATGATGAAGAATCTCCTCTCCTCCCCAGCCAAGAGAGAATGAATGCATCACTTCCCCCACCCCAAAAATAGCAACTTGGCTATGTATACAAATGTTTGTACTCTTTTATAACGTTGTAACAATGTTTCTGTCCCTGCCACACATTGGGGGCAAGAGATATTTCTCCAGCGTGCGGCCTTTTCTGCCAGCTGAAGTCAAGGCTGAAACGCCAGCGTTTTTCACACTTCTGAAGAGCCTTCAACACGTTGCCATCATCATGACGTTCCACATTTATGACGCACTTCATACGCAAGTGCGCGTGTTAATGGCGCATAATGGATGACTCAACTATCGTACCGGGTGCATCACAATTTGCGTCACTCAGGGCTTCTCACCAAAAAATGCGTGTTCCAGTAAGTTGAACCTGAGACGCAATGCGGACAACGACTTCCGTGTGTCGATGCTCGGTCACTTCGCGTCCGGAGTCAGAAACGGCGCCGTGGCCAGGACCGCCGGCCTCGGCGATCTCATTTGACAGCTCACCAGTGCAAGATTGCATCAAGCACCCGACAAGTAATGGCGTCCCTGTCGTAGTCCTAGAAATGAGTCCTTCCTTAAACATTTGTACAGACTTGACCAAGGTTTTTCTGGGCATCCTTGGCTGATTATATCCCCCTTTCACCTGGGTAACTCTGATTCTGACGCTCTCTGTATTTTTTATACTCTGCTAGATGATTTCTTATCTCTTTCTGCCATGTTTGAATTCATTCCCGTAAAACAGAATGGAAACTAAGCAGTTCCTGGGTAACCTCTTCATGTTTATAGACACTCATAGGGGTATCTCAAAACCACTTGACTGCATCTCCATCGTTACACTGAGTAACAGCTAATCCAAGACGCTCTCTGCAAAATGCCAAAATTTTCATTTTTCCGTCTGGCCTAATATACACTGTACACGACATACATGGTGCAGCTTTGAGCCTGTTGTCACATACAGAGGACTCAATTAGTACGCGGTAGGGGGGGGGGAGAAGAAAGGGGTAGGAAATTGGTCTCTTAATGTTAGGCCTTCCACGCCACGTGTGCCTCTCGCGTGCGTACGCACACACCATATTGGGCGGCTGTTGACACCAGCTGACGCTCACCCGCTCACAACATGGACAAATAGACAAACAAACAAACTTATTAACGCGTGGCCACGAGTGCGAAACTCGTTGCGTTGGTGTCACAACGAGAACCCTACAGGGTGGGCCTAAAGGTGAGTCCGTGGACAAAAATGACGGACTGTCTAGGACGGACACTGCTAATCAGGGTCACCCCATGAAGTATTAAACGTGTGCTTAAATCATGGAGAAACTCGAGGTTTGGTTACATTTGCGGAAAGAGTAACGATGCCGTCGGACACCCGCTTGTTCCATTGCGAATTGTAGGCCTCTCTTGCACTTTTATCGGTCATTTCGGGCCATCGACGAGAGCCTCAAAGGAAGTTTGGAAGTCTTTTTCACTTTCCTCTATGCAATGTATCTACGTGCACATGAATGAACGAGGAGTCACAGTTTGACGTCACTATGACTGGCCCGATTAAAAGTCAAACTCACTATGATGCCTGTCTATGGCCCAGAGAGGGGCCTCGAAGTAAGAAAGATGATGATTTAATCGTCTAATTCGTAATTAGAAGGCTTTAATTTGTTGGGCCCCTTCAGCCCATTTTCGCCTGGGCGGCCAGTTGACACGGATGGCAGATTGTGGCAGGGTGTAGAGGGAGGTCGAGCGAAGAGTGGGCAGTGACCCGGACTGAGGTCAGGCCGGGGCAAACTGGGCGAGCCAAGCTGTGGCTCCACTTGGCCTGACCAGTGGACAGAGGGTCCGCTGTCATCACCACAGTGAGAGAAGAGAAGCTGGTGAGGAGCATCCCGTTTCCAGGATTAGCCAAGGCCATTTGAAGAATGTTCCAGCTGCAGGCATCAAAACATGATGACTTGAACCGGAGACTTCTGTGCCAAACACACGTTTGCAGACGCGTCTAAAGACCATTTCACCGGTGCCCCAGTCATCCTTGCAGCTGTAGCACACCAACCTGACGCTCACTTATTACACGCACACTGTACATACAGAAAGTTCGTTTGCTGGGCGAATTTGTGGCCGTTGGTGCACACAACGTTGCTGTTCATCAACTTCTTTTTGTTTTAGTATGCACGCCAGTGAAGAGGCTCAATGAGTCAACCATCATGCCTGACAAAAGTCATGTCTCGGTTTAACTTTTGGGACGAATTCATAATTTCTGGACCCATCTCCAGTTGTTTTTTTTAATTTTCTGCAAATAAAACTTTTGCATGTCCTTGATGAAATGCGAACAGTTGTGCGTCTGTGTCCTGCCCGGGTCGAGCAAAGAGTCCACCATATCTTTCGGTCCACTCGGTATCGCAGTGAAACATTTATTATAATGACGTGCTACATTTTGCAGAAAGTTCTTAGCCCGAAGAACGAAATGGCCAATTAGGGTCGTGTACAGGGTGTCCCAAGGAGATTTGCAACTCACCTTGCAGGTGAAGGGGAACGTTGCACATCTCCCTGGTCCACCCTGTACAAGAATTCTCTGCGTTTGCCATTGCAAATGCAAAGGGCACGCAAAACATTAGATGGGAACGACGATAAGAGAAATTCGCACGAACCGGTTTCGCAATATTTACATTGCCTCGTTGTTGCGGCCAATTCTTCAGGCCTACGAGGCCCACGTGACACCTGTGAGTGAGTGAGTGAGTGAGTGAGTGAGTGAGTGAGTGGGCGAAAAAGCTTCCCTTCATAAGAACACTCACCTCGGCTGGTCTGGTCAGGCGACTTTTGACCTTTGCACGCATCCATTTTAGCGATAAAACGTGGGGGGCCTCGGTCACAATAGGCCCAAGGCCCATCTTGCTTTCTTGTCCTGGGAGCGCGCCAAAGATCGACCATAAAAAAGGAGGGAATAAAAACCTCTTTATAAGTAAGAGTCTCAGACAAATCGGGACTTTTTCTCTCACCAAAGGTCTGGCAGAAAGATTTCCTTTATCCAGTCCCGTCGACACTTCGTCCATAGATGGCGCCACTGCACGGCTGCAAATGCAGCTGTCTCTCCGTCTGCGAGCTGGAACGCCACAGTTTGTCACCATTGTCCTTGTGCGTCACGTGCGAGTGACGTCTCTGTCGGGGTCAGCGGGGGGGGGCCCACATCAAATTGTGCACTGCAGTGGCATTTTTGGTACATGTTGCACCATCGTGAGGACAATTTGAAGGGTGGCCACTGATAGTGAAGACAGTCAACTGACAATCGAAACCCGTGTTTCTCACTTTGAGTGTCAACTTCGTCTGATTTCCGTACCGACTCCTGGTCTGTGTGTACAATGAGGAGTGTTCTTCTTGGCTTTGCGTTTGTTGACATCATCGCCATCATGCTACAGGCGGGAGGCAATGACAACGAAACAAGTCTAACAGCGTTCCCAAATGCCCCAGTATTGTTCCATAACCAGGTAGCTTGTAGCGCCACCTGACGGGGAACCTAGATGCGCCAAGTTTGGAGACACACCTTATTCGACGAGGACCCGCCGCTCTCTCTCTCTCCCTCCATCTTTTGTGACTCTATGTATGCATTGTGACAGCATGCGTTGTGTCTGGGTGCTGTGACTATGTCACTGTTGTGGCTGGCACGTTGCGCTCGTGTGCGTCGTGACTAAGGTATTATGGCTGTGTGCGTTGTGACTGTAGGTATTGTGCTCATGTGCGTCGTGACTAAGGTATTGTGGCTGCGTGCGTTGTGACCGTAGGTTTTATGGCTGTGTGCGTTGTGACTGTAGGTTTCATAGCTGTGTGTGCTGTGACTGTAGGTTTTCTGGCTGTGTGCGTTGTGACCGTAGGTTTTATGGCTGTATGCGTTGTGACTGTCGGTTTCATAGCTGTGTGTGTTGTGACCGTAGGTTTTCTGGCTGTGTGCGTTGTGACCGTAGGTTTTCTGGCTGTGTGCGTTGTGACTGTCGGTTTTCTGGCTGTGCGCGTTGTGACCGTAGGTTTTATGGCTGTGTGCGTTGTGACTGTCGGTTTCATAGCTGTGTGTGTTGTGACTGTAGGTTTTCTGGCTGTGTGCGTTGTGTCTGTACACCACTTTCAGAAGAAAGAGGAGGAGCGGCAAGATGATAAATCACTCATCCTATCAATGCAGGAGAAGATGGAGGAGGTTTTTTTTCTTCTATCCCTAGATAGGACATCAGCAGAGGCCTCTCCTACAAAAGTTTTTCTAACCCCACCCATCCACCCAAAAAGTAGGCAAAGAAAGAATGACACTCATTTCATCAAAGAGGCTAAAGGACCTTAGAAGAACGCCTTTATTAATACCAGCCTTTAAGGACGTGTTATACTGCACAGGGGAGCAAGAAGGCCTATGTTAGTCCATACTGGGCCTGATATTTCATGACATTTGGCCATGCCTTTGACAGACTGAACGAGAGAGCAAACCTAAGATACAATCCTGTGGTAGGGCAGAGGCAGCTCTTGTCGCATGCTCTTCCCCTTTGTTTGGACTACTAAAGCAGCACAAAAAAACCACAATTCAAAACAGACAAAAAAAACATTGCAGTTTGTACTTACCTTCCCAAATTGGCGAGCGTATGACGACGACTCGATCTAGGGCGCCGGTTGTAGTAATAGTGATTGGGCGCAGCCGCCCCCGGCGCTGCCCCGGAGGACGACGGCGGCGCTACGGCGGCTGCTGCCGCGGCTGACGACGCCAACAACCTCATGTGAAGCGCCCTGAGGGCACGCACGTGGTCGTTGTCCAGGATCTGGTCCGCGCCGCCGCCACTGCCGCCGCCGTTGCCCGAACCACTGCCGCCGCCGCCGCTGCCGCCGCCGTTGCCGGAACCATTGCCGCCGCCGCTGCCGCTTACCCCACCGCTTGCGCTGCCACTGGCGCCACCACTCCCTGCAGTGGCGGCTACATCAGTTGGCGTCGCCACCACCGCAACCGGAGCCGGAGTCGGAGCCGGAGCAGCTGGTGGAGGTGGGGAGGCTTCGTTGTTCTCCTGATCGCTGCTATCACTTGCCTGGTCGCTGCCGAACTTGCGCGGGCTGTGCTGGTCGCGGTGGTAGCGCTGCAGCTCCAGCAGGCTGCCTCTCTCCCCCTGCATGTTGACCACGATGCTGTTTGCTGACACGAGCGTTCCACTGTATTAAGCACAACACGGGGCGTCCAATGCAGTCATTCTTTCCTCTTGCTCCAGTAGTGTCCTCTTTGCAACCCTGTGAGACGAACAGCATTCAGTATTGTGCAACCACTTATAAGGACCGTTAATTGCCTCATCATGGGCCGCTAATGACATTCAGTGGTCTGCCCGTCTGCGATCGAGCATTCGATGCCAAGATGCCAAAATCTGTTGTTCCTCACACTTTGGCAGGACAAAAGTTGGTTCTCGATCCAAATCAGTGCTCGTACTGATGATGGCGCCCATGAATAATTTAGAGACCGACAGAGTTTCTTTCCCTACTTCTTTGCAATTCCCTCCGAAGCATTGGAGGGGAAGCTGCGTTCAATAACTTTTTTTTCTTTTTTCATCTCATGCCTTCTCATTTTAAATTTCTTCTCTGTTCGGCCGCAGAGAGTGCGAGTCATGTCTCAAAGGGTCGCGCACACCACACGTGGGTCCAATCATCAATCACTCTGATCAGCTTTTGCTTGGCCGTCGTCAAAGACAACTTGTGCTGCTTCCCAAAGACCAGCGGAAAAGTTTGACCAGAAGCAAAAAAGCTTCATTTTTCTTTCTTGGCAAACGAATTGTGACAAGTGGGACTCAAGGCAATCCTGCCCCCTCCGCCTTGGCCAGCGTAGCTTCTTCTGGGCCCCCTGAAGATTGTTTTTCCCTCTGAAACAACAGAAAAAGAAAACTTTTCAAATGGAGCTGGCTGCTATGTCAAGGCAGGCACCTGTTGTCGTTGCAGACAGCTTTCCAGCCTTCTCGGGAGATTTGAAAGTTGTGAGGAGCTCTCACAACTTAAGGTGTGCTGTGTTGGAAGTTTTGATGAATTGAAGTGGGGTCAGAATTTGGGCCGCTTCTCGTCAACACCAGGATTGGAGTTAACTTTTTTGGTGTCTCGAGCACACCTCTATTCTCATTTGTCAGCCCGGAATGAGGCGAAAAGAAAGTGTCACACTTCCGACCTCAATGTCGGTGATTTTCTTGTGAAATTTGCTGAATGTCTCGTCAAAGTCGGTGATTTTCTCGCCAAAATTGGTGATTTATTGTCAAAGTCAGTGATTTCTTTCCTCCAGATTTGATGATTTTCATACCAATGCCACGCACCTTGAGCTCCACCGCAAGGTAGCCAAAAATTGTCCCCATGGACAAGATGAGATGAGACAAGCCTGTCACATCTCATATCATCTCCAAGTCCGATATTAGCGCACACCTCTTGCAGTGACGCTCTGTTGACCGTCTCAGCTCACGAACAGCTGTTTGCCCGAGTCAGACAGCGGAAAAATATGTTATTGACCTAAAAATCTGGCCTCCTCTCTCCCCCGATACAGCCTGTGCCATACCGTAAATGTGTGCTCTGTCGCAAGAGACTGGGTTTTTAAGTCCATCAGGGTCACTGTCAGTGGCATAATAACATGGCACCTACGTGGACTTTTCTGAACACTCATCGTGGAGATAAGAGCTTTGACTAGACTAATAATTAGAGTGCATCAATTAAAGTGTGTTTCTTAAAGCGTATATATTGTTGTCAATTCATCAGAGTTTATCTGTCGTGAACTTTTGGTATGCCTCGGTTCTGTGACGTGCAGTGCCAGGTCTGGCAGGTAGATATCATTTCCATCGGGGGAGGTTTTGAGCCACTGCATCATGTTGGACTTCAGGATGCCCACGTGGATGTGTAGATACACATGGTGAGGCAGATGCCTTGGTCCACAAAGGTGGATAGACACATGATTGCGTGGGTGGCCAAGGGGCCACGGATCATGCTGCTTCCTGTTGTACACGTGATGGCTGGGCTAGAGGGTGTCCATGCTCCAGGTCTTGCGGTTCTGCTATCCTGGATGTGACACCAAACTTTAGTTAAGAAATGTGCGCAATAATCTGCAGTCTTGCTGCTGGAATTGGCAATCTTAAGAGATTGTCACATCCCTGTAGGGGCCTTTCTCATCCTCAAGTGGTGTGTGTGAGAATAGGGGGCTTCCCTTGCTGGCCTTTTCTGTCTTGTGGGGTTTTTGCCCAAAAATACATGTTTCAAAATTTCAAACAAAATGTGAAAACGCATAAAAGCTGATTTTCAATTCTGAGAGAAGAGACATTTCACTTGAGAAGCAATGTCCGGGAAGTCCACAGTCAAGGTTGACTTTCTGGCGAGGCTTCGATGGCCATGATGTTTTCCTCGGCTCTTGAAGCTGGATGTGCAGCTCGTAGTAGTGATGTCAAGCGAGCCCGCCCAATTCACCCAAGCAAGTCAGTCAAGCCTGACTCGACTGCGTCACAAAATTCCAATTGGTTTGAATCACCCATTCGTGGCAAGCAAGTACAGAAGTCGTCGCTTTGTCTCTTTTTAGCGTCTTTGACAGAAATCACCAGGTTGGGGCTTGGAAGATCCCAACCTGGCCACACTCAGAGACTTGGACAAATGACAGGGATTTTGAAATGTGACAAATGGACTCTTTCTCCAACAGGTGAAAACATGTTTCGAATGTGATCACCATTTTTTTCCTGAAGCACGACCAGAATCCCTTGAGCAGCAGTAGTAGCAGCAACGACAGCTGCTCCGTCGGGTGTGCCGAGTTCGTCCGTGCCTCCCTCCCACTCGCCCACCACCCACAGGGGAGACGTCTGATGCGAAGATACATCCTTGCAAATATTTTGCTTGGAAAATGCCTCCTTCGAATTTGCGCAGGCCCTAAACATTCATGCCTGCTGCAGCATACAATTTGCACAGACCTCCTGTACAGATTTGGCAGCTTGAAGGGTTGCTACTGAACCATCTCCTTCCTGTGGCAAAATGTAAACAAATGGTATCACCGACGTCGACCGCATCTTTGCACATTGGCAGGGGTAAGAGACGTCGGTGAGTGCACGCTCAGTCACAAGCAAGGCCTGGGTCCATATCGACTGTTGAAGCCTCGTCCACATCCTCTCTTTCCTTCACTTGCCTTTCTTCTCTCTCTCTCTCTCTCTTCCATGAGAACGTGGCTGTGCCAGGTTTGATACGAGCAGTGGGCATAATGAGCATTTCCCTAGGCCCTTCTTTGCTTCCCTCGGGCCTCATTCTTTCTGCCATGACAAAGGAAACACAGGAAAAAGCTTGAAAAAATCTCTTCACGAGGAGAGAACATGGAGTCTGTGTGGACAAATATTTGTGACCTAAAATGTCCTCTGGCATTAAAGTGCAAAGCAGATAGACGTGTGTGGACTTTCCAAGCCAAGGCAGAGAGCTTCTTTCACGCAGCCACCCCCTTTCCTTATCAATTTGGGATCTCTGTAAGAGGCTGGTGCTTTTCACTGGTTTGTAGCTGTCAAGAAAGGTTACACGCGGATCCGGGGAGAGAAATGGAGCCTTAAGGGCAGGGTTGCCCACGCCCTTTCAGACCTTCCCCACACACCAGACGGAAAGCTGGAGGACTTTCGTCCCGGTTACACTTGCACTTCACCCACAGAGAAGACCTAGACATTGTTTCCACTGCAACGTCCGGACAAAAAAAGGCTCATAATAACGTTTTTCCTGTGGTAGGCTGTCATTTGTCAAAGAGCCTGAGAATGTGTACCAAAAAGTTCCTACGAGTGTGACGCACTGAGATTGAGTTGCAGTTATACATCAATTCGTGACCTAAAAACATTGTACTTAGCCTATTTCCATTCCAGTCGTCGTTGAATGCGTACGACCCATGGGTCTTTTCTCATGTGCAACCCAGCCTTATGCAAAGCAAGCAGAAAGGGACGCAGCAAAGTTGTGTGGGGATAGAGATAGAGTGAGGGGATTGTGACATTAAAGCTCCACCAGAAGTTGAAAAGGGAGAGAGAGAGAGCACCTGATCATATTTTTTTTTCTACGTGTCCTCTGTAAGTAGCAGAGAAGAGGCTTTCAACACTGATCTTCCCCCTCCCCCCCCAGAAGTCTGTGCCGCCAGGCCGGCCGGCCGGCCCCCGGCCTTGGCTGGATGGCACTTGGCCGCACACGTTCACCGTGCGCTCCATTCTAACTCACGACATCTACCTGAGTGATT
>JAAUXU010173029.1_pt1 | contig 17619 bp, 14 predicted proteins | sample 7278151 | NCBI WGS metagenome assembly JAAUXU01 (sample SAMN14350113, study PRJNA611818) | marine sediment metagenome | isolation source: surface marine sediment (1.8m) | place: French Polynesia: Moorea | collected 2018-08 | reverse complement strand
GACCAATGTCAGTCTGATTGGGTGGGATCTTACTTTCTACATCAGTTGCAAGTCCTGATGAGTGTGCATTTTGAAAAAAAAAATTTCGCCTCAAGGGGCCCACCCTAATGTACAGTGCACAGGAGCAAGAAGACAACAGCAGGAGCAAGCCAAGAAGATGAAGGAGCAATCAGTCAAACAATTTAAACCTGCTGAAGTGGGACAGACTGTAATGGTTCCAATTCCAGAGTTTGATCAAGGACGTGGAGACTTCCATAATGTTACGGCTGTTGCGACAGCAGTTCAAGATGGATTGTACAAGCATGGAGTCTTACAACAAATGCACAGTCGAAATCAAATAATACTATGCACAGAATCCTTTCTTTCTGTTGCTGAGGTTCCAGCAGTTGGTGAAGAACTACCTCTCAGAAGAGTTGCAAGATTACAAGCAAATGGTTCAGGTCAGGGGTTCTACAAATGCAACTGCACAAAGGGTTGCAGGCCTGCCAGGTGCAAGTGCCTCAAGAACAACATCAAGTGCAACAGCAAATGCCACAACTGTTTGACTTGTGCCAACAAGTGTTGAGATGAGTATACTGGGAACTATCAACCATTATATTTTTTAAGTTATTGGCTCTATTTCAGTTCATTGACATTTTTTAGCTTTGACTGTGCTATGACAACCTGTGTTGATGAGGCTATTACATTGTCAATAAATTTTTGACAGCCAAAACTGTCTTCCTACTCCAGCTCAAATGCAGAAATGCAGTCAATACCCCTATTGCCGAGGTGGTCACTCAGTCAGTACGTACATTGACAAAATGGTCAGTCAATATGCATAGCGACGGGTCAATACACATATTGACTGACCACTTTGTCAATACGCATATTGACCCGTCAGTACAAGTATTGACCGTTTCCGCATATTGACAGTAACCGTATGCACAAATATGTGGGATAAAGTATGAAATACCGTATCGAATATCGCGATATTAGGTCTCGATATATCATATATCGCAATCTCGATTAATTTGGGATATCTCGCTGTCTCATTTAACATCAAGTGATCCTTGAGTAATTGTCTGATTAAATATAAAACTTGAGCTCTCCATGATGAACAAGACGTTGACCATTGGCTTGTACAGGTGGCAGTGCTCCTGTTGGCATTGGCAATCTTGTGGATGCTCTTATTAATCGTCAGGCAGATGTTTGAATTTGCCGACTGCTTTTGAAGGAGGTGTGTGCGAAGAGAGCAGATGTCAATGTTGCACATGTTTCTTGAAATAAAAAATAAGCTACTTGGCGGTGAATTTGAACATGACGTGATGGAGAGAAATTGTGCCAGAGACCTCTCACACACTGTATCATCTGCTCCAATGCTTGTGATATCTTTTAGCTAGAGCTCAGACATTTTGCTTTAACTCTATTTATGCTGACACTGCAAAGCCATGATATTCCGCAAGATAAAAGTTATGCTAGACTCAAGCTCGAGAATTAGCCTTCGCGCCCATACACCTCGCAGAAGTGTCCAAAAAGGACCCCCAAAATATGTATAACGACTTATGGCGCACCAGGTATTATTCTATTCCTGTACTGTCTGTTTGAGCCTCTGACAAAAATGAATGAACATCTTTTAAAGCTTGTTTGTGTCAAATCGTACAAGTTTCAGTAGTACTTTTTTATGTGCACAAATCAACTGCTCATTTTTTCAGATACCTATAACTCATGCTGTTTGTCATATACATTGTATACAGAGCGTCGCAATTTAACGACCAGAGCACAAAAGTAAGTAAAAATGTATCTTGAAGTGGAAGTAAGGGAAAGTTTTATTGAACAAGGTGAACCTCACCTTCAGGAAGCTGCATGAAATGAACAAAGTCAGGCTTCAGCATATTCATACCCTTCACTTGTAGATGGGTCTTCACTCAAAAGTTGTGAAACACCTGATACAATCCTAAAATTTTTAGGCTGAACTATGCTATTATGGAAGAGTTCAACGAAGGAATCAGTCTAAAAAAGAATAAAATTGCATGAAACTGTTCCACACTGCAGGGTTCACTGCACAGCTGCTTTCCAATATAACTTCCATAGCTTCTGGAGCTTCCACTGTAGGGACGTTAACCACTGGTGTAGGAGTTATTGCTGTCTTGCCCCTAGGATTTCTTGACATAATAATTTGAGGAATAGGTATGATACTGAAATAAGAGAGGAAACTTAGTGCATAGGCTACCTGAACTCTATTTATTTCAACGTCTCCTTAAACAGACACAGAATGGTTCTTCTCCGTTAGACTCTGCTTACCAGCACGACCCAAAGTCAGAGACGTGGGTTTTGAAGTCGCAAAGCCTCAAGAACAAAGGGTGCAGTGATGGTAGGTACTTCTGTGGTAGGTACTTCTCCAACTGCAGCTGATTTGCGTAACAGCACCCGAGAAATGAGTTTTCGCTACTTTTATCATCTTCTAATTATGATTGTTATTTTTTCTTCAGTGAGTTTCTGTTTTATTTGGCATATTGACTATATCTGCTCCTCCTTTGGGTCTCCCAATACTTATAGACTGATATTTCTTAATACAGTCCCTGCCGTGAGTAAATGCATCGAGCATGACGAGACCTGAAACGCTACTGAAGAATGTTGGAGTGAAAATAGATGTGGAACGTGTAGATGTGATACTGGGACACAATGTTGAGTACAGTGGGTCAGTGTCAAGACTGCACATTTTGGTGCTAGAATGCTCAAAAGAAGGCCAAAAAATGTTTTTTCATGCTTGCTCATAGCGCCGGAGGGCCTGGGGAGTGAATCCCGGTGGAAATGGTGGGCCAGGGGGACAGGAGTCCCCCATGAAAATTTCAGCCAATTTCATCCATGTTTACCTCCTCAAAAAGCCAAATTTCAGTCCTATTTGGCATGGCCCCTATCCAGGTGGCCTCCAATTATTTCATTCGCACACGCTTTCATAACATTACAGCAATAATAGTAATAATGGAATATGGTTCAGGGATGTTTCATGACTTCCGATTTGGCAATTCTTTTACAGAAGGAAGATGCAAACTTTTAACATAAGTGTATCGATGATGGAAGAGTAAGCAGATTGGCTCGAACAAGTAGGCCTGAGGACAGTAGTAAATCGAGTCAGTGTAAAATTCTTTGCTGAGTCTGAGAACCTGTTCCTTTTGGCCTAGCTCTTCCCCAAGAGGCTTTCAACAACCTCAAGCTGGACCCCTGAGAAACACTCATTGAATATGGCCACACCCTCTGCAGAGTTGACGGAAAAGCATAGGTGTGATCTGCAGTGAGTGGGGCAGGATCTGGGGCTTCAGTAGGCGGTGCGTGCCAATCATGCAGAGTTCGGCAAGTGTTCAGTAGGGTGGGCCCCTTGAGGCGAAGTTTTTTTTTTCAAAATGCACACTCATCAGGACTTGCAACTGATGTAGAAAGTAAGATCCCACCCAATCAGACTGACATTGGTCCTCACAAAAAGTCGCGCCAAGGCTGACAAGGTGTTGGGGCAGGGGACCTTCCTGAAGGACATGGGTCAATGCTATTGTCACCATATGAGAATTTTATTATGAAATGTGATGCATATAGGCATAAAAGCACTAGTGTACTTTTTCAGAAATTTAATTTCAACATACTTTCTTAGAGATGCTGTATCACTTTAAGTTAGGAAAAAGGGTCTACATGCTTTTTCTCTCAGAAGGGTCACGTTTAATAATTAAATTTTCATATGGTGACAATAGCACTGACCCATGCCCTTCAGGTGGGTCCCCTGCCCCAACACCTTGTCAGCCTTGGCACGACTTTTTGTGAGGACCAATGTCAGTCTGATTGGGTGGGATCTTACTTTCTACATCAGTTGCAACTCCTGATGAGTGTGCATTTTGAAAAAAAAGAACTTCGCCTCAAGGGGCCCACCCTAGTGTTCAGTGGTGGTGGGAGCTAAGCATGTTCGAATTCCGGGGATGACACTTGGCACATCCCTAAGCTTTTTGGTAGCATTTTTGGGTGTGGCGCTTGCAATCTTCCTGGATAAAATGAACTGAGCAAATCACGGTCCCTGGAGCCGGATTGAAGTTCTAACAATGGATGGCTCGCAGCCACTATTTTCATCTTTTTTGAGCTTGTGGAATTTCATGGAAGCTGAGCTCCTCACAGGTCTGGTTGGTGCACCCGAAGGCTGCTCAGTTCTTGACCACGTCGGCGACTGCTGCAGATGACTTGGATCGTCATGTGGTTGGCCTCACAGGCACCCGTGGCAGTGGACAGGCAAAAACAGAGCAAGACAGGTGTCTGCAAGGGAGACAACAAAGCTGACAATGTCCACCCTCACTAGTGCCTCAAAAGCAAAGCAGTCCGTTGACATTATTTTGAGACCTTGCAATCTTTTGAGAGCACAAATTATTAGTGACGTTTAGTGGTGCTGCTGTCTTAACCCTCGGTAACGTGATTTTGGCAATGGCACAAGTCAGCTGTTCATTTTCATGGTCTGACCAGCCTGGTCTAAACTGGATGATTTTTTCGAGTTGCCCATCTAGTGGTACTGTTATTTAAGGGCTGATCTCTTCTCCCGCCTCTTCCCCCTCTTCCTCTCCCATCAGCGTTGTCAAGTTGAAGTATTTTTTTTGAAAATCCAGTGAAGAATGGAGTTACAGGTATTTCCTTATAAGAGGATGGCAACTCTTCCTCTCCTTTCTTACGTCTCCTCTCGCCTTAGATAGCTACTGAGTAATATCCTGCACAGCTTTCCCAATAGGCTAATAGCTGCCTTTTTTAAAGTAGTTACCCATGATTTATGCAGTTGATCCAACTTTGGACCTCGATTTCGGCCTCGAAACGGCCTCCGATGAAAAGGGTTGTGTTTATGAATTCTCTGGTGTGTGAGAAGAATTGTCTGCTGGCCAAGTTTGGGGACGATCAGAGCAGCGGTTCGAGTGCCCACAGCATGACAGAGCCACAGACTCAAAGACACAGATACCAACCTCGCGCTCTATTCTCACACGTACATAAAGTTCTCAAAGCTGACTCTGACCCTGAAGGGTAAATTCCAGGTCAAGTTATCCCATAGATCCAGTTTTCAGCCCTGTAGCAGCATTTCTGTCATAAACGATCTTCAACCACTTATGATTATCAGTAAAAGTGGTCAAATCCAAAATGTGACCTCAGCAGATTAATTTTCAGCAAAAACTTCCTCAATCACCAAATATTCATATCTTAGTCCCCTCACAAACAAAATTATCCCGGGTTTCTTCAAAGCTGGCACACATCGGGAATGGTCGTCTCCACTCATTGCATCATCATTTTTCGAAAAAGTGCATGTTTTTTCTCCCTGAACTTTCCAAACACTTTGTGGATTTTCATCGATTCTCTTGGGGGATGAGGTTGAACTTTCCGCCACCTGTGGCCACGACGGCATGGACGTAAAGGTGTGCCGGATTCGTTGGAATGACTCCTAACTTTCAGGCAAGGTTGAATCTCAGTTCAGTGGATATCATCTCATGAGGAAAGAATGGTACTTTTGTTCAGTTATTTGTGTAACTGCTTCTGCTGTTTTCATCCTTTCAGCTTCCCCAAGAGAGTAGCCCTGTTTTGACCATTTTCTGCCTGGCAGTAGCACGGGGAAACAGCCTCAGCGTCCTCTTGCAGACAAAGAGGCCGAGTTCATCGTTGAGGGCAGCTTCATCACTGTCCTGCCAGGTCCAAGTGACCATCCCTTTGCTCTCGTCTTGGACCTTTTCAACAGGCCTCCGCAATCTCTTCTACACTCACCTTGACCCTGACGGAAGCCGCACCTGTCCCATACTTGGTGGACTTGTGATCCACGCACTCCATAAACCAGCCCCGTACCCACATCCCACGCGCATTCATTGCTCATCTACGTTTGTGACTGTGGCAACAATGTGTGTCGACAGAGAAGAGGCAGTTGATGATGACAGCAACTCACGACTCCAAGACAAATATCGCTTCCGTCAGTTACAAGATTTCGTACTTTTACAGCTTTATGGTCCGCAAAACCAGACGAAGAAGTTTCGTAATATGAATTTTGGAACAAAATAGCGCTTGTGAGTATCGTTAGATTTCATATTTTCTACTTCCAGCGCATGAGACAGTGGAGTATGGCAGAAATTTTACGCTAAATTCTATAATAACTAGTACAAGAAACAAATAAATGGACAGACACACAAATGGAACGTACAAAACATGTGAAGCAGGCCTGTGTCACATGAGGTGACTCAAGGCCAAATCTTTCCATAAACACTGCTCATGAGGCCCAATCCTCAGATAGGCCTACTTTTCTGAGAATCTGCCTTCAAAGGGGTCACCTTTCTGGGGGGGGGGCAAGTTTTCCGAGGACCAATCCTCGCTGCGGACCGATCGCCGGGTGGAGGCTGGTGGCGACCCTGCGTTACTTCTCATCGTGATGGTGGTGCTATTTAGTACGCAACTCGCTCCTTCATCTGCAACCCCCCGTACAGAGATCCACAGAGCCCCCGGAAGGGAGATCCCCCAAAACATTTTGTTGACTGGTGGGGAAAAAGGATTTTGATGTTCTAAGCCGGAGCGAAGCCCGGGTGGGGTAGGGCGAAGGCTCTCGTCTTTCCAACTTTGTCTTGTCCTATTTATCTCTTGCTCCTTGCAGCGTACACAAAAGTCTCGTTTCGGAGAGTGTGCTGTTAGATTGCATTTCAGCAGGGTCCATTCAGAGGAAAGTGGCAATGGTGGCACCGAGAAACAAGTGAAAAAAATAGAGGGAAAGCCAGTCCGTACAGCGGTGCACTTTCTGTGCCCTCACCCTTTCTTCTTCTCATTGGAGAGGAAGCAATAGCACTTTCAGCGCTTCAGGGATGCATGTGGATCAAGTACGGTGGGGGGCAAGAGCAAGAGTCACGTAGGGAAACCGGGGCAATGGTTCGTTTTCTTGGACTGTACCGGGTGTGACAGCGCTTGTCTGACGCGGCACAGTCCAAGAAAACGAATCACTGCCGAAATTGGCCCTGGTAAAGTTGAAAAGGGCAATAACCTCAGTGTGTCATGTCGGACCCTGACCATGGCATTTTCTGCCAATATGAAGAGTGTAACAGCAAAAATGTGACTGAGTCTCTCAATCTCTGGCCACACCTTGGTGATAGAGTCTCTCAAACTCGGCCCCAGAGTCAAAGCGTCCAAGGAATAAAATGACTCGAACAATGGGATTCTCGGGCCGAGTTTAAGAGACTCTATCACCAAGGTGTGGCCAGAGATTGAGAGACTCAGTCACATTTTTGCTGTTACACCCTATACTTGATCTTGAAGCTGACATACTGGACTCATTCTGGCGCTGACTATTACCAAATTTAATCAACTTGAAGTTGTTTAAGAGGATTCCATTTGGATCTTTGGGCCGGAACTTTAAACTCACTGGGACAACGTTGAAGAATTTCAATTTAACCACCACTGTACATACTGTATAGAAGTCGTTCGATTAAAGCTCTTGAAACTATGTACGTGGTATAGCTTGTGTGACCCACGCAATTCGTGCGGAAACGCCATTGAGCGAGTTCCTATCACAGACAAGTGATTACAAGAAGCAAGATAGTAGCACATTGAAATTCTTTCACTACAAAGAAAAATTACGGAGGCCATCATTCAGGACATGTTGGGTTTCGATAATGTCACATGCACAGAGCTTAGATTTATATATAAAATAAAACCTGCATACAGTACGTGGTTAAACCTTTATCTAACCCGATGCATAAAGGAAAAGTTGGTTTTTTTGTTACGTTTTCATGCGATAACCGTAGGACATCAACCCCTAAGACCATTTTGCATCAAGCATGTGCGGGTAACTGAACAAAAAACCGATAGCCGAATAATTAGACAAAAACTGAAACCTACCAGTTTTTTCTTAACAAATTTCGGTTTTGAATTTTGTGCCAAGGGATCAAATATTTGTTCAATTTGACAGCAACACAAACTGCAAACTGGTGAAATACTTGTTCAGTTTGCTAACAAAACCAGTCACTAACCAGTGATGCAGGGATATGAAGTATAAGTATATGTCAACCCCAAGTGGGCACGTGGGTGCATTCCAAGCAAAGTCAGTAAAATGCTTCATCAGAGCATCCCTCCTCAGCAGCTGGTAACATTGTCTCAAGCAAGCACACTAACCTGGACTGAAGATGTGCTTCATCTGTTGTATCTGGACAATGTCAAAAGTGAAATAACATTCCGACCCAAGAATACATGAGTTTGAGGATGACCCGAAAACCAGACTGAAAACTGCAACCTTCCCCCATAACCAACCCGAAACCGATTTTTGAATATTTTCTTCGACCGCACATGCTTATCTTGCATACTTACTCTGTTCCGGAAAAAGTGCAGCGTAAAATCATTTGAGCTCTATTATAGATCACGTAGGACGATGAACAGCTGCGACTGGTAGATTTCCGAAAGAGTTTCAAGGAGTCACCTGGGCATGTTTGTACTTCCTTCCAAGTTCCAGATATCAACAATGCCCCCTAAAGACGACAGATTGTGTTGCCCCTCAAAATGTTGCCTGCCACTATGACAATGATGCCTTTGCTAAAGTCAAGTGATCGAGTTCTGCCTGCTGGTGCAACTGGTACTAGAACAACCTCGAATGAAGTCTCTCTCTCCCTTCAGGAGGACAGGGAGAGCACAGTCTGTTGGACCAAAATCTGTCGATAACTCCATTGCCATTGTTTCATGTGATGGTACATATTTCTCGCAACGACTGACTTGCTCAACCAGACATTTAGTAACGCAGGGTAACTTGTTTCCATTCGCAGAAAAAAGTCGAGCTTAGTCCCTCATCGTCATAGTCACGGGTTCTTCGGTAAGTTCATGTCGAGACTGCTGATGCTTGACATATACTGTATGGCTAACAGATCATCTGATGGATACACCAATCTCAGGGTATTGAGTAACATCGTCATTTGCAAATGTACCTAAGGCCACAAAAGAGTCTGTTGCCACCCCTCCATTGCAGGTAGTTTTGAGATTGTTGAGTTGTCAAGTTACAAGCATTCTGACACCAGCTGTCTCGCGAAGTTATAGAAAAACCTTTGACTCATACTTTTGTAACTCATTGTTAATGTTTTTCTGCAAATGAAAAAAAACTTACCGTTACTTGCTCAAGGCCTCCAAGCTGACCATATGAGTTTTGGCAACTTGGCACGTCTGCAGTGCTCGAAAATGGCCCTTTGTTCCAGGACCCCCCTCTTCTGACTCCCAGAGCATCCATCACTTGTCCAATCGTGCCATTAGGACCAGCAAGTGTATTCATCTCCACCATGTTGGTGTCATCCATACAGAAGAACTTGGACCCAGAGCATCGACTCAAGCTTGGAACTCAGCGACACCGGTAAACTATGACTAATAATGACATGAGGGGTGGCCGATCGAAAGGATATTGAACATTTTTACCCGAGGTATTTTGTCAAAATTTTGTCTACCAGCTTCAAGACAAAGCTGTTTAGAAATGAGTAAATTGTGCCGTATCATTGACTATTTAGTGAAACACCAAGGGTTTTTTGGAGTAAAATTATGTCGTGAAAACAGTGTGCAAAGGTAGATCCATTTCTGAAAGGACCAGCTGGTTCTGAATTTTTTGTTTTTGATTTCTGCTTGCTCGCTGCTGTGAGTCAGTCCTGCGCTTCTTGGTGTGTAAGAATCCATTTAGCACAGTCTTCTAAATGGATAATTGTATCATTCAGCATGTTGTTATCCATTTAGAAGACTCCGCTATGTGGATTGTTGGATGCTGTTGGATTTCAAAAGAACAAATGCACGCCATTTTCACTACATCATTTTACTCCAAAAAAACCGTTTCATTAAACTATCACTGCACCTGCTGATGACCAATTAGGAAGAGTAAAAATTACCTTTTGTTCTATTTTACACTGAACTATATTTACGAAATAATGTGCAATCATCAGCAGATATAGATGGAGGAAACCTGATATGTATAACACGTTGCAGAAGAACAAAGGGGTAAGGAAAAGTTAGAGATAGATCCCGTGTAGAGGTGGGTTGGGTTAACCTTGCTATCATCTAACACCTTTGTATACTCCTTCTTTACTACAACAGATTCAGGTTGACACTGATCAAGAAGCGCTGTTCTTTGCCCCTCTTTTGTATCTTTCAGTTTTTTTCCTCCTCCTGCCTCCAGTTCTACCGAACTCTCCTTGCTCCTTCTCCAAGTCTCCTTCATGGTCTCAAAAACAACAATACCGACACAGAATCACCGTCGAAACCTAAATATACAACTTAATTCCTTAACCACTAACTCTGAATGCATTTAATAACTCTGAACGTATTTCGGCCTTTTTCAAATGTCTTTCCCTGTTTCATCCATTTCTCGCGTCATTTATGCGTGTTTTGTTGAAACTGCCTTCGCAAATTTTCCAAACTTCCATGTTTTTCGTGTCGTAGTAATCCGAGGTCTCATTATTTGCCCCACGTCTTGAACAAAGTAAAATATCCAGCATTTGCTTCTTCTACATTGTATTTTGATGCAGTTCTTGGGTCGCTAAGTAAGTGTAATTCATGGGTACAAAACTAACTTAAAGTGTGGTATTTTCATGCGCAGAAAATTTTTGTAGACCCTCAGTGAGCGAAGAATATCGGTTAATTCGTGTGTGAAAGACAAATGAGATTAAAGGAGTATTTGTGCGGCAAAGCCTTGATTTAATGCTGACGTCGAGCCAAGACTTCCTCACGTGAATTCACTGGCACTCGGCTCAAAGGGACGTAAATAAGTGAAGGCAGGCCCTCTTGAGCTCTGACATTGACAACTTCAGAGCCCTGCTCAGTCTCGTTCTCCTCATCTTCCTCATCCCTATCATCATGTACAGGGTCCTTCAGGGAAACTCAGAGGTCTCGCTCAAGGACTTGCCATTACTCTTCTTGTCGCCCTTCGCACTTTGTCGGCCTGGTTGAACATATTGGACTGGGAATACCTGAGGCCCTTCACAATGCCCTTTTTGACAACAGCTTTGATGTTTCGGCATCTGATTCTTTTGAGACGTGTCTTAGGCTCTTGTGGCACAATTTCACAACTTCTCGCTCCTGATCTTGCTCTTGGTTAAGTTAAAAGAATTCGGGATTTGACTGAACGACGCTGTACATTCCAGTAATTCCATTCCTTCTGGCTTCACACAAGCTCGGATTGAAGCTTAACGCTCTTCAAGGATTCATTCAAGTTACATTTAAGGTAACACGACTCAGCCTCCATCTTGCTCGCCGCAGTCCTTGGATAAGAGTGCACAATTGGATGGATAGTGAAGGTCACGAAGATGTACAACGAGTCCAAGACCATGGAGTAGGACTTGTTCTGTAGACCTCCTCCGTGGCATCGCCATAAAATAAACTAGGACAGTGCGATCTATCGCATCGACATGGTATATCATAACTTGAAATTTAACTAAACGTCATAAAAAAACCCACAGTGTATCAGCGGGTAACAATACTGATTCCCGTTAACCCACCTGTGCTTCAAAAGAGAAGCACATTAACAGGAGATGCTAAAAGTGTCGTGAAGCGCAAAGATCACGATCTGTAAGAACTTTTCTTGAACAACCTGGAGAATGCTGTCGAGGCCAAGGAAAGTCTCCAAAGGCCTACATGGAATTTGACTTAGGAGCACCGGAAGCATTGATCAGCAGTGGCGAGGGAGGCAAAGACATTGGCTTGCTGCTTATGGGATTGCTGAGAGGGGGGGAGCTTCAGCATCAACTCAGACAACCCGGCCTTCTCAGATAAAGGTCTTTTTAACTCGACGTCAACTCAACGTGGTCGAACACTTCCTGGCATCTCTACTTAGGGCAAGATACAGAAAGCGAAGCGTGCAGAAAAAGAAAACCACCATGTTGAGTCAAATTCAAGCCGTCTCCATGGAGACATCCCTAGCTCCAACTTTCTACCCCTTTTGGATAATAAGATACTTCTGACACAGAAGAAAAACCTTGGGATCTTGCCTACTATTCTAAATTCTGGGAAGGAAAACTCTTTGATCCTTTGCTTGTAGAATACAGCCGTAAGATGGAGGAACATGCAGTGTTGGCCACATTTGTTGAACGCGGAGTGCTTTTTAAAGTTTTGCAGTCCTGGAATGCCCCACAAGTCGCCCCTTGGGCCCAGATGAAAGATGATATAATCGTTGAGAGCTGATGCCAGGAGGAATCAACATCCAACCTATGGAACATCAGTTATGGCCTCTTGAATTCAACAACAGTGAGAGACGTTAGTCTGGAAGCACCCAGATGCCTAACGTTTGCTGCAAAGTAGTTTAAGTTATGAAGTTATTGTAGCATCGATGTTAAATTTTTCTGCATCATGTCGGCTTGTGAAGCTGGGTACTCCTTGAGCTTGATAATAACATCCGCTGGGATCAATTTATTGCAGTTCATGCTCAGGCGATGCGAGGCTGTCGTCAGGGCCAAAGGACAGGAAGCAAAGTATTAATTCATGTCTGCAGCCTTTGGAAAGAAAACTTTCCATTTTAGCCTCTCAAATGAGTTTTTTATTCCGAAAAAGAGTTCAAACTGGAAGAGTCAAAGCCCTACATTTTAGGGTCACCTCCAAATAGGACTCTGTGGAAAGTGTTTGGTTCGTGCTTTGTCAGGAAACTTAAGTTGCGATGAAGAATAAAACTATTTCCGAAAGCGTATGTTAAACATATATATTTGCTAACAAAATTCTCGTCATTTACTCCTAAAAACTTTCAGATTCCTGGATATTTCCCGCCCTATGTCTGTCACTGTACTTCACTAGTGACATAAGAAATTCTGTCCTTCAGGTGAAAAAGTGTAACCTAAATCTGGAATGTGTTCAAAGCAGAGCATCAGCTATCAACGAGTCTAAACTTTCATGAGAGCCCAAGTCGGAGTTTATCCAGCATCTCATGACTGCAGAATTTAGCCAAAAAAATTGCATTTCTCTGGATACTACGGACTAATATGGGTGACATTTCAGCAAGGACAAAGACGTAAATTGTACGCATTTCCTAGTCACAAGATAAGGAAGCCCCGTTATTTGGCTGCCGACGTCGTCAGCCACATTAGCTCTTCAAACATTGATATCGATGCTGTCTTTGGCAGAGGAAAACGTTTACGTGAGGTAATGAAAAGAAAGACTCGTGCGGCTCATACAGAGCAATGAAGGAAAATGTGAATTCTCTCACCTAAAAAAGGTAAAGTCACTATAGGTCAGGTGCGTCCAGTCTCAGGTGCAGCTGAATATTGGTTGCCATTACTGGCAACCAATATTCCATGGAGATAAATGAACCCTCCGCCTCTGCTGTGCTAATCCTTGGAGGAAAAGTTGGGGCAGACCATGCCAAATGAGTCCACTAAAGGATTTCAATTGCATCAAGAGGGACTTCCTCTTCAAGAAAGCCTGGATAGGTGTAGACTCCGCCCTCCCGTACGATGTTGTGATGTACACGGAACCTTGTGGCATGGCCAGAACTGTTCTTTCAAAGAATTGAAATAGTCCTATGAAGAAGGAGTTTACACCCCCCCCCCCCAAAAAAAAAAAATTACCTCAAGTGATGGTCTGTTGGAGGTGGCATTCAAGTAGAGGTTGTGCTCATTTAGACGTTTCGCAGTAGATGACATGTTTTGCTCTGCCATGCATTCAAATTTGTTTTTGTATGAGGAGCCTTGAAGACGAGGGTAACAGTGTGACAGAGTTCATGAGGGTACAATCGTCCACAAAAAGCTATGCGTGGGTGTTGTTGCCACTTGGACTGTCAGCCCAAGAAGTGATCCTTGTTCACGCATGCATGGAGCCTGGGGATGTGGCTAATGTGAGTTTGTTGCCAAAATTGATGCAGAACAATTTTTTTCGACTTGCTAGACATTCCTGGCTGACACACTTCTCACAATTTGGAAAAGAGGATTTGCGTCAATGTATCATCTCCAATTCCTACAAAACCTAAGTGTGACTGGCCCGCAAATTATTCATAAAGACTTTGAAGTGTAGAAATCTGGACTTCCTGTGAGGACAAGTCTCAGCCCCATTGTATTCGCTGTTAAGTAAATAGAGAAAATTAAGCCAATTTGAATGACAAGCACCAGAAAAGGACGCAAAACCCCACAGACACCTAGGCCAATCGGCACGCGTTTCAACCAAGAGAAGGATCTTGCTGAAGTTGATGCCGTAGCACAGCCACTTTTCGTAATTTAGAGAATGTCTCATTTCTTGGACACTCATATTCTTTTCTTCACGGCACTGCTATTTCATAATGAGACAAGGTGCAAGGAGATCCTGGGCCTCGTCCAGACAAGCAACGGGAGATACTTTACATCAGCAGAATTGTGAGAATGAACTTAATGCTCTTTACATCTTGGCGTATTTGTTTGAATATCTATCTCAGTTGCCTCCCCACCTATGAGCCATACGGTACAATGGGACGGAGTAAAACAGTAATCGTATGCAAGACCCTGTTGTGGTTCCACAACAAGAGGTCTGTCACCTTTTCCACGGGTGGATCCGCTCCTCAATGATCTACTAGCCAGTGAAATAACTTCATTGAGTAACGCAATTAGGCCCAAGAAAGGGGGCCTCGTCAGGAACGGAACGTATGCACTGAATGCCACTACTATGTACAGCCTGTTTCACCAAAATTGAGACTGAAATTTGTTTCAAAATTATGCTATTAAATATAATTAATCAAGTTGATATATTATTTTTTGCACAATTTGGCAACCTCAATAATTCTTTTAAAAAAGTAAACCAGTTCAGGAACAGACCAAAATGGCCTCGGAACAGGAGAAGCCATATCTTGTCCCTGCATTGTTTGACACTGGCAATGACATGAAAACAATTGTTGTCAACTTGAAGGGCATCTCAGGCATAGCTACAGTCTTTTGAACCATAAAAGACTACCAGGCTACGGGCAAGACAACGAGGAAGCTGCACAGGGCCAAAAAGTCTGTTTGGACAACTTCCACAGTGAAGAGAGTCCTGGAGAAGTGCAGGAGGAATCCGGCCAGATCTATCAGGAAGTTGGTGAATGAGGAGTCCATTAGCATGACCATGATGTGGCAGCTGGTGCCACACAACCTGGGCCTGTTCCCCTACAAGAAATGTCACCACCAATTGTTGTCCAAAGCCACCAAAGTCAAGCGTCTTTTTCATAGCCACAAAATTCTTCGGCAGTTGAGCAGTGATATGGCGCCTCCAGTGCTTTGGACAGATGAAAAGTTGTTCACCATCCAGGCTGTCCACAATGCTCAAAATGACAGAGTGCTTGATAGAAGCAAAGAGGACATCCCCAAGGAGATGCATTCAGCCTTCAGAAGGCAGAATCTGCCATCTGTGATGGTGTGGGTGGGCATGGTGACAGACAGGTGAAAGATGCCCCTGCACTTCATTGAGCAGGGTGTGAAGGTGGACCAGGCAGTGTACTTGGATCTTCTGTCAGAAGTGGTTGTGCCTTGGGTCGACTCCAAGTATGGAAGTGCTCCTCTGGTGTTTCAGCAGGACAGAGCACCATTGCACACAGGTCATCTTGTGCATGAGTTCTGCAAGAACATGTTTCGGGACTTTTGGCCCAAAGGAGATGTGGCTACCTTCCTCCCCAGACCTCAACCCTCAACTTTGGAATTTAGTCTGTTCTGGAGAGGAAGGCATGCTGCAAGGCCTTGCTGAGTGTGGCCATTTTCAAACAGCGATTGGTCAAGGCTTGGGACTCCATCACCAACAACAATGTGTGTGCCTGCACTGCCTCTGTGCACAGAAGATCAAGGCTGTCATGAAGGCCAAAGAAGGATACTGCAAAAATTACTTGTATGATGTTGTTTCTAATATTTTGGCTGATGTTTAACTATTATATGTGTTTGTGGAAATTATAAGTGGTTTGTAATTTATACTTTAAATCCCAGCTCTTCAAGGTTGTGCAGGAGAAAGAAAACCACAGCATCAATCTCCTCAGTGATGCTGTAGTTAGGGGCCCAGAGGGCCCAGTGAGTCACTTGATGGACATTCACTTTCCTGGCAGTATTGACATGGTGCTGGGGGGGGGGGAGGAAGACATCTGCTTTGGGAGTTTTGCTGGTGCCCACTGGATGATTGATTATATTGCATTGGCCAGTATTCAGGAGGCTATATGCAGCTTTGGAAAGGCCCAGATGGCCTAAAACCATTGGTTTTGAAGAACCTACCAATAAACTGTGTGGGAAGGCTTCAGGCAATTTATATTGCATCACTCTTCTCAGGATATGTTCCAGCATGCTGGAGAAGATCTAAGGTAGTTTTTATACCTAAACCTGGGAAACTGGATTACTCAAAGGCTAAGGCCTTTCATCCAATTACCTTCACCTCCTTTCTGTTTAAAGCAATGGAAAAGATGATGCTAAAACATTTGGAGGTAGCTCATAGAGTGCATGACAGGCTTAATGTCAATCAGCATGCTTTCCACAAGGGATCCAGCTGTGACTCTGCCTTATCAGACATGGTGGATGAGATTTAGAGCTCGATCCTCTGTGACCATTATGCCCTGGGAATCTTCCTAGACATCAAGGGTGCTTTCAACAATTTAAACATTGAATGAAGCATCTGGGGGATGCTCCATAAGGGCCTCCCCCTCACATTATCAGGTGGTACTTGTACTACCTGCAACATCAGTCAGTTCAGACCAAAATTAAAGGCATCACAGCCACTAGAACTATCATGTGGGGGACACCCCAGGGGGGAATTCTCTCTCCCCTTGTGTGGAACCTATCTGTATGGGGGCTCATGACTTAGATTACTCTGATGTGGTAAGGTACCTAGGGATCTTGCTGGGTAGCAAGCTTACCTTTGGACCGCACATCAGAGAAAAAGCAAGGAAAGCAACCAGGCTTCTATATCAATTAAGGACCTCAATGGTGCAGATGTAGGGCCCCAGTCTGTTTCTAACAAGATGGGTCCTCACTGGAATTGTATGCCCCAAAGTTACATACAGTGCTGTAGTCTGGGCCAATGAAGCTACAAATTATAAAAAGCATCTGGATAGGGTCCAAAGGCTGGAGTTACTTGCTATGAGACATGTATGCCATTCAACTCCCACAGCTGGACTGCAGGCTGCCCTGGATGTGATGATGCTTGATCTGTATGTGCAATGCGTAGTAGTGCAAGTGGTACTGAGTATCCGTACGAGACTAATTAACGTAAGCAACCCGGACAGAGTGCTCAAGGATTAGAGCTAGTGTACTTACGCCGGACCTTAAGGTTACGTGCCGCGGAGCTCGAGTGAGTGGCCGTACTTAAATTCAAAGCATGAACTAAAAATGCACCCGTTCTTACAGTATTAACAGACGTATAATTTTGGCATCTAGTTCTGAAATTGAATCAACGTGATCTTAGGAGTAACTTAAAGAGTAACATGAACATGGACATGAACTGATCGATTGGAGAACTGGATCTGAGCTCAGTACTGGTTCTAGTTTTAGTATCAAGCCTGCCCTTTCACCTCGCTCCCCGTCCTGTCCATCATGTAGAAGTTGTCCAAGTCGTTGGCCTCCTCGCTCCCCGTCCAAGCAACGCTGGTAGCAGTCCTGTAGAACCCCCTTGAGTTCCACCCGTTGAAGACGATCCGCGTCCTCCAGTCGGACCCCCAGGCTATGATGTATGGGTAGAAGACGACGATGTGGTCGG
>JAAUXU010073675.1_pt1 | contig 17622 bp, 14 predicted proteins | sample 7278151 | NCBI WGS metagenome assembly JAAUXU01 (sample SAMN14350113, study PRJNA611818) | marine sediment metagenome | isolation source: surface marine sediment (1.8m) | place: French Polynesia: Moorea | collected 2018-08 | reverse complement strand
TCGAGGACTTCTGGCCTTCCACGATGTGGCCGCCCAGATACGCCATGGGGGCGTAGTGGAAAAGAAAGCCTGTGCCACCCCTCACGGCAAGGTGGAGGACCTGAAGACCTCCGTGGAGAGAGAGAGAGAGGGCCGTGGTCAGCCAAGACTTCATCAAGAAGTCCTGCGCCGCCTTCCGCCACCGCTTGGAGGCAATGGTCGGGCCGACGGCGACCATTTTGAAACATAATGTACATTAGTATGTGACGAAAAAGTGCCAAAGTTTCATGCTTCTACTCCTTAGGGTTCTTACACAAGTTGGACATGTTTGTAGAGATGTTTTTCCTCTTTGATTTGCTTACGCACACTGTACACGTGCGTAGATGCCAATGTTGCCCAGATTGAGATCTTGAGGCTCCCAAGGTCCCCTTACAGTCAAACGTTGACATTGTCTGGCCATTGGATAAATGTAAACTAAAAAATGCCTGTTGTCTTAGATTCATTTGACGGGAACGGAAGTCAAGATAGGCTGGATAAAAGGTGGCCGTTCCAGGTTTCCAGGCTCTTCTTTTGCTAGCTGCAAGAAGCAGCAGCGATAAAAAGTTAACATTACAAACTTTTGGATCTAGGTCATCTCAGTCCCGGGAAATTTCAGTCCCTGAGAGGAGAATGAGAGCGACAGTTATGCTACAGGAATTAAAGTATCAAAGCAACAGGAAAGGAGAAAATATTTTGTTAGTGTGGATTTTAACAAGGGTCTTTCAACAGCATGGAGTTCAAGTATCAAAACGTGGTTAACTCTCATGCATAGTTCGTCGATCACCCTGTACCTTGCCCGGGGGATACTACACAGGATATGGCCCAGTTAGTCTGCCCACATCTTGGTTTGTCAGTCAGGCAAAAGAAATAAGTTACCCACGACAGTTGACTTCAGTTGAATGCAATTCCTTGCGGAGAAAAATACGATTAGTCAGTAGTTTGACTTCACAACAAGCGAACTTTGTCCACCTTAACATTGACCTTCTCGCCCAACCATGGTGGAGCTGGAGCCCCATCTAGACGAGCAACGAGCCCTCCTGAACTAACTCGAACCAAGGGTATTTTTTAAGAGTCAAGACCTAATTTTTAAGCTCCGAAGTCAGTACAATATTGCTAGTTCTCATTGTACAATGGTTCAGTGCAATTAGATGGGAGCATGCTCCAAAAATAGAAAGGTTTTTGCAGATATACAGCTGACTCTTTAGTCCAGCTAATGACGGTGGAAAAAGCCGAGCCGTGTAAAGCCGAGCCAAGACCAAGCTCTAATCTGACGAGCCATGAACCACCACTCACATCCCAAGGCAGGTCTCGTCGAGCTTTTTAGAGCCCCGAGCCAGCCCTAGTTCAAACATTCAACCTTTCCTAGTTATCATGTTCACATACGAATTGTTTGAGGTTTTAGCATGAATTGATCAGAAATTCAGTAGTCCATGAAGCTCATAACTAGATTTTGGCAACAAATTTGTCAGTTTATTAAAAATAGCAACAACGTGCATAAACGTTACAGCGCAGTCATGGGCCGCATATACAGTCGTAAAGATTAGCCATGGGCATGACTACACCTCATGTGCTACACTGGGACATTTTGAGGTGGAATTTTGATGTGAAACATGTAGATATGATACTCAGGCACAATGTTCAGGACAGAGGTTTATTGTTGGGGCTGCCCATTTTGCTGCTAGAATGCTCAAAATGAGACCAATTGGAGAGGGAGCCACTCCAAAGAGGCTGAATATTTGACTTTTTCAGGGGGCAAACATAGATGAAATGGACTGAAACTTTCATGGAACAATCCCAGCCCTTTGGCCCATCATTTCCACTGGGTTTCACTCCCCGGGTCATCCGGCGCTATGCGCTACCATGCAAAACCCTATTGTCCGGGCCACAGGTTGCTAGGTTCTGTGAGGGGATGAAAAAAGTGCTACAGGGTGCTAGAGGGTGACAATTCAACATGTAAACAAAACGCGTCGATGACAGTTGGCAAATGTCGGCCTCGACTCCAATCCAAAGCCAAGTGATATCAGGACTACTACGTTTGCTACTGCTGATGACGGCCATCGGGTCTCCATAGCTGTGACTTTGGATTGCATTGAAATTAGAATGTTGCAAGCGAAACTCCATAGAAGTTGAGCATAGAGCCTCTGCTTGCTGACCCTATTGTTCCTGATGAATTTGAACTTGTCGCATTGCTGTAAGAAGCCCTAAGAGACATATATCAAGCTTCAAACTAAATATGGCGCACCGTGTACGAGGATATACGAGCACAGTAGACTCCGCCTATAGTGACACCCTTGGGCAGAGCCAAAACTATGACCTTGATCCCGGGGTTTTTTTCCAAAACCGAATTCGCAATTCCAATTTTCAGAAAAGAAGGTTTCTTTGCGTATCCAATTTACCTTTGAAGCCGATCCTTTAGACTCCCTCAGACAGACCTCAAAAATACCTTAGCAATTTTCCTCAATTCTCCAGTACCGTCTGTCTGTCTTCTATTTCCTGCACTGGCATCCGAAAAAATGCGCAGAATACTGTAGATTCCGGCTGAAAATTTACCCTCCGCTCTTTTCAAAGCTGAGGCTGACGTAACAACGCCAGCATGCCTTGCATAGAATAGCCAATTAGTCGACGGATTACAGCGGTAAAGGCTTTTCCAGGCAAAGATGCTTAGATATGTTAAAGTAGAGTTTCGTATATGTAGTAGCCTAGGCAAAGGTACCCGTCTTTGCTCGGGCTCGACCAAACCAAAATCTGATCTAATATATAAAGCGCTGGGGACCTATGTACGTGTGTGTGTGTATGTGTGTGTGTGTGTGTATGTGTGTGTGTGCGTATGTGTGTGTGTGTTACTTTTCGAGCTGGATGATAGATACAGGAGCTAGTTAACCCCCTCCCTCCTGTCACCCTCGTCCCGCCAGTGTTGCCAACTTGCATCAGTCAAGTTTCCACAATTCCTCTCTCCTTCCGTCCTGCCCAGTGTTTCAGAGCCTGGCAACCCTCTTTCTTCTTCATCTCTTGTCTTTCCTGTCTGCTGCTGCAATGGACTTAGCGCACTTCAGCTGATGAGCAGCCGTAGTAACCAATACTGCCGCTAGGTGGCAGTTAAAGCTTCAGTCTACTACATAAAAACAAGCACTGCAAGCAGACCAGATTCACAGACATCTAAAGTATTTCACTTGGGCAGGGCATACAAGAAGCCAAAATGTTTGCGCTTATATCGGGCAATATAAGTGAGTCCTGTGCATATCATGTATGTGCTTGGAACATACGCAGTCCTTGACATGGTCTAGCAAAATATTTTGCAAAAATTATCATTACAAGCTTCAAATAAAGCAAATGAAATTGGAGAAATGGGCTGACTTGGCTGGCGTAACTGGGCGGCTCGATGGATGATTTCAGGCAGTTAGGACCGAAGGATGCAGCGCCCTCTGTATACAAGCGTGCGAGTGCGCTAAGTCCATTACTACATGTGTACCTATTACCTATGTAGCAAATGCTGGTCCAAAATTGGCCCTCGATTTCAGCCTCGAAGCGGTCTCGAAACGCCCCTTCGTAACCCTCGGTCCGTGAAAAGTACTGTCTGCTGACCGAGTTCGGGGACGCCCAGTCCAGTGGCGGGAGCGCCAACCCCACAACAGAGTTCATCAGATCCTGCAGAGAGCTTTATGCCAGGCCTTTGGCCCATTTACCGGGTGAACCGAAACAACACAACACAACTTTCAAAGCTTTTTTCGACATTTTTTACTTAAATGGCCAGCTTTTTCTTTATCCCCTGAGAGGTTTTGCGACCAAAAAAGACATTTTTTGCCGCATCATAACCGTCATTGTCGGTCCTGCTCTGTTCTGAAACGTACGATGGAAGACTTAAGAAAAAGAATTATCTCGGGGCTTGCGGCCAGCCAGACCCCAACGCAAGTCAGACCTGACACGACATTCAAAGCCATCAGGAACACCGAGAAGATCTTCGAGGAGACGGGAGGTTGCAGCCAAGCTCTTCGGGACGGTCGGCCACGCTCAGTGCGCACCCAGAGCAAGGTCAGCGCCGTCGAGAAGTCGGTGGCGGAAACGCCACGGACCTCCATTCGAAAGTGGTCATGTGACTTCAGGATGACCTGCACAACGATGAAGCAGATGGTAAAAGTGGATCTTAGCATGATGTCAAGGGTCGCCAAAGGTACCCCGCCGCGAACCGTCAAGATCTCAACGACACTCAAATGGTCCAAGAAGTTGCTAATCTTGCTGAAGTCAAATGCCAGCATCGCTATCGTTTTTTCCGGCGATTTCCTTTCACAAGAGCTGTCCGATCCGATGAATCCAAGAGGGCGACCAACCAACCCAACATCCTCCAGAAAAGCATCTGAGTCTTTGACAGCTACTCACCAGATTCACCGAGAAAGAGAAGCCTTGACCAGTCTCTAGTCAAAGTGGTCATTATGGACCTTCAGCCTTTAGCCTTGGTAGAAGGTGCTGGATTTAAAGCTTTCTGTCACAGGAGAGACAAAAAGTACTTCGGAGTCTCCTCAGAAGTCTCGGGCATTGGCTTGTGAAACTACCTTGAACTGCCACTGCTACCAATGCTCTCCTGTCCGTTGCAATTGGGGGCCCAGGAGGGGGAACAGGGGCCTCCTATCCTCAACAAGCTAGCTATGAAATACATCATGAGAACAATTGTCCTCTTTCGCCAATGTGCCTCCCATATTGCCTACGGATACTATCAGGCTGAAGCAATTACAGGTACGTCAGGTCAACAGGATATGTGCCAGAGCGCTTTGCTTATGATCATGGCCTAATATTTCCCAGCAGCTCTGTTTCCACTTTTCAATACCATAGTCAATTTCTAGCCACCTGGCATGTCCAAATTTGGTGAAAATTCTAAGTGGCGTTGCTCAGAGTAACATTTTTGAACGTGTTGCTGTGTGCCTTCTTGCCCTCTGTGACAGTTGTGCTTTGCTCTGCTCCATCAGACACCAGCATCTGCGAATCACGAGTGACAGTGGCAAAAGCTGATGGAGCTGCTGTTAGTCTCTCTGCACTTGTCCTCACCCTCGTCCTTGTGCCGTCGATATACTTTAGGGCCGTGCCCTCCTGCTGCCACCTGAAATGATGTTTCATCTGTAAGGAGTTGGCTCCAGCATTGGCGGCCACAGTTGCAGAAGTGCGACAAAAGCAATGCCCTGTGTAGCTATTGGCATCCACCAGTTCTAGCGCCATGGCCACACTCTTCCCAATTTTGTAGAGGTAGTTTTTCCCTATCACTGCCCTGGAGTAGCCCACCTTGGTGCATGTGTGAAAGAGCTCATCTTCTGGTTCCATTGTTGGAATGGACCTCTGCGGCACCTCCACGTATGAGATGACTCAAGATGTGAAGCACATGTACCCTCACTGATACTGCTTCAAGGAAGTGTAATTCGGGGTCACTGCTGCAACTTCTTGCCAAACTTGGTGACAATTGTTCCGGCAACTGTACGAAGCCCAGAGGCTAGAGGCATTGAACTTCTTCCGGTGCTTCAGATAGTGAAAATACGTCACATAGCTGACTACAGTCGGTTCTTCCTATGGAGCACTGCTGCAGGCCCCTTCTGTCCCCAGGGTTTGATTTTCCTTGTTCTCAAAGGTTAGATCGTTTTCAGATTCAATGGTGTTCCCGCACATTCGGAATTTCTTGAACTTGGTCCAGGCCCTGTCATACATTGTGTGTCACCGAATTTTCCCCATCCAAGCTTCAGCAGTCAGAACATCATGTTGAGGGTGGTGTAAACGGACTATTTATTTTCAATGTGCAATTTAGACCTTTCCCTCTCTATTTCTCAAGGTGACCTCCTTCTGCAGCATAATCGAGCACATTCACGTCTGGTGAAGACGGCGGCCACATGGTCCACAACCAGGAGTCAAGATTGGTCTGGCACCAGTCCTGGGTCTTCTTGCTTTTGTGGGATGGAGCAGAGTCTTGTTGGAACACATAATTCCCATCTGGATAGCTTACGTCCAGCTATGGCTTCACCACATCCTTTATCACGGTCAGGTAGACCCCTGTGTTGATCTGGAGCCCTTTTTTGAAATAGAATGGTTTCATTCTGCAGCTGTCTGACATCATGGCCAATGCTGGATGCTTCTGTGACTGGGTAGGCGGCACATCCTCCACACAGAAGGCCAAGAACCTGTCATTCCTGATGTTCCTGGCCTGGTCCACTGTCCACATCTTGTTGAAGAAGATGCGGACAGTGGACTGGTTGTGCTTGAGCCAGGTGAGCTACTGCTTGCTGTTGGTGCCTTAGTCATTGAGGAGAGCAGCTGTTGTCACCTACACACATACAAGATAAGTTCCAAGTCCTTCATGGCCCTCCAGATTGTGACCTTGGCCACATTGATCTCCTTTGTCAGCCTCCTCATGCTCATGGTTGGAACCTCCTTGATCTTGCCCTCGAGGGCCTCCATGAAGGCTGCATCTCTCTCCCTATTTTGTCCACCACTGCCTTCTTTCCTTTTGATAGTTCCTCTCTCTTTTGCCACCTTCCTGATGTTTAGCACAGTCTTCCTGTCATACCCAACAATGTCTAAAACCTTCTGGATGGGCACTTGTGTGTGGAGGATATTGAGGATCCTCTTTCCCGGCAGGCCTCCATCTCAACTGTTTTTTGTTGTGACAGGATGCAGTAAAAACAAAACATGTTTGGTTTTGTCTGCTCTAGCAGCTGGTGTGGGTGTCATAAAAAATGAAGCTATCGGCATATTTATGGATGGGGAAAATTCAGTGATGTAGACTATACATGGCCTTAATAATGTCATTGATTGACAACCTGGAGTCCATTGTTGTTCTATTTCTTCAGTGATCGATCGACCCAAACGTCTCACTTTGCAGAGTGTTTTTGGCGGGAAATTTGAATTTCACAAAAAATGAGAAGTATTCAGAAAGCCATGGTGTTGATTTACAAATTACCACTGCGTATTGTAGCACTATATTTCCTGAGTTTGACCTTGACAGCCCTCAGGCAGTCAAGGTCAAACTCAGGAAGTGTAGTGCTACAATACACAGTGGTAATATATAGTTATATTACAGGGTGACCACTAAGTCAGATGACACTTCAAAATTGCATGCTAATTTTTTGCACTTTTGCTTCCTAAGCCCAATGTTTGTTTCGTTTTGATCAGTCAATTGTTGCTGATGATCTGTATGTACAGTCCTTGGCGTAAAGATTAGCCATGGGCATGACTGCACCTCATGTACCTGAGTATCATATCTACATGTTCCACATCAAAATTCCACCTCAAAATGTCCCAGTGTAGCACATGAGGTGTAGTCATGCCCATGGCTGATCTTTACGCCAAGGACTGTTCTAGACTTGATTAACACGAGGTCAAAATATGGAGAAATATGAGGCCATTATGAAGCTGCATCAAGAAGACAAGAGCTGCTGCGCCATTGCTAAACAATTGGAGAGCTTGAGCGTAACAAAAGACATCGTGTGGAAAACTTTAAAATGGTTCAAAGAAACTGGTAGTGTCCAATTCAAACCAAAATCTGGCCGCCCTCGATCTGGCCGCACTAAAAGTGCCATTGAAGCCACCAGAAAGAAGATCGCATGAAACAGCGGACGATCCATGAGACAAATGGCCTCTGAGGCTGAAATGGGATGCGAGTCCATGCAGAAAATCATTCGCAAAGATCTCAAGATGACAGCATATCACCTGCAGAAATGTCAACTCCTGAGCGCTATGACAATGCAAAAAAGACTGCAGAGAGCAAAGCTACTGCAGAAGTGGATGAAAGCTCAGACGGACACCAGCATCATATGGACAGATGAGAAGATTTTCACAGTTCAGACCGTCCACAACCATCACGACAGGATACTGGCACAAAATATCAAGACAGTACCCATGAATAAGAAAATCATCTTTTGCCGCCAGCATACAGCCTCCATAATAGTATGGGGAGACGTGACATCATGTGGTAAAATAACACCTCTTATTTTCATTCCAGAGGGCCTAAAAGTAAATCTGGCAGTCAATTTAACAATGTTAAAGGACAAAGTGCTTCTCTGGATAAACTCGCAGCGGTGGCAGGGATCATACTGCTTCCAGCAGGATGGAGCTCCAAGCCACACAGCCAATAAAGTTTGAGAGTGGTGCAAATCATCATTTCTCAATTTTTGGTCCAAAGAGATGTGGCCGCCTTCCTCTCCGGATTTGGACATTATGGATTTCGCTATCTAGTCAATTCTTAAGAGCAAGGTGGGCAAGAAGTCATACAACAGCATAGACAGCCTCAAGACAGCATTAGAGGCTGCCTGGGGCAGCCTCAAAGAAGATGTCATCTGTCATTCATGCAATGCAGTTATGAAGAGATTGGCTGCTGTGGAAGTGGCTAAAGGCAGTTATTGTGAATGATCAATTTGCATGAAATATTATTATATATCTAATTTCATAATATCAAATTAAAGTTTTGTATAAATCAGCTGTGCAATGAGTTATATTAATTTTTGCATGTCGTCTGACTTAATGGTCACCCTGTATGTCAAGTGCAAGGGCCATTTGTACATCTGTGACACTGTTGGCAAAGTTATGGGTGTCATCCATTATCAAAACTTTTACATTTGAGGGATTGCCCATTCTCAACAAAGTGACAGATAGTTGTCCTGCAACTACCTCATCAATCCTCTTCCTCTTATTCCCTAATTGCTCTGGCTCTTTTTGTTAATTTTGATAAATTTTAGCCCAGACCTTGATGTGGCACCTTCTTTCAGTGTCCTCACTGGCAGCTTCCTGCAGGTCATCAATTCTGCTTGCGCTGTTTCGTTAGCATTGTCTCCTGTTGATGAGACAAAAAAGCTTTTGACTGACGCAAAACGTGCCAACATGGCTTTATCCGCTTGACCACTAGGAATGCTGCCATTGACCCTTGCACAGCTTGCTTGCCTACATCACCCCCTCAAGGCAGCCTGATTTTTCAGTGCAGCTGGCTGCCCCTGACTGCCGCTGCAGCCAGCCTCACTTTTGCTTCCTTTTTTATATTCTACATGCTGATATTTTAGTTTTCTTGATTGTAACTTTAACTACCTAGTGTCATTCCTCAGGTTAAGGATACTTGCCTCCCAAATGGGGGATTTCTCCACCCATCTAAGAGATCAAATAGGAGTTGGGTAGCTATGAATAGCCTCGCCAGGCCCATTACAGGGAACTAACTTGCAACTAAGGTTATTAAATCTTCAATCTGCTCTATTGCCTCACTTGCACTGGAGTTGTCACCGCTTTGGACACCTCTGGTTTGGGTTTAATAAGTGTCATTCAGCACTTTCTCCATGTGACTTTGTAAAGAAGTTAAGTCTGCATCATGGCAAATCATGCTCATCACATCGTCAGTTGGGGCATGAGTTCAAGAAGAAGAAATCGCATCACTCCGTGCCAAGGGTAGGCATGGGCCGATGTTTTCGAGCCCGCTGAGAGGTTCAGCTTCTTGTTTGGGATGTGCGCGAGGGTGATCACGCAGTAGTCACTGGCTGTGATGTGCCTCCACTGCTTGCCTCCCTCTTTTATCTTGGCGCAGTTGGACTTGAGTCATAGCTCGCGCTACTTCCGCTACTGAGGGGAGCTGATTTGGACACATAATTATTGTGGTCCTGCCCAATGCCAAGTCGAGCTCCTGGGACTGGGCTAGGTTGGGCCTAACCCATGCCTACCTCTATTCAAGGTCCATTTCCTCAGTGCATGACGAAAACATGAAGGAGTCATTTCTCCTCGACCTTGTTTTCCCCCTCGGCTGCCCCAGGGTTTTACTCACAAAGAGAGGAGAATTTAAGAGGCCACAGTAGAGAAACCTTTTGTCTGATAGACATTGAATCCTTCTTTTTACTTCTTCACTCCGCTCTTGGCGTCACTGGGTAGAGCTCACGCCAAGTCCGGAAACGTCAAGAACTTCTCATGCCCACCAAGGTCTGAGTCCTCTGGAACTTCCGGGACACGTTCGACGCTGGGGACGCCGTCAGCCGGCACCTCCAAGCCCGACAAATAAGAAAGATCACCCATCAAGACCAGAGGAACAAAGGCCAGAGGAGACAAGTGAACATCTAGAGCCCGATGGAGTGCGGGCAGCAAAGGCCTTCAGAGTCCAATGAACCAGCAGGAGAACGCGAGATGTCACCGACGCTAGAACAGAATGCTAGCAGCGAAAAAACAAATGACCCACAATAAGATGAGCTTGAGCTGGGCCCGATTAATCCACAGCCTCCAAGACCCAAAGAATGCCCACTTCAAGGGCGGCCTCATAAATCTCGTTGGAAAGTACCAAGTGAACTAGAAAGCAATGGACCCAGAGGTGACTGTCAAATGCAGGGTGAACTTATTTAGAAGACGGAATCTGGCGTGACGAATCTTCTTAGTCCACTACAATTTACGAGGCAACCACTTTGCTTCCTCGTTCATAACAGCTTTTGCTTTAGGCTTTGAGGCTGTCCCTTGAAAGTCGTTGGCATAAAAAGTGCGGGATTGCCATAAGAAAATGTGACAACGGGGCTTGAAGCACCTGCAAAACGGGGCCTTTTTGGTGGCCAAGGACTCCACAAACCTCCTGTAATCAAGACTGATGAACAGAAGGATTCCTTCACAACTCTGAAGGAATCCTTCACAGTTGAGAATAAAAGTGCCACTTTCTAGCGCCGTTCAGCTAGACAGCGGCACTTTCATTACAAATTCACTCGTGGCCGTAATGATGGTCATGGTCAATTGACAGTGACCCACCCGTCAAAGGTCAATTATGCTGTTTCATAATTTTTTTAAATAAAGACTTTTCCACCTCAAATGGGCAATATTGTGGAGAGCTCTATGAGCCTTAAAATCGTCCATTTATTTGAATGGCACAAGATTACGAACATTGTAACATTTCCAAAAATGAGTCAGCTTTGCCAACCCCGAACCTCTTATGCAGTTGTTCAGCTTGGTCGTAAACACCCGGTACGAACTGAGTGAGTTGTCTCTTTGTAAGGTCGTTTAGGACAAGAGGAGCAACCATGACGAAACACCCTGGTTCTTTGGACCGCTGGAAGGATTCAGCCAGAGAGGTCTTTCAACGAACGAGTGCATTTGAAAAGCGAGAGAGAAACAAGGAGAAAGTGGCACTTGAAATGTCCGAGCAGTGAATCGCCGAGCAGATCGCCGATGAGCAGTGGGAGTCGCCCGCTCTGGGTCTGGTGCGGGGCGCCCTTCACGCAGCGCCAAATGAAGAAGAGTTGGATCGGTGATTTGCGGCGCTGGCGCCGATTCAGAGATGGCCTGAAGAGGACGCCCTCCGAGAACGTGGCCATGCCCTGCATATCCATGATTATGAACAATCAGGTCTTATGACTGAAGAATGCTGTAACTGTGTAGGTGGCGTTGGCGTCACTGAGAGTGATGAGGAAGAAGAAAATCAAAGCTGGACTAGAGAAAAAGCAGAAAGCAACCGACTAATCACGGACTGACGATTCCTCCATTGGAACGGACCCTCACTCACTTGCAAGCTGGTGGCGATGATGACGAATCTCATCATTGAGAAGCAGTGAGATTCACGGTAGTACAAGGGGTCCAAGATTTGAAACCAAGAAATAACATTTGCTCACTTTGCTGCACGCGTTGTTTGTACACATTCGATGGACGTTCCGGTAGTTCAGACTCGTACTTAACCTGAATGCGGTTAATGTATGTAACATGTAGAGTTGGGCTTGGTCGGCAAAGGTCCGGAGCTGGAAGTTAATGACATGTTTTAGCCAGGGAGGGAAAAGTTCTGGACCGTGTCCATCTCTACTTGTGCACACACACCCATGCAAACTCAGGCATTGCCTACGATCCAGATAATATGTACAATTATACATTCCTGACAGTTCAGTCTTTTAGTACCACCCTCTGTCTACTGCAGAGCACATTACTACGTGATATCAAGTCCATCATGCGTAATTTGGGTATAATTTTTCTGTCTGTAACGTGTAACGAGGTATTAACGAGGTATTCGTACATAGTATTAACTGTGTTTCTGTGATAAATGGTTCGCTGACGATGCAGAAATTCGTCATGCCGAAAGAAAGGGAGGACTTTGCAACGAGATAAGTTGCGATTAGACAAAGTCTTGGCAACCTCTAAGCAACTTACGTATTTCTTATTCTTTTGTTACTCATTATTATGACGCAATAGCTGTACCTCGATTGGAAGGCAATTAAAGGTTGCGTGAACAGTCCAAGCACCCTGAACGTTCCCACTGTAAATACTACATGTGAAGTTATCCTTAGGACTTTTATCCATGTTATAACATCATCTGCACGCGATCTGATGCGTCTTGCATTTCTAAGAAGTAAAAGCCCAGCTAATACAAACACGTGAGTAGTCCGAATGTCAGGAGGCACGTACAAAAACGTACTGGTTGTGGGGTCCTAATCTGCCAGTTCTGCTACGCTTATATCTGGGCGACCCTTGGTCTCACTGACGATGATGACCTCGTCATTTTCTTTTCAAAGTCCACTCATGTACCACGGCCTCCAACAACGCCGTCTTCAGCACTGGGAGTCCTGTGTAAATCAATAAACGGCACGAGCAATGAGTGCAAAAAAGTCCTCCAGCTGCTGCTTGAAGGTCGAGAAGAGTGAGCTATGAAGAACATGAACTATCCTCTCTACCTTGTTGACAATATTGAGGCCTAATCAGTCATTATAAGGTTGGGTGAAGCAGAGCATTTTTCCACGAAGAAATTGAGCTGTACTTTCGGTTTGCTACACTGTGGTCGAGTAAAATATAAAGTTACTTCGTTTTAAGTCACTTCATATATTATCTGGCTATTTAGTGAGCTATCTAATTTCAATGGGTGATCACCCTGCCATGTGCTTATGAACAAGCAGACTTGCCAAATGATGTATGGACTTAAATACCAGTGAAAAAGTCTTAGTACTACTAGAAGTGAGGCTCCTCCTTCTCGTCTACATGAAGTACATGCTGTCGTTACAGGAACCAGATGTCCTACAAGCCAGAGTGCACTTTTGTGGGTAAAAGTGGACAAGAGAGAAAAGTGCACAATGACGACTTAAGTGACACCTGGTTCATACTGGACTGATCGCCAAATGCAATGTTGCAACATCTTCCGGAGCCAGCGAGAGTCTCATAGACGGCAGATCGGCCGCGGCATCCGCTGCAAAAGCTTCTCTTTCCGTAGAGGTTAGGGGTGTTGCATTGTAACGGATCCTCCAGCCGGAATTGGGCCGTACCTCGTGGGGCTCGGAATTTCAAGCTTGTCTGATGATGGCAACGGCCTTACTGTCCCAGGTCGCGTTGTAATCTTGCCATGGCTTTTTTAGCGGTACAAACACAGAAATGGGACAGTAGCATGTTCAATGTCAGTAGGAAGCTTTCCTCTCTCACCAGAGCCCAACTGGGGTGCGATAGCTGCCACGTAGCACTTTAAACACCTATAATTCTGCAGCATGACTTATGACAAACACCCCGTGCAGCTTGAGTCACAAGAAGTCAGTGTAGACTCTCTGAGAGTACCGAGAAGAAAGTATGGAACAAGATTTCAACGAAAAGGGGTCCCCCCAGGACAATCCAAGAGAACCAAATAAATACTTCCTCGGTGAATCCCCCTAAAGCTGCAGGCCTCTGAGATTCGTAACCACAGCTTTAGAAGTCCCCTGTGCGCTAGGCCAAAAGTAGGCCCAGAGTTTCTTCCATTTAGCTGCCGAATGTCCTAAGCCCCGTGTTGTTCAAAATGGATAAACGTTGTGAGGTTTCCTCAGGCTTGGAGCATACGTACTCCCCTGAGACGGTTGATAAGCTGGGAAAAAGTTGCATGTTGTCTCTATGATCCCGTAAAAAAAGAGAAAAAAGTATATCTTCCGGTCCCCATAACTAAATAAATATTATTTCTTCTTTGCTGCAAGGGGGTACATATACCCCGGCAAAATTAGGTCAGAGTTCCCACAGATCCATGCTCAAGTCCGCACCACAGGGTGAATTTCAGAATTTGTTAAATATTTAATGTTATAGCTTCTGCTGTAGAACGCATAGAGGCCATTCAAGCGCTACGAATTATAGGCTTATTGAAACAACAAATTTGCTGCCGAACACGATTCAAGCTTGCGATCATCTTGAGCAAGACCTTTTTTGTAATGCGCGACAATGTCTTGTGTCCGTTAGCGTCTCCTCAAGAACGAGCCTGACGTCTAAAAGGGTTGCAGGCCTAAGAGCAGATAAGTTCAGGCCTGAGGCCCCAGAATGAGCAATAAAGCATATTAAAGTTTAGTGAGGAGGGTGGCAGCTCAATGAAGCCCTTGTAATGTATTATACTTTACAGCACATACAATATTTCATATATCTATGAGACATACGGTATCTATATGCTAGCTTGCACTTCTGTACATTCTCTCACCTCTTAGCTGCTCAGCTCTCTCACCTACTCAGATCATATTACAGCAGACAATAATCACTCTCTATCTGACCTTCTCTGAGTTCATTTCACATCTTATGAATTAGCCTCACCCTCGGTATATGACACCCTGAAAATATGGTCGCTCAATGTAGCCCCAATGACAGCTATAGCTCTTTCCAGATGGAAAAGTTTTTCTGCATGTCTCACGATAGTCACGAGTTCACATCGTTCTTGTAAGCCTAATTTGTTGTTTGGACATACCCTCTACTCATAGCTTTCAAGAGGCGCCTAAATTAGGCCTCCAGCAAGAGTTGTACTATTTTTAAACAAGACAAAGTTTAAAATTCACCCCGTAAAAAATTGACGATGTTAAACGGCCCCAAGCGCCCTAAGGACGCAAAACGGCGATTTATCTTGCCTCTTAGACTCTTCTTGCCAACCGCTGTTCTTACGTGGAGGAATTCCAGACATTTCAACATCTTGCGCCTTGGGGCATGTACATTTCAAACCCTGACCTCTGACAGGACAACAAAAGACTCCCTTCCCTTCGTTGCCACCGTCGAGACTTCGTGGTTGGTGGCTTTTTTTTATCCGTAATGATCCAATGTACGCATAATACTTCATTCGCCAGAGCTTAAGGACAGAAATTGATGGTTGCAAAAGCTGTGGTGCCCTTCCTTGGTCTACCTGAAAATAATCATCAACCAGGTGCCAGAGCAATAACCGTGAGTTATTTTGTAGGGGCCGGATATAAATGTGGATTCTTCTTGCCGCCGGTGTACTTTGTGACACGCAAAACATGGAGAAATAACAAATCGTGTTATTTAGAGCCGGGGTACCCAACAAGGCCTTGAGAGAGGTTTTATGCAAAATTATAGTCGTAGGGATGAACGGCAGGGCAGAACTGAGCATGACTGATGAGCCCTCTAGGCCTGCAAAGTGCCAACAAAAAATGTTGAAAAAAGTGAGAATTTGGCGTGGGCGCCAAGCCAATGATATGTTTGTTTGACCAGTTAATTTCATATATGGTTAATTCATAGAGATACCTAGAGGGGCACAGTGCAAGATCCTAGGGGGCGGTAAACTCCAATCAGCTGATAAGCGGTAGATTTTAAACTAGATACTCCCTCTGTTCCGAAAGTCTCACTCTGTTAGTTCAAGTAATAACATAATTGTATAGCTGAGCGACTAGTAAGTGAGCACACAGTACCGGGTTTTGGTCTCACCATTTAGGATTCAAGCCATCGCCCAAAAAATAATCTTATGCCCAGCCGGTCTCACGATTGTACGTACTGGGTAACCAAAAGAAACTTTGGCACGTTTTCAATCAGACCCCTTCCATTTCTAACTGACAAGTTTGAATTGCCCGCACACAGATTGAAAGAGTATAATATAAACTGCTGATTTTGTTCATATGTGATCTCCTCCATTGACCGGCGATCAGTGCTCAACCATTGAATAACTACTATTCTGTTACTCCGTGGCTTGGAACGGTACCCGGGCCGTCCAATCATGAGCAGAATGCATCTGGATAGAAAATACATTTTGCAGTCCTTTGTTATGGCTACAAAACCATTTGAGTGAGCCACGCGTACGCATTTTTGGGCGTACTTGACAACAAACAAACCGCCTGCGCTCGCTCGCGCATGCGTCTTTGTGTGGTTGTGAAGAAGAAGGCGTGCTCAGAGGAGGGGACCTCGAGGATTCTAATAGATGGAGGCAAATCGACGCTTGGTTTTTTTTGTTGGGGTTGTTTCATTCTCGTCGGTCCCCTCAGTCGCCGTCGAGCTGTCGTCGTGTGTGCGCACCGAGTTGTCGGAGCTGCAGCTGGAAGAATAGCCAAACTTTCTTCTTTGGGCAGCTCTGCACAAGCCAAAAAGGGAATCAGATTCGAGGCAACAGTGACTTGAAACAAACAAAAAATAATTATAATCCTTTGGTGCACCCAAAATTGCCGATGATGGCTCACCGTAGGGTGATTCTCGTTACTCAGGTATTTGGTGCATGTGTTCATACTTATGAAGAGGTATACGCATATTAGTGGCTCATGTAGCATCTGCACTACAGAGCTGTACTTGCGTACCCACCAGATTCGTTGTACACAACTACCCGAACCCGGGTACGGCTTCGGCTCTGCCCGGAAGAAATCTTTTTAGCCCTCTTTCTGACTGTCTCGCGCCTCGTCCACGCACTTCGCGCGGTCGATGGGATCAGCGAACGAACCGAACACACTAGGGTTGGGCTCTGGCTGAGACCATGGCTGCCAACGTGCAAGTCCGCACTGACTTTTCGCCACCCGCATCTCAAACGTGCAAGCGATGCCACCCAAACCAAGAGCCGCTTCCGCGAATGTCAACGATCGGTCCAAGGTAGATGTCAGGGAGCATCTTAGTCTGTCTAGCCAGCTGCCAAAGAGTAGTGCACAGCAGTGGTGGCTTCTGGAGGGGAAAAGGCAATTGCCACGCATGTTCACAGTTGCCCTGAATTATCTCATGATCCCTGCTATTTCAGACCTATCAGAGCGCAGTTTGTCATCTGCGGGCGTCATTTCGACGAAAAGGAGCTGCATCCATTGGTGATGAAAATGTCGTAAGCGGGTGTGCTGGCACAGAAGTTTGAAATGAGACAGGAATTGCTATCCTTCCTCACATAGTCTAATATTGTTCACACAGCTGAACATTTGGGTGGCAACTCCTTTTCTCTTTTCTCTCTCCTGCTCTAGATCAGACTTAATCAGTGGCTTATGCACAGCTTTCCCAATAGGCTGATAACGTTAGCTATCTTTTGGGAGTAGCCATCAGTGACTTACGTGGCAAAAGCAACCTGGGACCTCGATTTTAGCCTCAAAATGCACATCTAAGCCCCCTATTCAGTAGCATCTGAAAAGTTGTGTCTGCTCACCAAGATTGGTGACGATCAGTGACGCGATTGGAGCACCTACACTTGCCTCCAAAAGTATTTGAACACCAGCTCTGTAGTGGATAAGTGAGCGTATGTGGTAATTTTTTTTGCTTAATTAACAGTGCTGCCTTTAAAATGCAGTTATATCCAAAGTAAAGTGAAAAGCTCAACCACTGAGACTTCAAGCTTTCCAATGATGTAAGTATAGTTTGTGTAGCTTCAATATTAATGGAGCTTCGCATGATTTTATTTAGTACAGTAGACACGTTAACTGCATTGACAAGATGGCCAGCGCTGCCTTTTTATGCAATTTCTCTGAAAATGAATGTAAT
>JAAUXU010082207.1_pt1 | contig 17629 bp, 22 predicted proteins | sample 7278151 | NCBI WGS metagenome assembly JAAUXU01 (sample SAMN14350113, study PRJNA611818) | marine sediment metagenome | isolation source: surface marine sediment (1.8m) | place: French Polynesia: Moorea | collected 2018-08 | reverse complement strand
GTCAGAGGGTTACAGCACACAGATCCACCCCACATCATTACTTTCCCTTCCGACACATGCAGAAGGCTATCTTGCCCTCGTAGGTGCATTTCCTTGACTTGATGCTCCAGCAGTCGTCCTTCTTGCTGGTGGCCATCATCAAGAAGGACGTCAAAGCATTAACGCCTTACTCTCTCCAGTAGACAAGTGACATGTCAGTCTTGCTGTTACCGTTTGAATCTGTCTGGGAGTTGCTTGTGTACTGCACCACATCTTCAGTCTCAGAGTTGCTCATGTACTGTGGCTTGTCTTGGAAGTGCGTGGCGGCAGCCATCTTCGCATCTGGAATGGCTCGTGTACTGCGGTTGTAGCTGGTCTTTAGCCAGTCAGCAAATCAGACGAAAAACAAGTTCACACGTCATATGTAAGAGTCACTACTGTAGAAGAAAAGTCGGGAAAATTGAATCGTTTCAATTCTGCCACAGAATCAGAGGTGAGAGTAGCAGTGTCTCAGCGGAACCCAAAAGCCTCTCAAAGAACGTTGATTTTCGCATTTTCGAGAGCTATTGCAAAAACTGCTAGGGATGGATTGAAAGAAACGTAGTTTATGTTAAAGAATGACATAACGCACTGTCCGCTGTACGACTCTTCAGATACAGGCAATGCACTCATTGACAGTCATAATCGATTGCTTCTCCGACTTATGATGAGTAGGTGATGGGCTCTGCTTTGTTCGGATCATATCAAGACCAAAGTAGAATGAATGTACGAAGCGTTATGTCTGCCAAAGCCTCCACGCACTTCATGTTGTTCACGTGCACCGCGCCGTCCACGCGACGACCGACGAGCACGTGTTCTCCCTCCACCTGTCCCGCTCTTTTCTCACCCACCTGTTCTCCGCAGCGTCTCCAAATTGCGTTACTATTTGAAAATATCTGTTGAAATTTTCGTAGTGAAGTTGCGAGAATGACGTATTTCTCGGTCAGATCCTGGCAACTCTTGTCTCCCCTCCTCTTCACTTACTGCTTAAGTATTTATACGTGTAGACGTCGGTCTAATGGTGCATATCCTGGCTCGTCGTGCCACTTCTAGACCGAGAAATTCACGCACAAGATGGGGGCAGAACTTTCCAAATATCGCACCGCACAATATGATATTAAGTTACCGTGGCACATAATTTTCCTCGTTTTAATGATCAAAATCCTCCGAATTTGACCTGTCCTTGGACTATTACTGCCCAGGTCAAATTTCTCGGACTTTGATCATTGAAAAGTCGGAAAATAAAGTGCTGCTTTACGCGCATGCAAGATATAGTTAACACTAGCGCTCATGCGCTCCCCACTTTGCTGGTAAGAAGAGTAATCATCATGAAATCATCCTGACGACCTGCATGCATCTGGGCGCACGCCAGACCTACCAAGAAGCAGAGAAAAGTTGCCTGCTCAATGTCATTGGTCGAGGTAACTCAAAGTGCTGTAATGAAGGCTGTGTAAGTGGTTGTGCTCATGATTTGCAATCAGTGTCTCTATCTTCCCTCCCCAGGTAACTACTCCGTGTACGGCCTGGCCATTCACCTGTCGCGCTGTGTTTCGCCATACCTCTTGAACGTCTATCTGCCCACCGCCATCTTCGTCGTCATGTCCTGGTGAGTGACTTGGATGAACGAGCAGCATTTTGCTCTTGCACCCTTGTAACGCTGTCAGCCATTCGTTTGCGTCTTCTCTCCAGGGTGTCGTTCCTGATCCCGACCGACGTCGTCCCAGCGCGGATTGTTTTGCTCGTTACGCTTTGTCTCGTCATCATCAACACGTTCAACAACGTCACGTGAGTGTCTTAAATTAGGACCTACAAATGCGTACGTGTAAAAAATTCTAATGCCAATGTGCACCGTACAGAGGAGATCCTGCAGTGGGCGCCGCTTACCAGTGTTGCCAACCGGCATTTTTACGCCGGTTTCCGCACGACTGGAGTGATTTAGAGCTTCAGCATATCGTTTCGAGACTCATGCGTACTGTTTGGCACGCTTTGATATGTGCACTTTTTTGATTGATTGGCATATTTGGAAAGGACCGTGCCGAGGAAGATTGCCAATCTGCCATGTTGTAGAGCCAAGTTTTGGCGTGTTTTCATAGGCAGTGCGTAGCAACGCTGCTGCTAACCTAAATTCCTAATTCACAAAACAAAAGGGCCCCTTATACTAAAGTAAGTTTATGCCGCGCTCATAAGGTCAACATGATAAAAAACATTGACAGTCTCTAAGCAACTGTTTACGGAATGGCTACTCTGCTGTATGCATGTAAGATGGTCAGGCTGTGCCTTTACCAAGTTGGCGTAGCTTAATTTTATCCCCCCAAAATAAACTTAGGTCATTGATTCATAATTTTGATGACTTATGAGGTGGACTAATTCGAAAGGACAGACGAAACGACTCTCCTGGGCTTTGTGAGGTGATCTGTGCTGCTGAAGACTGTAGTAAACCGTGCTTACACTTTGCCAATACCTACCTAACCAATCATTTACAGAACACCTATAGGGTCAAAAATACCCGACCCCGAGCGTTGACCTTACAAGCGGTGCCTGCTGTATACCCACTGTAGGATAAGAGTCCCTCGATTTGGGGACCACTGACCATTTTGTCAGGAGCAGGTCCAACTTTACAGTACATAACGCTACGTGTATTTAGTACTGACTGCCTCTAGTCCCAACGTGACCGTGATAGCCGTCCCACAATACACGTAAGCTCGAAACTGTCGGAGAAGCTCGTGAACCAAATGTTGCGATGGAGATGTTCATGCTTGAGTGCAGGCACCACTCGCAGCTCCACGCAGTAGAAGTTGGAGTGCCGCCATTCCACAACAAGTTGCCAACTCACGCTTCAGGTGTGCCAGAGCAGCTGCATTCAGTGCCAGTTCCCCGAAATGTGAATTCTTTGTTGCTTCACAGAAGCACTTTACGGTGTAATGTGTACGTCATTCTGCTGAAAAGCAGTTTAATCACGGTTTGGCCACTTTGTGAAGTTGTTATTGCCGGAGTGTTAAGTACTTCAGTTGCCGCTTGAACACACAGTTAAGGCCCACAGTTAGGGCCTCTTTGCAGCCTCTCTGCAGGAGCGAGCAGTTATGATTGGAGGAGCGTGCGCCGCACAGGTCTTCACGTATTCTGTGCTATCGCAGAATTGTGTTTAGTTAGGATTCACGTTAGTCTCTGGAGGGGCTTGAGGCAAGTTGCAAGAGTGCGCAGGGCAGGTGCGTGGGCTGATGCTTCACAGACTTTCTCAGTGCGAGCATTCAAAGTTGGAGCACCATGACAATGTCATAATGCTTTTGCTGATGGCTTCATCTACTGCGCAAACGCCAACTTCAGTCTAGGTTCCATGTCGTACTAGGGCGGGTGATTTCCTTTTTTTAAACGGAGGTCTGATTCAAGGTTTCCACAGGTCAACTGCTGCAGCTTCAGCTCCTGATCAATATCAGCCCAAAGTCAGCACACATGCACAGACGGAAATGAATGCCGCGAAGAGGAATCATTCTGTGCTTGACTGTGCTGCACACTTGCTAGGCCTACTATTAAAGTCGAAAACAACAACAGGGAGTGAATGTATCACATCTTCTATTCTTTGTTGCAGGGCCCGCATCCCAGTGGCCAGTCAAGTTACAGCTTTGGAGGTTTGGCTTCTGGCGTGCATACTCTTGGTATGCTATAGAATACTATGAATTTTGCTGCACTCAAGTTTGGAGTACTTGATATTTGGCGTCTGCTCCACAGGTGTTTGGGGCGTTAGCCGAATACGCCTTCATCCTGCGCCAGATCATCCACGTCTCGCGCCAGGCTAAGCGCGAGGATGACTTTGCCGACGATGACAACACCAGCAGGAACAGCAACCGCAAGGCGCCCATTGCCTTCAGGCTCAACAATGGGGGTATGGAGATGGCCGACTTTTCTCTGGGAGATCAGCTGGCGCAAGAACAGAATCAAGCTTCTCGCTCCGAGGCATGCATGGGCGCTCCCCATGGTCTCCATCACCGGCAGCAACATCTCGTTCATGACCACAATCGCGGCCCACAGCAACAGCAACAGCATCTTCACCAGCTTCGACAACAACAGCAACAGCAGCAGCCCCTGAAGCATAACTGCAGTGCGTCTTCTTTGGTGAGCTTGACAGTAGCTGCAATAGGAAAAAGGTTTCTGAGGGTTTGCATACGTTTCCACTGGAGTAGAAGTCCGGTGTGAACTTCTGTGGCTCAAGTGAAAGCATCATATTAAAGCATCACGAGATCAAAGGACTCTCTTGATCACAAATTGGCAGGCACACTTCGCACTGCGCAGTGCAGTGCGCAGTGCAGTGCGGAGCGTAGTGCGGAGCGCACTGCGGAGTACAGTGCGGAGTGCAGTGCAGTATATTACGTGCTGTCGACATTCCATTTAGTTAGCTTGTTTGTTGAGAGGCAAAAGGGTGACAAAATCGTATTGGTGCCATGTGATGGCCTTGACAAATCATTACTACGTAGGGGCAGTATGCATGCTGTGCAGCAGGACATACAGGCGGTCCTGTACTTAGCTTCTTATCAGCGTTGGATATGCGAACTGCTTCTAGCATTAACGAAGTAGGGACTACTGCACCAAGTTCAACTACAGTAGCGAGGAGAAGTTTTATACTTAGAACCGGAGTGAATGCCTCTTCAAGAATCAAAGTAATGTGCCTTGTTCTGAACGCTTTTGAAAAATACTGGCTTCTGCTCTTTACCCAGAAGGATGGCAAAACCACACGTGTAAAACTGTTTGAGGTATATATCTGAGGAATGCTAACTACATATGGTACGCCTCACAAGTTTGAGTGTCAGCAAAGACTAGATTGGCATGACAATAATGGAGTTAGCTAAGAAAGGCCTCTATTTTCATATTCCTTGCTTTCATGGATGATTGCACTAATCTTTCTTCTTCAAACCTGCATCATTACTGAGCTCCGTGAGCTCAATCAACAACTTCTTCACCGAAAATCTTTTGCACAGGTCAGGGAGATGTCGTTTACCCCCAAGGTAGAGATATATTTTGACTCGTGCAAGTTTGTTTTCAATTAAAAGCACCTGCAACGTCCATTGTCAGAAAGTTTGACAACATTGAATGTGCCTTTTTCAACCTGCGTTCTATGTTTCACGCAAGTGCGCCTTGTTTTTTTCTTTTTCCTTTTCCTTTTTTTGTAAAAAGGGCTGCCATAATTCATACTTTGGTGTCATATCTTTAGGCTTTTTACGCCGTCTGTGATGAAGTCGCGCAGGCAAAAAAAGTAGCATTGCAGACTACAAGGCAAGACAGAAAAGTGGCAAGTACTCACTAAAATTGCGCGTGTTGAGCCGCCTCTCCCAACTCGGTCAGGGCGGTGGCCCTCCTGCGGCCCTTCTGACAGCCGGCTCAGACGTACCAGAAACGCACCCGGCAGACACGTGCAGCAAGTGTAGTTGTAGTGCGACCACCCCCGGATCACTGACAGGCAACATAGCGTTCGCTGTCGTCGTCGTGTGTCGTGTACACGTGCTCAGCACTCAGAGCAGATACCCATGCAACTTTGAGACGAACACGTCCTTCCGGGGAATCAGGTGCGTCACCGCGTCATTAATATGCCTTGAAGCATCTGCTTCTTGTGCTTCCCTGGCACCGAGGAGAGAGATAAAAAAGGGAAACAGAGATGGATCATCAACGGGGGAGATGGGGGAGCAGGGGGGGGGATCAGCCTAAGGGGATACCAACAAACCCGCTGCCCTAGGCTTGTTGTAGAAAATTACAAGGGAACCAGCACTGACTGGCTGAAAGCCAGCACTGCCTCTTTCGACGGAGCAGCATGATCCTGGTTGCGACGCGTGGCCGAGCTGATGACACTCGGCCGTGTCCAAGGTCGTGGCAGCGCCAGCAAAGGAGAAAAAGGCCTCTCTGCACAGTCCTTTGGGCGCGTTCATAAGTAAACTCGAGTCTGCGAAAACACCCCTGGCGCAGGACCCGGAAAATATGCCTTTTAAGATAAAATTGGAGAAACGTCACTTCCATCGTGGGGACATTAATTCCCCTGAGGACGACAGACAAGATTAATTCTGCTTTCACCGTGGCTGCCACGCAATTTCTGTCACTCGTCATCCTCCACGAATGCGTAAGAAGTGCTCCGTCAGTGCGGAGACTGGTATCTTCTCAGAATGTACTGGGTGTAGTCCAGTTACACAACGCGACTAACCTTGCTGTGACGTACAACATTAGCTGTTATCGATACCACTGGAACTGCAGCATTGAGCAGCTCCCGCGGCTCCCGGGGACGTGGAGGGCGATGCTGACGCCGACCTGAGCAAGTGTGGTCGACGTCGCCTTATCGGCACCTCATTCGGCACTCTGGCGTCAAGAGCGATGAGCACTCGGCGTTATTCCCAGAAACGTTACCCATTGTTCCGCAGTCCGGGCGCCGTCGCCCCGTTGTGCATGCTGCGCATGCACGAGGTGCATCCGTCAGCCGGTTATTGGGAGGATGCCCCAAGTGCCAGACCCAAATCACAACTTTCCACGTCATCCAGCGTCATTACTGCGGCTGTGGAAAGCAGTGGAAAGAGCAATGGTGCTTTTGCCAGCGCTCAACTTTTCACTCCACCAGACGACTTGGGCAGTGACGCATAAGAGTGTTGTATGCGTCGACTGAACAGGTACGACGGCTCCATGGCCACGCTGCCGGGGGACATCGAATTGCGCACATCACATACACGTGAACATCTTCAGACTCTGTCCATTTTCTGCAGGCTTATTTGTCCGCTTGATTTTTATGTTTATTCTCGAAATCAGTCCAGCGAAATGTGGAATATAGGTAACCAATATTCGCAAAGTATTTATGTAAATTGGCTTTGGGTAAATTCTGCCCACTAAGGCTTTCACGCATAAAGTCCGGCCCGGTAGGAACGAAATTGGGCGCTGTGGTCTACTGAAACCAAGCATCCAATCTCAACTAGGCATTTTTTCCATCAAGGCTCTCTTTTCAAAGCTCTTCATGTGAAACTTCTATTCAAGCTAGGCATTTTTTATCTCATCAGTTGGAGGCCTAGCTGATCTCCAACGACAGCAAAGTAGGTAGGCTCCAAGAAGACGTGAAGGGAATGTTTGCGGTTGTGGACGCTCGGTTCATGCCCGACGCCAACACCAATGATGCACTGGAAATGGCTACCAAAAGTCAACCTTACCAGGAGATTTTCTTTACAACACAATTCAACGTCACAATTTTCGCTTACATGCGCAAAAGTCATTGTCTCGTTGCAGCCCGGACAATCTCCTGATCCTGGAGTCCCCGGCTGCCGCGTTCGCAGTGGCTCCGCCTCAGCTGCAGTTCGCCCGGCCATCGCCGTGGTCAGCAACTACGGCAGCAGCGACAACATCCGCGGGGACGGCCAGAGCCATGGCGACGGCCACCGCGGTGGCCACGGCGGAGGCCACGGCGGCTTTCCGTCTTCGCCCACGCTCAGCGACAGCCGCGTTGTGACCACCAAGAACGGCCGCGTGGCCGTCGCCCTCCAGAAGAAGACGCCTGACCAGCTCATGAGGCGATACCAGGAGCAGGTACGAACTGCAACGCGACGTCCGAGTCCATCTCTGACGGGCTCTGCTCTCTCTCTCTCTCTCTGCAGGTGGACGGCAAAGCCTTGATAATCTTTCCCATGTCTTTCCTCCTCTTCAATGTGGGTTACTGGAGTCACTACTTGCTCGACATCAATTTCGAGACGTTTTTTGGCTGAGTCTGAAGAAAGAAGAGCGGAAGATTCCCTTCGTGCATGCAATTGTTTCCCAACATAAAGTTCTACTTTACGCCAACAAAAGGGATCAATCGAGACTTGCAAATCTCTTATTCTCAGTGAGGATTTCTCTTGCAATGCAAGAGATCTGAAATTTGACTATTTTTGGGTCAGTTACTACTAGACTCCGAGAAAAAAACTTCAAGTCTTCGGCATCTCAGGCAAATTTTTCCCGAATAGGTGATTGAAAAGACGAAGTAGATTATTTCTGGAGATCAGTTTTGTGGACTTTATAAGGACGCAAAGGAAGCAAAGCGTCTTTCTCCCCCGTTGACATAGCGTGCTTCACTATAGCAAAGACTCTTGATGAAAACTGCAGTCGACCTCCGCTCTGTTATAGTCACCTCCGGTGTAGTCACCTCCGCTATAGTCACCTCCGCTACAGTCACCTCCGACATATTCACCTCCGCTTTAGTCAACAATCTTGATAAAGTCAACTTTCCTCTGCGGACTGAATTTTTCTACATAAAAACCTCCGATATTGTCAAGGTGAACTTCAACCACCTCCTCCGATATGGTCAACTTCTTGTGGCATTTTCACATATTTTTTTGGCCATTTTTTTGGCCATTTTTTGGTCATTTTTTTGGTCATTTTTTTGGACTTTTTTGAACTTTTTTGGCAGAGGAACATGAGGAGCACCTTCCAGGACGGCTGCACTATTTGCCTCCTGGCACCACTTGAGACAGTCGGAAGGTTCTGCCAGGAATCGGGCTTGTCAGCCCCAGGTCAGGGTGCTCTGTTGCACACTGGCGCCTGCGACGGAGTACAGCAATGTTGAGGCAAACCAAAGTAACTGATTATTTTGTTTAAACTGAAAGAAAAATTGTGTCTGTGTATGCATTGATTGTATGATAATAAAAAAGTGTAATTAATTATGATGAAAAAGCAGGGGTGGTCTCAAAAGGGGGCCTCTGCTATAGTCAACACCTCCGCTATGGTCGACTTTTTGCTGCTGACGGGCAAGTTGACTGCATCGGAGGTCGACTGTATGAAATTCTCGGCTATGCCTTAAATTGCTTGCTACAATTGGACAAGTTCTAGTAATACAAAAAACCATCGAAAAGGAGGTAGAATTTTCCAACGTGGAGTCCCCCTCGGGGGATTTGCTTCTGGAGCAGGCAAGCAAGTGGTGCTTTTTGGTCTTGTCGCATCGAACAGCGCAGGGCGGAAAAGAAGATTCCATTGGACAAGTGAGAATTTCACTGTTTACCAATCTTTTACTCCTTGACTCTTGTTACAGTAAAGATCTCGATGGAATAAAGTAGAGGCTGCTAATGGTGACCTCGAAGTTCAACTGTACCGACTTCAGCGGGGGAACACAGCATTTCAGGTTATATTCTGGAGGATGTCTTCTTAGGGGGCTTCTGGCAGAAGTGCCATTTCAGGTGGAAAATTAGTTTTTTTTGGGTGTTTCATCGTTTTCTCCGGAGTCTAGCAATTGCTGACCATAGTTCGAAGGTCTGCATGAATGTTTTTACCCAAATCAGGGTTCGCGAGCAAGTACTGTACAGTCGTTGCATAGTTAAGTTAAGCTTGTTGCATAGACAAGTACATGCGTATGTCCTGAATGTAGTCTAATGTAAGTACGAGGTCTGAAGCATGCGCCGAACACATAAATCTGACATGGAAAAAGTGCTTAAAAGTTTAAGACTATTGTGATACAGTAGATGCGATTAACTACGACACGTGGTTACGACAACAACAGTATCGTACGTCGGGGGTCTCTTACAGTACGTCTAATGTGAATATGGCCTGCATGACATTTCTTAGACATTGCGTATTCTGTACACTTACATCGTGTAATCTGACTACGAAAATATTGGTACAATAAACACATGCATACTACGTACCGGGTGCGCCACATTTAGCTGTTCTGGGAGTTTTCGTATCTGCAAAGCGTGGCAGGTTTGGGTTCCATTCGAGCCATCACTGAGTACTATTTTGAGGGGAAAGTACTGGCGAGCGCGGTGGATCGCACAATTCGCGTATACGCACACCTTTTGGACTTCCTGAATTTTTCGTATCATTCAATCCTGCGCTTAATGCAACTTTCAAGTCAATGTCACTAGAACATCTTTCACTCATAAGCTGACAAACAGAAATCGTGGGTGAAAACAATGACTAGGATCATAGCTAAGAGAAGAAACCTGTCAGCGGCAGGGAAAGTCAAGCTTCTTGAACAAAGTGAAAAGAAAGACATCTTTAGCTCAAGTGATACGATGTTAAATATAACAGTTATGAAACGGACCATTGATCGCCAATTCCTCATTGCCTCTTCAAGAACTGCAGCAGCATCATGGGTGTGGCATCAAAAAGCAAAATGGTAGAGATACAAAAAATGAAACAGGTCTGGAGGTCATCCCAAGGTTGCAGTTTCCAGCTGGCAGCGGGTCAGAGAGGTCCAAAACAAAACACTCCCACTTTCTGGGCCCCTTTGAAAGAAGAAGCCTATGAATTTACCCAAAAATTGGGCATCACCTCCTCCAAGGCAAATGACAGTTGGCTCCATTTCAAGGATTGAAATAAGATTGTGTGATTGAAAGATTGAAATAAGATAACACATGCGTGACAAAGCTGGCAATGCCGATGAGGATGCAAAAGCAAACATGGCCCAACATCAGGAGTGGGTACAAGGACAGTCAGATTCGGAACCCAAACAAGAGTGGGTTGCACTGAAAGGTCATCTCTGACAGAATGTTTGCCTTCAAGCAGAAAGAGCCTGAAGGAAGGAAATTCACCAAGGATTCACAATGCTCTGCTTGCTGTGCCACGGACTGATAAATGCAAGCAAGTCTTTATGATTGGCAAGAGCAAGCGCCTCCACTGCTTTCACAATGTCAAGAAGCTGTATCTATGGTTCAAGGCCAACTTCTTGGCGTGGATGACAACAGCTTTGTTCACTGAGCGGAGAGTGGAACTTGGAGGCGAAGCAGACGGAGACGGAGCCCATTTTGCTAACAATAGATAGCTGCAGTGCTCATCTTGACCTACCAGATTTTAGTGGCATCAAAGTTGTGTATGTTCCAGCCGAAATCCTGCAACCACTAGACCAAGGAATCATCAAAAGCTTTAAGGTTGGCATTGATAGTGTGCTGATGATGACAATGTGAGCAAGATGATCTCACTGTAGGATGTTGTAGTCATCTATATAAATAAAGCTGTTCGGGTATGTATGTTTGTGCCCCTCTGGCGCTCTCAGTTCTTCATGGATCTGGCTCATTTTTGGCATGTAAGACCTTTGGGTCAACAAGAAGGACATAGGCTATGCAAAGTTGCATGATGAGGCTGTTTTGAGGCCGAAATCAACGTCGAATGTTGCATTTACTACATAGGTCATAAATAGCTAGGCCAATAGGTATTGTGTGGCACCAGTACTTATCAGAAGCTTTCTATGGCTAGAGAAGGAGTCAGTTGAAGTGGACGGTGAGCTGCACAAACCCGGCAAGCCCAACTTGGGCTTGACCCGTCAACTGATGGCCTGCTGCCATCACTGCCACGAGCTAGGCAGAGGAGGAGAGTGTCCGGATCAGGCAGTTCCAAAAGTAACAACAAAAATAGTGAGTGCAAAGTGCGTGGTGTGGTCGAGGCTCATGGACAGGGCGAAGTACGTGGTGGACGGGGAGAGAGAGTTCTCCCAAGCGTAGCCAGGTGCAGGTTCAGCTAGTAGTGAATATGGATGACATCAACAAGGAGTCCATTATGCTGATGCAAAAGTGGGCTCACTCCTGGGGTTGCCAACTCCTCAATCCAACATTGAGGGGGATAATTCTGATCATATTCAAAATGGAGTGGGGATCCTTGGCTTGACTTTGATGCCAATGCTCCTGGAAGCGAAGATGTCTCTGAGGAAGCTATTATTGGTGATGTTATACAGGAGAGAGACCCTGAAAATGAGACAGAAGATGAGGGGAGGGGGTCAACCTTGCATCGCTTCGGGGTGTCTGCTGCAGTGGGCATGCTGCAGAAAGCCATCGTGTAAAGATTAGATGTCAGTTATGAACTGCTACAGAAGTTAAGTTTATTCACCTCAGTGTTCGATGCATCTATGCAGCAGCAGAGCAAGATCAAGCACTATTTCATTCTTGCAAAGAGCCCATGAAACGCTGCAAAATGAAGTCATTTGTCTGCTCAAATTGCTGTGTATCCTTTTTCTGAGCATTTCCCAGATACCACTGGCACAGGGGCACCATAGAAACCACGGTTAAACGCACACTTTTTCTTGTGCCCGAGGGTGTACGTTGAACCGTGTTCGACTGAAACACTTTTTTTTTACTTTACTACTGCATTAAGGTGTTGGCAAAAAGTGCATCTTGGTTGCAGTACTTCGACGGCTACTTCAGCGAGGTCACAAGAGAAAGCGAGTCAGCTGCGTCCACAGAAGTGTTGGGCTGCTTTCAAGAAAAAATTGTGAACCAAAAGTTAAGAAATCATAGATTATTTTTCGGGTAAACCATTAAAAATCCTTTCTGGTTCACACTGTACCATAACTTTGGGGCAAACAAGAACATTTGTTCCTTCCAAGCCTTTCAGGAAACACAAGGCCTCGAGCATATTCGCACTCATGTGCATTCTTTGCTTAGTAAAAAGACTGCTGGAGGCTGAAAACATCCTCGTGGCCTCACCAGAGGTCCACTGTACTGATTGTCCAGATGTGTCGTTTTGGAGATGATAGGGATGGCGAAGCAGTCCTTGAAAACTGTTTTCAACACATTATCCAAGGACAGCACATTTCTGTCCTTGCATTATCTTGTGACCCAAAACTGGATACAACAGCATTCTTTACTTTTTTAGCAAGAATTTACAAAAACACAAGAAATTCACTGTATCAAAAAATCTGGTAAATTATTTTACCAAAATTTTTGTCAACACTGCAGGACAAGGATTATGTACTGCGCAACTTCCACGCTTGTGTAGCTCTGAAATCAGGGCTGGATACCTGCAAAATGAAGCATTCGTCAGGACGGACACTTCAAAACCACTAGAACGTTACTTTTTTAAATGACTAACTTAAAAAAGTTTGTACGAGCCTCTACCTTCCCCTCAATTTGTTTGCCATGCCATTAACTGTAAGACCCTTTTTGTAAGATGAGCGGCCTTTCAGATTCCAGGTCAGCTGCAGCAAGTCTTTTGTTTAAAAAATGTCACATAAGAACATTCTTGCCTCAAAGTCAGTGTACAGCGTCCAATTTGCCGTTGAAGTTCATGTTGCTGAAGCTATTCACTGCTTGTCAGTGCTGAAGTATCTCAAATTGCAGACCATCGCTGGCCAGGCCACATGTAACACGGTCTGAACGCCTTCGTCAGTTTCATGGCATTGGTGGACCTCAGCTTCCTGAAACTTGTCACGGATTGATCCAATCTCCACAGTGAGCGCCATCCAAAGGCTCCTCTTACTACAATCGTGGGCGTGAGATGTCGTTTGAACGTGCTCACAAAATCTAAGGGTCTCATCACATCGACATGAAATACACGCTTTTTCAGGGAAAAGCTCTTCTTTTACGAGGTCTCCGCTCCTTCAAGTGCCCCCTTTGCGTAATCGTCGTCTCATCTTCACTTCGTCTTCCCCTATTCACTGCATCTGCAGCCCTGCAGCCCTGAGCGCGAGGCTTGATAACCGGAGATGGGCACAGAAACGTAAGGTATATCGGGTCGCAGCATCGGTATTAGCATATTTCGCATAAGACACATTTATTGGCAAATCTCCTTCAAAAGTGCATATTGTACTTTCTAAGTACGAAGGCTCTCTCTTTAAAAAAAAGGCCACTATCAAATAAGGACTGCACCCAGGTTGCAGAAACGTCACATACGCCGCTCTGGAATAGGGGCGCTGGGAAACGTTGTAGGATAACACCGGGTGTCACGAAAGTGCAAGACCACCTCTTCCTGCACCCTCAGCGCTGGAAGAATCCTCACACTGAGGTAATACCCGGTACAGCTCAGAGGTTGCAGTGGACCACAGGTACAGGAACCACTTTGGGATGGACGACTTCAATGACATCCGTCCCGATACTTGTGTTCACGGTCCACAGTAGTTTGGTGTAGTCCCTACGTCTGTGTACACCAGTGCCATACGTGAAAACTCTACTCATCAACAGCACTGACGGGTTGCACAAGTCTTGTAAGCTTTTTTGACCTACGACTTCCCGGCCTCGACGGTCTTTGAGCTGAAGAACGCGATTATGAGTTAATAACAGAGGAGAAACCTGGCGTTGCCCTGAAAAAAGTCATAGTTCATGTGAGTGGCAGTGGTTTTGGTCAATCGCGACCTTAATAGAGGGTGGATTTTATTCAAGGGACTGCCATCCAAGCGCTCCGTGCCGTCCACACTCTTCGCGCTGTCCTCGCGTTCCGCACTTGATCCTCTCCATGTGTTTTTTTTACTGTTGAAGCTGGATGATCCAGAAGCTCCTCTCCCGGCTCTCTTCTCTTCCCTGTCTCACGGTGGTGATGACAACGGGTCCTCCGGTCTCGGGTTGGGCCAGGCAAAGCCGCATTTGGGCCCACCAGGTTTTATCCGAGCCCAGCTCAGCTCACTCCTCTTCTTTTTCCCCCTTCTGTGCAAACCTTTTGACCTCAAAATCCACCTCCAGCATCCCCATGACCTGAACCATGCCAAAGGGAGGCTCCATGCCAAGTTTGGGCCCACCGGGTCCAACAGTGTGGCCTATCCGGAGCACACGAACGAACAGACTTAGTTCTGGACACCAAGGAGAGGGAAAATTTAACATCTTTTTTCCCCAGCTCAGCTTACTAAAGCAGGAGAAAACATTTCTTTCAAGATCAAGTCTGTTTTAGTCGCAAGTCTAACAGCAAAGCTGCGGCTGAAAATGTGCGAGAAATTTGTATTTTGGTTAAAGATGCATCTGAACTGTTGGATCCTTCATCTGAGCTGCTCTCAGGGCCATCTAGTTCTTGCCCAATGGTTCCTCTATTCTTTCAAGTGCCATAATATGATCAAACAGGTCATGCAAGTTCTTGTTGGTTTTATCAATGCAGCCTTGGACTGTCTTTGACTGAAGATTGTTGAATGCTTGTAACCAATAATCTTGGATGGACTTCTTTGATTCTGACCTGATGAAGCACCAGTTGCACTTCCAATTTCGTCCATTTCAAAGAACATCTTTGGTATGAAGAAGTGGTAAGAAAGCAGCAGTGGAACGAGCTGTGAATACAAACTTACGGCTGATTCAGAGCATGACTGCTGAGATATAGCCAAACACCCGCTCGTTGGTGTCCGACACTGAAAAGTGGAGCAAGAAAAGCACAGACCGTAATTTGCTGCTCATCTCAGCTGTCTGTGGCGGAAAACAAAAAACAGTGATGATTGATTGGGTGTTGTCTCAGAAGAAGGAGCAAAGTTCATTTCTTGCATATGCAAGAGCTTTCAGGTGTTTGAGGTATGTGCGACATTAATAAGTTGTGAAGGGAATGCAAGACCAGATTTCTCCTTTCCTTCAAACACATTGGCTGCCACACATGCATGCAGGCGTTCACGCTCCAGTAGCGCTTGACCAAGGCCTGAAGCCATGTTGCTGCTGAGATTTGCGGAGACTTGCTCTTCCCAACAGGCCTCTATGTGGTTCTTAGAAGAAGTCATTCAAGTTTCATAAATGCCAAACATGTCCAAATTTAATGCATCCGCAGTGCAGCCAAGTTCTTACATGAAAGGAATCCACCTTTCTCTTTCCTATCATCACTTGATCAAAAGGTTTTTGTTTTCAATCTCAAACGGCAAAGATCAGTTGCAAATTAATGCTCATAAATTTTTGATGGTTCTCTTCTGATTTTCTGCACTTCATTCAAACAAGAGACTGCGTTTGCCCACATTTTGAGACGCCTGGAAGGCAGTTGGCATTCCACCATTTCCCTAGTGACCCTGAGGTACAAGCAAAATGGATTGCAGCCACTAGACGTAAGCTCTTCAATCCACCAACACTCACGTCCTTGTATGGCAAGCTCTTTGAGACCACGGACTACAAGTGTGACTGGCCAGCGAAGAAAACTCCAGCAAGGCACAGATCGATGGGACTGCAGATACTTCACAGTCACCAGCCTAGGTTCCTCCAAGACAAAAATATTGGGGAAAAACAGCTTGCAATGAAAGCCCAATGCCACCAATCAAAGGCAGCAGAGTTGAAGAACTTAGTGAAGGAGCTGCTAGATCAAAAGCTAATGACTGAGAATGACTACAACCTCTTCAGAAAATATTTGGCACAATGCAATTTGACCTCATCAAAGAGTTGACAAGAACAAAAAGATGGGCTCCAGGTAGGTTAGTGCAGCATCCTGGACGAGCCCTATAAGAGTCTGGCAGAAGGGTTGGGGTTGGTGGGGTTCCTACAGTCTGTATTTATTTCCTATGTCACTCATGTTAAAGCTATGCCAATGGAGGTTCCTTCTCCGCCTACCTTGGACACACGGGGAGCTTAAGGAAACGGAGCCTCATCGTTACCTTCCTAGAAGAGGATCCAGGAACTGCGAGTCTAAAGAACCCTTAAACAAAGCATCACCACAAGGCCAAACAAGCGCCATCGGCATACCAGGCTGTGCGCGGCGTTTAAGTGGCTTCTAGCCTTGGTGAAGGAAAATGCATCAGTTACTTATGCTGAGTGGAGAAAAAGTGTCGCGGCTGCGGCAGTTCAGGCCATACTTATTGCTTTCACGATCATTGCATTACCTGCCCTATCGTTCTGGATAACGCAGGCATGCGCAATCGTCTATGCTGTAACGGACCCTGTTCCAGGAAGACTACACACACCAGAAGGCCATGTCCTCCTCTCCACGCCACGTGTGCCAGATGTGTGCATGTCATGGCTATTTCAAAGGGTTCCATTTCCAAGTGACCAGGATATGGATGGCCACTGTGTGGGTAGATTGGGAGGCCTGTGCAGACGAAGGAGTGTGGGCATCTCTGTCATCCATCCACACCTCATGGGGTTTCTTGCTTGTGCCTTATGAGGACTGCAGGAATGAGCTTTTCGCCTGTTGGACAGATTTGATCTTTTCAAGATCACTTATTGATTAGCAGCAAACGTATCCAACAGCGACTGCTTCAGAGCCCCACTTAAAGTCTTTTTGAACCTGATAAAGCACTGAAGAAAGTAAAACTCATGTTCGGAACTGATCCTGTGTTCTCTTGTTTTGGAGGGGAGCTGATCTTAGAATTGGAGCAGAGAAAATCAGTTGGGAAACAGACCTCTTGAATCGGCACACCGTTTTGTCGTGTAACCGTCGAGGTTGTGTGATCAGCCAGGGCTGGACAAGCCGTCCAAGTGGTTTTTCAGCTGTTGATTTTACTCACCCCACACGCACCCACCACAGAAATCTTATAGTATCACTAGAAGGCGCATCGACGCAGGCGGGCAGGCGAGGCTGGCTGAGCAGATTGAGAGGAAAAGTCTCCACTTCAAGTCAGCTGTCGAAAAATCTCTAAGCACCCCTTGAGATTTCTTAAGGTTTAGTGATACACAATCTTGCCTGCCAATGTATCTTCTAGCGACATGAAAGATGTCAGCACTGGACCATGAGAGCTGAGTGAAGAGCTGGAAGACCAGGATGGAGTGAGACACGTGATCTGAGTGTATCTAGTGACTGAAAAAATGCATCTGTCTGACTAAGAATGGCGCGTCCGTGTGCGTGATGCAGAGGTCAAAACGCAGAACCCATGTTGCGGTCTGAGACTCAGTTATGGCCAGTGAGGCAAGAGATTCGAGCACAACATATATGTTTTTGAACTGTAACGTTGTACCGCACTGGGCTATGTGTGTGTGAGTTAGTGTGAGAGTAACTCCTTCAAATTGACCCGTAGAAACTCAGTCAAAGAGACCCCTAGTAACTC
>JAAUXU010168360.1_pt1 | contig 17630 bp, 14 predicted proteins | sample 7278151 | NCBI WGS metagenome assembly JAAUXU01 (sample SAMN14350113, study PRJNA611818) | marine sediment metagenome | isolation source: surface marine sediment (1.8m) | place: French Polynesia: Moorea | collected 2018-08 | reverse complement strand
CCCCCCCCCCCCCCCCCCCCCCCCCCCCCCCCCCCCCCCCCCCCCCCCCCCCCCCGCCCCCCATAAAAAGTTTCAGCAGTCTCAATTAGTCAGTTTGACCACGAGTGTAAAAAATTGGCCAAGATGAGCGCGCCCTCAAATTCGCAAAGGGAGGGCAATGACTCTGTGCGTTTCAATGAATCGAGTTAATGACGCACGCCGATGAAATGGCAGCAATGTCGCTCACTGTTTGCAATCGTTGGAATGCACGCGCGCACGCACGCACGCACGCACGCACGCACGCGCTCCGCCGTACAAAAGTTGCGCTTCAGCACTCTCCATATGTATGTATGCATGTATGTATAAGTTTGCACACCTTGGGCTCGATCAGACCGTGCGTGAAATCACCATGTGTTGTTGTTGTTGGTTTAAGTGTGTCTGGAGGAGTCACTTTCTTGGCACGTCGCTGGGATCCGACGTCTCCAAGTCTGTACAACAGTGGAATCCCTGGAAAGTGAACGACGCTAATGTACTCCCCGCTCCTGTTCATACGCCCGTCCCTGTTTTACTCGACTACAAAGACTTTGATTTCGTCAACATCTCCTCTCTGGTCAGCAGCAGCGGCAGCGCCGACGCAGGCAGCAGCGTCGAGGAGAAGAAGCTCGTTGGTGTCATTTCGAGATTCCACCGTGTCCGTTTGTCCGTACAGAGAGAAGACTTCTTGTGCGTGCGTGAGTGTCTGGCAGAGGAGGGAGTGAAGCTCTTTGTTCGCAATACTCCGTACAAGCTGCTTATTGAGGGCTTCTCTCTCTTCTCTCTCTCTCTCTCCTCCCAGATAGTGAATCTCAAACCAGTTTTATGATATTTGGACGATCGCTTTTAGGGCTTAATTTGGATTCTTTCATCTTGTACTGGGGAAGGGCGCAGCTGATGAATTCACGCAGTTGACAAAGGTTGCATGCATCCATTTTCTCTCTCTCTTCCAATGCGATGAAAAAGCTGCCAGAGAGAGAGCGAAGAGCACGCACTGAATGCAAAAAGGGTTTTTCAGCAGCAGTGAAAATTTGCTGCCCCAACTCGTAGTTACTGCTATGTAGCACAGGGTGAGTCAGAAGTAATCTTTCTTTCTCTCTCTTGGCAAGCCGTGACCGCGATAAATGTCAGAGCAGCTTTGAAAAATTTTCCACTAAGCGCCACTTATTGATTGTCTTTACCTGGGCAAATTGGCTATTACGAAGGAACAGAATTTGCCATGTCTGAGCACAGCAGCAGCTTCAGCAGCATCCCAGCAATCAGCCTGCACCCAGCAGAGGACACAAACTTCTCGTGCTCACACTCCAACAGCCCGAGCTAATTCAGGCAGAGGTGAGATCTCACTCGTACTTTTCACTCACCCTGTAATTTGCTGTATATTGAATCGCAAATCTACTGGAGAAGGAGAGCCTTTGCTGTTTCCCCTGAGCCCTCATCCATCGTGCGTGCGTGCGCGCGCGTGCGTGCGTGCGTGCGTGCGTGTATGTGTGAGCATTTGTCTCCAGCTCGTTTAGCGAGGCCGCAACCTCGACTTGTGAAAGAGCATTTAATGATCGTCTTTCAAGCGTGAAGCGGCAACATCAGCATGTAAAGCTTGAAAAGCGTTCTAGGCTCTCTTTAATGTGCTTAAGGAGCGCTTACACTTGCAATTTTTTTTCTTCCTTCATTTCCGCATTCATTCCGTATGTGGGGAGCAAAAAGGAGCTCACGATGTCGACGGCGACAACGCGCATGACATCAAGCTCAGACGACAGCGGTGGTTGTTGTTGCAAAATTGCTCCAAGGCTGCAATCATGCAGCACTTCTTGCCCCCCCCCTTCCACCCTGAGGGTGCAACCGCCCTCGACGTGCAACGAAGTGAAAAAAGTGTCCGGTTAAACGCGTCTCAATTCGTCCTACTGGAGCAAGCCAATTTGCACAAAGAGGGATGATTGTGACGACAGGTCTGTCTTGTGTCCCCCATTTCGTTGTTGATGTTTGTCTGTCTTCTCCCAGAAATTACTTCCTTTGCAATGACGACGACGACGTGAGGAGCATCAACGTTTTTCACACTTTCTCTAGGAGTAAAAAAACTGTATATTTTTGGCATCTCTCACTATTGAAGAAGAAAAAAAGCTATGAAAGAAGAAAGAGTATTATGCAAATTCACTAAATGAACTGCATACAGACAGTGAGTGAGAGAGAGAGAGACGCAAAATTGCAAAAATGCACTCCCGAAGTGCGCATTTGCGAAGTGCACTCAACTTCTTGCCCAATGATCTTTTTCTATTGCATCTGCTGCACTTCTCCAGATTGTTTTGCAACTCGATATTGAACACACATGAAAGTATAAGGGCAATTAATCAAAGGGGGGGTTGACCAGAGCAACAACATCGCAGTCCTCCCGGCAACGAGAAAACATACACACTGTACAGACATTCGACTTCATAAACAAAGTTACGTATGCGTGCTTGAAATACGAAGAAGCGATCTCATATGACACAAAATAAGCTAACTGCAGAGAGAGAGAGAGAGAGAGAGAGAAGCTCTGTACTACCTAGTACGACATGTGCGCACTTAAGGATGCGCTCGCACTATGCAGATTTTGCTTGGCCTCGGCAGCTCAAGGAGGCTGAATCTGCATCTGAGGGCGTCGCAAAGTCGGGTTTTTTTTCCCGTCAGTAATCCACTGAAACGTACCCAGTCACTTAGGAGTGATTGGTCATGCTTAACTCTTCTCCTTATGCAAAAAGCGGTCACTGTTGAATCACTGGGGGCAATTTCAAATCACTGGTAAAACCTGACACCCCTCCCTCCCCCCTTCAAAAAAAAGTCCCTCAAGCGCATTCTTGACCTCGCCACCTGTCAAGCGATCGAGCAAATCAGTATCCAGTCACGAACGGGATCACCCTGAACAATCACCATAATCACGTCCGCGTAAGCGCGCCCTCAATGATGCTACTCGCGTACGTAAGAGGAGTAAATTGCCCATTAGGTCTGCTCCGTCTCCCCAGCTTTACGCTGAACTTAAACAAGAGTACGGAGAAGGGTGCATGATGACATAGAAACAGGTCCTGCCTCATAGGGGTCATGTTGCAGAATCATGACAGCGACATCGTCCGAAAAGTCAAGTGATTTTTTTCTGTCTCCCCTTCTTGCTCGCATCACTTAACTACTGCCTGTAGAAATTGTTATTATCTTTGTCACTGCCTCGCAAAGAAAAGAAGCTCTACCTTAGAGCATTTGCACAGTGCACGCAGTCGTCACAGGGCAGGCAGCTGCTCCTGCGAGGTAAAATTCTCACTTGAATTCTTGAGGCAGCCGCTTGTGTCATGTTGCTTCCTAGGGTCGTAAGTACGGGAAAGAAGTATTCAGAGGACATTAAACATGCTCAGTTTTCCCCCAATACCTGTGCGCTAATGCGTGATGCTGGCAAGGGCGCGCAAGGACACGCGCGCGTGCGCGCACGCACACACACACATATGCACGAAGTAACGAGACGCTTGAAGTGCGCACACGCGCGCTTTTTTCCCCCCCAGAGAGGCTGAAGAGGAAGAAAAAAAATCTTCTTCATCTGTTTTGCGACGGAATTGAAAGGCCAGAGGCATGCGTGTACAGCATCAGTCATGTGTGTATGTCCTGTACAGTACTTTGCTACTACAGTTGTTTACTCCAAATGTGTATATTTCACAAGAACTCACCCTGTGAGCGCGGGCGCACTCGAGCCAGAGTGCGAGAGCATCATCAGAACTACAGTGGGAGCTCCAAAGTGTTGGGCAACGCATTCATATTTGTTGTCGGGCACAGAAGAGAGAGAATCAACCATCAGTAGATAGAAAGACAATCAGAGCATCCGTGCACATGAGCCTGGCACTGCCTTTATTTGTGCGCCAAATGGCGTATCTGCACACGTAGGTGCGTGATGCATTTGAGTAGGTCTTATTGATATCGTGCAGCACGGAGAAGTTCTGCCATTTCCCAAATGGTGCGAGATGACTTTGTAGCACTTATTGTTTCAAAGTTAAGCCTCTTAAGGCCTCCACTTCGAAGTGCCTCACACTAAATATGTTTTCTCCTTTCCTTTAAGCTCTTAAAACTCCCCAACATAAGACCCATAAATCACGAGCTCGCTACTAGGTTAAAGCATATGAGTAAGAAAAAGCTCATTAGAAAGGCTGAAGGGGGGGGGGGGAATGAAGACATGACAAGCACACAGATACGGTCACTCACTCTTTACTACGCTTGCGGTTTGCAGGTGAACACAACAATCCTCAATGATTAGGGCTTGACACAACTTTTTCCACTATTCTACCGAGTGTGAAGTCGCTCAAGCCCGGTCTGTCTGCACTTTGCACTGCAACTCACATCTAGTTTAGGAGGAGCTACAATCAAAAAAGCTCCTTGAGAGTCCCCGAAATGGACATCTTGGTGCGATTTTTTAATTTGAAAGAATATTTCAAGACTTTCTAACGCGCAGCAGGATGGATAGACAGATTTGATGCTTTCAGCCATGAAGAAAAACGAGAGAAAGCAAGAAATTAGCAATTAGTACCAGGGGGGCTTTCCTGTTTGGCCAATTTTGCCTTTAATGACAGCAACTTTCCTTATTTTTTCCTGTCAATGCAGAAGTTGCGACTGCACCTTTTGCCAGCATATAAAAGTCCATGTTTTGCCCCGTTAAGCAGCTTCTCACATGCAGCAGCGGGAAAAAAAAAATCTGTTGGAAAATTCCTCGGATTTTCACCTCGTAGATCGACTCCGTAGATATCCTCAAGTAACGCGCTCGTGTCTTTGTGCTTTGCGTGTGAGCTCTTTTTTTTCTGACGTGAGCAAAATTTAAAATTGCTCACCGAGGACAGGTGGCCGCTGCCGTCACTGCCGCCGCTGCCGCCGCAGCCGTTGCTGCTGCTGCCGCGGCGGCCCAGAATTCATCTTCATTGTGCGCAGCAATTCAAAATCAGTTGCCAAAATTTCTTGTTACACAAATGCGTGTGTGCTTACCTAAGAGCAGCGAGAGAGACAGAGAGAGAGCGCGCATAGGTAAGTCCGGGGATGGACACAAGAAGAAGTAGAAGCAGCAGCAAAAGAAGAAATGTGTGTAACTCAATACGAGATGCACACGTCCAAGAGCAAATATTACACACACTGTGTGAAGGACGTTAAGCATGCGCGCAAGCAAAGCAAAGGGGGGGGGGGACGGGGAACAAGAACAGACAGACGAAGGCGAAGGTGACGACGACGACGACGACGACGAAGACGACGACGACGACGACGACGACGACGACGACGACGACGACGACGAAGACGACGACGACGACGACGACGACGAAGACGACGAAGACGAAGACGACTCGCCACACATGACCGACTGACGTGACGTCAATGAAGTATTGAAATGATTGTTCATCACTCTCGTCAGAGGCGCTGAAAAGTTGCGCTCTGGTTTTCCTCCCAAGGCCGAGGATGACATCATGTGCATGACCATTTTTGGCATCTTACTTCTTTTTTCGTGTGATCAGATGCCAAATTCAGCCTCCTTAGACTGCCACCCATAGGGACTAATTTATGTGCGCAAACGTCGACGTTGAGTTTCTTTTTTTCCTGCTTGCTGCGCGTAAATTTTCGCCCCCAATAACAAGAACATTGACAACTTATATGCGTGCATCAGCTGGGGTCATAGAGACTGAAAAAAAAAGATTGTCCGGACATCTAGGGCGACATCACTTAGTAGAGATGAACTGTAACCGTACGTGAGGGCAGAGAAAATTGTCTCTAGATCTTTTGGGGCTGGCTGCGATGCCAAGAAGCGTTTTTGTCGCTGCTTCTTCCTACGTAGCACAATCTCTGTTTGTGACAAGTCTGCATTTCAAAGATATTTACTACAACTCCAGAGATTGTACACTAAATAAAAAAAAGTTGATCAGATCTGGGCATTGCTTAAAAATGAGTGTGCCTCCTCCTCCGACACGAAATCTCTTGGCAGGAATCTTCAGTATTTTGTTTCACTACATTGTTGATTTAAGCATTGTGGCGAGTTCTAAAGTCATTTAGAAAGCGGAAAAAAATGGGGGACTGGAGAAAAACAACAACAACAAAAAAAGAAGGAAAATTGGGTGACTGCAGCTGCCTGACAATTGGGCTTATTGATGGTTCTACGTAAGCTTTGTCGCACTCTAATTGTTATGCTGGCTATGCTAAAGCATCTTCAATTTAGTCACACTGCCAGTGAGTCCAAAGCCAGCTCTCGTGACCTGACTGACTTTTACAGGTGGGGCAGCTTTTTTCAGATGTAAAGGGGGGGGAGAGTGCATTTCATGGCAGACTCACATTGTGTACTACAAATTGAAGAATTTATCAAACTTCATGGAGAATGAGCTCCTGGTTGAAGTCAGGCATTGATCAGGAACGAATCTATGACTTATTGGACTATGATTAGATAGAGAGGCATAGACTTGGCACCACAGATCGGTCAGCAATTACTCTTCATGGACTTCCCTCTACTCTGGATGGACAGTGCATGTCCGTCAGTGTCATGGGCTTGGATGTTATGCCAAACGGGTGTAAGAGATGCCACTTTCCTAGAGAAATGTTGACATGACTGGGCACCAGCAGCCGACAAGGCAGAAGTGGTTGAAGGACACTTTGGTGGACTTCGCGTCAATGTGACACCGATTTTGACCCACCCACCCCCAGCACCTGGGCTTGGTAGGCTTATACAAGCACTACCAAGAGTAATGTAGATGTATAGCAGTACTGAGGGCTGGCAGGTCTCGAGGACTGGGCCAGGAAGGTCTCTGACTTAGAGCTGGTCAGACACCTGGCTCAAGCTCGTGAATCACAGACTGGAGTTATTGACATTGCTCCTAGGCGAGAGGATCACAAGACATCCACTGATCTGCACAATGGGGCGTTAATTTTTTGCACCAAACTTTTAAGCTGTCACAACTTGATTTCTAATCGGCCAAATGTGTTCAAAGTTGACAAGCTGACCGTTTATCGTCGAATAGACCAATGTTTTGAAAATTCAGCTAAATTGCTCATGTTTGACAGAGGTCTGCAAATGAGAAAGGATCTTTGGCTCATTCAGTTTAGTCTGGTGTCAAGATTAAAGCCTTCCAGACCTTCAATGGCACCGACCTCAAAGTTGCAACCCGCTGTCTGACAAGGATTTCGAGAATGCTCTGGAGAGTGAGATTGTCAAGAACATTAAGACACCCATGCAAGTCACGTTTCTCCCCAAGGGGCATCAGGCTGGCTGAAGGGCCATTGGCAAGACGTCCTAAGTCAGGGAATGATGCCTCTACCGGAATGAAGCTCGAAAGGAGAGAGGGTTGAGGGGGCAAAGGAGCTGCTGATGTTGACACAGCACCATCCATCCACTGTCATCCACATCTTCTCCGATATGATCAAGTAAAGTGTCGACCAAGCTACCCCCACCCCCACCCCCAGATTTGACAGAGTCCTCGCTAAGACACACAAGGATTAGCTACTCATCATGAACCCGAATTTCCCTGCAAATTGCATGCGGCCAGACATGGTGACCTCTGATGGCTAGAAACTCCTCCCCTGGTTAGCCCCATGAAGGCTCACGAGGCCAAGGAGCACCTGAAAGTGCTCATGGAGTTGTCAAGCCAAGACTGGACGTCAACTATCCTGATGGGAACCACGCCGAGCAACAATCCTTGTCGTGCAACCAAGTCTATACCAAAGTTCCTGAAGGACAAGTTGTCTGGGACTTTCTCTGGGTCTTGCTTCTGTCCACCATCAACCCCAGACTTGAATGCTGTCAGCTATACAGTCAGCGGCTTTTTTGAAGGATAGAGCCTGCAACATTCACCACTTCGCCACCAACTCCTTGGTGGATGCCATGGACCAAAGAAGAAGCTGATATTGACATGAAATTTGCAGGTTGTCTTTGAGCCATGTCCACATCTTGCAACGGGAACTGACCATGTGGGGATCAAAAAGGGCAAAAGTTTTGCATATCTCTAAAAGCCACCTCTGTGTGGTATGTGTTTCTGAATGACATCCATGTCCAGGTATTGTCTGAATAGGGATGGTTTTAGGCACCTGACATTTTGGGTTGGGGGTGCTCAGAGAGTGGGAGCCACCACTCAAGTTAGTCTCTTGGAGGTATAAATTGGGACATGCTTGGTAAGAAATGACAGGATTTTAACTGCCACCAGTCCTTCTTGTCATCTGAGTGAATGTGTTTGGGGAGGCATAATCAAGGCATGCCTGACTTCATGATCTTTCCTCTTATCAAGCGCATAGTTGCATTTGAGCTGAACTCTCCTGAGCAACACTGTGAACCCTCAGCTAGTCTCCTATATCCTTGGCACACAATCTGGCAGCCTTGCCAGTGACACTGCTAAAGAAAGACCAAGTATTTCTGTACAGTGTTTCCACGCATTGACTTGTGCCTGCTGAGCCCAGGACGTGAAGAGCTCGGCATGACAGCAACATGGGTATAAATATTCACACCCCCATAATGTCAGCCACCTAATCTGTCCCTTTATCTGAGACAGTGCACTGAAGAAAAAAATTCCCCGCTCATAGAGATTACGTTGTGATACGACAACATACAGACGTGCGGCAAGGTGAAAAAGGCATCGTCACATTTGAAAAAAAGGAAGCGTGCAAGTCATGTGTTGATGCTCTGTTTCATCTGCAGAGGCTTCTTCATTCACCTGCAAAAAAAATTGAAAGAGAAGAAACTAGTGCCACTATAGCTATCGTGCCATCTAAATTTGCAAGAAGCAGGCAGGCCCCTCATTAGATCACTTCTCCTGCTCTCCTCTTTCTTACCTGGCCAAGGCAGATGAGTGGTGCAACACTGGGTGGAGATCTAGACAGCGGTGGGGAGATCCGGGTGAGGGAGGCAGCAGACCTTGGGCTCGTCATCATTCCTGAGGAAGGAGGGAAAGAAGGAAGAAAGGAACAGCTGGACTAACCAGAGTCGTCTGAGACACAAAAAGTCTTTCTCTCAAGGGTGGGTGGGTGACTGCGCAGCAGCAACCAGCACAGGTCGACACGTGACTCTGTTGCATCCATCCCGTTGACAATGATGTCCATCCCTCACTCGTTTTGGACTTCTTGTCCTCCGGAGAGCCAAGGCTGATAATGATGATGAAGAGAAAAAGGCTAGCCATGTTCTTGATACACACTGGGGCTTCTCAGCACCTCCAGCTACTAGCATTGAGTAGGCGCAGTGGATGAGAGAGAGAAATCCTTAATACGGCAGCAGCACTCAGCAACTGTCCTGGGTGTGAAGACAGTGACAGTGACCTTTTTGCTAAGTCACAAAATATGATGTGTGTGATGAAGGGCAACTCTTCCTTGTAAGTAGACCATAGCAAAGAAGGATAGCTGAAAGTCTGTCTTAGAAGCTCAGCAGCTGAGGGCATCTAGGTCGTCTTGACTTTGCGTCCCAGTCTGGGTGAAATCTGAACGATCCTTTTGAAGTCTCTTGGACTTGGTGCTGGCAGATCAGGGGCCGGCCCAGAGGATCCTGGGGATCCTGAGTGATCAGCCTGGTGTGGAAGCACATATTGAAGCAGTTGATAAGAGACTTTGGACAGACATCCCACCTGTGGGTCATGTTCAGTGCACGACCAGCAGGGAGAGAGTGGACCACCAAACCAGATGAAGCACATGCATGCATATAGGATATCAAGCTATAGATTGTGCAAACATGTGCGTCCTGCGTGAAATTTGCTGCAATCTACTAGGGACCAGAGAAGGAAAGTTCCATTCAATATCACCTGTCTCCCCAAGGCTGCGACAACAAGAAAAACTTGTTCTTATTGACACTGTGTGCAACCCCCACAGAACTACACAAGACTTGGAAGGAGGGGAGGAAGGCAGTTTTGAGCAATAACGCTGACAGAAGTAGGGAGACCATGAAGAAAACAAGTTGAAAATACAACTCGGCACTAATGATTTCTGTTCTCTCCTTGGAAGACTGACCATCAGCTTGTCATAGATGAGGCATGACCTTGTTTCTTCCTTAGAACAATGTGGCCAAGGATCAATATCAAATATTCAGGCTCGAGGTGTGAAATGGGTCCTGCGTGGCACAATACTCAGCCTACCTTTAATGTTCCGGTTGGAAGTCATTCGTAAAGACGTCATATTTGATAAGAAATGAAAAATGCTCGATGCTGCACATTTTTAGTCAGGTGTGAAAGAATCCTGCTTTTTCTTTCTCCAGCTGCAAAGGTTTTATGTGGAGATGACCGCATCTTTTATTTCCTTCGCACCCCATTTCTTACATTGAATTGGTGAATTTGTTCTTGGGTAGTTCTCAATGTTACAGAAGAGAGATAGCACCTTGGCAATGACACTTTCCTTCCTAGCTCAACTCATTAAAGTTGTCCTGTTGGCATGCTAGGATTTTTTTTTTCGCAGAAAAGTCTCAATTGCACTCGGAGGGCAAGTTCTAGAGTTACCCAGAAAAAAAGACGTTTGGATGACTTCATTGCGGCACCAGAGTAAGCACTCCAGCCACCGAATCAGATGCATCTGGCACCAGATGAGGCACTGTTGGTCCCCTGGCTGTCCCTTGCTTTGACTGTGATAACGGACTGCTGGTGTCGGATTTGACGCTGGTGCCACTCCATGCTTGTGCCAAAAATGGTGGGTTTTTATCTCAAGCTGATGGTGTGGGAAGCACTATCACTTTTGGTACCAGGAATGCTCGTCTTAGTGCTGACATGCATCATCTCACCTCAAGAGAAATAATGGGCAACTTAGTCTAAAAGAAGTGATGAGGGTAGCTGCAGCTAGCAACAGAGCCCATTTTCACCCAGTTTTTTTTTTACCTGCAGCAGAAATGAGGCAGGTAACACCACAACACAAAACGTGTGCTTGAAGAGATGGCAGACCCAGATCTTCTGGGGAATGTTTGTCTTCATCCATCTCCATGTGCTTGCTTTTAGTGATGGATTCGAGTTCAAGTTAAGTCAAGTTTTTGATTTTTAGCTTAAACTCAATCAAGTTTGAGCTTCAAGCACAAAACTTAACTTGACTCAATAAAAGAGAAGACCACTGAAGAGCTGGAATAATTAAGATAATGATAATTACTCAGTTGATAATTGAACGAAGTGCTAATTACCTTTAACTTCATTACTTTCCATCAAGTGGAGCTTGTTCGAGGGAGTCAAAACACTCAACTCTCCGGACTCAGCCTCGAAAGCCATCACTACTTTTGAATCACCAGCCGAATGAGAAAGAGGGAAATTCAAACGCTGCTTGCCGACAGAACTCACGTTGCTGTCATGCTTTTGGTCCCCCAAAGTGTTGCCATTTGAAGCCTTGTCAGTGAATGGTGATTCAGTGCTTAGCAATGAGCTGGTACAGCAGCCCCTGCACCATTAGATCACTGGTCCAGCCAGTCATTGGCCATGCACTGCAGACATCTCCTCCTCAGCCACTTTGTCCGGTGGAGTTGAGACAAAGACACGAATGCACCAGGATTTGTCAATCCCCCCTTGTTTTCGGCCAGTCCAATGTTGGCTTCAACACTCTTGGCTAATTAAGGCGCAGAGCACAGAAATCCAAGCTTCCGTAAAGAGAGAAGGAGGAAAAAAACGTTGACACCACCAGCTACACGTACCTGGACAGCCGCAGCCTGCACAAAGATCCTCAGTTCTCTTTTTCTGGCCGACAACAGCGCTAGCGAAAATGCAGACTTTCCTTCCAAGTGGCAAAAAAAAAAATTAGAGACCTGCGGCTTTAAGTAACGCTGTGAGCATCACCTTGACTTGTCAGGACTGGTGAAATAGATGTGTGTGTGTGTGTGTGAATGTGCGAATGCAAGCGCGCCCTCAAGTGGGACCAATGACACATGCACGATGATGCTGTGGCCATGGAGAAAGTCTGATCTTCTTACCTCGCTGCAGCCCTGGATCCAGGACTTTAAGTACATACATCATATGTACTCAATTTTCAGGGAAGCCTCGGTACAACAAATATCGCCTTTCCCCCTCTCTTTTCCGCGCTCAGAGAGAAAGAGAGGAAGCGACCCAAATCCAGGGGTGGCTTTTTTGTCACTTGCTTCTGTTCTTCCCCAGATAAAGAAAGAAAGCAACAACAACAAAAAGCGGCAATGAGAACATGACTCTCATCGGCTGCTGGGGCAGAGACAGGGCCAAGAGGGGCGGCTGGAAGCAAGTGCAGGGGGGGGGGAGGGGTATGACCCATCCTTTGTCCCCCCCCCTCTCTCGCTCTTGCTGTTAGGTATGGTCCTAACCTGGCAAAAAACTTGAAGTGTCGCGATGTAACCCAATTACTTGCTTCAATTTCTGGGGAGGGACCGGAGCTTCTTTGTCTCAATGCCCTGCACCAGACCTTGGGGCTCCTACCCTCTTTAAGACCTCCATTTTTTCTCTCTCATCGGCTTTTCCAATATCCGGGAAATATCAGCAATCGTGCACTATTCATGGAGGGGGCAAAAAATCCATCACAAACTCAAGCACGAGGAAAGCCAATCCAAACTCTCTCATCAATGTTCATTTGGTGCCATTTCTGGGTTAGCCACACACACACATTTTAATTCCCTGATGGTTCTCATTTCCTCTCCTAATCCCAGAGGGGGTAAAAAGGGAGGTTCCCCCCTTTTTTCTTTCGGATCCATCGAGGCCATGATAAATCTTTAACATCGCAATCAAAAGTTTCTGTTCTATTCGGCTTCTTTTCTCCCTCCCCCCCACTTTTTTCAATCCAGTCCGAATTTAATCAGAACATCCCTTGGTTCTTTGTTGGGTGTCAATCAGGCTGACGTCGCTGGTGACGGAACCTCTGATTACGACACCAACTCCCCATTTTTTGAAGCGACGAAAGGAGGAAGGAGGAGAGGACTTCTAGGGCAAGAGGAGGGATGTTGCACTTTCCCTAAAAACAGGCCAGGTTCTCTTTCTGACCAGCCTTTTTAGGCATTGCACCACTTTTAGGCTTCTTGGGAAAAGTATGGCCGGGCTTGGCAACCCAGCTGTTTTATTTCTAAGCCGCCAGGTGAAGACGAAGTTTTCCGACTATATTTAAGAAGGTACGATTTGAGATGGCGTCGCCACCGACACAGCGCTGCCCTCCGAGCAAACGGACCCAGGCTTGGTCGAGGTGTTGGCTTAGTGCTAGCTCAGGCTAGCTCTCAGTCTAGACAAAAACGAGAAGCCGCCGTGTTTAGGTAGATCACCGGTGGACGATCCGTAGCAGTTTCCCTACAACCTGGGGTTGACGACCTCGTGGCATCCCACTCTGCGTAGCAAGGGTCTCACCTTCCTGATTTTTTTGGAAAGATGAGACCATTTTTAGGCCAAGTGGCACGGACTCGTAGGACACAACGTCCGGGGCATCTTCTTGAGGAGGAGAAAAAAGATTCCATTACGCTCGGCTGCTCTGGGCATTGCTTGGGTAATGACGAGTTAGCAGGAGAGAAAAAACGGTCACATGTTTGAGGTAAAAAAAACCTGCTCCTTCTCTCCTCCTCCTCTCATCCCCCCTGATATGGTTCGTTGATAGACGTTGCCAGAGAAAAAGAAGTCTTATGGCGCGTTTGCACGGGCACAACTTTAATTTGAGACACATCCAGGGTGTCCAGAAGGAAATGGGCAGGGAAAAGGGGCGAATTTGGGCAGCACTGACTTCATGGCAGAAGTCGTGAAAAGTGAGTCCCGTAGTCAAGGGATCAAGACTGGGTTGGGACTCGCACGCGCTCGCATTCACGCACACAAAGATCTTGCCAACTTTGCCAGGACTGCCAAGTCAATGAACGCGGCAGGCTGGACCCAGACTGGCTGGCTGGCTGGCTGGCTCAGGGCTGGCAATGCTTCGATCACGTGTGTGACACAAATGGGGCCTTTGGTGAACCCAGCCCTCACCCAGAAGCTTGTTAACCCGAACTTGCAAGACATGAGGGCTTTAAAGAACTCCGAGAATTCCTTTTTCTTTTGATGATACGCCCGTAAATTGCGATCCTCGTGACACATCTCAGGTGTGCTGTTCAACAAAAGTCTGGTCGAGTTTATCTCGTCCCTGCCTCCCTTTTTGTAGCAAACAGCCCCAAAAGTGTCCAATCTCCAGGTCCGTTTTGCTCGTCTCTGTCGTTAATGCCCATACATGCTCACAGGGATGGAGACGAATTACGCCATCACCTGAAAAACTTTTGTTGTCCCCCCCCTCCTCCATCCAGCCTGCCCATTGCATACATTGTGTTGCCAGGTAGGCAAGTTGTAAACATTGTTCTTGTTGTTGGGGGAGGAAAGATGTAGTATTTGTCTCGCCCACGCTCTTGAGGAGCCTCGACCAATGATCCAATAGGTGAGAAGGCCGAGGCTCATTTGTGCAGCAGCCTCGAATGCACATTGTGAGGACGTTTCCAAGCCGCAGGCCTCTCAAGACAGCCTCCGCTTGTTCTCATTGTGCCCCGAGGGTCACCTTTATTATTCGACAATCAGTCGAGAGATGCTTTCGATGCGCCCACTGCATATCAGTTGTCAGGGATCTCCAAAATCCCTCGTCCTCCGTTGTCAGAGGAGACCTCAGCTTTGACGCCAAACAAATTCGATGCTTGCTCACATTTTGGAAGCAGCATTTTTTCTCCTCCCAGGTGTTTCTTTGATTATAGCATCACAACAACGTATATTTTTTCTTCCTTGTCAGTCATTATTGACTTAAAGTGGCGCCTTTTTTCCCCTCCTTCAAGGGCTCAGTCGGTGTCCGGTCGTCACCCGGATCACCTCTCTGGCAACGTCGTAATGCCTTTTTTGGGCTCAGCCACCACGTTACAGTTGGCGTCGATCGTGTGATTTCGCTGTTGTGCGCATTCTTCCACACTCACACTGTGTCACCAAAAGAGAGCGGTGATTTGGGCATTGGATGCGCCCTCATCAGCCGCCCAATAATGACACAGCGGCCCAAAAGAAAAAGAAGAGAAAATCTTTGTTTCAATCTCCTCATGGCCCAATTTTTACTCCAGTTTTGCCTCCTCCAACAACCTGCCTGAATTCTTTTCTATTCAGGAATTTAAAATGGCGGCTCCTCTTGTCTCCGGAGCTTACGCATTTAACTATGTACTTAAGACAGTGCCTGTTGAGGCCTCGTTTGCCCTTGTGCTCTTTTTGTCGGACATTGTACACACTTGACTGAAAAGTGAGGTTAGGCAGACATTGTGCATATGCTCTACACGTCAACCACCAACTTCACACTATTAGAATATGGCCCAGGCAACTCGCTGGTACACATTTGTTTAGTACAGACGATTTCCTCAAGCTTTTTTTTCTTCAGGAATTGACCTCAGTGCGAAAACTCTCTCTTATTTTAATTCTCCTTGTCCTGATTGCCACTTGTGCGGCAAAAATAAGTCCGGACTCACTTAGTTCGTGATGCATTCATTTTGTGCCTCCAGATATCAATTGAAAGATGCGATTTTTTTTCACTTTTCAAATTGTTCTATTTAAAAAGAGTCTCTTCAGAATTAGGCGCACGCAGCCGCAAAGCCGGTTTCATGACCTGGCTTTATTATTGCTCCCAATTGTAATTTCTCCTGCTCCTCACGCATGATGCCAACCTGAAGTGGAATAACAGGATTGTTCATGAGAAGAGACTCAATCTCTCTCTCTGTCATTGGCTGGAGAAAAAAGAGAGGTGGAGGCGGCAGAAAAAAGAGGGAGAAAACGTGCGTGCATTTTTCTCTCTCTTTTAAGGCATATAATGAAATCCTACAGGGCGATCCGGAACGGGTGGCTCTGGAGCTGTCAGCATCCAGACATTTTGATCATGGTTGAGACGTCGTCACCTTCAGTAGGATTCGCTGTGACGAAGCAATGCTCGGCGGCCCCGGGTGTGTCGGGATTTTGCCGCCTCTTCAGGCAGGAGACACCCTGTAGTTTCATAAAGACCCGCTAAAGACTAAAATCCATAGCCAAGAATGGACAAAGTCATTGAATCTTTTTTTTTTTTTCGCTCTCCTCCCTTCAGCTTCATACATCATTATGGCGTGATGGCCCCCAAACGATTGGATTCCCACTTGTGTGACTTTGAAGCCTGCAAGTACGTAAAGTGCCGTGATATCACGACATCGACGAGCGAGGGAGGCGGCGACGGCGGCGGCGGCGGCGGCGGCGGCGGCGGCGGCGGCGGCGCTCACATAGCTTCCATCACCCGCGTGTGCATGAAGTGCACGGACGTACACGATTTCCTGAGCCAAAAGCGGGGCTGAGGGAGCGTCCACGCCCTCGCAGACCTTTGGGGCTGCGGGGCGGCGGGGCGGCGGACGAGAACCTGTGACATTTTCTGCTCGTGCAAGCGCGTCCTCAACATCTTGGGGGCCCCAGCCTGGGCTGCCGGCCTGCCCGCCCGTCCGCCCGCCTGACTGACTGACTGCCTCCTTGCCTCCTTGCCCGCCTGCCCCACGCTGGTCCTCACGTACGTGCGTACGTAGGTACACTCTGCCTTGTCGACGGTAAATCGTGTTTATGTGGGGTTTGCATGCCGAATGGCATGAGCTCATTTCACAATGAGCATTAAGGCCCTTGAAGTGCGCGGCGACGGCGGAGGCGTGCATGCATGTGTACATGTATGTACATATGTGACGTGCGCGCACACGCCTCAACCAGACATTTTGGTGCTGGCAGCGGAGCTGCCGGCGTTCTTGACCAGGAAAGCGGCCAGCTCAATCCTGGAATCACGCTTTCAATGTGGCCAGTCTCAAATGATGCAACCATAGCTTCAAACAAACCACTTCTGCGCGGAAATATAGTGATGGACAAATTTTTGAAAATCACTGCGCAACATCTCTCCCCAATCACTGAAGCAAGTGCCAAGTGATTCGCAGCGGAAAAAACCTGTTAAAGAGACTTGAGCTAATCTCATTCAGGTCAGGGGTGCATTTCAAAGGAGAGGAAGAAGATGAGAAGAACCGCCAGTATTATTTACAACCTCTTATTTTTGTTGTACTTGCACAAATGGTCAGTCCAGCCTTGCTCTGACAGCACAGGCAGGCCTTCTTCTTCTTCTTTTTCAACAGCAGCAGGAGTGCTATAGATTTTGTTTGATTGTAGAGCCATTTTCTCTTGTATCCAAGGCTTCTTCTCAGCTCTGTGATCGTCTGTGAATGCGTCAGGATGCACAAAAGGAAAACAACATTGGGCGTGTTACTTTCTTGCCTGTCGAACATCTCCTTTTTTCCCTTCTTTCTTCCATTCTCCACTGCTGCCTCCTACTTTTGTCTGATCGAGTCACACACACACACGCACACACATGCAGAGTCCACAGCTGATGTAGTAACTGCCCACGAGCAAAAGCATTCCTCTTCTCTCGCTCATTATTGTCTTATCCATTAGCATAGACAAACGTGCCCACTTAGAAGTGGTTGCTTATGGGCGGCCCCGGCCGGGATGGCGCTTAGGACGCGGTTCGGCCAGCAAATTGGCCCTCCCTGAGCCACGGCTTGGGCAGCTTCACCGGCTGAAAGTGATCAAATTCTACTTGAAACCCCTCAGTAAACAGAGTATTGGAAGATCAAACGTAACTGCAAGATGCGGGGTTCGGGGGGGGGGGGGGGGGGGGGGGGGGCGGGGGGGGGGGGGGGGGGGGGGGGGGGGGGGGGGGGGGGGGGGGGGGGGGGGGGGGGGGGGGGG
>JAAUXU010003132.1_pt1 | contig 17634 bp, 12 predicted proteins | sample 7278151 | NCBI WGS metagenome assembly JAAUXU01 (sample SAMN14350113, study PRJNA611818) | marine sediment metagenome | isolation source: surface marine sediment (1.8m) | place: French Polynesia: Moorea | collected 2018-08 | reverse complement strand
TTCCACAATTCACCCCTTACCCAGTTAAGAGACGGACCTTTTCAGATCATCTCTTCTCTCGTTGTTCTCTCTGCCGTCTTGTAGTAGAGGGGGCAAATCCGAATCGAATTTCTTATCTCTCCTCCCCATGATTTTTGAGCTGTGAAACTTGAATTTCTCTCTGTCTCTCTCTCCCTCACGAAGAAGAAGTTGAAGGGGGCGGGATTGTCCCTCTCTGCGGAAGACAAACGTGCCATTTTTTCGCTTCCCCCTCTACCAAATTAGACGCATGTGCAGAGAATAATAACAATAATTGCAAAACCGACGAGCAAGAGCAAACTGCGCATGAATAAGAAGAAGGCATTCCCACTATTTTCTTCCGCAAAAGTTAACAACTAAAAAAGCAAATAGATTTCCCCCATTTCTCATGTCGACTTCCCTCTCTGTGTTTTGTGATAGAACAAGCAGCACAAGTAGGATCGACTACTTGCATTCTGGTTTTTTAAAGCGATTGATTTTTTTAAAGAAATGCACATCACCCCTCGACGTCAGATTTTTTTTGCTTTGAATCGGTAGCTGGAGCCTCGCTTTTCAAAGGGATTGCGTTACAGTACTCTATGTAAGTTGCTTTTTTGCCTCCTGTATCTATCACATTCCCTGCCTCTGATTTTCAAAAAGTCTCAAAATGCCACACCCCCGTTCCCCCTCCCCCCCTTTCCCGCGCTTGTAAATTATTACATCCGAACAGAATCGCGATTCGAGGAAGGCGAAGAAGAAGAATAAGAAAGGCATTCTTTTCACGCGCGTATAAAGCTTTATTCGTGAAATAAAATTGACGACACAAAAAAGACCACTAAAAGAAAACATCTTGTTGCGAGACGGTGGGCTTTCAGCGCCGCCTTGGCTTGCTCGAAAAAAAAAAAGACTTCTCACTAATATTTTTCCTGAATTTCTTTCCCTGCCCCCTCTTCCTTGGCTTTCCTTCTTTTACACCGGTGTTCTTGAAAATAAGGGTGTTGTTATCTACAGTCCTTGAATTTAATAGGGACGACAGTTTTGGACTCCTTTTGAAACCCTGCCGGGACACAGTGCGACTCTTTTTTTCTTGTTTAAGGGTTTTTTTCATCATGATTTCCTTCTTCTTCAAATACTTCCATCTTAGGATTCTTCTTCTTTTATCTTTAGTGTGTTGTAGAACCTGTCGGTGCATGGGTGGGAAAAGGGGAGCGTGTGACGTATTTTTGTACTTTTTCATGTTTTTTGACTTTTTTCTGGGTTTTTAATGCTTTTTTTCCGGGATAGCTAGAGCGACACATCGAATCGAGCTCGTGCACAGGAAACAGTGCCTGTAACAGCAAAAAAAAAGAGTTTCCTTCAATGGCATTTTTTTATCCATTTTTTCAGAAATGTTTTAAAGAAGGAGGGTGGTTTTTTGGTGGGTGAGAGAGGGGCAGCCAATCAAGCAATGAATCCGATTTAGCTGTCTGGTGTAAGTTTTTATCCGCCCTTTCCGCTTAATTTTGCCAGAAGCTCCTTTGTTCCTCCCGAATTAAACCTTTTTCGCTCAGCACTGCTTGAGGTGCCTCCCGTGCCCTGCGGACCTGAGGGCGAGGTTTCCCCTGAGAGCGGCCGCCTTCTGCGAATTGTTAGAAGAGGATCCCTTCTTCACAGCCTTGTTCCTCCGCTCTAGTGCCTTGGCAGTGTTGGGTCTGGCGGCGGAGGCGGGGCCCTTCTTGCGCAGGGCGGAGGAGGCCTGCGCAGAGCGGGCCAGGGCGGACTGGCGGGCAGCGAGGTGGTGACCGTGGCCATGGCCGCCGTGGTGACCGTTCAGGCTGCGGTTGGGAGCGGGTGCAGCAACAACAGGGGCAGGTTCCTGCTCCTCTTCCTCCTCCACTTGGTCCCTCTCCTGAGGAATGACGACAGCAGCGACGTCGGCCGGCTTCTCCAGCAGGACGACATCCTCCTCCTCGTCGTCCTCGTCCTCCTCCTCCATTCCATCCTCGCTCTCCTGCGCTGACGACCCGGTTGACCCTGTTGCCGGCCTTGGCACCACCTCGTTGAGTGAGCCCAGCCCTGGGACGGCCCTCCCCGCGCTGCCGCCCACCATCACCCAGTCCTCTCCGCCCGAGGAAGACGAGGAGCAGGGAGCATCCTCTTGCACAGGGAGGTGGCGAGGGCGCGCATCCGAACGAGGAGGAGGAGGAGGAGGAGCCGTGGTGGAAGACGAGTTGGATATGATTAGCGGAGGCTGCGGGGACGAAGAGGATGCACCAGCAGCTCCCTGCTGCTGCTCTTCCTCGGCGCTGCCCCAGATGTAGCTGGCGATGTTGCTGAACATGGTGACGATCTTGTCGCTTCTTTTCCCGTGTGGGGCGTAATCAATCGCTGGGAGGAGGGGGGCGTAGAAGTAGGAAGAAAGCGCTTTCTTCCTCTTGCTTGCTAAGTCGTATGTACGAAGCGATAGTATGTGTGCCTGTGCCTGACTTTTTCTACTCTCCTCTCTTTTTGACGTTCGTTTGTTGCTGGGGCGGAGAAGAAGGGAAAGGCGGGGGGAAAGCAGACAGACTCTCTCTCTCTCTCTCTCTCTCTCTCTTCGGACGAAGGAGGAAGTGGAGAAAGGAGGAGGAAGAGAAGTCTTGAGATCAAGGACACTGTAGGTTAAATCGACTAGTTGTAGGTGAGGACGAAATAGTTATTTGAGCTTTGGATTCTTCCTCTTCTATTCTTTTCCAGGTGCGGTTGAAAGAAGAAGGCCCTTCTTCTCCTACGTATTGTACCTGCGCAATTCCAGTTGTAGAAGGGGGAGGGGCTCCCTTTGTCTTGTTGCTGGGTGGAGGAAGGAAGGAGGCTTCTTCTGCAAAGATCCTTCTTCTATCTTGTTGGATTTAAATATCACAGCCTTGGCGTTGCTTTCCCCTTTCCTCCAGACCTTCTTAGTCTTCTTTCCAGGTCAGGAGGTGTGTCCCCCCGACGATTTTCCCCTGGAGCTGAGATTATTTCCGTGGTAGGTTTTGACAGTTCGGGCTTCGCTGATCAGCTGAGGTGGGGGGCGAACAAACGGACGTCGGAGGAGGGACGGGGGTTCGTTCTTTCCCTTGGCTGGCTTCTCCGTCGTCGTCTTCTCGTTTGCCTGCCTGCCTGCCTGCCTGGTGGTGGAAGGACGCTTCCCAAGCCCCCCCCCCCCCCTGTCTACGTACACTTGCTGCCCCGCTTTCCTCTCTCGCCGTGCTACGTTGGTGGTGGGAGATCCACTCTACTGCGCACATACGAACAACTACACTCCCTACCTCTTCATACGCTTACTCCCACTCCCACTCCTTTCCTCTGCAGCAGCAGCTCGGATCGATAATGAGGACGGTTATTTTCGCTTTAAAAAAACGCAATTTCCCATCCTTTTCGTCATCTGGAACGTTTTTCGTCTTTGCCGCAAGATTTGGCAATGTTTTCGTTGCTTCATCCTCCCTTATCTGACGGAATCCTGGTAAATGTTTCCCCCGTCTTTATGTCTCTTCTTCCTTCTCCACTTCCTCCATTTCTTGGCCTCCTTTCTTCCCTGGGCGTCCGTATTTTAACTCTTGGCGGTCTTCCATTGGCCCAAAGGAAGGTCACGTGACTGACGGACGCGCTTTCTATTGGTCGATCCGTGCGCTTATCCACCCCGAGAAAGCGCTTTGTTCTGACAGCAGCAGCCACAGCTTTTGCTGCAGCAGCGACGACGACGACGACTATGCTTCCATTTTCAGCCATTTCCCCAAGCCAAGCCTTCTGCATCGATTCATACAACACTTCGTCATTGATGTTTGCTACTGCTGCACGGCCTAATTTTGTATCAATCATTTTACAACTTAGAAACAACTGTCAACTGCTGTTGCTGCTCCAGCAACGATTTTCCCTCCGTAGCAGTAAAAAAAAAGTTTGAAACTGGGACAAGGAACCTTTGTCCGCCTTGCCTCCTCCTGCCTGTCTCCAGTAACAGGGTTTGGGGCAACGGGGGAGGGGGAGGAGAGGGGGGGGGGGCGATCACAGCCCAGGCCAGTGTTGTTGCGTCCGTCGTCCATGTTCAGAACATGCATCCTGCGCGTGATCGCTGCGTGATCGTTCACTTAAATAAGACTACGAGGGACGAGACGAAACGTCCTCTTTTTGCCAGCGTCGATCGCCATCATGATGTTTTTTTTGGGGGGTGCTTTTTGGCTGTACGTCTAGAATACAAAAGATGTCTTCTTCGACTGCGTTTGCTCACTTGTCTGCGTCTAAATAGGTACATTTGGCTGGCAGCTTGTTGAAGTTTCTTTTTCGGCAATCCTTTCTCATTCTACGGATATGGCAGATGGTGTATTCCCCGTGCCCGACAATAAAGATTATTCTTGATGTGGGAGAAACAGAAAAATTGGCGCAAGGTCATGTTTTTGTGGCATGAGCTTTGGAAGTCTTTTTGGTCTTGTTTTAAGCAAATGCTTCGCAATTTTGCTTGGAGGGAAGGGGAGACTTTTGCGCAGCAAGCGAACCCATGATATCGTAATGCACAAGCGCAGGACCTGTTGGAAAGTACGTAAGTTTGGACGTTCGCAAAGAGGCCCACATAATACGTCAACGTTCTTGGCAAAGTCGTAAATTTCTTTCCCAATACATAAAGAATCTACTGCTGAGGCGACTTTTCAAATGCGTGCACATAATATTTGGAAATCTTTCCCCCATCTTCTTATCCACCCTGAGGCCACACATGCTGCGACTGCATTTCGCATTACAAAGTGGGCGTGGGATTAAATAGGAAAAAGAGGAGTACATTTCACAGCATCGCAATCTTTCTCCGCCTCGCCATGAAGAAAGAAAAAAGTGCGTCGAGTGACTCGAGTCAGAGTTTTTGATGCTGGAGGGGAGGGCGCGGCGGGAAGGGAAGAGGGGGATGCGCCTTGCCTGTGGTGGTGAAAGTTCCCCTTTGTGCTTAGGCAGCCTCGACCCTAAACTGAGCGCGGAGGAAGAGGCGATTTCCGAATCCAAGACCAGTAATGGTGTGGGGGTAAACATAGACGCCGCGGATGTGACGAAACAGAATTACTGGCACTTTTGCCAAAACTCAAATAAACCGTTTCCCAAAGAAGAAAGACGGGAAATGCTCAAGAAAGGGTTTCGACTTTTTTGCATCCAGCATTTTTGTGGGGCAATTACACTTCGGAGGAAGAAGAAAAGGAAAAGTGTGAGGTAAGAGAGGAAGGAAGGAAAAGAGAGGAGGATGGGGACCCGGGAGGAGGGTGGGTCTTCTTTCCTCCAAGCAGAAACTATAAAAGGAAGCCCGGAGGCAGGACTTTCCCCAGTAGTGCGAAAGGAACACAGCGACAATGAAGACTCTGGTAAGTCCAAAAATATTTATTCCTATACAAGCATAATATTTATTCGTGAAACCGTTTCAGTCCCTCCTGTGTGTGTTTGCGGCTGCGGCCTCCGCCATGCCTCACCCGTTCCCGCAGCCCGGTCCCCTGGCACTGGCCCTGGCGCAGGGCGGGCTAGATTCCTCCTCCTTCCTCCCGGCCGCGCCGCTGCAGCAGGGACAGCCGCTCAGGAGACAGGTGCGGACAGTACGCAGCCAGGTCGTCAGGAACCTGAATGAAAAGAATGAATACGGAATACGAAAATTTAGTATGAGTCTGGTAAGGGTGGGAAATGTTTGTTTGTATTGACAGGTTAAATTCAAGGGTCACAACTTTTCACATAAATTGCTAAGATGCAAATGTCTTCTCCAGAGTTTGTATCTCCTTGCTTGACTTGGGATCCTGCAGTCCACGGCTTGACACATCGTTGCAACTTGGAGCACCTGTTAGTAGGGAGATGAGCATAGGAACCGGATCCTGCCTTTGCAGCTTGGACACTTTTCATGACTTTCTTTCATCACCACGGGTCTTCGGCCACCAGCAAATCACCGTTGAATGGAGTCCGCACTTTAGCTTATTTGTGTAAAACCTCCATTCGCCCCTAATTTCATTTCCCAACTCCAGGTGGGAAATGTATTGCCGTAATATATTTAACACTATTAGACCTTGACTAAATCATGGGGTTATTTTCAGGTGGACGTTGCCCAGCCTAGGGACTACCACAAGCCCAGCTACAAGCACGAGGTCGGACGCGTCAAGATCCAGGTGAGCAGTCATATTGAAGAAGACTGAACAGCAAAGTAACAGCGCGGGAAAGGAAATGGAGTCGACAATTTTGAATTTTCCCAGTTTGAAAATATTGGGATGACTTCACTTTTGCAACCATAGCGGATAGTTTCCTATTCTACGGCACCATTTCTTCTTCTTCCCTTAGGTGTACCGCGGCCCCAACAAGAACAAGTGCGGCTACAACGACAAGTACTGCCAGGAGTTCGCCCCCTGGGGATATTACAACACCCAGCCGCAGGACGCTAAGAAGAAGAAGGGATACCACCACTGAAAAAAGCTAGGAAGATATGATTTGATGATATTTCTCCCCTGCGCTCACGCGCCGAATACTGCTGTGATATCGACTGCCTGCCTGCCACTCGTAGTATTACCTACTGTTTATCAAGATTCATTGGTCACAAATTAATTCACGGAACGTCAAATACATCACACCGTGTCGTTGCAAGAAAACAGTCTTTATTTTTTCACCTCCCTAAAACAGTTCGAAGAGATGTGCGTTTTCAATTTTGTTGCATATTGACTTGGGCAAAAATTAACAACATCTTCCAAGCAGTGCAACGTCCATCCAGCCGTGGCGAAAAGTGCAGAAACTTCAGGGATCCTCCTTCCATTAAGTATTGCTGCGGACTCTGGCTCTCTCTGTCAGGCTAATGCTTCTCCGGATCAGAATGCCGATGGCATGGATTTTTGTTTGACGTGCCTTGCCAGCATATGCATGAAACATAGTCTCTTGCGGATTTTTTTCTACAACACACTTGAAAAATGTGAGCGCTTTGGAGACCGTGATTTATTTTTCATTCTCTTTATTCCACGAAACGGAATATTAATACACAATCGTGCTTCTCATTTGTCACAAACAATTTTCCAATAATGCCATGTAGTGCAGGATGTATGTAATGAGTCACATCTTGAAAGGGCGTCCCGTCGCCACCGACATTAAATAGGCGATGACGCTCTCGACGAGTACCTCTGGCTGGACGCCGGGCGGAATGAGTTCCGCCCTCGAGTGGAACACGGCTGCCAGCCTGTCCTTGAGCTCCGGCCTGCCGCCACGGCTGAAGAAGGAGTATCTCAGCTGGTCCCCACTGACTCCTGACAGGGCCAGCACTCGCCCCACGTGCTCCCCAAGGCGACGGGCGTCTTCGGGGCCCTCGCCCGACATGGCCACGCCAGGTTCCAATGCCCGCGCCACGCCCGATTGGACCCGCTCCAGGGTGGAGAGGTGCCTGTAGAACGTTCTGTGCTGCTCCTCCGGCAGCTGGCTCACGGCACGGTCCAGGTTGCTGCTGGCGGCCTCCAGGCCGCTGGCGCTTGCGGGCCGAAATTCCGGCGAGTTGTTTCCCCCTCCAGGACTTGTCGATCTTCGGCTCTTGTTTTCGCTGGGGACGTTGACGTGGCTGCCGCAAAAATCCATGAGAGCGTCTATGAACTGGTTGACGGTGAACTCCCTTGGCCCGAGCTGCTCGTACTGCTTGTAGATGGAGAGGTGGAGGCCCAGGCGAAGGTCGTTCTGGTCCAGGGAGTTCTTCCGGTGGCGTTCGTAGACGGAGGCAAGGTTGTCCAGGTCGAGGTTAGCCTCGACAAGGACCGAGACCAGCCTGTCAACAAAGTCCCCCACCTCCGCCGTGCTCTTGCCGGGCAGCACCAGGTCCCTGAGCGGGTTCTCCGAGAACCTCTTCCCCAGGTATGAGTGAAGAGGGTCGAACGAGGCCCTCATTCTCTCCCGCTCCTCCCTCCTTCGCTCCCTTCTCTTCTCCTCCCGGATCTCCCTCCCCATTTCATCCAGGGACTTGTGCCCATTCTGGCGGAAGAATGAAACCACCAGTCGAGTGGCAGTGATCGTCTGGTCCACCACCGGCCGAGGCTGCCCGGCCATCCTCCGCAGGAAGTTTGTCCTCAACGCCAGCTCCAGCCCGTCAAGCCCCCTCTCGCGGAAGACCCTCTGCAGCCTGGGCAGGTCTAGGTCGGCCCCCACCAACAGCCTGCACACAGCCGCGGCCACCTGCTCTTCCGGCCTTGCGGGGTGTCTCAACTCGTCCTCCGCGCTGGGCGCGTACACCCCCTCGGCCACCAGGACCCCCTCCTCCTCCCTCCTGGCCGCAAGCTCTCTGGCCACGAAGACCCTCAGGGGAAGGCACTCCTCCTCACGCTCTCGGACGGTGCGGAAGCTAATGAGGCCCTGCACCAGTCTCGAGTCCAGTGGGTGGAGGAAGCGGGAGAAGAAGTTCTGGTACCCGGGCTTGGCCCCGCCCAGCAGCCGCTCCAGTGAGCCGTGCACCACCTGGGCCCTTCTCTGGCAAGGGGATCGGGAACTGACGGCCTCGCCCAGGACAGCCCTGGCGACGGAGGACAGGCCAAAGTCTATCCTGCCCTGCGAGTCGGCCGCGCCACCCTCCGACAGACGCTTGGCGTGGCACTGGGCCAAGTAGGTGCAGAGGTCCCCCACTCCGCGGACGGTGCGGCGGAAGCGGTCGTAGACCTTGAGCCTCTTGGCGGCCTTGATCAGGGCGGGGATGTCCTCCTGTTCGTGGGAGAGGAGGAGCACTCCGTCGAAGAAGGGCCGCACGCTCCGGCAACCCTTCTCCAGGAAGTCCAGCAGTCCGGTGATGGCCGCCCTGGTGGAGATGACCTCGTGCCTGGCTGAAGCGGCCGCCCCCAGCCACCTTCCTCCTAGGTGGACGAAGTGCCCGCTCTTGCTCAGCTCCTCCTCCGTGGCACCCTCGCCGTCCTCCTCGCCCTCAGGCCACACAGAGGCCTGGAACTCAACCCCGTGCGGGAGGAAGCAGCCCAGCTGGACGATGGCACCGGAGGAAGACGACGAAGAGTCTTCTGGCGAACTGCTGCTGCCTGTCAGCCTCATGCAGTCCCAAGCGGCAAGGAGGTAGTTGCCCGGTTTCAATTGGTCGTGGTCTGGGCCCGGCTCTCTCGGAACCTGGCTCTGCCCGCTGTATCCCAGCGCGGCGGCCTCCGCCCTCACTCTGGAGTCGACGTACGCGGACGAGGTCGAGGACGAGGTCGAGGTCGGAGGGGGAGTGGGTGACCTTGACACCGGCCGCTCGAACAGCCTCCTCTTCTCCTCCTCCAGCTCCCGTCTCAGCCGCTCGTTGGCACTCATCTCTCGGTACAGCTCGGACATCTCGGAGGAGGACTCTCCGAGCGGCGACCTTGATCTTGATCTCCTGCTGCTTCCGTGGTACCAGCCTTCGTATCTTGGGTCTCCTCTGTAGCCTCTTCTTTCGGAGGCATCCTGGCTAGGTCTTCTTTGTCTTTCACTGTCATAATCACCGTAGGAAAAGTGCTCTCTTGAACGCACATCTTGGCCGCTGCCGCTCCCACTGTAGGGCTCGTAATCTAAACCGGCAATTCGAGGCACAATAATCATAGTTTTTAAGGAAACATTTCTAATCACGTTAAGGAGACGTGTTCTGTTTTACGAAATAATATTTTGTTACCTCTACGCCAATCGCCGCTGGCCTCGCCTCCCGAACTTCCGAGGTACTGGTCTGAAGGACGGCGGCCAAAAAAAAGAAAGTAGAACAATCAAGTCGTGTAACAATCACACATTTGTACATTTTCCCGAGCTCAAAAAATGTTTCAAAGCAAACGTCACTTTGGAAAAGGGGAGGAGAGGGGGATGAATTGCTGTGGTGGGAGGGAAAGGGGCAAAAAGGCAGAACGTCATTCCGATGCCCCGTTTTTTGTGAAGTGAAATTTTCTTCTCTTAGGCACTTCCTCCTCCAAATCCGGACAGGTCGCCCGGGTCTATCCCTAGCATCTGCAGCTCTTCTGCGCTCATCTGTCCTCCCCCGCCTTCCTCTTCGCCAGGGGCGGCCGGCTCTTCTTCCTTATCCTCTGGCGGCGTCGGCATCTTGAGCGGCGTCTCCAGCATTGCGTCCGGGTCCTTGTCCTGGGCGGCCGGCAGCGGTGGCAGCGGGATGTCCGAGTCCGACGGGGCGGCGGAGGCGGAGGCGGCCTCGTCAGCCGTCCCCGGCGCAGGCCCCTCCGCCAGCGGCCTGGGAGGGGCCTCAGACTGGTTCTTTATCATGTGCTCCTTGGCGGCGGCCATAATGGCATCCAGGTCCATCTCCTTCGGGTTGGGGTTCTTGGGCGGAACCTGCGGCGCGGACGCGGCGGCGGCCAGGGACATCATGGCGGCGGCCGTCCCAGGATTCATTGCCTCCGGCGGCGGCTCCGTGGGCATTGTGGCAGTGATCGCTTGCATATACATCTCCGGGGTGAGGCCGTAGTGGTACATGGGCTGCTGGGGCTTGGGCGGAGGCTGGCCGTAGGGGTTCATCTGCTGCTGTTGCTGCTGCGGTGGCGGGGTGGGTCTGGCTGCTCCGGCGACGTCAGGGGTCTTGCCCCTCTTGCCCGGCATCTTCCCGATGACGGGGGGCACCTTCTTACCAACCTTGTCGTCGAAGCCAGACTTCCTTGCCGTCCCCTGCCCCCACTGTATGGCCACCTGCGGTCGCTCTGAGGGCAGCGGTGGCGGCCCCTCTGCAGCCTTGGCCGAGGCCGGTGACATGCTCCTCTTCTTGCTCCTCTCCTCCTTCAGCTGCCCCCACCTCCTCTTGTTCTCTTCCTTGAGCCTCTCCCTCTCCTGCTCCCGTTCCTTCTCCCTCATCTTCCTCCTGAGCGAGAGCAGCTCCTCGTTGGCCGTCAGCCCCGGAACGTGCGAAGGCCTGTGGCTCCACTCGTCCACGTTGATCTTGTCCCTGTCACCCCTCCTGTCCCTGCGCGGCGAACGGGAGGACCTCCTGTCCCTGTCCCTCCTGCTGTGGTATTCATCGTCCCTGCCCCCACGGCGGTCGGGACTGTCCCTGTCTTTGCTGTAGTCCCTCCTGTGCCTCCTGTCCCTGCTGTCGCTCCTGTCTCTTCGGCGGCGCCTGCGGTCTCTATCGTCGTCCTCTTCGTCGTAGTACCCTCTTCGGTGGTCCCTCTCCCGGTCCCTGCTATCTCCCCGCCTGGGACTGTCTCGGCGGTAGCGGTCCCTGTCCTCACTGTCGTCCCTCCTCCTCCTCCTGTCCTCCTCCTCGGAGTCTTCTCCCCTGTGATAGCGGTCCCCTCTATCCCTGCCGTCTCCGGAGTCTGAGCGTTCCCTCTGCCTCTCCCTGACCTGGGCCTGCTGCTGCTGCGGGGGAGGGGCCTGGGGCTCAGGGGGAGGCGGAGAGGACAGTCTCTTTACTTTCCTCCTCTCGTCCTCCTGTTGGTGCTGCTGCTGCTGTTGCTGCTGCAGGTGGGCCACCTGGGGCGGAGGAACGGCGGGAGGAGGGACCTGGTACTGCTGCTGCTGCTGCTGTTGCTGCTGTCGTCTGTCCGGCTTCTTCCTCATCGATTCGGCCGTCTGGGAGAGAAGCATGTTCACCTCTTCCAGAATCTGGCTCTTCTTGTTGTCCTCGTGCGGCGGCGGCTGGTCCCACTTGGTCCTCTTTTTCAAGGCAGCAGCTTCCGCGGCGGCGGCCTCTGCCGCCTCCTTTCTCTGCTGGGCCAGGTCCCTATCCCTCTGGTCTTTCCTGTCCTGCTCCAGCACCTGCTCCAGGTCTTCAACCTGCTTCTTCAGCTCTGCGTTCAGGGCAGCCTGCTCCTCCAGCTTCTTGAGGAGCTCTGCGTTCTCTTGCTTGCTCTTCATGTAGGCCTCAGACATCTTGGCCAGCAGGTCCATGACAGCCTCATCCGACCCTCCTCCGCCACCTCCGGACTTGCCCTTGGCCAGTGCTCGCAGCATCTGGTCGTCTGCGAGCTCGTCAGACTTCTTCTTTCCCTTCTTTTTCTTCTTCCTTTCGGGCTCCTCCTCCGAGCTCGACTCGGACTCGGAGGAAGAGGACGACGAAGACCCCTTCTTCCTCCTCCGCCTCTTCTTTCTCTTCTTTTTGGCCGCCCTGTCGCTCTCGGACTCCTCGTCCGAGCTGGCCGGCGCCTTGGACTTCTTCTTTTTCTTGGCCTTCTTGGACGACTTTTCTTCGGACTCCCTGTGCCTCTCCGCCGACGCCGCCTGGGCCTTTGGCAGGATTTGCTGCTGTTGCTGCACCTTCCTCTTGGGCGCCGAGGGCGACGGTGATGGGCTCCGAGTTGGCTGGCTGAGAGCCTGGTCCAGCTTGTCAAGCACCTCATTCATCTGACTGATCCGCAGCTTGACCTCTTTCTGCAAAGCAAGATGAAAATGGTATCAAAATTATTCTCATTTGCTACATAGTTCACTTTAAAAAGTTTGCATTCAATCAGTTTTCCTTTTGTTATGTCGCATGCATGGGGCAACGCCTCTGCCATTCCGCAAAGAATAATGCCAACGGCAAAACGGAGTTTCCCCACGACTTTCGTCTTCCTCCCTTGACTAACTGTCACCAAACCAAGATATGGCGGTTTGGTGGGTCCTGCAGGGAGGTACAAGAATAGTATGAATTTCATCAATGTTGTCCTGACCTGCAGCCTGGCATTCTCCTTCATGATCTCGTCCTCGTGCTTGGCTCCGCCCTCCTTAAGGGCCTCCCGCTGCTCCTTGAGCTTGAGCAGCTGCCCGTCCAGCTTGGAGCTGGCATCTACATACTGCGCCTTCTGCTCGCGGAACTTGTCTCTCTGCTCCAGGGTGATGCCTGGAAGAAATTAACATATTTTTTTAAACGATGCAAATATGAATATGAGAAACTCAGAAATGGAAGAATATCGTATCAAATTATTACCAGCCCTCTTCCGGTCCGTCTTCTTGGCGCCTTCGTCCCCGCTGTCCAAGCTTTGATCCCTCCTCGCCCTGGAGGCGCCGTTGTCATCTGCAATGGACGGAAGGAGAAGACATGCTAAATCTTCTGGTGGTGCCAGCGTGCTGAGGTGACTTCGGAACATGTCTTACGTACCTCGCCGCCCCTCTTCACTTTGAGGCAGCAGGCGGCGTCGACGTCTGTCTCCGCTTGCGATAGCGACGACGCCAGACGTTGGAAGACTTTTTCAACACTCACTTGTGCGCGCAAGCGGATACAAAATAGCAAAAGTCCTTCCTCCAGTAACAGTGCCTTTCTTCGAAAACGTGTCAAAAGTTATGATACACTACCCAATTTTTTGAGCTCGGGAAGACGGCGGCGAAAGTGTGTGAAGGAAGAGGACAGAAGAGGAGATCCACAAATTCTTCTTTCTTTATCAACAAACCTGATGAGGGTGAGCGGCGGCGACGTTGGCCAGAGGATCCGGAGGATTCCTGCTGTTGCAGGCGACGGTGCTGCTGTTGCTCTTGGTGCTGCTGCATGTCCAGTCCTGGGTAGGAGACCATCTGCGGAACGGGCTGCGGCGGAGGGTGCTGAGGGGGGAAAGAAACGGGTCAACGTTGAACGCCTCCCTGCAATTGCATCACAGTAATCACTATACCTGTCCGTATGCGGCGTAGCCCCCAACGCCGTATCCCTGTGTCGGCGGCGGGTAGGCAGACGAATAAGCGGACGCCTGTGATGAACACGTATTAGAACAGTTGTTTGATCTTGCATGCAATTAACGGAAGGAGGGACTCCGTGGCGTCCCACACACCAGCTTAGAGGCTGTATTTACAGAGAGCAAAATCGATAATACCTTAGCCGCGCCTCCTGCTCCCAGGTTGGAGAGGAATGCCTCGGTGTTCCTGCTCCACTGGTCCTGGGTCTGCTTCCCCCTGCCTCCGGTCGGGGGCGACGGCGACCCTCTGCTCCTGCGCGCGGGGCGCCCTCCGCCCCGGGGGGCCTCCTCGCCAGGCGGGGCGTCCACGGGAGGGTAACCGCCGCGGAGACTCATGTCCAAGACACTGCTGGCAGGGCCACGGGGATCCTGGCGATCTCTGAAGAAAGTGTCAAGGCCCCACCTGGGCCCGGAGAGTGCACCTGAATCCGGTAGTCCGGGTGCAATATGCAGTGCGCAAAAAACCGGTCCGGTGACTCCGGTCCGGTGTCCGGTGCACCCGTCCCTTTATTCTTTTTTTCTCTCTGCTGACGATTTCAGCGCCTCCGCGATAGAGCGAGAGGAGGGAGGGGAGGGGGACTCCTGTCTAATGGAGAGACGGAAAGGCGGCGGCGGCGGCGGAAAGGGAACAAGAAGATGTAAAGTCAGAACGGAAATCCAAGTTTATACTGCTTTGAAAACAGTTTGAAAATTGTACCAAAAGTAGTATTTTGCACATAAAGCACAGATAAAATACATCAAGAACAAGGTTTATAAAGAATGAGTCCCATCACGCCAGTGGAGGGTAATTTGCAGGAATGTTTTTGCTTCAGAAGAAGAAAAACTTTTTAAAGGACGGGGCTGCTCTATTCCCCCTGCTCCAATATCACAGATAGATACGTAAGAAACGTCCATTTAAAACGTTTCAATCTTGTGTCGCAAAAATACTCTTTCTGAGAGCGACGGCTTGCGGTAAAACCCTCCGGGTGCCCTCTTCTTTTTCGCCCATACAGTCGACAGCGGACAGCTGCCTGGCCTGGCTGCAACTGTTGCCGGCAGCAAACAGAAAGGGCAGCAAAGCAAAGAATGGATACTAGGGATAGAGGAAAAACAGGAACTTTTTTTTAGTAAACTCGAGATTCAACCAATATATTTGCAATGATTTAAGGTGGCAAATACACGAACAAAAAACACACAAACTGTCTCATTCTTGTCAGAAATTTAGCTTGTTTCAAATTTTTGACATACTTCATTCCACTACATATCAAGTTTTGCCCAGGTATATCCCTAACAAACAGCACAGCATTAGAAATTTAGAATTAGTGGTGCGCGGGCGCCAAGTTGTCTCCGTTGTCCGCCCTCACCCCGGTCCCCGCGCCCTTGCCCGCCTCCGCCAAGGTGTCCAACGAACGTCCCGCCTCCAACGCCCACGCGAAAGCGAACCACAGTGGGGACAAGGGAAACGTTTATAGTCCCGGGCCAGTTCTCTTGGGCGGGGATCTCCACCCATCCTTGCAGCATGTCTCACCTGACCAAGGATCAGCTCCGCGACGCACTCGTGGCAGGAGGTCACTCCGCCCCAGCCAACGCCAGGAAGGAGGAGCTCATCTCACTGTACAGGCAAAAGGTCAGGAACTTATCTCGCAGGACTCTTCCGCGGCAGCTCTTTATAGTAGTCTCTTTTCTCTTTCCTGTGCAGGTGGACCCTACTGCTGACGGCGAGGGCGAGGCGCTCTTCAGCGACGAGGAGGGGTCCTCCTCCCCGCGCAAGGGCGGGGGCGCAAGGCACTCCGTCACCATCTCACAGTCCAACGCCAGGCACCAGCCGGCAGTGGCCGTGCCAAGGAAGTCCACGGTGAGACAATGTAGTTCAGATTCCAGGGTGCAGTTTAGAACCGTCGTTTCTTCTAATTCTGCAGTCCATGTCCAACTACTCTCTGAGGAGTCCGGGTGCCCAGCAGGAGGAGGCCAACGGCGGCCAGGAGGAGCTGGACGAGGAGAGCGTCAAGGAACTGGACGATGACGAGCTGTTCGCCAGGCTCAAGCACTATGGGGTCGACGTGGGGCCCATTGTCGGTAACTTCTTGTTACAATGGATAGTATAGCGTACTAAAACACTATATTACTTACATAATTGTCTTACTTTATAGAGTCCACCCGCACCCTGTACAGAAAGAAGCTGTTGGACTTGGCGAGGGGAGGCGGAGGTGTGCCCAACGGAAACGGATCATTCGTGGGTGACAGCCCCAAGAAGGCCAAAGTCAAGGTCAAGGCAGCCTCTCCTGCAAATGCCACAAAGCCGACGAATGGCTTTGATCAGGTTCGCCGCCACGCTCATATGGAACTTGATGTTGGCATGACTGCAACTTTTTTTTCTGTACAGTTCTCCGCCGACGAGGAGACGGCCGAGGAGGAGGAAGAGTCCTCTGACGAGCAGCCTGAACCGATCGTCACCCGTGCCTCACCACGCATCGCCGCCGCCGCCGCATCCAAGCAGCCGGAGACGGAGAAGAAGGCCAGCGGAACCAGTCTCAGGCAGAGGTTCAACGGTGAGACTTTTGTCTTTCTTTCAAGAAGACATGTTTCATGATGTGTAATTTTCCCCTCAGAGGCGATGAGCGCCGAGGAGAGGAGCCGAGACCGCTTCACCCCCACCCCGCGCAGGAGCATCCACACCTACAAGGTCACTGAGACTGAGAAGCAGGTTTTGACCAAGAGCCGCGACGGGAGGCAGCTCTCCCATGACTACAGTTACGAGAAGGCCACCTACAAGGACGGGGTCAGGGTCGACGGGGGAAGGGACAGGAGGAAGAGCTGGGTGCTGGCGATCCTGCCAAAGGTCTGCATGCTCGTCGTCTTCCTGGCGGCGGCATACTACACTGTCAAGGTGAGTCAGAGGAACTTTTTGGCAGCTTTTTATCGGCGTTCAATTTGACACACATAATGCTGCTGCTTTAGTGGGTGAAAGGAAAAGTGATCTTGATTTTCCCCTACCCCGCAGGAGGGTGGAAAAGCCCGCTGAAATGTCTCAGTTGAGAACAAACGAAAGTCCTAACATATGTGTGAGTAACTTACGGTCTTTTATATTAGACTTGCGCTCTCCTCGATTGATGGCATTACAAGTTTTTTTCTATGTTTGTGGTTATGGATTCTTCTTCACTTTTCTATTGCATGGTTTGGCTTTAGAGGCTTTAAACCACTAACTTTTTTCTAACTGTTGCACTTTGTTTGTTCGCGTGAGGAGGAATCCATGTCTGGAAAAATGTCTCACAAATTTTCTTAGTAAACAAATGCGTCTCTGAGGGTTTGCGTCTTGCATGTCACTAAACTCTTCCTTGAGACATACGTACAAGAGCTCCTATCGCGGTCGACATAAATTCTTTCCGAAAGAGGGGTGGAGGACTGTTGCGCGGGAAACTTAAACATCAAGACAGTTGTTAATATTTTAATATTTGATGGTTTCATTCCTCGAGGATGTGTTCATTGTCTGGATTTTGAAACTCTGATTCAAATCTTAGTCTCAAAATTATCAATTAGATTAATCAACTTTTGATTAAACTATTGCTCCTTCTTGACAGTAACTAGAGTACAATAATATGTATTTTTTGGGTCAAAAGTAACATGCACCGGCAGTTTAGAGTCTAGTCTAATGGGAAATAAAAAACTACTAAAGTAAGTTTCCCGCGCAAAGGTTCTCAGCCACGCTTTCGGCAGGCATTTATGACGATCCCTGTAGTTTGTAAATGATTTTAATAATGCATGCTCAACCCCCTGTAATAACCTGTGAGTACACCCCCCAAAGGCGGCCGGGAAAAAATCCTATAAATACCCGTAAACTCCATTAAATACTTATTTTCACTTATCTTTTTGGCCTTTGGCGGCCGGAAGAAAATCCCCCCCCCCCGAACTTAGGAGGTCCCCTGTGACAGTCACAGCGTTTTGGCCTATACAGTACACCCCTTTTTGTGTGCGCCCTCCATGTCCGTTGCCGCCACCGCTGCCTGCTTGGTCTCCTCTATTGGCAGCAGCTGCATCGACTCCAGGTTCAACCTGAGCATCTCCGACTGCCCCGCCAGGTACTCTGCGAAGGAGGCCACCACCG
>JAAUXU010022127.1_pt1 | contig 17642 bp, 21 predicted proteins | sample 7278151 | NCBI WGS metagenome assembly JAAUXU01 (sample SAMN14350113, study PRJNA611818) | marine sediment metagenome | isolation source: surface marine sediment (1.8m) | place: French Polynesia: Moorea | collected 2018-08 | reverse complement strand
TTCATTAGAAATTCATCTATGCTGCTAATATGAAGCTGGAGCCCAGATCGCTTAGTCCAATTGACTCCGAGTGTTTAGCCCTGGATGAAGTGTGTCAATGAGTGAACAGAGTTGCATTGACAGTGGACAGTGGTTGTATGGGCCACTACAGTCACAATGGACTTTACTTTACTTTGTGCAGACAAGACTGCCGAGCACCAACGCCATTGATACAAGCATCTGCTGCTGCACTGACTTTTGGCATAAATCAGCAAGTTTTACGAACAACCTGGAGTTCATCAACACTAAAGCGGTTGAGCGAGACGTGCGAAAATTAAACGTCAACAACTGCTCAGCAACACTGGGACACAGAATTAACACTGACTCTTTCGTCCCGCTCTGATGTCTTCTCATTGTCCCACACTGCACGAATGACCTGAAAAAACCCTTCCCAAATAGTCGGTATCAACCCCAAATCCTGGCGTTATCATGATCGTCCTCTTGGCTTCGTGCTTCCTCCTGCCCGAGGCTGCCATCGCATGGTTCCCCCTTTTTTTGCGAAATCGTGGTGTGGTAGCGATGGGGGTGACGCTACCAATGCAACGTTTGAACCAGGAAATAGCCAGGCAACAGTCAGATTTACGCCTCCCCAGAGGCTGGTCGGTCCACGAACAGAGCAGTCCTTGCCCAAGGCAATTTCTTTCGTTTGCCTCCTCATTTCTTTCTGCTGCTCTCAGGGCAGTCCACTTTTTCCTCCTACCTGGTCACGATGGGCGTAGGCACGTATCTTGGTCGCAGACTTCATAGTACGCAGGTTGTTGCCACACACGCGCACACACAGGCGCGTGGAGCTCGGCTACCAATTTATCGACGTCAACATGCATAACACAGCTCTGAATCGATTCCTGACGATGACCACGACAAGCAGAAGGAAGGCCATGATTTCCCTCGATAGCGGTGGATTTTTATAGAAATGCATCCCATTTCGTCGCTTTATTCGCTCGATATGCGGTGCGGGACATGACATCGTTGATGTACGTACATATGGCGATGTGCACATGCTGCGTAGGGACGCGGGTAGGTCGTATTTGCCGCGTATACGCCTTTGGACTATCACGAAGACACGCGCCGGTTGCAGAAAACTCGTGCACACAAAGGTAATGGCAGTTATAAAGAACGATGTCATGTCCCGAAACAGCATGGTGCAAATATGCAAATCTTCAGTGCAAATGTCTTCAGCGCCAGTAAATCTGTCCCGACGACAAAGGAGGAGTGCAGCTTCAACAGTTTTAACGCCTCCACCAAGTATCACTTTGCCATCTGATAAAAGTAAATTTACCCTCAATGAACGAGTGGGGCAGCAACGCCTGCGGCACCTGCGCCTCCTCCATCAGCCACGACACTTTGGAGGGGGGTTCCCGGCGGTCGTCTCAATCAAGATCCTCCGTGACGTTCATGCAGGCGACGTCTGCACATTTATGTAGTCAAGTCGAGAAGAAAATTGCACGCTTTGAAAGATGCATCCCAATGGTGATCGCTGACGAGTCCTCCAACGACGTCCCCGTCCCCCTCCCCCTCGGCCATGCACTCGTGCTTTCGGTATCGCATTTCAAGGATGAGGAATATTCGCCTAAGCGCATGAGCAGAATGGTCTTTCTTCGCATTATGGGCACGCGCAGCCGGAGAAAATTCGTCGTGTGTTCTGGTTTTACCTACGAGTAAGGTCAGCAACTTCCTCCTTCTCCTGCGCATGTTTAGGATCAGGCAGCAGGAGGCCAACAACCTGATTAGAAATGCAGTGGAGAGAGAGAGAGAAAATGGCAGCAGCCAGTGAAGGTCATCGTCATCTTGGTCAAAGTTTAAAGCAGAGCTGACAAGCCAGGGAAGCTCTTTGGTCGATCAATTGAAGCTCTGTCAGGTCTCTCTTGTTGACGATGACTTAATGAGTCATTAACCAACGAGGGTGCTTGGTCATTTTCAAAAGAGTAATTACACGCACAGATGCATCATGCACATTTCTCTCCACGCGCATAAACGTGCGGTGACAGAATAGCCGCAATCAAAGGAGGATCTTTCCTGCTGCACGTATGACTTTTCCCTCATCGTGCAATTGAATCGATTGAGCCACAATGAAGGAACCTTCCTTTCATCGCATCTGCTGGGGGGGCGCTGGAGTCAGCCAGGAACCTACCGGAGTGACCCTGACTCCGTCCTTGATACAGCGCAACTTGGAAGAGCAGTGGCTGCATTGCACTTTCTCACTCCACTTCCTTGGCCGGGACCACAAACTGCCGCTCAGCTCTGGAGGGATCGCCAAACCAGGATGTTAAGCGCTGTCGTGCAAAAGAAGTACGACTGCGACCAATTGCTCAGCAGCATCTTACGCACGTGATGGCCGCACTCTGGCTGGTGCGACGACGGCAGCGCTATCCAGTTTCAAGACAGCAGCCAGGGCGCTTAAAAAAAACACCTGGTTTCTGGTCTTTTTTTTTTTCTTCTTACTTCAATATGCTTATCTGTTAAGTTGCGAGGGCCCCAGTTGGATCCAGCTGCAACTTTTTGTCACCGCTGCAACTTTTCAACTGTGGCAAAAAAGGAAGTTGGTGGTTGCTGAGACTGAAGAACCTCTGGAGGTTCCTCTAACGCGCTCGTGTCACACACCAGGAGGAAGGGAAAGAACTACTGTATGATTTTTTAACATGACGTTTATTCTTGGCGATATATTTAAAAGAATACAATGTCATTGTCGCACAACGTACATTTATACCATTTGCTTGTCAATATCTGGAGTAGGAATATTTCGTTTAGGAGTAGTCCCAAAGTATTTTGTTGAGTCACCTAATTAACCCTTTCATTCGTTCATGAATAGAAAGTTATGGACGAGAAGCTTGTAGAAGCATCGGACAGAAGAAGTGGAATGTGCTCAGAGCACGACCAATGTAAAGTGGGTGCGACAAAGAGGAGTTGAGTGCAAAAGTGGGTAAGGAGTGGGTTTTCACCTGCCTGCAGGATCTGCAAGATTCATTTCTGTTGCTGCCAGCGCGATTGCCTCTTCTCACGGAGCGAACGACCTCGAAGTGAGGGGGGGAAGGAAAGGAGTCTTGACCTACCATATGGTGAACGACGACAACGGCAGCAACAGCCAGGGCGTGTCTGCCGAGCCAACGGCATTTCCCGCGGCAAAACCCCGTTCGCATCTCAGCGCACGCTGACCCAACCGACGAATTCGGCGAAGGCCAAGGTCATGCAGGCGCCGGCGCAGCCGCCGCCGCGGACGACGACGATGACGCTGAGGTTGCCGGTCAGAGACGTGTGAGCAAGAAAATTGGGACGGTCGTCGTCGTCGTCCTTGGTCTCCTACACCGACGGCTACTCTGGGTTGCCGCCGTCGCTGCTGCTGCTGCTCTTGTTTTGGAAGTCAAGGCCGTGCAGCAGCGACGGAAGTTTCTTCCCGTCTGCTGGAAGAATCAGACCCAAAAGTTGCAGCTCTTTTCTTCCGCCTTCAAGGGCGAGCGTGAACTGATCAATCACGTGAAAGGGTTGTGATGCAACTGCTAATAAGTTTGCGTCTAAGAGGAGTAATTGCACAACTCCCGAGAAGAGACACCCCTTTGTCAATGAGGGGGTTAAAAGGAGCTCCAGAGGGAAGAGTTGATGACTCGTTTGCAATTTCAAGAAAAGGGTTGCGAAGTATGACGGCGACGCCTTGCGGAGGTGTGGATGGCAGCAGAAAAAACAGTCATGCAAGAAAAAGAAATGAGTTGAGTCTTTCATTGGCGAAAAAAAAAGGAGTGCAATACTCTGCTCATGGTCCTGAAGGAGTCAGAGCCGCCCTTGACAAGGCCTAAAGAGGGGCGCGCCTGCGCGTTCAGTGAGTGCGATTGAAAAAAAAAAAGTACTGTGCGATTATGGTGGAGTAACATACGTGCACAGCAGTGGCACATATGCAACTACCATTGTGTGATGCATAAGTTTTCAACTTTCCTTCCGAGTGTACTGTAATAATGGCAATGACTGGTTCTTACAAAGGTGATGGATGACATTTTGGCAGAACAGAATGACATACACGTGACTAACTTGGCAGTATAATAATATGCTTATGGGTACATAGTTATGGACTTTTTTGAGCGGGTAACGATGAGGAGTGATGACGACGGCAATGCTTTGCTCACCGTCGCTGAAGATGAAGCATTTGAGGATAGGTCGGTTGAGGGAAGAAGGTCTGGGGGGTTGGGGACAATGAGGGGGAAGAAGGTACTGGTACTTACGTAGGAATGATAATTTCCCACTACCACAAGGTGTACGACAATGCCCGTCGTCGTGGCTCTTTTCTTCTCGGTCGTTCTACGAGTATTTCACACTCACGCTCACACTGACTCAGATTATCTAAGCTCCCCTCAGTTGGTTAGGATTGAACACTGTAAATGGCTGCTGTGGGGCACCCGGGGGAGGTCTGCCGAAGGGCTGGAACCTGGATGGGGGTTGTTGACCCTGGAGCTGCGGAGGCACTCCCAGGGCTCGAGGTGCTTGGGGCAGAAGACCCAACTGCTGGGCTGCGGGACGGGGCTGGAGGCCCTGAGGGGGACGCTGAGGCTGCAGAGGCTGGAATTGGGTAGGAGGGATGCCTCTCAGCTGGGGAGGCGGACCGCTAGCAAAGGCTGTGAATGGAACTGGCCTTTGCTGTTGCTGCTGCCTCAAGGGGGTGAAGCCGAATTGCACGTTAGGTTGCGTTAGAGGAGGGCGGCTGTTGGGGACAGGTTGGGGTGGGGGAGGACGAGGTGGGAAGCCGGCAGGGACTCCTTGGGGCCTCTGAATGCTAAACGTGGCCGCAGGACGAACCGTCTGAGTGGGACGAACTGCTGCTACAGGGGTGACCGGAGTAGGAGGCCTCTGGGCGATCTGTGGAGGGGGGAAAGGCTGGAAAAGGGCGCTAGTGCTTGGAGTGGGGGGTCTCTGGGGCAACGGAGTTGGGGGTCTCTGCGGCAACGGCGTTGGGGGCCTTTGCGGCAACGGAGTTGGGAGCCTTTGCGGCAAGGGCGTGAGAGGACGGGCAGGCACGGGAGTGGAGGGCCTGGGAGGTTGGGCGGTGGGTGGCCTGGAAGGTTGAGGGGTGGGAGGCCTAGACGGCACAGGAGAAGTGGGCCTTGGAGTCTGAGCAGGGGTGGGTGTTGGACGCTGGACAGTGTTGGGGTCGGGGAAGCTTAAGGGCTCAAACTTAATCGGCGCTCCAGGGGCGGGCTTGGGCCTGTTGGCGAAAACAGTAAAAGGAGCAGGCCTCTCAGCAGTAGGACGAGGGGTGGGAGAGAAAGTGCGGGTGGGAACGGGCGATGGAGGAGGAACTGGGCGGCTTGCTGCCTGAGTGGGTTCAGGTCTACGAGCAGCAGGTGCATTGGGGTTGCTGATGCGGACCTCAGATCCTCCGCGAATGTTTTGCCTCAGTTCAGTCTGGAAGGTGCCGGTGTCAGGGTTGAAGACTAGCTCAGAAGAAAAGTTGGGGCCTACAGGGGTGGGCTTGGCATCGTCGTTTTCACGCTGCTCAAAGGTCAGGGCGGGCTGGCGCAGGGTGAAGTCGTCGAGTTCACCCTCGAAGTCAAAGTTGGGTCTTGCAGGCTGAGGGCGAGGTCTGGCAGCGGGTCTACGGTTCGGGAGAGGAGTGGGAGAGAGGGCGGGACGATTTTCGGCAATGTTGATGAGACTGGTGAGGGCCTCACCACCCTCGGGTCTGGGCCTGGGGCGACGAGTTGCAACGGCAGGATCCCTGGGCCTGGAAGCGCCGGGCCTGATAGGTACCCTCTGTCTAGGCCTGGCTGCTTCGGGAATCTCGTCGTCGGAGAGCTGCACTGCCTGCTCAGTCCTGAATCTTTCGCTGGGATCAATGGGGTCTTGCTGAAATTCTTGAAGTTCATCTTCTTCCAGTTGTTCTCCATCCTCGCCAATTTCACAAGGCAGACCGCTCACGTAGGTGAACTCCCTCCTCTTGCCATCGGGATCGATGTACCCGTACTTGCCTCTGGTGATGCAGTCGACGCCGCGAGTCTCCTCTCTGAAGCTGCCGTCCTCAGCAATGTAGCCAAAGGTGAAGCTGCCGTCCTCGTTCTTGTGCGAGTATCTTTCGACGGTGCCGACGACCGGTTCGGATCCAGGGCGGCTCGGTCTGCGGCTTCCCCGCTCACCTTCCAGATCTTCATTGCCAGCAATGGACTGAGGCCTGGGGCGACGACGAGGAACACCAGGAGGCGCACGGGTGCGTCCAGCAGGTCGAGCGCGAGGACGGGGTTCTTCTATCTCCTCGGGGATTACCTGTGGCGAAGGGCGGGCAGGGGCAGGGCGAGCAAGCACCAGAGGCTCTTCAACACCAACGAGTTCATCCTGATCCTGCGCCGTCAAACAAACATTAATGCACCGTACTCGTGTCTGTGTGCACACACAGAACACACATGACCACTATCGCAACTACATCTACACAAGTGCATTTGCCACCGATGAGAGCTTGCAATATGCATATGTGTGTACACAGTAAGGTTCAGGCTCGGCTCTGGGTTCCAATCCGCCACGTACGTGTAGTACACTCGTATGTGGACACAGTACAGAACCTGGTCATCAATCCACATTTCTATCTTTTCCCTTCTAATCACTTGTATCGGAATTTGCATGGGATATCAGGTGGATATTGCAAATCCATGTACGTACGATATGTACCAAGTGGCACACAAAGTGAGGTTGGATTTCCTAAAATGCGACAGAAACGTTCTCCATGTGATGTCTAACGTTGCGTGTTCTGCAACACGTTGGCGTACTCGCACAAAAATACTCTGCGCAGGGGACGTATTCGTACCACAGAAGGTCTTGCCTCTTTGGAGCCATTTTATATCTATTCTATATACGCTGATGAGGGACGAAAAAAAAAATATATATATGACTTGGGGCACTCAGTCCTTGTGTACAGTACATGTACCCGTACGTGTGCAGCTTCGTTTTCAACTTACCCTGGCAGTGGCGAAGAGAGATTCTAGTGCCTGGTTAGAAGACTGAGGCCTGGACTGAGGCCTTGATTGAGGCCTGGCTGGCCTCCTGGGCGGCCCTGAGGCAAACCTCAGGTCATCCTCCTCCTCGGCCAAGGCCGCAGCCAAGAGTTGAGCGGTGTCCTGCTGCTGTTGGCGATTCACCAGCTGGTCAACGGGAACGCCTAGTAGAGCATGAGTGAAATAAGTCTGAAATGCGGCTCGAGAGAGGGAGAGAAATAGGCCTCCGTCTGAATACACGCATGCTTACGAGGAATATTGCAAGCAGCCAGTGAAGATATGTGATGCTAGCCGACTCAATCCGAGGTCAAGGCCTGCGGAAAGGGATAGTGGAGGAAAATTTTGAACTTGCAGCTCACGGTTTCTACAGAAAGAGAATGCAAAATCTTCCATTGGTGGGGAGGAAATTGCTGCTTCTCCACGCATATTCGTAATAAAGCCATTTTCGCAGTCGTGCTCTGCGCATGCGCAGGAGGAAGATGCGTCGCTGCCTGCCTACTGGCACTGTCATGACTTTTCACTTTTCCACGGTCAATGTCAAGTAGAGGAACGCGACCGCCACCCAAGTCGACGGTTCTGAAAAATACCCTCTTCTGGACGTCACCGTTACTTGGGGTGTCATAAAGAGACAATGTTTTGTAAGGTTGACGCATGCACAAGTTTGGTGATCTCACCTTTCTCTGTAGGATGACGAATTCGCAATCCCCTCAAGGCTATCGGCTTTTTACTCAGCCACCCACCCCAGCCTGCCCAAATGCATACTACACACGCAGGAATTGTAATCAGGTCGATAATGATGACTCATGCACCGGGTGTGGGGGATACTTTGGCTCACGAAGGAGATCTGGGGAGCGCCACTTAGCTATGTTGACTCTGAAAGCTGCCCCAGAGCTACATTTTGGGGGAGATTCCAAGGGATGGTGACCAGCAAGGTCAAGTTGGACAAGTGTCAGTGATGCTGTTGGGGAACATCCATTTGGTTCAGGTCCAGAAGCGACTCATGTTGCATCCTGGTAAACTTGATATCTTGTTGTCACGCAGTTGCACAATGTCTATTAGGCTAGACCAACTTTTTGATTCCTTTCTATATTTGGTGCAAGGTTGTCTGTCAAGACATTCTAGTCAAATAGAATGAATAAATACTGTGCTTTGGGGTCCCCTCTCTGCCCTGAAAGTTTTATGGATAAAGATGTTACGTCCACATTACAAATGAGTTACATTCTGGATGTTATGCTGTGGTCAAATAAAACTGAAGACAGCGTGTGTTTAGCTTTGAACACCTTGCTATGTACTGAACCACCTTTTGGCAGGAGAGGATTGGGGGCACAAAAATGATTTTTCACTACATGTTTACCATAGGGCATCTGGTAACAAACCTAAGATACACTCAACTCCCAATTTTTCTTTTGGTCCAGTCTCATGTAAGTGAGAAGTACAAGAGTGCTCTTTGTACTTTCTTGGTTGTTGACTCAGGGGCCTTTAGCGGAGGACACCTTGACATCGCCCCCCACTTGTTTCACGGACGAGGCCAGTCAGAGATGCTCATACTTTGCACACGTATATCCTTATTTATCCGCTTTTTCCACGGGTGGAAAAAAAGAGGGAGTCGTCTAAGAATGTTTATCCTTGAAGTAATTAAGTCCATTAATTCTTCCTCTCGCTGCTGGCATTGACCTTTTGCAAGTTCGCTCTCTTCGTTTTTCCGTGACTTTGCTTCGCGGGAAGTTGGCGACGAACAAAAAGAAGCGATCTGTCAGCATCGCCACTTTCCACCGGACTCAGGAAATTCGGCGCGCGATCCCGGCGTCAATGCAAAGTCCATATTTCACCTCACTAACGGGAGTTCATCCCGGACTGCAGACGTCAGCCAAGAAAGAAGCTGGCGAAAACCGCGCTCAAGCCTTTATTTTTTTTTTTTTTTTGCACAAAGGAGCTTCTTCAAATTGCGAGAGATGCCATTTAGATGCGTGGTTGCAGATTGTTGTCTCGCCCCTGGGGCAACAAGAATAACTGCGAGGGGGGGGGGGAGAAATTGCATGTAAATGGATAAAAATCTCGTCATTACAGTTCAAAGCGAAGGCAGAAAAGCTCCTTGAAGTACGTATGGACGGACGGACACAACATCCAGCCAACACGAGCGCAAAATAACCACGCAAAATGCTATTTTTCATCTCTCACTGGCTACACAGGGTGAAATGAGTGAGTGAGATGATGGACTTGGCTTTGAAAAATGCATTACGAAAACAGAAAACACGCAGCAGCCAACAATAATGTGCTATTTTACTCCTATGCAAGGATACTCAGCGTACGCGCGTTTCCTGCGTCATCGGTCTCCTTTTGAGGAACTTTGGGACGTGGTGAGCAAAAGTTTGTGCAGGAAAAAGATCCCAGTGGATTGCCAAAACCTTGACAAAGGCCAAAATGTCGAGTCTCTCAATTGTGGAAGCAGCGAAATAAATGAAACGTAATGGTACAAAAAGTTGATCATGTTGAGTTGGCGGAAGAGGCAGAAAGTAACTCTGTCACACCACTGTTTGTGGGCAGGAAGTGAGCAGGAGGAAGAAGACACAGAAAAAAAAAAGTCACAGTCTCAAATCATAACTTTTCATGGTCGCAGGATGTTTCTGCAACATGTCAAGTCCCACTCATGAGAGCAAAAATCTATTCCTCTTCTATATTATTCTCTGGCCCAGGTGTATGCGGAAGTGACGCGACACAGATCTCATTGGAATCCAATGATATCTGGCCATATTTCCTCCTTCTCACATCAGAGCTACTCATTTCTCGCTGTCCGCATCATCTAATGTATCGCTCCATTTTCTCATGTGACGACAACGTTTTAGGGCTCCAATCCACCAGGTGATTGCCAGATGACCACTCCGGAACAACCAGAACCGCACTTGCTTCTCCGCCGACTGCGTCAGGTGCGCGTGCGTCTCCCAGTGTTGCCATACTTTTAGTTGCTTCCTTCGCATGACTGTGGTCGACTCAGGTAGGCCTATTAAGGCCCCCGAAGCGACAACAGGAAAAAGAGATGTGGAAGCGATCGCAGGAATCGTGTTCTTTTTTTTTTCCCTTCTACGACGTGATCTGACGCCACTTTGTCTGCTCTACGCATGTCTGGGACTTGCAGCGAGAACGTTGTCATTTGTAACTGTCACTTCGTCTAAACGTATACAAGTACTACAGTTACTGACTGATCAGGAAGCCTTTTTTTTCTCAGGCCGATTTACAAAGTGTCGCAACTAAGGAGGTGAGAAAGGAGTCCTCATCAGCGCAGCAGCAGCGATGATTCCGCACCCTCAATGAGGGAAAAAGTAAGGGTTTTTTTTTCGAAAAAAAAAAAAAAGGACTCGAGTACAAACTGACACCTCTTTTGTTTTTACTTCCTCCCCAGAAGGCTTTGGTGTCAGGCAACAGCCAAAGGTTTGGTGCCAACGTAAATGACTCCACTGGTTTGCCACATCTTTATTTTGCTGGTGCAGTTTTCGCATTTGTGGTATCGCTGGTGTGCGTGCCCAATTAGAGGACGGAGACCCTCATGCGTGTTCATGCAGACGAACTTGTTGCCGGCCTTCCCGTCTTACCTCCTGGAACGGCCCTCAGAGGCACCGGCCTGCCCTGTTGCGCGCCGTCCTCGTCCTCTACGGGCAGCACCCGCGGCCTGGGCCGCCGCAACCGGAACCGGAGTCTGCGGGTGTCGTCGTTGGGGTTGTTGGCGACCTCTTGAGCATGCGCCACCACCGCGAGGCACACCAGCGCCAGACACTGCAACAGAAACGTACTGGATGTGTCTGTCCAGGTCGTATGAAGCAAAGAAAAGAACCCACTCCCTCCGGGCCTTCAGGAACCTGTCTTGCTCATCGTTGCACAAGAGAGGCTTGATTTCATCTATAAAAGTCGAGATGTCTTTGCATATCCCAGCTGGATGTGCAGCGAAGGCGAGGAGGTCGAGCATTGCGTCACTGCCCAAAGGCTTTTCTGTGTCACATTCCTGGCGTTTCATTCATTTGTGCACACCCAATTAGGCAGCTCCTGCTCAAGGAGGGGTTGAAAGTGGGTGACCCGAGAGGTCAAAGGGTTGGCTCGGCTCATACGAATCTGCTACGCGCACCCGGTCACATTGTTGCTGAATGGGTGCAACTGCCCGGGCGCGCCTGCGTGGCGCAGTCACAGAAATCGAGTGCACGAACCGGGTTCGGAGGCAAACTCCTGACCGGCGGGCTTGTTCATGGCCGAGTGGCCCGCACATGGCGGGGAGGTCCAAAGATGCCATTCTCGGCAGAAATTTTTTAACGCAATGGCCAAAACATCCAGGCAGTCCTTGATCCAGTCAGGCATTCATCGCCAGCCTCGCCAATCATTATGCTGCAGGGAAACTGGCTCAACAATAGTTTCCAAAAAAGAAATAAAAAAAAAGCCCAGGTGATTCATGCCTTCTTGGCCAAATTTTGCGCTGGCGGAATAACTTCATTGTGTATAAGACACTCCTTGATACATCATGACATCAAAAGAATCATGCCACAATAGATAATGTCATGGATTCATGGTTTTTTCTCCACAGAATAATGACACCAGTGCATGCGTGCTTCACCCGGTCCTACACAGATGACGGTGACCTTCTGCTGAAAAGGCCAAGGAATCCGTCCAAAAATGGCCAGTCATGATTCTTACCAACTTGTGATGCCACATCTTCTCTGCTCCCCTCTCCGAAACCCTCTGGCTGGATCGTACTTTCTTCAAAGTCGTCGAGTCAACGCAACTGATTTTCTACTTTCCGGCAACGACGACACACTTTGGTGGAGTGATCACTGAGCAGAGTCAAACACTCTTTCTTAAGTATATCTTTTATACCCGCAGGCTAGCGCCGGAGCGCGCGCGCCAGGACTGGGAGCGCCGACGCCGACGCATGCGCAACGCTGCAGCTTTTGCGTCAGAGCCAACAACAGCACAGCCGGTGACGCTTTCCTCCCAACAGAGCGAAGCCAAGCAGCAGCCCGGAGCTATAATTGAAGCTTGTCCCGGAGCAAGAGAATGAGGGAGGAGGGGGGAAAAAAGTCAGGGAACGTTAGGTAATTCTGGTTAGAGAGCCCGGAAGGTAATGCGAGTTGAAGGGAAGCGCGTTGAAGTCTCCTGTGTAGTCCCCGCCTGCTCCGGACTCGGCGTGGCAACCCTGAAGGGCTTGTGGCCCGGACTGATGGACCAGACCCGTTCCTATGTACTGACTGCTACCAACTGCAGCATGACTCAAAAGGGCTGGGTCCGGCACCCACCCACAAATGAGGACTGACAAAGGTGGCCAAACTGTCCCTGGCCACGACGGCCAAGAGGCCAGAGCTGTTCGTGAAGGGACTTGAGTGGGCTTGAAACGTCGCCTCCCTCCAACCTGTCCTACCTCGGCGAGGAGGAGCGGACGAGCAAGTGCGTGTGAAAGTATCACAGCCAGTGCAATTGTCATGACCACTTTTGCTTGGCATTTGGCACGCTCCCAAAAGCGATCGAGTCTCTCTCAGCGCTCGATCGCGTCCTCCCTCTACCGTTATGCAATCGTGATCAACAAAACCGACTCCTTTTGCCAGGAAATTCTGCAGGCGATTTTCGGCGTTAGGCATTTAGTGAGTTCCTTTTTGCCACAGGAACAGGAAGAATTTATACCAAGTGCGTTTTTTTTGTGTTTCCCACGCGAAGAACAATCCTGGCATAAAAGTTCTGCCGAGAAGGTGTGGCTGAGTGCGCATGAACTCGTCCACGTGCGTACGGACGCACACGTGTGAGGTGGTTGCCTTAGAAGAGTTCATTGGTGTGCGTCTGACGCACGCAGCCTCAGCCACTCAATGGCCAATACGTGATCGACGTACGCAGAATGTGCGTCGCATATGCAACTGGAGGGCCTCGGCACTGACGCTACTGTTGCTTTCCCCCTCCATGCGGTGGGACGGCAATTAGGCGGCCGAGCGTTAAATGCCTCTAATAGCCACGTGCCAGGGCCTAATTCGTAATGACGGACTAGCTGTAATAGCCTCATGGGTCTGAGACACTGCCAAGCAGTTAGGAACAGTTATTGTTTTCAATCCTTGTTATGACTCAACGATATCCAATCAATGACGACATCTTCTGGAGTATTAGCAAAAACTGCCAAGAACTGTACTCCAACAAAGGACCACGAGTCTGTCAAAGCAGTTGAGACAGATATGAAAAAGCCCCTCAAATGTAACGCACGAGTCGCCTGTCAGGTCGATTGATAAAGCGACATCATCGAAAAACGTCTTCGCCTTATCCTACTCGGGTGCTGTCCCATACTTGGCCAATATAATGGCACAAAAAATTCACCAAAGTTGCCTATGTACGCGTAAGAGGCAGCATTATGGACACAAAGCGACCTCGTCTGTCACTGACAAAAGTTTAAGCACTGACCAGGCCAAGTGTTCTTGGTCACCAAGTGCGCGTCACAACCCCCATCACGTTCTGGTAGGCCCAGCCCAGCTGCAGCGCAGCACTGGACACATCAAGTGCCAAGCGAGACTATGGAGGGAACTCAAGTTGTTGTCTAAAATCTTTTGGAGTCTCGTTCAATTTTCCACCGAGCTTTGACAATCTGGGGAATGACGAGATGCAGTAAGTAGTTGTGACGGTGAGCAAGATTGGTCTGTGTAGCTTCGTAGCTGTCGGTGTACGAGATAACGTAGACAGCCAACACCAGGGATTAGGAGTTAAGCTTGGGTGAGGTCCAGTTTTTCCAAGGAGAATTGGTGTGTGGGTTCAAAAATTTTAAGTCAACGCCAGAGTCCTGGGGGCAGAACGAGGTACGACTGACCTTGAAGCTCTAATGAGCGGAACACAATTTTCAGACGGGGTGAAATGCTGTGAATAGTAACGTAACACAGTAATAATAAAGATTGGGTAGCAAAATTGTCTCTCCTATTTCTCGAGGAAGTCGGAAGCAAGAACCTATTTCGTCGGATTGTGTGTGTGTGCCTGCAGAAACGAGCAATAACGTGACGACTCTGACGTACTCGCACACACGCACGCAAGACGTCCTCGTGTGCGCGCACCCGGAGGCGATGGGAAAAACCTCACACTTCTCATGACACAAGTGATGGTTTTCGGCGCAAAGCTCAGGCATTTACAGCAGGCAGGCAATAATGTTGCTTTTCCTCTTTCAGGCCTGGCAGTGCCACTCATGCCAATGTCTGGTGGAGACAATGCTATAAAAGGGGTGGGACGGGACTTGGGGAGGTCAACGGGTGGGAGCATCCAAGTGGGAGTGGTGGCGGGCGCCGGGAAGGACGACATCAACAAGATCAACGAGGTGTCAGTAAAGCAGACATGGGAGCAAATGGAGGCCAAGGAAGATGACACAAGGCACGGAAAGTACATGTGGTGGCCCACCCCGATTCTCCTGAGCATCGACGCGCCGTCTGCCATGCGTCGTCCCCCCCCCCCCTTGTGCGTACGTGCGTAGGTACATGCAAAAGTAACCTGTTTTCTTCTCTCTCCTTCGCTCCCGTACACACACACACACACGCACAAGATGATTGTGGCTCCCCCTCCCCATTCATACATGCGCACACACTAAGGGCGCCGGGGGCATGAACCCACCTTGGGGCCTGCGGCGTCCATGACCTTCGGTTGCAGCACGCTTCGCTGGACTGCGCGTCGTAGACGCACTACAGCTATGACACAGCCTACTTGAAGTAGTTTCTCCCCCAGGCGACGATTGTGTGTGGAGGGAGAAAGAGCGAGAGGAAGCAGATATGAGGGTAACAAACTTCCTTTTCAGGTCAGCCATTTTGGTCGTACAAGGCTTCCCAGACTAGACTAGACCCTGGTGCTATTATTGTCGTTACGCCTTCAACAGCTTCCTGTGAGATGGCGGCATGAGCGAAAAAAAAAGACCTCTAATTTATCTTCCTTTAAAACAAGTCTTAGACTGGATCAGATTCTAGCCACTGGCGCCAGCAATGCAGTTGATGGCATCCATGGTGAATCCAAGCATGAATCCTGCATCCAATACCTAAAAAAGAGAAATGCTGAGATGAGCAAGAGAATCTGGCCCACGGTGCCATTGTCCTCTTCACCTTGGCCTCGCTGATGGCGCCGATGGCCGTCTCAAACGCATCAGACCGAAAGTTGATCAGGAAAGGAGTCCGGTTAGCTGAAGAAGAAAAAAAAGTCAACGTGGCAATGTCAGCTGCACCTGGAGGTGGTTTTTCTGTAGAGTGTGAACCCACTGCAGATCGATTTGTTTGGGACGTTGGCCCCCGACCCTGTGCTGGCCGGCGTGACGAGACCCTTGTTGCGTCCGCAGACGTTGCTGCCCACGCCGGCGCCAGCGGTGTTGACGGCGCCCGGGATGACCACGCAGTCGAAGCCTTTGCTGGCGGAGGCGGCCGCGTAGCTGCAGCAAGCCGTTCCCTGAAGAAAAGGCGTCATTGCTGGAACTGCGCTACAGATCAGGGTGTTGCTACAGTGAATACGGAATTAGGCCCAGGGCTTGGTCATATCAGTGGGAGACTGACAAGTCATTTTTTTCCCTCTCCGGCCACCACCGGACAAGCATTGCCAATGGCAAGTGCGGAGTTGTGACTCACCAAGGCTACTCCAGAGGCAGCGGTTTTGCCTGAAAGAAGACGAGGAGAGGTGCAATTAGGTAGGGGGCCAAAGATCTTTGGCGGGGTGAGATCACTTTGGACCAAGGTCAAGGAACGATCACTGTTTGCACACTGGTTTCTTACCGGAGACGGCAAAGTCGATGACGTTGACGGCGTAAAAGCAGATCCTGGAATAGAGGGAGACAAAGACGACAACTGGCGGATTTCAGGGCCAATCTCGTTACCTGCACTGAGCTCGTTCTCGTCTGGAAGGAGACGGACAAGTGTGATGTTCCAGTTAAAAAAACAGAAGTCACTAGCTTGGATTCATGACTTTACCTGACGCAAATTGCTTGATTTTGGTTGGCGAGGTGCTGTCCATTTCCCCCGTTGTAATTGTAGCTCTGCACGGTGTTGGTGGTGGCCCCGAAGAAGTACTGAGTGCAGCCCGAGGGAGCCAGATTGGGATAGTTGCACGAATACTGCGACACCTGTGGAGAACGACTCAACGATGATTCGAATGGACAACACTCTTCATCTGACTTGCCTTGATGGACCAAGATCTGGCGGCGATGGCCGTCCCCTGTCCAGTGCTGCCCAACGCGAAGGTCAGCACGTTGCAGGCGTTGTTGGCGTCGACGTACACTGCAAACATCGTACCAGTAGCATGTACGATACCCAGTCCAAATGTATACGTATATTACTATGCTGTCCTGTGTTGGTGCCACAGATGACTGGTGGAGCTTGGCCGCTGGGATTGCTGACGCTGAAAGAGTCTGTGAGGCATTGCGATGCCTGAGAAATTGAGGTTGCTCCGTTGGCAGATATGACGCCCTTGTTGGATAAGCTGGAGGAGGTGGAGACCGTGGAAGGGCCGCTGATCACGAAATTGACGAAGTCCAAGCGGAGCTAAAAGTTTCTCTTCTATTACGCATGGGAAGAAAACTGAGGCACGCAAGGGCGCCGAACCACAACAGCGAACCTGACAAATGTTGGTGCTGCAGGGGCAGATGGTGGCTGCGCACGCGCCGCTGGCGACGACGTTGCTGTCGAAGTAGGTGCAGTTCTCGCTGGACCGACCGCCGCAGTTGACGGTCACTGCCGCAATGCACAGAGCGTCAAGTACGCGCTGAATTAGACACGCGCAACTGTGTTACTCACAAGTACAGCAAACTCCAAAACCATTGGCACAAGACCCCGCGTTGACCCCCCCTCTCTGGGAACACTCCGCGGCGGTGTAGCAGGTGCCGTTCTTGGACGTCCCGAAGCAAGGATCATTGGGGAAACTGCAACGTCGATGCATTGACTGCAAGGCCGCGCATATCTGCAGTGCACCGCGCTCAGTGCGCCACCGATGTGCCCGGCCATGACAGCCATCAACCATTTACTCACGTGACAATCTGGAAGATGGACACTGGAAAAGGAAAGGTTTCAGCACAAGCGATGTGCGTCAGCTCATGCGGCCTTTATTCTGAACTACTTACGCAGCCGGCCTTTTCTATCCCTCTGACTGGTCCGGCCATCTTGGGCAGCCACCGTCAAGGAGGCCAAACCCACCAGGATCATGAATAAGCTCACAGAAAATGTGTTCAGCCGACCCATTTGGAAAAGGACTCAATATGTGACTGTTATAAAGTGTTACTGAATGACGACTCTCGTAATAACTGAGAATCGTTTGTCACACCTGCGGGAGAGAAGCTTTGAGACAATGAGAAACCACCTCCACCCACTCCAACAGAGCTTCTTCAAGCGGTTTCCTTCCGCTTTGCGTAGAAATGACACATCAATTTTCTGCTCTCATTGCTACCCCTTTGTTGTGTGTGCGTACAGTCGGTATTTGATTTTGCACGTTCCATTATGGCATAAACTCTTTCATAAAGCTGCTCTGCTTATGAATAATTTACTTAATAAAACCGCTTTATCTTAGATTGCCGGGAGCCATCTTTGATTTTGGCTTTGGCGAATCTTTGGCTTTTCAGTTTCATTAGAAATTCATCTATGCTGCTAATATGAAGCTGGAGCCCAGATCGCTTAGTCCAATTGACTCCGA
>JAAUXU010071860.1_pt1 | contig 17645 bp, 23 predicted proteins | sample 7278151 | NCBI WGS metagenome assembly JAAUXU01 (sample SAMN14350113, study PRJNA611818) | marine sediment metagenome | isolation source: surface marine sediment (1.8m) | place: French Polynesia: Moorea | collected 2018-08 | reverse complement strand
CATGCCCATGGCTAATCTTTATGCCAAGGACTGTATATCTTCAGGGTCAAGTATGAATAGTTTTGAAGAGTGACCAGAGCACAAGGGCTCATAAAATATGATACTTGAGGGAGTTACTGTAGTAGCCCACTCTTAAGGGGGCTACTGTAATAACCTAGTATAGAATGGAAAAAAGTTTGGTTGACGCCTGGATGAGGCTTTGGCATCCACTGAGGCTTTGGCTCCATCAATCCAGAGATCAAGAAGGCTGCCTCCAGACTCAGGCCTCGGTTGGAGGCTGTCATCAGAACTGCGAGAGGACACATTGAGTGAGTTATCTTTGAGGTGTGCGTTAAATATTCCCTTTGACAAAGTTACCGCGATAAAGTCGAAAAACATGTTTAGAACCCTTAATCATACCCGCAGTAAATTTGTTGCCTAGATTTTGGCGGACCCTGTCTGCTAATGGCTGGGAAGCAAAATAACAGCTTGTTTTGCAGCAAAGAATTGACCTGAAGATCAGAGAGTTCAATGTTGAAAAGTGCCACAGGCAGATGAGGACCCTGAAGACTACGATCAGGAAAGCTATAGAATTTGGTCAGAAATAAGTAACTGATGTAGAAATAAGTCACTGATAAGAACATTCTTGCAACACATATCAGCAATAAAACTATTCATCAGAATGAAGAAATTACAAAGTTGGAAATTCCAAAAGAACTGTGCCACATTTTTCTGTTCACCCGCTTTAAGGAAGGGAGAACAATTCAGTATTGAAGGAGATTGATGTACTTAAAAGCAATAAGGTTGGACATACGGCCATGAGAAGAAAACAAAACCCCTCCTGCTTTCACTGCTGTTTCCGAATCTGGGGCTACAGTTGGCAAGACACCATTTTTGGGGGACAATATCATTTGTATAAGTTATGAACTCACTTAAAACCACTAATTTTGCATCGAGAGAGATGTAAACAAAGCGAAAGTGGTGTGATTTCCCCTGTTGAATGCAAGTCTGAATCCACATTTGACAGATTATTATTTCTTAGGTTATGAATTGTTACTAACCGTTACAATCTCACTTAAAACATGTACTTAGGCACCTAGAGAGATCTCAGCAAAGCAAAAGCGGTATCTTTTCTTCTCTTGAATGCAAGTCTGAACATGCATTTGACAAATCACTCTTTCAAGATATCAATTATTACTAAATGTTACTAAATCACTTCAAACCAGGACTTCGGCACCTAGAGTGATGCAAGCAACCCAAAAGTAATGTCATATCTACTGCTCAATACAAGTCTGAGTGAACATTTGACGAACCACTGTTTCTGAGGTTATGAAATGCTACCAAAGGTTATAATCTCACTTAAAACCAAGACTCTTCTCGGGGTTTTCCCCGGCGCCAGCTCTGATGGCTCTCTTCTGGTGATCACCAGGATCAATCGGTCCCAGCTTTTACAGTGTCTGCTCCCGTCATCGGGACGTTGATACAGCTGCTTTGTACTATTCTAGCAAATACTAATGTTGACTGTCCGGATATGTTGCTCCAAAACGCTACGCAGTAAAAGTTGTTCCGGTCGGGCTGAAAGTTTAGGTGCTAGTAGCAACCATATAAACTCATTGCAAAATTCAGCTCAAAATTCCCACTTTTAGGAGCCCATATTTAGCGTCAACTGTTGTCTTAGCGTTGTAAGTCCTAGCGCAGCAGTTTACAGTCGGAGAAATGTAGAATGTTATCCAGCAAAAGTATCTCTGATTAAGCTGAAACTTTTTGTGGTCTTAGTAGCCATATGGAGCTACCATTGCTGTCACTCCCTTGTATAAGTTTTGACGCTACAAAGTCCTTTAACACGTCACACTGTTAGTATAAGTTGTACAGTGCTTTGGGCTCAATGGCAGCTGACGCAGCTGTTTACTTTGCGTTCCACTTTCGATCAGCGCGACCGCCTCCTCCCCTTCTTTTCTCTGAGTCATACGGATAAACTGTGGTGTCTGATGTTGCTCCGTGGGATGGCGCGACAGCTGACCAAAACGACAGGAATACGTCTCAAGCAGAGGACCGCTCTAGTCGCAAGCAGTGTTCCTGCACTACTACAACTGACCGGCGTCCTGCAGCCGCTTAAAAATGATGCAACGTCAAAGGCATCATGAAAAACCCCAAGCGATTTCTTAATAACAGCAGCTGTCGAGTCATGCGGCACCCGTACACTGCTAGGGAAGATTACGAATACTTTCAGCTGTTTGATCCGGACGATTCAGACTTGGACTCTGAGTCCGACCCAGACGTCCATACGCTCTTCACATCCTATTTGGCGGATGCCGAGGCCAAGAAACCACCAGACAACCTTCAAACATGCTTCATCTATCTATGCAACCGGTAAAATATGGGGTCATAGTAAAATCACTGACGAGAGAGCAGCTAACCATATGCATCTGGAGTTACCTATGCCGTACCATCCACGTATACAGAGAGTGAGCAAGTATTAGGTACTCGTACCTCATGTTAGTTGCTGTATGGCTGTGTTCACCTAAATCAGTTTCGCGGCTAGTTTTTTCTCACTGTGACGAGACGCAAATGGGTTCGTTTTTTCTAGGATGACCAAGTGCCAACTTGCGACCTTGTGCGGCGGCCTCGTCCTTATCCTAGCCACCGTGGTCACCGGTCTCGCCTTGGGACTAGAGTCCACTCCCCAATTGTCTCTGTCGCTGCCAGGTGAAGACGGGGAAATGGCAACCACCGCTAAGAAGGTGTTGACGACTGCAAGCCCCGAAGGTGGTGTCGACGATCCTCTGGTCAAGCCAGCGGCCTCGCCGAGCGAGCTGGGAAACTTCTCGATGGCAGCGGTATCCATTGACGGCGCTCCTTGCGCCGAGATTGGGCTGTAATGAGTCAAACTTCATGTACCTACAGAGTGTATTGATGGCGTTTCTCCAGGAGCGTTCTTCGACGCAATGGTACTGCCGTGGACGCCGCTGTCGCTGCTCTCTTTTGCAACGGTCTAATCAATCCCCAAAGTATGGGTATCGGCGGTGGGTTCCTCATGACCATTTACCTGAGACAACAGCAAGAGGCGATCACGCTTAACGCCAGGGAGACAGCACCAGGGGCGGCTACTGCCGACATGTACCATGGCGACCACGTCGCATCGTCTGTGGGTAAGAGAAGTCAAGAAGCGCGCACTCTTTATAGGAAGGAAAAGGTCTACGAACGTATGTCTTATCGTCATGCTCATGTGACGTGCTGAGCAAAAGTTAGATACCAAACTTGGAGTACGCTATATCAATACTGCGCGATCTACTGCTGGTGGCACTCTTGTGCAAGCAGCAATCAATGTAATCTCGTTCATTCTGCGAGATGCGATTTTCAGGACCCAAGTCAGTGGCCATTCCTGGGGAAATCCGCGGTTACTGGGCAGCCAAGCAACGCTATGGGAACCCAAACATCACGTGGGCCAGCTTAGTGCAGCCCTCAGTGGAGATGTGTCTCGAAGGAATTCCTCTCACGGCCTCGGCGTCGAAAGCGTTGGAGAACAAGAAGGATGTCTTGTTCAAGGATCCTGGCATGAGGTTGGACACTTATCCTTAGACGCTGCTCATGATAGATGCAACGATGATTCTCTTTCATCTAACCATTAAAGGGCCATTTTCTTCAATCCTGCCACAAACGACACCTGGAAGGAAGGAGAGACGTACACGCGCAAAAATTTAGCCAACACGTTAGCGCGAATTGCTCTCTATGGGGACGAGGAGTTTTACAAAGGAACTACTGCTGAGCACCTGGTTAATGACTTGCAGGCTGCTGGAGGAATCATCACCAAAGAAGACCTGAGGGATTACAAGTAAGAAGAGACCATTGGAATCTATATCCCCTGCGCACAAAGTGAGAGTGTCGGCGGTACACGATCTCTGATAGAGGGTCCACGATCCCCCAGTATTGGGTTGAGGCAAGAAGGATGAGATGTGGACAGGGAGGGAGAAGTGTATGAACTCTCTGTTCCTTCGTCCCTTCTTTCATGCGCCAGCCAGCCTGTCCGCCGTCCAGTCAGCTAGTACCCGGATGCTGGCGTCCCCATACTACTTAGCTTCCCCTGTCACTAGGATAGTTGGCTCCCTACTGCTACTCAGGCTATGTTCTACATGTTCTACAGCAGGCTACTTTGTGCAAGTCACAGCATGAGGCGTATTGCTGTTCTGTCCGTAGAGTACAGTGTATATCCTATCCTGGTGACATGCTTCAATTGAGGGCCTGACCAGAGTCCATCAGTGGTCTTCAATGGTCAAGCGCTCAAGCGCAATGGTCAGGGGCTCTATGCCCCTAAATGGCAAGCTCTATTCCCACGGGGATGCTGTTCCAGTCGTTGGCCTTCATCAGCCTCAACGTCACATGCTAATCTCAAAAGTGGACTTCCAGAGCCTCAAATTCATTGCTGTCATTGGGGTAAGCTTTACCCAGGTCATCCAACAACTTCTTGTGTAGGTCTTCAGTCTCTTCCTTATATCACTTATAGACCTTCCTACTCACCTGCTTGCCCTGAGCCATTGCCGTGGCTGTCGTATTTCTTGGGCGGCTTCTTTACTCTATGACTGGACAGAAGTGGTGCGCAGAATTGTTTTTCTCTCGTTGACATTGGTGCTTGCGACAATGCAGATGCACTCATGGTGAAGGGTGTCTGCATCGACAACAGCGTCGGCATCAACGATGATAGATCCCCTGACAGCGTGCGCACCTTGTCCAGTGGATTCGGCTCGAGCAAAGTGATCTGCCCTTTCTTATCGACGTTGATGTTGCCATTCAGGATTGCCGCTTTCATTGCATCTATGCCCTGCAGCAGTGCGTAATCGTCACTGCCGACATCACTGTTGGCTTGGTCCCCAGCTTCCAGAAAGGGGTTCACGATGTTGCACTCATCATCAAACTTTTTGACGATATCCTGCAGCTCTGTCATCAATTGCATTGTTCTCCACATCAGCAGGAGAGCTGATGCCTGTCTGGATGAGACTCTTTGCAATGAGACTGAGGGACACCCCATCCTCAGAACGCTCTACGACTGTAACAACCACTCTTTTAGTCATCTTGAAATATCCTTCCCGGATCAGCCTGCACAGTTTCCTTGACACCTCGTCAAAATTACCCAGCTTTCTGGGTGTCAGATGAGTCATTGTGCATAGCTTTTTCTGCCGAGAAAACGCAAGCGACAGTGCTCAGGACAAAGTTAGACTTGAGATTATTAAATGTCCTTAGTTCATCTTTCCAATTCAAAATCAAATTTGAGCTCTCTATGATGGACAAGGCCTTGTCGATGGCTTTGCAAAAGTGGCACTACACCTGTTCACGTTACCTATCATCAGAGTGCTATTATTCATCAGGCACCTGTTAATTTACGTATAATGATGACTTTCGAAGGAGCACGTATGGAACAGATATCAAATGTATAGATGTTTTTGAGCTAAAAAAAGCTGTTTTGTTTTGATTTTGACAAATATGAACCACACTTTAGAAAAAAAAATTGTGCCAGAAACCTCATCTCACTACATGATCGTCTGACATGAGCACCACAACTTATTATGAGAGCTGAGGCATCTTGCTTCTACTCAGTTGATGCTTACATTAGCAAATTGAAGCTTAGAGTAAACTCAATAATGAGAATTCATCGCCATGCCCGTGCAACTGTACGGTTCTGCATGATTCTGTGTGGCTTAAGGTTGTAATGAAGCAGATACACTCTGCTTTACTATACACTTCCCCCTAAAAGTATTTAAACACCCGTCACAGGAGCGAAAATACTGAAATGTCATGCATTTTTGGAAGCATTTTCAATTTTTTTAGAAAACACCTGGCAGTGCGTCTCAAGTTTGCCCGAGCGCACATCAATAATTTTTGTGGGCAGTGGGATAAAGTACTGTGGTCTGACGAGGCGAAGATAGAACTATTTGGCCACAATACGCCCAAGATGATCTGGTGCAAGAAAGGGGAGGCATTCAAGCCTCAAAACACTATCCAGACCATGAAGCATGGTGGTAGCAGCATCATGCTGTGGGGCTGTTTCGCGAGCTCTGGGACAGGCTGCTTTGTATGCATCAACAGCAAGATGAATGCCATCGCGTACAAGGACATAATGGCCGAAAACCTCCGTGTCTCGGGACGTCAGCTGCAGTTGGGGTGACGTTGGGTCTTTCAACATGACAATGACCCCAAGCACATAGCGAAAAGGGTCAAGACGTGCCTCAGGACGAAACGTATTGCGGTCCTGCAGTGGCCTAGCCAATCTCCGGACCTCAATCCTATAGAGAACCTTTGGGGATTACTCAAAAGCCAGGTTCATGCACGCAGGCCTCAAAACCTCACAGAGCTGGAGGCCTACTGCAAGGAGGAGTGGGCTAGCAATCCTCGTGAAATCTGCACGTGGTATGTGGCCAACTACCAGAAAAGGCTTGTGGAAGTGATGAGAAATATGGCCATGCTATAGACTATTAGTTTTATGTCATAACAGTTTTTTTAGTCATTTTAAATACAAAGTCCTGTCTATTTATAGCTTGTGTATGGTTTTTAGGTCACTTATGCCACACTTGTTGTTGCTGTACGCTGACTTTTGAACCAGCAAAACTGAGTGGGAAAAACTTGGGGGTCTTAACAAAAAAAGGTCACATGTTGGTACTAAAAAACGGCCTAAAAATCCAGTCCAGATGGAAATCTACATAGCTTGCCTCACGCCATGTGCAAGGGCAGAAAGTTGTATGATTTCCAAGGCCACAAAGAACATTAGCCAATTTTAAGTCTATTGCCATGCAGAAACTGAGTATGTAGATTCATGAAATGTTGTTGGCTGGAATGGGTGCTGTCACCCTAAAATCTTGTCCGTAAACTGGCCGTTCCATGGAGCTGTGAGCTGCCTCAATTCCCTCATATTCCTCGTCATCTCATCCTTCTCTCTCTCGCCCTCTTGTCACCATCATCATTGGCATCATCCTCGCTCTCGTAGCTACCGAATTCTAGCCACACACAATCGTCGCGAACATAACTATGAACAGCATTCTTGGGCAAGTATCACTCGTGCTCGTTTTCCTGCTGAAGGTTGAAAAGATTCAAATCCAGACAAGTTAAACTTTGGGAAAGCTGTCAATTCTGCTCAAGATATTGTGAGAGTGGGACGCTCTTGATATCTGAACTTTTGCAACTTCTCTTCACGCCTGCCATGTCCACTATGTCCACTGCAGCCGAGATCGTGGATGCTATGGCACCGGCCAAGAGCAAAATACGATATGATCAGGCATGGGAAGCTTTTCAGACCTTTTGACTCACCGGAAAAGTCGATGGCAATGAGGAGAGCAAAGATGAATACATTGAGGACAACAACAAGGAGAATGAAGGCAAAGATGACGGCAAGGAGAAGGACAAGAGCAAGGAAAACATGCCGGGACCCCCGACAGAGGACGAGTTCATCTATTACTTTTACTATTTACGACACACCATGAACTTTAAGGCATCCACTCTGTGGTCCACGTACAGCAGGATCAACAATAACTACCAAAGGCGATATGGCCTGAAGCTGCAGACCTTATCCCGCCTGAAGCACCTCCTGAAGCAGTTCAGTGTGGGATACGAGAGGAAAACTGCTCAGATCCTCACACTGGATCAACTTTGCGAGGACTTCAGGTCGCCAAGACACCACCAGAATGGACATTACGAAAATGCTCCATTGCACCTTCTCATTGCGGTGGACTTCGAGGCCACGAGCTGAGATCAATTCGGTTCGGTGACTTCCAACGGACTGATGACGGCTTGTATGTCACTTATGAACAGGCAAAGCAAAAAGAAGAACTCAGGAGAAACCGTTTCCACGTGCCCTTCGACCGAAACAATCCTCACCTTTGCTTCGCAGCACGAGTCATTGAGTACAGGAGACAGCTTCTAGTGTCCCTGCCTCACATCAATGACTCCCACACACTGTTCCACAAGGTTGTCAAAGACGGTTATGGCCAGGCTGCTCACTGGCACGGATGAGCCTCCCATGTCGTCGGCCAGTGGACCTGGATCGGCTGTCGCCACGTCGACCATTACTTCCTCCTAGATCCAGCACAGGAATGCCACTCAGGTGTCATACTCGCACAGTGGAGGTCAGGAGTGACGATGGAAACAAGACCTACAAAATCGACTTTGGAAATGCCAACTTCACATCCTGCTCATTTAACTTCAAGTGATCTGACGTAACTTCAAGTGATTAGTTGAAATACACTCGTTGGAGTGTATTAAAGAAATCTCCTGCGGGCGGGCAAGTGAATAAGTATGTCTCTCCCAAGGCAGGAAAACGAGCACGTAACCTGAACTCCATTGGGTCAAAGATGAGTCACAACAAATGTGCTAAAAAGGGTCTCAAACATATCAACAATGACTCGCTGGACATCCATTATGTCCTGTTTGGAATACTTTTTGATCATCTTCTTTGCCTCATGGTCACTTGCACACCACCTGGTCACATGGTTGCATTAGATCTGACATATTGACTGAGAAGAAGACGATCTCTATTTTCTTTTGCCAGAGGGTAGCTCAGCAGGATTGCTGTGTAGGAGCCTGTCATGCCATTGCCACTGTCCTGGACAATTGTCCAGGAACACAATTATCTGCGTCTTCTCCAAGTTAATGTCCCTGCATATGTGCACCCTATCGTCGAGCCACCAGTTCATGAGGATCTCGTGATTGACGAATCCAATCCTGCTTGTCTGATACAGATAACTTTTGTGGTTCACCAACTTCATTGGGTGTGAGAGGCACTTCACAATCATCATGCAACCATCAAGTTTCCTCTTGGCTTCACCGACAGTGACCTTGTATCAGGTGCGCAGGGGGACTATGAAAGACTCAGCTGTAGATTTTGTCTTTGTGCTTTCTTCGCCAGCACAACCTTTGTTTTCTGGCAGTCCCGTTGAATGTTAGTTCCATCCATGTTGACAATGACCAGGTTGCTGCTCTTTTCCTTGTCAGTCATGTTGTCATAAAGGTGAGGGGGTAGCTGGTCCAGGAAGTGAAGATGGTGATCAACATCGCTACATGACTAAAAAATCTGATCTTACCACCTTTCTTAGCGTCACCTGGGCCTCTGCAGTGAGTGTTCGGCTAGACGGTAGCCACTTTGTCCACAGCGTTCCTCCTCCAGGATCAGGCTCCATCTTGGCATATATCCTCAACATTCTGCAACATTACAAAATATCTCCAGGCGACGACCGCTATCCTGTGCTGTATCACAGGATAATAGAAGCCTTCAAATGGGCTTATGCAGTTAGGACCAAGCTGGGAGATCCCGCTGACGAGGAGATAACCGACATGGTTAATGAGGTGTGTATTTTGCACGTTTGTTGCATTCTGAATGTTGTATAGTAATATACTGGGCCTTCTTCTTGCAGTTAGTTGCAAATATGACTTCGGTCGAATGGGGCCTGGAGACATTTTCCAACATCAACGACTCATTCACGGTGAATGATCCGTCCTACTATGGGGCTGACATCTACTTGCCCGTCGAAGACCATGGGACGGCCCATGCTTCCATCCTCGCCCCCAATGGAGATGCTGTTTCCGTGACGAGTACTGTCAACCTGCAGTAAGAGTGCCACGTAGTAACTCCCAGTACTTGTGTCCGTCATCCTCCCCTTCACCATCATCCCTATTACGCAGTTTTGGCTCCTCCTTCATGTCTCAGTCAACTGGGATCATTCTGAACGATGAGATGGACGATTTTTCGTTTCCCTACATCGTCAACGAGTTCGGCGTCCCTCCTTCTCCCAATAACTTCGTAAAGCCTGGCAAGAGGCCGCTTTCCTCCATGAGCCCGGCGATCTTCACCGATGCACTCACTGGTGATGTCAGGCTGGTAGTGGGAGCTGCTGGAGGAACAAAAATTACCACCGCTACAGCACTAGTAAGGAGATCCGTCATGACTTTAGACATTGTGTCCTATGTACCGCATTTGCATGTGCCCTTCACGGTGATCAAAATACTACCAACAGTGTGGAAAACTAGAGATTTTATTAATATCCTCCTACACGAAAAACCAACCCATGAACTGGGCAGAATTTTTTTGCAAAGCTTCATTACGCCTTTAGGTGCATGGAACTTCTGCTAGAAGTTGGAAAGCTGGAAATCAGCCGCAAAAATCAGTCATGCAAAAGCTTGAAATCGGCTTCCCTATCAACGCTGCGTGTGTGTCTGTCCCTCTGTCGATGTCCCCGACCAACTAAAAGTCTTAGCGCTTTATATATTAAATACCTTGGCACTTCACGCTCGCCACATGCCTGGCGCTGACTCCGTGTCGTCCATGGAATCTGCACCGGGATCGGTGTTGCTTTTGAAACTAGCTCCGAATAGGTTCTAGTCGGTCTACGACTCGGACCTGCCGCCCTTCTGCCACGCCCTCTCACTGGGGTGGGGTTGCCAAGATGCATTATTTTTTTGAAGGATTCCAGAAGTTCCTCGTATTATATACTAGCTGGTTCCCATGATCCCAGGGGCGGGAACGGGCCGTTGGTGCTTGGCAGCCGTCATTGCTCCGGCCGTCATTTTGCTCCGGCTCCATTGTTGCTCCGACTGACTGCTTGGCTCTCTTAACTGATAACTCTCTTAACTTGATTCTCGGATTGATTCTTGCCGGATCGTTGCCGTCGCCCCTTAAGCAATCTACCACATGCCACATTGAGGTTATTTTGAGGCCTTAGTAACCTCAGAGGTCACTGACTCTAACTTCGGCCGTAGTCCTCAATGCCCTCTTTCCCCCAGAAGCGGAACTCGTTCATGTGGGTGACGAGCTTCACAAGATATATGTGGTCTTGTCTGTGAACAAACGGACAGTCTTCAGCTTATATAGATTTCTTTTTCGTTCGCGGCTGGAGCAATATTTAAAGATTTTGGAGTTTGGTTCAATGCATGTTAGGTTAGATCCTTCATGCCAAATAGTGAAGATGTGTGATTTAAAAAAAATGCTTACATGTAGAACGAACACAAAGTTCTTTTCCATACTTGAGCGATGGAGAAAAAGAATCTTGAACAGCCTTTGCAACGTCTCCCACCGACAGTGCGGTTTGGCATGCTTTCACATCCAGGGTAGTCCGGTGCAGGACCTGTGCTAAGGGGGCGTGGACCCTTCAGGAAAATTTCAGCCAACCTCATCCACTTTTACTCGATGAAAAAGCTATCACTTTGTTAAGCATCAGAATCAAAATGTGCTGTCATAAATAGTCTTCTTCTTTATTTAATCGTGTGTATCAATATTTGTGAAGCGCATCAAATGTCCACCTTAATATGTTGTAGTACAGCACATACAGTGAAGTGATCCGCGCCGAAATGAATCACGTCAGGGACTTCATGTGCACTTTTCTTGCTCCCTCCTCAGACTGCGATAAAAAACATTTGGCTGGAAGAAAATCTGAAACGCGCCATCGACGATCGCAGGGTCCATCATCAATTGATACCTATGAGGGTTGATTATGAAGAGGGACTCACACAGGTAATAACATTACCGTCCATTATCACAATATTACGGTTTAATTGATGTTGGTAAGAGACTAGACGAATTCATGTGTCCACTTCTGACAGGACGTGACCACCTTTTTGAAGTCCCGAGGCCACAAGCTGAACAAGCAGGACGTTGGCGAATCAATAGTCTGTGGAGTGTCCAAGGAGCCAAAGGACAACAGGGTTTATGCCAATGCAGACTTCAGAAAAAGTGGCGGAGTAGCTGGTATATGAGGTGTCTGAATTCTATTTTGTTACTCGCACACTTCTCTGAAGAGTGTGATGCTTACGGGATACTGAATGGCAGTTTAGTGGTGCATGCAAAGACGTGACTTCCTATGCAGTGCTAAGTAAGTGCCTTGTTTTGGCTGCCTCCTTATTGAGGTGAGTCCATGAATGATGATAATAAAGCCGTGGCTAAATGAGACGGAATTCATGGAAGTATTTTGTGCTTAGTCCAGACCATTTTGCCGTACATTAGCTCGGCATGGCAATGGCAATGTTAATCTCCAAGGTATTGACTTACCTGGTGTTCTACCTACCGGGCATGATGCATGTTTTCGGAACTCGTAGTTGACGTTCGAGATCGGGACAGTGTTGACAGCGGGAGCCAAGTTTCAGCCTTGGTCTGAGGCGTTTTTGAACTGTCAGTTCCTCGGACCTCCTCCTAAGTCAGGAAGGTTTTTGTGCTTGAATGAAGCATGGAAAGCTCGGTTGTTCGTTTGGAACGACAACCGCAGCAGGATCCATCACTTATTCTCCATCCTCAAGACCACAGGGGTCAGGGAATGGTGTTGACGAATGATTAGGACTCAGGATTAAGTTTAACAGTGAGATATATTTTAAGGTAGCTGATGGCAGACAAAAGGACACACATACACAATACCTCATCAATCTAAGCCAGCCTCTCAGTGGTTGAGGGATTGGAGTTATTGGAGCTGGGGGTGGAGTATGAGTAGTGGTAGAAGAGGTTTCCCCTTCCAGTGTCCACACAAGAGTTCTGACGATTGCCCTCAGATCGGATTAGCTGAGCTCAGGTACTTATTTACACAGGTAAAACAACCACTATTGCTTTTTCCCTCCAATTTTCGTTGCTCATATTATTCCATCATCTGTCGTGCATCTCTCTCCTAAAACCTTAGACCAGCACACAAGCACAGCACGCACTCATCGACACAACCGCACAAGGATAAACCACTAAAAAGTCATTTAGGTTTGCACCCTAATGCTTATGCAGGGTGCATAGTTTAGACTAGTTTATTTTTTGCCAGAATAGGCCAGTTAATTTGCTAGCAAAACCCTCCAGGGATATCAAGATAAATCAACTTTCAAGATCCGAATAAGGGGTATGACAGGAATACACTTAATGAAAAGCCCCGATCAGCTCTGTTATCCAAGTTCAATCCCGTGCAGGTGGAGAATACCAGCAAATTATTTTGCATTCGTGTAGAGAAAATGCTCGGAGTTGAGGTCAACATGAAAAGTTAAAGTTGTGGCTAAGGTACTGATAAAGACATTTCAGCATATTAAACCCCACTCTTTGAGTGTTGTGGCTCTTCAAAGCTTGTTCCGATTTATCTCGATAACCCTCAAAACACTGTTTGTTAGCTCCAAAAGTTCCTCGAACAATGGAAAAGTCCTATTTGCACTAATCCGATTCCCCTGGGCACAACAACAGTGATTCTGCAATCAAACTTCCTTGTCATCACAGCTGTATTCGTGCTTCCCGCAAAAGCAATATCTTCTGACTTGATTTCTTCGACTAAGTATAAGAATGCACAACAAGCCTTGTACAAATCCTAAGCTGCATTGTCATTTACTTGATCTACCACTGGTATTTCTCCTTCATGGCGTCAATCACTTCATATATAGTTTGCCTGAACACCCTCTGCTTGAACAGGTACGACGAGACGTGGCCCTCGCCCTCCAGGTACTTGATCGTCGAACCCGGCCACACTTGATCGATGGGCGAGACGCCCTCTCTGGGCTGGTAGGCGTCTCTTTCGGCGGCAACGGCCACGCACAGAGAGGGGTCGACGGGCAATGCGAAGTTGCGCAGGTGCGTGCACTCGTCCATGATGCCGCGCATGAAGTGATACGCCTCCTGGCGCTGCAGCTCCGACGATGACGACGACGATCCACGCTTCAAACGCAACAGGTTTAACACTCCGTCCAAGGACCTGTAAACCTTGCTCAAGAGCGCCTCCTTTCGCTCAAGTTCCACGGCTTGTCGCCGTTCACGTTCTTCAGTGTCGTCAATGGACCTGGCAAGGGAGACGCCGTCACGAAAGGCGGCGGCGTCAGTAGAGCACATGGCAAGGATATCACCGCGATATCGTTTCTCCAGCAGCAGCTGGCGCTCAAGCAGAGGCCAGTTGATGGCGCCAGACATGACACCCTCTGTGAACGTCAGCGACGCCGAAGTCCAGGAAAGGCAGGGAACAACACCCACCGGCTCTGGCAGGACAGTGGCGCTTAGCGTGGCCATGTGGCCGCCCATGGAGATGCCGTGCGATACTACAGGCCCGAACGAGTGTTTCCGGTGAAACCAGCGGAACATGGCCAGGGTCTCAAGGATGAGGCACGCGCCCATCACGAAGATGTCGGTCACGTTGCGAAGCTGCGAGCGCCGCTGCTCGCGGGGCTTGCGCAGTCCGTAAAAAGGATTCTCGATTATTGCCGATGCCAACCCGCGCTCCTGAAGTAGAGGAAGCGCCGAAAACTTGCGCCGGCGCCAGAAGTAATGGTCTCCGGTACCTGCGTAGTGCAGTACGAGCGGGACACGCGACAGCCTCGACTCTTCTACTGGGAGCACGAGCTCGAAGTGCGCCCGTCTGCACTCTTGCGGCAGCAGCTCTTCGTCTAGGTAGTGCACGCACGGCGAGATGAAGCTGCACTTGACGAGCCGGTGGTCCTTGAACCGCTCCTCTTTCTCTACGACGACCGGATGGTCGGGGTCCACCAGTGAGGCGGCTATATTACGGTCGGCCACCTGCCTCCGGAGCGTGAAGATGCGCTTTATATGATCTGGCTTCCCCCAGCCGCGTGTAAAGTATCCAGTAAGCAAGAGGCGGCGATAGATTGTGTCAAGGCGGCTCGTGGAGGCCGCGGACGACACACTGGAGGCCATGGAGGGGAAGCCTCAGACCCGACTAAATTACCGATTTTCCCCCTTCCCCGCCGAACGCAAAGTGTGCCAGAAGCAGCACGTCCGCGACGCCACTCGAGTCCTGGGCCAACGTGAGCGTGAACCCCTCGGGCGGCGTCAACATGTAAGCTGCTAAGCACTCGCTCTCTACGACGAACGACGTCCGCGCTCTTCCTCGCATTCGTCAGCTGCGCTCTTCTTCTTCACCGGGCACAGCAGCAGCAGCAGCGGCTTCGTCTCGTAGTTGCGGCCGACCGGGCCGGGTTCGTCGGGTCCGGTGGCCAAGATGATGCTGGGGGCGGCTACGTCGGCGCTGAACTGCATAGTGCAGACGCTTTGCTCTGCCCAAAATAGAAGAGTAAAAACAGAAGGATTGAATGTGAAAATCCCCTACCGGCGTCTGCTCCTCCGAGATCTCTTCGGCGTCCGCGACAGCAAGCATGTCCCCCGATCGCGCCGGGAGCAAGGTTGGAGCCGCCAAGTTGCTCCTACTGCGAGCGTGGCGGGAGCGGTGGTCAGACGTCCAGTGGGGGATCCAGATCAAGTCTGTTCTTCCGAAAGGTAAGCTCTTCTATCAGCAAGGTGCTGAGACCTCAGAAAGTGTTTTTCTTCATTACAATGCTTACAAGTTGGTGAGATTCGCTCAAAAAATGGCCAATATCAGAATCATGTCCAATTGTCACCATCGCCTTTGCAGACTACGTCGAATCGTCCGATTTAGCCGCGGTCATGCTGAATCAGGCGCTGCTGGGACCCGCGCCAAACAGTCTCATTCTGGGGTACCTCAGACACTTACTGGCTTCCCGCGTGATCACGCCAGCTGCAGCACTGACCGCCGCCTCCAAGTTCGCTTCCTGGGAGCAACCGCATTGCTCCGCCGCAGTCCTCGATCTCGTCGCCTCGTGCGTAGGCCGCCCTGCTTCTATGGCCGCGGCAGCCAATTCCAAGCCAGAAGAGTTGGTGGTACTGGCGTCGTCGTTGCTGGCTGCGTTGATGTGGCTTCTGAAGTTGATGTCGCAGTCCTTCGAAGCTTTAGAGTTGCACCACCGTAGCGGAGAAGGAAGCGCAGCTCACTCTAGCAACTATCGACGTGCGCTCAACCTGGCGCACCAACTTCTGGAGGGCGACTTCTCCTTGGCGCTTCTCTACGTGGGCCGGGCCGAGGACCGCGAGATTCATTCGCGTGCCTTCTCACAGTGCAAGCAACTCGAAGAGCAGGTCAAACAGAGCGGACACGTCTTATCTGGGGGAGGTGGTAGCAGCGGAGGCAGTGGCAGCGCCAGCGGCGGAACCGGGGGTGGTGTGGGAGGTGGGGGCGATGCTTCTGCGCTTAAGCAGGAATTGTCGCGGTTGACGATGGCAGTGAAGACAATCGACCCAGTCAAAGCCAGCGGCGGTGGCCCTGGTGGGGGGAATGATCCGCTAGACTGCATGCACCAGCTGCAGCCCATGTTGACCTTCGAAGCTCTGCTGCGTCCTGATTCCGATCTGACCGAGCTCGCCCAGAGAATGGCCTTTTCACTCGGACTGAAGTTCTCCGAGCTCGTATTCCAGATTCTTCGCTGCTCCATACTCAGTCTTTCGCAAAATCTGAGCCCGGATGCCCTCAAGCTGGACGCATTTCTGCTCGTGAGGTTGCCCACGCTACTTGAGAAATTAGCCGCTCACATGCCAGTGGAGACCCTCAAGGCACCGACTGACATGTACAAGGTAAATGTGGCGTTTGTAAGAGTTCCTGATCTAGACACTGAGTGTCACGATATGCTCTTTGTAGGCGTTCGACAAGTTATTGAGGGACGAGCAGCTGCTCAATTCAGTTGACCTCCGATGTCTCTGCAATATTGTGGAGTTGCTGCTGCGGGTTGTGGGCAAGACGTCACAACCTCTCATGACCGCCACAGAGGCTGAGGACGTCCTCAAGAGGCGGAACGCCAAGCGAGAAAAGTTGGTCTCCTCAGACCATGTCCCGGAGGAGATTTTGGGCCCTACCAGAGTCCTGGAGCACACGCTGAAGGCAGAGGCAATGATGGACTCGGTGCTGGAGCACCTCGACACGGATGGAACAAAGCCGGAGGCGATGGAGAACTTACTTGGCGTGCTGTGTCAGATCATCAAAAGTAGGATGACTTCGTGAGGTGTCCTTCTCGCTCGTACTGACCAGCTCTGTCCTCCTCTAGGTGAAAGCTTCGACCTTTTCCTCGCAGCCTCTTCGGCCAATGGACGCCTAAAGCCCTTTGTGAAAAGCATGATCAAGTTCAACCAGCAGAGCCAGGAGAGCCAGGGGGAGTCCGTGAAGAACTCTCTGCTACGCGCCGCGTTGTTTGACATCACGTTCCTCATGCTTATCCATACAATTCACTCATTTGGAAAAGAGGTAGGAGATAACAATTGCCCCAGTCGTCATGGTAAGGAAAAGTTCTTGAACTTGTACGACGTGCACAGCAACATCGTCCTCGTCGTCACGTCGGGCTTGAGGTTCACAGTTTGTTAACGCCAATACAAAATGTCACGGACACTGCATGACCCATCCCCTCTCTTACAGGTGGTGCTTCGTGAGGCTAGGGACACGCTCATCGAGACTTGGGTCCGCACTATGCTATCCGAGGACGGCGGCGCGAAGCAGCTCCAGCTTCAAGAGCAGCAGCAATCAAATTCGTCAAGCGAAAACACGATGGTGGACACGCTCCTGCAACAGTTGAGTCACGGCGAGCTGCGCACACAAGTCGTCAAGTGGCAAAATGTGTGCACGAGCATTCACTTAGCGATGCGCGAACTGTTGAGGGCGCGCGGAGCTGGCGCTGTCACTGCCGACAGCTATACAGCCATGTCCAAAGTTGTGTGCTCTAAACTGTATTCCTTGCCCGTGTGCGTAGTCACATGGATGTTGGGCGATCCTCGTTCCAATCGACACCTGACTGAAGAGTTCATCAAGATCGCAGCGAGCAAAAAAGAGGAATCCGGCAATTCCGAGATGCAATTCTTGAAGGAGCGCGCGGATCTCATGTGCACCATCTTACGCGAGCTG
>JAAUXU010115550.1_pt1 | contig 17653 bp, 16 predicted proteins | sample 7278151 | NCBI WGS metagenome assembly JAAUXU01 (sample SAMN14350113, study PRJNA611818) | marine sediment metagenome | isolation source: surface marine sediment (1.8m) | place: French Polynesia: Moorea | collected 2018-08 | reverse complement strand
GAGGAAAAAATAATACTTAATCAAGAGCATGAGTTTCTTAGTAATTTTGTAGACTTTATATTATCACCCAAAATGAAAAATGCCAATAACTTTCTAGGCTGTCAGTTAATTTTTCTAATTTTTTGATATGTTACTACCTACCTCCATGCCATCAATACCCAACTGTTTCCAGAGATGGGTCCTGTCACGTCAATAATATTGCTCTCTACTGGCACTGTGATCCATGATGGAAAAAGGAACATGAGGGGGGGATAAGTATTAGGCTAGGTCGAAAATTTGAATTAAAGGTGGACATGTGTAATTATTTACTACATGACAAACTAAGACTTCCTAGTCAAATGACTTCATGGTCAAATGACTTCATGGTCAAATAACTTCCTAGTCAAATGACTGTTAAGTCATGCTGTTAAGTCAAATGTGCACTCAGACCTGTATTCAGAAATGGAAATGACACAACTTTGTTTTGTTTCCACTTCTCTAGGTGCCCAGGTACTGATTTTAAGTGAGTTTATAATGTTTTATAACAATTCATAACCGAATACATAGTGGTAAGTCAAGTGTGCACTCAGACTTGCACTCACCAGTAGGAATGACGCAACTTTGTTTTGTTTCCACCTCAAGTATAAAATGTGTTTGCAATCATTCAACTTTTCATATGCTACTTTCCAGAAAAGTAAAGTTAGGTGAATCTCTGACTTTCCGATGCAGGAGCTGTAATTCTGCGTTCTCTGGAACTATTTTCTCTTCATTATTATGAACACTACATTTGAAGATGAGTGAAGGACCTTGCTAGCATGAGAGGTAGAAGATGAAGCGGTTGTGTTGAACATTTTAGAATCTCTTTCTAACATTGATCTCTGATGTAAAGTTCACAAAAAAATTAAAAGTAGATTGGAGTCTCCTCTTCTAGCCACTCTGTTTCCCTGGACTTCTCATGCATATACCGTACTATTGGCTGTAAGACGAAAATACTACGGCTTGCAAAAAATTTGGAAACAAAATAGTGGGAATTTCTCTAGCCTCATGAATTGTGCAAGTTGTTGTTACTCTTAAATTCGTCTTTGCAAGTGGGTTATGTACATGCTTACTGATTTTGCCAGCTTTTCGATTTCGATCCAGCTAAGAAAGAAATTTTATTGTTGGGATTTTTTATTATGGGGAAATTTTATTATGGGGACGCTGATCACACTTGCATTGCAAAGGAAATTTGATTTCTTAGCCAAAAGCTGGAGTTTACTTCATGTAGACCGAAGCTCGCTCATCATTAGATACGAATTGTGGCATCACATGGCGTTCCAAAGACATCTGGAAGGTTGTCTCAGCCATACTTGCGATCTACATGTTTATGAATGTCTGGCCAGATGTGTGGGGACCTGCCTGGCGACCAACCCTGCAATGGGACTTGTCCCATCAACCGGCATCTCTGTGCTGAGACTCAAAAGTGCCTGACTGATGAAGAATCCTGCAATGGACTTTGTCTGGTTGAGGGGAGGACTGCAAGTTGCGATGGGAAGTGCCTGGAAGACCCAAGGGAAATGGATAAGTATCTTTGCCAAGGCTCTTGCCAGAGCATCAGTGTACCTTGTGATGGTGAGTGCCCGCCATGGTACAGGCACTGCCTGGGCACCTGTGTAGCCAACACCACCAAGTGCCAGGGAAAGTGTCCCGTGGGCCATGTGCCCTGCCCGACTGGAGACTCGTGTTTGTGGGGTGGAGATGTCCGCCTGTGTCCTCACCACCCATTGCTTCTCGTTGGTCTAGGATCCATCGCCATGGACGGCGAATTGCAGGAAAATTGCAGGAGATTTGTGCTGGATGTCTTTGAGGACTATTGCGAAAGTCCCAGTTTCGTACTATCATACTTAGATGGTAGAGATTATATGAGGAGGTCTACCCATCCAACCGTTCCGGGATGTCCATTGACTCCATACTTTTCACGTCAACTTTGTGAACAGGAGGAATGGCGCTCAATCAGGTCCTGGAAGGACAAAAGCCTGACCATAGACCTCTGCAAGGGCTCCAGACCCTCTCAGCTTGTCCCTAACGGCCGATTTTGCAATGGGTTCTACGAATGCATGGATAGGAGCGATGAGTCGGGATGTTCCAGGTACATATGTATCTACTTTGTTGTTTAAAACTTTTTAAGACCCACCCCCACAAAAACTTGCTTGTCCAAACGACGGAACAGTAAGCGCTGCTGTAGTTACTTTTTAAGGAATATTTCCTCATACTGCACTGTCGATTGAAGGCAGTGAACATAGGTGTAGGCTCCCTGAGGATGGCTGTTTCATTTTCAAAATGCACTCTCATGGGGAGTTGCTACTGATGTAGAAAATAAGGTCCCACCCCACCAGACTGCAATTGGTCCACGCAAAGAGGTGCTACAAGACCGCCAAGACTGTGGGCCAAGGGGCGTTCGCGGAGGACATGGGTAAGTTCATTGTGCGTAAGCAAACTGTGCGCTCTAGTGTAAACTGCATTAGGGCGTTTCCTGGTACGGACATGCCGATTTTTTTTGACAGGTTGATGAGGTAAACATAGTCGCATGATTTTGTTCCAAAACGTTTTGTTTGAAGCTTCGCCATGAAGGCCGCACAGGTCATACAGCAACAGTATCGGACTTGCTCCATGGCCAAGTCCAAGTTGCAGACATTAGCAAATGAGTTTGCTACCCACAATCTGCCTCAATTAAATTTTTGAGAGTAACGCAGTAATGACTTTTTGTTGGCATGGCGCACTTTTCTTTTAGTGGCAAATGAAACAAGTTATCAAATTTTCGTGAGGACAAATTACAGTCTGATGGGGTGGGATCTTACTTTCTAAATCAATGACAACTGCCAATGAGTGTGCATTTTGAAAATAGAAAAGTCATCCTTGAAAGGCTCCCCCCAGTGAGCCTTTCAAGAACTTGGTGTGCACACTGCACACCAAGTTCCAGACTCATTTTTCTGTACATAAAAATTATGAAGAGATCCCTGAACTAACAGTGCCAGACACCAACGAGGGGGTAGATGTAACATATTTTTTCGCCAACTTAGCTTACTAGAGCAGGGGAAAACATGCCTTTTAAGATCAAGTCTGTCTTGATCGAAAATCTACCAGCAAAGCTGTGGCTGAAAATGTGCAAGAACTTTGGATTTAGCTTAAAGATGCATCCAAACAGCAGGACCCTCCATCTGCGCTGCTCGCAGAGCCATCTAGTTCTTGTGCCAGTGGTTCCTCTTCTCTTTCAAGTGCCATAATATGATCGAACAGGTCATGCGAGTTCCTCTTGGCTTTATCGGTGCGACCTTGGACTGTCTTGGACTTGGATCTTGTCTTGGACTTGGATCATGTCTTAGACTTGGATCTTGTCTTGGACTTGGATCTTGTCTTGGACTTGGATCATGTCTTAGACTTGGATCTTGTCTTGGACTTGGATCTTGTCTTGGACTTGGATCTTGTCTTGGACTTGGATTGTCTTGTTCGGGCATCATTATTCTTTTCCTCCATTAGACAAATTCGGGCACTTCTACACCGACCTTGACCTGAAGAAGAATCAGTTGCACTTTGAATTTTGTCTAATTCAAAGAACATCCTTGGTATGAAGAGATGGTAAACAAGCAACAGTGGAACTAGCTGTGTACGCAAACTTACGACCGATTCAAAGAATGACTGGCTCAGATATAACCAAACATCCCCTCGTTGGTGTCCGGCACTGTAAATATTCAGTAATTTTAAACTTTAACGTAACATGTCATTGAACATCAGATTGAGGGCACGGGGGTGAACTTGATCTCCCCAAACAATGCTGAGGCAAATCAAACCTCCCAAGAGTCAAAACACCTGATATTCACAATTATGTGCCTGGTTGTGTCGTAAAGGCCCACCCACTACTGTCAGTATAGAATACTAGACAGTAAAAAAAAAAATCATGACATTACAGTGTAAGAGCAAGTAGCACTGCCTGCCCTCAAGTCACTGTCTGCCCCCATGACTACGATTGAAGTGCCGAAAAAGTTATTTCGTTCGTCAAAAAATGTGTTTCTCATTTCCGTCGTTTTGCACCGGTTTTTAATCGGGGTGGGTGTTAAAAAAAGGCGCTCTGTCGGACACGCGGAATCTCGCAGTGATGTTGATGAGGGCAATGACTCCAGCGAGTTGTCATCCAACACCGACGCAATTGACTTATCCAAATGCAAACAAGGTGGGACAATTCCTTGCACTTACAAGAACAGTGAGGGACAACTGGCGGAGGAGTGTACGAGGGGAGATCTCCTCTGCCGAGGAAGTGGGGGGAGAAAGTGCCTCAACTTTGATGTCTCAGACCTCTGTCTGAACCTCACCTTTTGGAAAGGTACAGTACAGAACCATGCGTGATGTGAACCAAGAAAATGTACACGAATGACAACGTAAAAGAATGCTGCTGACCGTCTACTTGGCGAATAAATTTATCCACTCCTTAAGACAGAGACGTTTCGAATTAAAGAAAATGTTGTATGCAGTCATTGAAACAGGCAGTATTAAAGAACAAAATTATGCATTCTTCTCCACAGTCAAGTGGGATCTTTCTAGCTTCTAAGTTTTTCAAGTTTGTTTTGTATTCTACAGTACAGTGTGGAAATAATGTTTGCAGGCATTAAAAGACCCAATCATTTAATCGAACTAGTAACAAACAGTCTGTCTGTATTGGTGTTCTTTCTCCAGGTATCCCTTGTGACAATAGACACGGGGCAGGTGCTCGCTGCTTTGGTAACAGTCCGGGTTTGTGCTACCCTGACCCAGAGGTCTACTCAGATGATTACTTCGAAGCTGACTTAACTGACGGTTGTGAAGATAATTCGCACAGATGGTTTCCCGTGCCAAATCAAGGATGCAATGCAGAGTAAGTGAACTTCCAGTGATATCACAACTTGGTATTACTGAGCTAAAATTCTCTCGACGAGGCGGCCAAGCAGTTGTTGTATGTCGCGTTGGCCTCATCGGACAAGGCCTATCAGTTTAATCTATACTCTTATGACAAAGAGAGTGTGCTTGTATTTGTGCTTACGTCTGTTACTGCCAAGCGGCCAAATGAAATGACCTACATGTAGAATGCTCAAAATTTGCATGATACTTTCTGGGGTCACTGGTACGGACATGGGCTAGGCGACATTGCTCATAAAGACCAAAAAGCCTACATGTTAAATTACTTTTTGAGGAATCAGCATGCTGCCGCCAAGACTAATGGCAGCACTGTTCACCGTCACCAGCGCGGCTAGCTGGGAACACTAAACAAAGAAGATGCGTATGTGTGAGGAATGATGGAACGGGCTCAAAGAAAAGCTGATTTTTGGATTGAACTGATGATTCGGATTTCCAAAATTGTGTCAGTGCCTTTATGTCCCGAGCATTTTTAACTGATGTTCTACAGTCCTTCTACAAGTAGTTTTTTCTAAGAGAATGACATCATCTCATGCCCTTTACTGAAATGTGTTGAGGCGGAATTTTGAGGAGGAACTCAGATGAGGTCTTTTTTCTTTGCTTGCACATGGTGCCCGAGCGCCCGCAGGATTCCCTCATGAAAATTTCAGGCAATTACATCACCCCCTCAAAAAGACAAATTTCCAGCCTCTGGCATGCTACTCCGTCCAGTTGGTCTTGTGATCACTGTAGCCCCAAAATGGGCAGCGTTGACATTGAACCTCTGCACTCAGCATTGTTTCCAAGTATACCTATATAAACAGAAGGACAGGCCCACATGTAGTAGGTGTCTGTCTGTCTGCCTCTGGTTTCTGCAGTGGATTTTGAATTTCGCGGCAGATTTTATCTCGGCAGCTGATTTTAGCTCATCTCCAGATCTCTGTCGAAAAAGCCCCCCCCTGCATGCACGTAGAATTCCTTGTAGAGGTAGAAGGTAACCCATTAGTTTCAGTCCATATTGTCTTGTCAAAACTAGGGTGCCCAGATTAAGGTGTCACAATTCAGCATTAATCTGAACTCAAGTCTTACCAGCAAATGTAAAATCATATGTGGGGCCACCCGCACAGGTAGTCCATCCAGGGGATGGGATGTACTAAGTTCCGTCCTCCCTGGAACTTGTCGAAGACATGCCGCACAGGCCCGGAGAGAGTATTGTGCTTCATTGCGTGGTAGAGGCAGTCTTCGCTGAGAAACTGGGGAAGAAAGCTGGCAACTACGACAAAAGCACCGCATTGCCAACTATATCGTCCCTTTATGTCCCCTTCTTTCCTACATGGACAATATTCATAGTCACAATTCTAACAACCCCAAAGTCTATTTCAAGGCAAATTCTAATCTTCATTCAGTAGTAAAAGTGCCACATGTCTGGTGTCTCGTTCATATTCCTTCTGGTAGGGCATTGTGTACTTAACAGTACTAAGAAGACCATCCAATGCTCTCTTGAGCCCCACGTTGGCCACCAATTTGTCTCTACGAAAAATTTGGCCACATACATTCAGTACTATTGAGCGAGACACTCCGCAAAACTCAAACAGTAGCTAAAACACTAAGTTCGGCCACTGGGCTCAAGAGGGAAGACAGACCCGACCAAGATCTAGAACCTAAGATTCGTGAGTTATTGAGCCAAATAACTGAAAGCGACGGGGTTAAAGCAATGCTTACTGTATAATTCTTGGGTTATACACACATAGACAAGACCTAAGACAAATAGGGACAATAATGACTACTTTGCACAGCACGATTGTCATGGCTAGCTTGATCTCTGACCTTCATAGTAATGACACAATGTCCGGGTCGTAAATGGTTCAAGCACTCTATCGGTCACAGTCTTGAGCACAGTCACGGAGTAGAAGGTATTGCAGGTTGTCTAGGCCACGATCACTGTCCTTAGCACGGTCAAGCTTCACATCTGCACGAGTCAAAAGTGAGTAAGCAACTGAAACACAACATATTCCCCCCAATCAGTATCCCCACCATCTATACATATCCACCCGATCACCCAGCTCATGCATGCACACGCAGTCGTAACGACAGTCACTACCCCTGTCACCTTGCTAATGATCGGGTCCCTTGCCTGGGGAATGTCTGGGTTTTCTTTCTGGAACTTTAGGTAACATTGATGAAAGCACTGCACAAGTCCATGGTGGTAACTACATATTCCCTCGATATTTAGAAGGACTTTATTACCTGATCTTTTTATCTGATTGCACGAGTGCATTTGACCTGCATGAGACCTTTTACGTGAGGGCGTAACAGCACAAGGGCGTAATGGTACATTACGTTATCCCCATCTGAGTGATTCTGTGTTCAATCATCCCGGCACGTGTGTACTGCCGGTCGTCCAGCTATATAATTATGGAGCGAAGCCGAGTGCAGCCCGAGGGCAGGTCAAAAAACGAGGGAAATCAGATCAAAAGACTGGGTATTAAGACCTGCTGGACATGGCGGGAATTTGTAATTTGACGTAAGGGTTTTGCGTCAAACAGCCAAATTGGGTAAAGACCGGGTTTTAAAGTAAAGATCGGGCAGTAAAGTGAAATGTGATTTACCAAACTTCAGTCGTGTCACTGCACTATAAAGCAAAATCCTTAAGTCAAAATCATTTTATTCATTACTCACATCACAGAAACCCAGCATCCAAGCTGACGGCAGGCTCGCATGAGGGCGCCAAGTGGTGTTGCTCGATGCGTCAAAGCACACACCCTCTGTGGCCAGGTGCAGCGGGCCGAAGCCGAAGTCCAGCACCACCAGCTACTGATGTTCATAGAGGCCGGTGCATTGACCGGTCTTTATGATAAGACGAACCGTCCTGAACTTGTGAAGTGTGAACTTCGTGCCTTCATGCACACTGACGGGGTCTGTCCCAGCCAGTTTCACTAGCAGCACTGTCTTCTGCCAGTCCTTCGTGGTACCTACGTGCCCCTCGGAGATGTCACAGATGTCACACTGCAGTGTGATGAACTTGTCACAAGTAGGAATGACACCATCCTGTGCTTCGGCAGCAGTGCTGCACATAATGGCAATCTTGGCCATTTACTCCAGTTCCTCAGCACTTCTTTGACGTACCTTGCACCAGTTGACGCGGGTGGGGTTGTCCCTGTCATTGTTGCTGCTCAACTTCGTCATTTCTGCTCGAGGAAACGTTTCTGTCATACCCGTAACCACCATGGCCAACTTCTCGGCGATTTCCTTATCAACTATCATACTTGTGGTGTTGTAACACCAGTCGTCGTATGCAAACAGCATCTAGATCTTCCGCATGACCAGGTTGAAGGCAGGGGGGGGGGGGGACAGTGGGATTTGGCGTCCTTCTGCCATCTTCGACTTCCGACCCATGAGTGAGACCAAGCGCGGACTTCAACGAACAATCTTGAATTTTTTCGTGTGGAGCTCACCAACATTAGACCATTACCACGAGGCAAAGCAAGTACAGTCAAATCTTGATTTAGCTGTGAGCACCTGATTATGTACGTGAGCTTTCTTATACGTTGCTATGACCCTATGATCGTTTGCTGGGTGATTTGATCTCGTAGAAAGCTGGGACTTTAGCTGCCTTCTGGGCAGTCGACTGTTGTTGCTTCCGAGACACCGTGCGAGACGTGAAAGTGTTGAGCATGAAGCATGTGCTGAGCAGCAGTGGCAAGATGCCCAGCGAGGAGTCTGCTTTTGCTTTGTATTTTTCCTACCCAACGAAGTGGATAGCACGTAAGTGCCAGTCATCGACGTATGTGTTTCACCTCAAAATACTGCCTCAACGCGTTTCAGAACAGTGCATGAGGTGATGTCATGCTCTTAGGAATTACTCACAGGAAGGACTGTAAGAACATGTCAAAAGAGGTCTGGCTTCCCCGGTCACCCAGGACACAGGAAGTCAGTAACTATTGACCGTAGGTCAATGTGGACGTGTGCCGATAACAAGACTTGCTACGACAACGCTCTTGTTTGTGATGGCCACACCCAGTGCTCAGACGGCTCTGACGAGGACATCCACGTGTGCAACATCTGTCCTCGGGACTTCGGCTTCCTGCGCCAGGTGAGCAATTTCATCAGGGAATCCCATTTGTGACGTGATGGCACAAGCCAAAAACCTACAAAGGAGAGAGTCTTTGAAATGTGCTGTTGATCTCAAGCAGGAAAGTTAAATAAGCTAGCCAGTGTGCCTGCACGTTACTTAAATGGCATATCACAAGAGTCAGACTGTACCACGCAACGTCAACGCAAGATAAGATGCTATTTAAGAATGTGTATTACCTTTTGAAAGGGTGGGCACGCTGTTGGGCCAAATCATGTATGTCACTCACTTTACATGTTGACCGTGCATGGGAACTAGTCATTAGGTTAGGTTAGTCATTAAAAGAAGAAAGTGGCGTGAATGTGTTCTTCTAGTAATTGACTGATAAATTGTCGTAAAATAATCTTTGATGCTAGGGCGAGGACAGCCGCAGTACGGCAACTTTCACCTGCAAGCACCGCTTCACTGGCAGACCAATCTGCTCAGTGCCCTGCGATGGCATTGATGACCTCTGCGAGGACAACGAGGATGAAGATTGCAGCTTCAGGAAGGAAAAAGTTCTCAGTTGTGACTGGTAAAAATGACGCAGAGGGTGAGTCAAAAGTAAACTGAAATATTCGAAGAAAGTAGAGGTCAACATTTCTTCGTACTGGGACGATCAAGAAATGATGAAATCAAGTTTGGGTGACTAGACAGAATATGGTGCACTTAGGGCACTATGGTTATGAAATTAAGGGATTTATTGAGCATTGTCAACTTGATAACCGAGCTGAGGGGGTGGTCTCATTAGCACCAAGTATAAGGATGAAATTGCTTACAGTAAACACACCAGTCGCTCGATATCTCATGGAGATCTGCATCAGTCCCCAGCAGACTTGACGAGGATCTGAAGCCAGCTGTAAATTAAAAACACAGTCTCTTTATTGTTAAAGGTAGGCCTCAAGTCTGAACCTCAGTGTAGACAGATTAAGAGCTCAGCTTTCTCCCTTGTGAATGTTACCTGAAGGTACAATCTTACACCCGTCCAGTACATATCAAGGACTAAATTGAAATTCCAAATGTGGGTTTCAATACAGTCGATTCTTGATGCAAGATAACTTTTGCCCCTGACTACGATTTCTTGCAGAAACAGTACTACTACTTCTTCACATAACCTTAGTGATAGATATTAGAACATTGTTGCTACTTCGCAGATTTCGCAGATTACTCTTAAAGAAGAATTGACTGTACACAATGACGTCGCTCGATTTAGTGAACACCATTTCAGTGAACATCCTCATTTTGGTGAAAATTTTACTGCTTACCGATGACCGACAAAAAGCACCGGTTTAGTGGATCTAGTGAGACACTAGAAAAAAAAACCAGACTAAATTTACAGAGTTCTTTCATGATTGGCATTGTTTAAGTTATGGTTTAAGCATTGGCTGTTGGTTATTAATATTTGTAGTTGTTCCACGCCTCTGGAAGCATGCAAGTTTTACTTAAGTGAATAACTTTTGTCTGTACAAAAACTTAGGCGCATCCAGAAACACTACAGAGCGAGACACTCAAGAACTCAATGGTATTTTAAAACGTTGTGCTCAGTAGGATCGGCCACTGGGCTAGAGAGCGAGAGAATCGACCAGGATCTGGAATCTAGAATCATGATTTTTGAGATAAATAACTGCTTTAGCGAGGGGATTAAAAAGTTGCTCAATGTATAATTCTCTGGTTATACACATAGCCGACAGGTCACTCGACATGAATAGGACGAAAGTAGAGGCTAATTCTAGTGCAGTGCAATTGTCATGGCTACGCTCTTTCTGACCTTTATCCTCGTTGACACACAGCAATCGTCGTCGCAAGGCGTCGAGGCGTCAGGCACGTAGTAGTCCGTCAGATCCACGCACGTTTCTAGTTCACTCTAGTCGCACGTCCGCACGTGTCGGAGTTCCCCAGACTAGTATTCAATCATGCGCTACGTATGCTAACCGATCGTCCAGACCATCCCCATACACAGCGTAGCTGTCGTTGACACAACTTTAATTCAGTGAACTTCATGCTGCTGACTGGGGAGTTCACTAAATCGAGTTTGTCTGCATTTTCAAACCCCTTGGTATGAGAAAAGACCTCTACTTTTATTCCTACTTTTGACTCACCCTGTCACTCAAGGCTGCCTTTTTTGGCTTTTTTTTTTACAAAGACCATGAAACAAAACATGCCTCAATGTTTTTGAAAGGGGTTGAAACAACCCTTTGGCATCTACATGCGTAAATGAAAAACGTCTGCTTTTGTCATCGTTACCCCTTCTGGAACCTGATTCAATAGGATGGTATAGTTGAGGCTCACACTACACATCCATCGTATGAGGATGATACTTACACGGAAAGGCACAGCCAAAGGCAAAGACCAGAGTCACAATTGAGAATTCAATCCCAGAGCCCCAACAATCATCATTTCCTACTGTCTGCTTATCCTCTTCTTTGTTGCTCCGCTTGTGGCCATACTGGAAGTCCTCCACAGAAGGAAGGTCCAAGTTGATGCCACTGATGCCTTGGCCCTGGAAGAGAAAAGCAGATCAAGGACGGACCTCGCCCGCCTCATCATACATTCTGGAGGCCATGACTCCAAGAGTCAACTTTCTCTCCTGGAGAAAGTCCATAAGGAGAGATCACTGTTTGCAGTGGTGACTGAGATCCTCTGTCACGAGCTCCAGACCGCTCTGCCTGCCTGTCAACATTTATTTAACCTGGAATGTCAGCTTCATGGAGGAGATGAACTCGAGGCGGTCAAATGGCTGAAGGAGAGCCTCGGGACAACCAAGACCACAATGATGTTTTTTGACATGGTGGATAATGGCATCGTTATGAGGTTGAAGATGAGATTAATGCCTACCTACGTGGGAGGTATAATCTTTAACCGAAAGCTTCTGCCAACTGTCTTTGGATTTGTCAAGGTACTGGGATCCGGTCAGTCATTATCAGGCATACAGTGCTTGCCGTAAATAATGTCGCTTGGTACATATCGATGTCAGACGCTGACTGGGGATGTTTCCGAGTGGAACTTCAACATGTAATTATTATTCAGACACTGCGACATAACTTTTAGAACTCAAGGTCACAGTTTTGAATGTTTAGGCGCTAGAGCACTAAAAATATTGTGAGTTTAATATTCCCCCCTTGCCCCCTCCAGCCGTGTCTAACGCTCTCCACCACACATTCCAACCTTAAATTCAACCTTACAATTATCCCATTAAGCGTAGGACAATGATATGTACCAAGCGACATTATTTACGGCAAGCACTATATGAGTCTTCCGACAAAAGATATACATAAAATAAAAAAATGCAGAAAAGTTAAAAACATGAAGAAACATAAAATTAAAGAAAGAATGAAAAATTAAATTGAATGATGTCACTAAAATATTGAAGCATCGAGCTGCATGGGCGGTAAAGACACTAAAAGGGATGTCAACAGTCATATCACGCAGAACTGTAGACACCCTGTTACTGGTGACGCAGATATATCGGCAGTTGTGGCCCCTGGAGGTCATGAGCCTTGCGTAATCAAACACCGAATGTAAGGTAACACCAAACCTAACGTAGGTTAGTTTGGGCATTACTAGTTCTTGTAGTCCGTCTTTTCAACGACTCCAATTTTGACTGGTTTGATATAGTCCAGTCCAGAAGTCAAGGGGACGATGATTTCAAAATTTTCTCTACTGAGACCTCAATTTAAGAGTCTCCCACCTCAAAAAATATTTCCTTCAAACATATGAATTTTAAAACTCTGAATTTGTTCCACTGGGCTGTTCTGTTGACGTAGACTTCTTCCTACTTCCCTATCTGGGCAGACAGTCATTCCCTTTCTCTTTCACCTGGCTAGACACAAAGAGATACACAGACCTTCGCACATGAGTGAGGAAGAATTGCATGTGTCATCGGGAAGTCTTGATCATGCATACTTTGCATACCTTCTATTCCCTGTACACGCATGCATGTGGAGGGCAAGACAACTTCCTGGGTTAATGTTCTAATTATACACGTCCGTCTCGTATAGAAGCTCTACATTTTTGATTTGAAAATTCCTGTCTATCTACATGTTCTTCGTCAACTGACCGGATCCCTCAGGTACTCTTCAGAGTGACCGTTTACTACGTTGACTTCATCAAGGATATTTTCCTGATCATCATCATTTTCAAATATGCCCCGCTCGGACAGTCTCGAATTGACTCTTTCAGCTCAGTCTTTGTCATTCTCCTGATTTCAAGTCTCCTCATCTCCTCATGTGCCAACTCTACTTCGGTGGTTGCCAACCAATCCCTGTGTCTGAAAATGGAAGAGAAGTTGTTCATGTCTCTGGCTATCATTTTCACACCTGCACTGGCCATATTCAGGTTCTTATACGTGTGCAAGTGGGCGGATTCTACAAGGGTAGTAGACTTGAGAAAAGAATGGGGAAAGATGTTTTTTAACATTAATTCTCAAGTCTAGGGGATGCATCAGCTGGAAGGTTAACCCTAACACGTGATTTGAGGGTCGGGTGAGGGAAAACCATTTTCTACACACAGCGGTCTCTGCTTAATACACATCCCAGGGGATATGAAAAAGTGCTTTTAAGCAGAGTGAGCTATAAACTGAAGACCAAAGGGGATCAGTGTTCATTCAAGGAGATGTCAACTTTGATTTGTTTTGAAGCTGCTGAGGCAAATCTTGTAGCAAATCTTTCTGACGCATGCAAAAATGAACCATTGATGCAATTCTGGAGCCTTGACTGACTTTTACTTGCATGGGGAAAAATGTTTCAGTCACTCTCAGCATGATTTTTATATGGGCAGTAAATAATATTAGAGACATTTGACTTTTAGAATGTGCAATTAAGCTGACTTGATCTGAGACAAAGCAGAAAAAAACTACCACATAAAACTCTGGGACATTTGAAATGTGTGCAGTTATGCAGAGGGTGTGGTGTGTGTGATTAAGCGGAGACCACTGACTGTGCAATGGTTACCCATGGTTTCTGAATCAGTCACTTGCACACCTATGGTACCTGTGCTTCAGATACATCAGAAGCAGTATCGACCAAGAAGAATTGGCCATAGACATCAGAAAAGAATCAGTTGAACATGATGAGAGTCTTGGAGTCTCCACAGCTAAGAAGGCCCGTCTGGAGAGGCTCCTGACCGTTGAGGAGAAAAGAGTGTCATGGAAGAAGCTTCTATCGGAGTTCAAGCGAAATGAGAACTTTTTTGAGAACTTTGTGCAAACGACGCTTATCATTATTGTGTCCCTCATCTCCTTCTCTGAGACTGCAACTGTCAAGGCCCTGGAAAAGTCTGTGATCTTGGACAAGAACGCTGCCCTCGTGACTCTATCTGCAGCCTGGTCCTTCCGCACCCTGATCATGGGGCAACTGGCCTTCTTGTCCATGACCAAGGATGGGTATCTGCCCCTGAATGGCAAGATCATCATGTTCATGTACTTCTGCATCACCGTCTCATCCAGGATTGTCGCTATCTGCCTTTTCTTTACACCAGGACTGGGTCTTTTCAACACCCTGTGGCACTGGAAGATGGGCATAATCCCCGTTGATGAAATGGCGGACTTCATACTTGATGTATCCATCGTGAATGACACGACCTTGGGTGTTCGAAGGGTCAAACATGCTTGGGTCCCCGTCAAGTCTCCAAGTGACTTGACGGGGTTGGGACTCCAGAGCTACTTCTTCGTGTTCATAGCGCTGTATCTGTGCTACCTGGCTGTCGCCGCCGCATTGCACTACTGGTACAGCTGGAAAAACTCGAAAGTGAAGGCTGCTTCCAAGCGGACGATTCATGTAATTTTCCAGATCCTTTGTCCGACCATTTTTAGGGATTGGGATGAGGAGCCTATGGAAGTCATGGAAGCCTCCACAAGCAATATTAAGAAGATCTACGGCGTCAAGATTGCAACTTCAACTATCTTCAACTTGTTGCATTGCATCCCACTGTATGTATTGTGGGGCAGGATCCAACAGAGGAATGAAATGCTCGAGAAAGATTTTGACCTACTCACTGAGGAGCTCTCCTCGTCGTATAGAGTAATGCTACTGAGCCTTTTGGGCACCCTGTACTTCCTGATGGTTGCAGTTCTACAGGTGCTTTTTCTCTGGCTCTACTACAGAGCGGGACATCCCTGGAGGAGACTGTGGACATTGCTAGAGGCTCAGGAGGACGCTGAAAAAGAAGATGAAAATAGTTTAAACCTTGACAACCTATTTGAGTAGTTGCATGAAAATTCCACTGCGTAAAAACTAAATAAAAAAATGCAGTCCGGGACTCAGTTAGTGCTAGTAAGGCCCATCTTTTTTAACGAAAACTTGGCGGTATCATTGCTTTATTTCCAGGCATTGTGTGATTGTGTCAATAATAGGACTATAGGAAAATAAAGCGACAATTTTGCTCAGGACTGTACATCATGGAAAAATATGCTTGTTCACGCCTTATCATGGCTACTGCTAATACAACAACCTCGGTGTGCCTGAACTACTTACTGTTCGTGAAATGATCAAACTTGACATATATTTATTCACCCTAGGTCAGGTCGCCTTAAAAGTCGCGGTCATTTCCCATATTGACTGAGAGGTCAGTCTGCCGTTGTGAGTACTCGATCCCTTTACATATTTTGAGGGTGAGGTGATAGCCCTGACAAGCACTGAACCATCCTAATAATAAGTCATGGTTGTTAACATCAGTTTCCATGGCTCTGCGTCATTGATGCTGCGTTCTAATGGTGTATTCAGGTGTGTGTAGTTCACACGTGGATGTGCTCCAAGTTTTAATGGATTTCAGTGCGTTTTTGAGCATATTTGTGGGTGGTGAAAAGTATATTCAAATTTCCCACCAAAACATGACTCATGCTGGTTGCTGAAAGAGATGTGGCTCGAGTCAGACAAGCGGCCGGATCAGTAAGTCATGACTCGAGCTGGTGGCTGAGAGACCACCATGAACTTTGCACAGAAAGATAAAATTTTCCTGCTGAAACATGTTTGATCCTGTCAAGAAGCAGCTGGGCCAGTGAGTTAAGCTGGTGGCTGAGAGGCCAGCTGTAAACTCACTTAAAGGCCGCTGAAGGTGGCCTTCAAGTGGGTTAAAATAAAAGTTATTTACCAGTCCTTTGTTCAGAAGGTCCTCTTTCGGGAAGCGAAAGTTCAAATTATTACTCCTTGGACCAGCACTCACAGCTCCAAAAGTTTTCTTGTCTGGGTCACCTTGGCGAGGCTGTAGGTCTCAGTCAAGACAGTGCTTGGCTGAAGTTCAATTTTACATTGAGTCCCACTTGGATATCCATGCTGCAGGTGAGTTTGCCAAAATTGCCAGAAATCAGATCGTATTTCTGTGTACATAAAGTGCTTGTCAGAACAGGTTCATATGAAATTGTTCGATCGTCATTGAGAGGCGGGAGAATGCTTTTAAGGAAAATTCCATGAGGGATCCGTGAAATATGATTCTTCGTTATTGTAACTTCAACTGCACCCGCTGCTCCGTCGTCTCCGATGCCAAGTACGACAGGATCTGCAGATGCGAACATGCAGGCCAAGTCGGGCACATCATTTCGGTTTGCGAGCAGCTTCGCTGACATCTTAAGGAAGCTCTCGTAATATGACCCTAACTTGTTCTTTGTCCAGCGTTGTGTCGTGTTTTTCTTTGTTTTGTTTGTTTTTCTTTATGCGTAGCTAAACTTTTATGCCCACGTCCGCCACACACTGGACTAACAGAGAATACATGCACCACTAGGCAAAAAACCTCGGTTTGGTGGACCATTGAGGAATGAAAACGTGTCGGACTTGGCCAAAATTTGGAGAGGAAGAGAGCGAATTTGTTGAGGGTACAACTGCCCCAGCCCAGAGGATCTCTCCGATAGACGTTGCCCCACTGTCCAAAAGTAAACTACCAGCACGATGATGGATCACCTCCCTCATTATGGTCTCTCTTTTCATTTTCGCATCGGAGGGGTGCTTCCGTTTGAATTTGTGCTTTTTTGAATTTATGAACGTATAAGTTTTACTATTGGAACCTTGAAGGAACTCGTTAGCATATTATTTCAGAAGAAAAGCCGAGTTTTCACCTTGCAGTGCATAGCACGTACCATATCACTCACAAAGATAGGCAGGAGTTCCTCCAAGCGTCATCATATCTTTTATATGATGGGGAAGAACTGCCTGCATGTATGTATGTATGTATGTATGTATGTATTAGGCTAGGTAGAAAATTGGAATTCCCCGTGGGTGTCCAAAATTTGTCACCACAAACCATTTGAAGACCTTGTAGCCAAACGAAAGTGAAAAAAGGAGTTTTAGCTATGCCCAAATGCATGTGAAGTCGCATAATAGGGTAAAATACGTTGTAATTTTTTTCTTCAGGACTTGCTGTAAAATATTTTTCTGACAAACTGGAGCAACTCAGCATTTGATGAGTGATTTTTACCTAGTTTGGCAGTTTCTGACAGTCACCAGAGCTGAAATTTACTTTTGCAGTATATTTACTACAGTGGCTTAGTACATAAATTTCAAATCAATTTAGGCATAGGTAAACACAATTCTTTTCAAAAGTATTTGACTACATCTTCATCTTTTGACGTATGTACGTGACTGGGACCTCAATGCTGTGACTGATACATATACACCAATGGGGAGCAACCACTTGCGCAATTTTTTCCATTTCCCTGACCTGTCAAACATCTAG
>JAAUXU010001916.1_pt1 | contig 17659 bp, 17 predicted proteins | sample 7278151 | NCBI WGS metagenome assembly JAAUXU01 (sample SAMN14350113, study PRJNA611818) | marine sediment metagenome | isolation source: surface marine sediment (1.8m) | place: French Polynesia: Moorea | collected 2018-08 | reverse complement strand
GGAGAGACGATTTAGGGCCGCCCGGCCGGCGGATGTGGTGGGCAACGCCATACACGAGGGTGTGGCGGCGGATGGGGCGAGCTGCAAGGGGGGCGGGCGCGGCCGGCCCGCCCCGCCCCCCCCCCCCCCCCCGCCCCCCCGCGCCCGCCGGGGCCCCGCGTCCGGAGGAGGAAGGGGGCTGTTCGCTATTTCTCGGTGTCAAAAAAAGTATTTTGTTTGTTCCGATTTTGCTCCGGGCTTCTGTTTTCTTACAAAACGTTACGGGCCAATGATAAGATTTCTGTCGTTGGTTTCTTCTGCATGTTCTCATCACGCAAGGTTTTCTACCCACTTCATGTTCCCCTTTTCCAGCAAACTGGTTTTTTTTCGAACAGGCTCTCTTGTTTCTCTGGGAGGGGAGATACTTTTTAGGGTTGGGGACGACAAAAGTGAAGTTGGGAAGGACAAAAATTATTAACAAATAGATGCGAGGGACAGAATAAAGCAAGAATGACGTTTAAGAAAAAAGGTCTTGGGTTGGTGGGTGGGGAATTTGGGGGGAGATCAGGGGGTGGGGAGAGAACAAAATTGGGGGACCGGCTGGTACGAGAGAGTCCGCCTATTTTGACGAGGTTCAACGGCTGGTGGGCGTGAAAAAGATGCAAGAGACTTGCTCACCTAGATTTCTGCCTGTGATTCCGATGATAATAATGGTCAGGGAAGAAAAAAAGTCAAGGCTCACATACAAAAGGGAAAGGGCCGTGTATATCAATGCTTGTTGGTTTTAGTCCTCAGTGACGACGACCTTCTCCATGCCGCACTAGGTTGCACGAAGGTGGTGACCACTCTTTTCCGCCTGCTGCCGGCACTATTTACACAATGTGCACTTACAACAATCCACGTTGCAAACGACACATTCCGGCAAGCGACAGAAAAAAAGTTTCCATCTGGCACTTCGAAAAAGTCTGAGCCAAAAACCTTGTTCCACTCAGCGCTGACTTTGAACGGAAGGGATTGAGAGGGGCCGGGGGCGGAGGAGCGGCATCTGACAAATTATTCAATTAACATAGTAGTACAAAGGACGCTTGCTTTTTTTGCCAAACAAAAGATTGGGGGACAGAAGCTGTCACAACTCACAAGTCACCAGAATTGTTGACTTTCTTCGGCCTTTTTTGTCAGTATGGGGAGAGAGAGGTAAAGGCTTCTTTCGTCTTCTTGGTTGATAATCTTGGTTCAAAAAGAGGGGAAACAGTGCGAGGGAATTAGGGCCGACTTCTCCAAACAACGTGTTCTAAATCAGATCCTTGTTTAAAATCGCTGGCTGGGGGACCTTTCAAAATATTGAGAGTAAGAGGAGGGCAGGAGGCGGTTGCCGGTACGGTAGAAAGAGGGCGATTTAATATTTGGGAGGACGGCGGAGAGAAAAGAGCAGGTGTGCCTTTTTGGGGTGAAGCAGCAAGGCATAGCAAACAAGGTTTTCCTCATCCGGCCGCAGCTCAAAAATGGGCACGGCGGACAATCTTTTTCTCGTTGGTTGGGAACTTCTGGTCGGGCACTTCTTTCCTTCCTCTCCCTTCAACAGCCTCTTACTCATCGAAGTCAAAACCGCTTTCTCTCTCAGTTGCTGGTTGGCACTGGGACCAAGGAGGGGCCAAAAAAATAGGGCTGGGAAACGCTTGCACGGCATCATATTAACAATGGGTTTGGTGGTGATATCATAGTTCGGACGGGTTGAGGAAATGGGGGGTTCGCGCTCCTCGTTCGCTCGGTCGATCTGTCAAAAAAAACTAAATTCAAGAAGGGGGCGGCGGCGGCAAAGAAAGAAGGGACGGAAGGGGAATGAAACGGGGGTGGTTAAGGGCAAAAATGGTATACAAAGTAACGTGGGTGGAGCCTCTTGATAATTTCTTTCGCGTCCTGCACTTCGTCGTCTTGTTTCGCACTTCCAAATTAACGAAAGAACGGTTCACCTTTTCTTCTTCTGGTTAAGAGGCACTTGCTGAACCCAATCATCCATCTCTGCCCTCCCTTCCCGAGCTTTCTTGGATGCTTTCTCGCAAAAAAACCACAATGGTATCTCTCTCTTCTTGCTTCACCACATTTTTTCAAGATGATGATGGCTCTCCATCCCCGGAAAAAACCTTTCCTTGTCTCCCCTATCCATCCGAATCCAATGAGTTGGTAAGTAACCGAGGCGGGCGAGGCTTTGCGAGATGAGAGAGAGAGCACAAAGCCCAGCAGGAGCAGCGGCGGCGGGTTTGTGGCGAGTAAAGAGTGTCAATGCAGCTTCCGCCCCTAACTCCCGCGGAAAGATTGCTGGGAAACTATTGTTGAATATAAAATGTCTTTTTTTCAGCACGTAGTTAGTCGCTCGGGCGTATGACGGGGGAGGGAAGGTAGTCGAAAAATTGTCTTGTAGTATCACAACGCCAGGGGTGCTGGTGGAAGTGGAATCTCTTTTGCCCCTCTGCCGACGGCGGCGGCGAAGTCAACACGCCCACTAGAAAAAAAGGCCAGCTCGCTTTCGTAGCTTCTTGCGTATTCATAGCTTGCATCACTTGGAGCTCGATTGGAGCGAGTTTTTGCACGACGGCAACACTAGGAAGGCACTGCGGGGGAAGCAGAGTCGGAGGCTTCAGTGTGAGTTCGAGTCGCTCGCGTCCAATCCCCCGGGCCAAGCCGCCACTCCTCATCCTGCTGTGGCAATTTGGCCCGTCCTCCTTCTCTCCCCGACGTGCACCACGCCGCCGCCGCCGACTTCGGTCTTCACTTGGCGGAAGCGCCGCCGCCAGAGTCATTCACCACCGCCGCGGCGGGAGGCGGCGGCACAGAGTTCACAGCCGTGGAAGAGGCGGAGGAGGAGGCTGGCACCCCTTTGGCGGGGGCCGAGGCGGAGGATGCCGTTGTGGAAGAGGCGGAGGTCGCGTTGGAATCCGCGGAGGCGGCGGCGGCAGAGGCGGACTGCTTCTTGCTCCCCCCCATTGCATTAGCCTGCGCTTGCTTTTTCTGGTGCGAGAAGGCTGGGACCGCGGGCGCGCCAGACACCTTGGCTCCTTTCTCAGGTGGGGCCTGTCCCGAGGGGGGCAATAACGACTTGCCGCCCCCTGTGGGTTTTCCGCCGGAGCTGTCACCCTGAGTCGAAGCCTTTGCTCCTCCCTTAGTGCTGGGAAAAGGCTCGACAGATGAGGGAGGACTTATCACTGGGTGTGTAGAATCCTTGGCAGGGGCACCTGAGAGAGAACAAGGCGTCTGTGAGGAAGAAAACAACAAACCTGTTAGTTACTCTTTTTCCTTACCCTGTCGAGATTTAACAGCCGTGTCTTTGACATTCTTTTTGCCACTAGCAGAAGTTGCTTCCTCCCCTTTGGCCTGAGGATTCTGACCCCCGGAGACTTCCTTGGCGGCGGCGGCGGCCGCTGCGGCGGCCGCAGCCTCCTTCGCCTCCCTCTCCTCCTTTTTCTTCTGAGCGATCTGAGCGTAAGTGATGTTCTTTCCCTCCGTCTGTTGTCCCCCACCTATCGGAGAGGTGGACGAAGGCTTGACCTCTCCATTCACCAGACCTCCGTGGTCGCCACCGGTTGATGCCGCAGTAGAGTCCTTGGTTTGGTTCCTTAAATTTAGATTAAAGAAGTGTTATATTCATGGACACGTTACCTCTCACGTCAGAAGAAAAATATACATAAAAGGGCAAAACTTACTACTACTAAAGCAAAGTCTTTCACCGCGCATAAAGCAGTCACCAAACCACTATAGATTCTGTGTTCGTAACCCCGATCCCTTGCCATATGTCAGGTACAGGAAGAACCCTCCCTAAATACCTTGCTGGCTCAAGTGCCCATGTCTGGGTCCTACTACTCCACTGTAACACATACTTTGCCGAGGCAGACTGGCTGGAGTTGACCACGATAGGCGCTGCGGAAGACGACGGCTCCTTGGGGCCGCCTCCCGCCGAAGCAGCAGCAGGCCCTTTGGAAGACGCCTTGTCTGAAGGGTCCTCCGATCTGGAGTCGCCCGCGGGTCTGTGACTAGCTGGAGGGTGGCCCTCGCTCCTGCCGCCGGCGTCGACCTCAGCCGCGGCCGCCTCCGAAGACCGACTTGTCGAGGAAAGACGCATTTTCCCTGTGCCCTTTACCACGTCGGACAGGAACCTAAGGAAGCGGCAAAACGCAAAATTGCAAATATTATAACTCAAGGCAAGGGGAACTAAGTGTTGCACTGTACAGTACCTGTTAGAAGAGCTGGCCGCCGATTCGGAAGCTCCTCCAGTCAGACCTCTGGCCGCAGCTACGCCGGAACCCTTTCCTCCGTCACCGCTGCTGACGGAAGGGGCGGCAGGGCCTCCACCAGCCGATTCCTTGCTGTCGCTACTGCTCGAGGCTGTGGATGTGTTGCCGCCTCCCGTGCTTGGGATTGGCGTTGCAGGGCCCCCTACATTCCCTCCGGCCGTGACGGCAGTAGTGGCAGCCGAGGAGGATCCCACGCCAGCGGAGGAGCTGCCGGCCGAAGATTTCCGGGACTCCCCCGCCCCAGGGAGAGCAGGGAAATCATTGCCCCTCATTTCGAACTCTGGGGCTGGCATGGCAGGCTGAGGGGCTCGGACAGAGGGAGCTCCACCACCAGCGGGCGCGCCTCCGCCTCCATGGTGACCCGCGTGACCGGCGCCTCCTAGTTCAGCACTTGGTCCCCCGGGTCCCCCGGGTCCTCCGGGTCCTCCTCCTGATGGCCCGCCATAGCGTGGGTGATAGTAGGATGGACCGCGCGGGCCCATCATCCTTCCTCCGTCATCCATCATAGACGACCCCCCTCGCCCCCGTCCCCTGCCGCGCCCCCTCCTCGGACCAGGGCCGTCCATGGACCTAGGGTGGGGATGGTAACCGTAGCCATGATGCGAAGGGTGCTGGTAGTGCGAGTGATCGTCCCGGTAAGTCCTCGGTCCGTTGCTGGGAGGTGCGGAGGTGCCGACGGAACCAGATTCGGATGATGCCGCAGAGTGCTGTTGCTGTTGGTGATGGTGATGGTCGCTTCCTCCCCCCGCTGCGGCTGTGGAGGTAGGTCCCTGGGTTGTTGTGGAGCCTGACTGTTGCTGCAAGGAGGAGGCGGAAGTGGACACCGAGGGAGGCGGAACAGCCGCCGAAGAATGACTAGAGGCCGGAGGAGCTGAAGAGCTTGCCTGATTGGCCTGTGATTGCGTGTGCTGACCACCAGCGCCTCCGCCTGCAGGGACGGGGGCAGCAGCACTGGGTACGCCACCGCCGTTGCCTGGAGGAGCCATCGACGATGCAGCGGCGCCGTGGCCAGAACTGTTGGAAGACGAAGAAGGGGGGGAAGGCGCAGACGAGGCCCCATGAGCGTTGGCCGGGGCTGCAACTGGCGCCACCGCCGCCAGGGCGGGAGGAGCGGCGGCCGCGGCCACCAAAGGAGCCGCGGGGCCCACCTGGTGATGCACAGCCATTCCAGGAGAGGACGAAGACGACGGCGGGGCCCCTGTGGACGGCGGCCCCCCGCCCCCTCCTCCGCCGTAGGAATTGCTGTAGCTGTGGGAATTGTGATAGGCGTTCTTTTTGCTGCCGTCCCACGAGCGCGAGCTTCCCCTTCCGCCGCCGTAGTGATTGTAGCCGGAAGACCCTGAGTACTGCGACTGCTGCCCTCCCTGCTGAGGGTAGCCCGAAAATCCCGCCCCGTTGCTCGAGTTCCCTCCATGCTGGTGGTTCATCCCCGGGTTGCTGTTCTGCTGGGAGTATCCCCCTCTCTGGTCGCCCCCCGGGGGTCCAGACATGAGCTGCTGCCTGTCTCCGCCCGGCGGCATGCCACCCCCTCGCCTCCCGCCACGTCCCTTGTAGCCCCCGTGTCCTCCCCGGCCGCCTCCGCCAAGATGACTTGGCTTGAACTGATGCTGAGGGAAGATTGGTCCGTTGTTGGGGAAGAGGGAAGGATCAAAGTTGAGGGTCCCTCCGGCCGCGGCAGCAGCTCCGGGATACCAGGGAGCTGCGGCCGTGGCGCCAATGATTCCAGGATTTCCCGGAAAGTACGGCTGCTTAAGAAGAAAGGCTTAGATGAGTACAAATAATCAAAACTGAAACGAGTGAGATCATCTTACGTAAATCGGTATGGGCTGCCCATTGTAGCTCTGCGCCGCCGGAACCGTGGTAGCCGCCATGGTGAAGGGAGAGGCCAGGGAAGACGTTGCCACCGGGGCCACCATGTGCTGCTGGCCGTGAATCTGTTGCCCCGGCTGCGCCTGGATGTGAGGTGGCGCGGTGGTGGGGATCACCCCCGGCGCTCCCCCGTAGGCAGAAGACACCGGGGGAGAGCTGATAGGGCCAGAGGGCCGAAAGGCAGGAACGCCAGCGCCGGCGCCCTTGGCAGCGGTGGGCTGAGGAGTCCCATTGGCAAGACCTCCGCCACCAGGTTGAGCCTGTTGTTGCTGCGGCGGCGGAGGCGGCTGCATGGTGGCAGACGCCATGGAGGAGACTGGGACGGACGCCGGAGGCACGGTGGACGTGGGGGTGGCCGGGGGGCCGCTAGTGCTGGCTCCTCCTCCGCCGGCACCGCCTGTCCCTGGAGTGGAGGGCACGCGGTTCATCGGCTTCGACTTGATGCCGGCGCGGATGGACTGGCCCTGTTGAGCAAGGAGGAAACAAATCGTTATAAAAAGCTGTACATGTATATCTAACAAAGACAAACTTTGAAGGTTACCTTGAACAGTTTGACATCCTCTCTCAGGTACTGGTAAGCCTTTTGGGCGTCCTTGTCACTTTCAAAGGTCACGTACCAAGCGTTGTTGTGAGCGAATTCGCAAGCGACAATTTTGGGGCAGTTGTCGCTTTTGAAAAGACCCTAAAAGGAAAAAAAACACGGTTGGTCAAAACCACAGCTCTGGTCGAGAAAAGGAAACAAAATACAAGACATGTTCTCAGGTATAAATATCATCTTCAAAGAGATCGGAAGGTTTACTTTGATTTTATACGTGCATCATTGTGTGACTTTCATATACCGGATAACTAATAGTTTTTTCTTATGATCTTACCTCAACCTCGTCCTGGGTTGTTCCTGAAGGAATCTCACGCAATATCACAGTACATCGAGTATGGTTTGGACGCACTTTCTTCCCATCTGGGTCGACTTGCACGTTCGAAGACTCTGAAATGAAGAAGAGACAAAATGTGCGATCAGTGAAAAGCACATCATCTTCAGAATACCGTACGTGTAATGAAGTCACTAAATAAACATATCAAGAATTCTAACTTCAAAAAATGCCACTATGTCATACCTCTCAAAACCTGAGTAACGAGGTTGATGTCGCTGGTAAGTTTCTTGATGGCGTTGAAGTTGGCAATTGTCCAAATAGGCACGTATTGGTCAGAGTCCATCTGAGACATCAAGTAGGAGTCGTGAGCGAGGTTCTCCCGGGAGAAGTAGTACTCCAGCTGCCAGAGGAGCTTGGCCTTCAGCACTTCGAGGGGCATTCCGCCGCCAACGCTGACGGTGGAGGAGGAGTCGCCACTGGTGAGCTGTTGCTGCTGACTTCCGGATTCTTGGTCGTTAATCTGAGCAGGCTGTTGGTTCTGGATGAACTGCTGCTGCTGCTGCTGCTGCTGCTGCTGAGGCTGCTGCTGCTGTTGCTGCGGAGGCGGCATGGAAGCGACTGGTGCGATCACGTGCTGGCCGTGAGGCACAGGCACCTGCATCATGATGGGCACGGGGGTGCCCGCCGAGGAGGAGCCGTCCGGGGCCGCGCCGTAAGTGCTGACCGGGACGAACACCGGCTGTTGTGACTGCGTTGCCGGGGGCTGCTGCGGGGCGCCATGGTAAGGCTGCTGCTGCGGCGGATAGGCCGATGGTTGCTGAGGCTGAGAACTTGCCTGAGGTTGCTGTTGTGGCTGAGAAGGGTGGTGGTGCGGGTTTCCAGCTTGAGAGGTCGGAGGCTGCACAAAGGAATAGACTCCAGGAGGCTGTCCAGCAGTGCTGTACTGCATCTGACCTCCCGCCGAGGTGGCTACAGGGTGGCCTCCGCTAACGCCGCCGGGGTGGTAGGGCGGCGCGGCGGCCGCGGCGGCAGGGAGGAAACCCTGCCCTGCGGGCACCATGGCCGCCGCCGGCGCGCCGGGCTGCCCCGCGGCCGCAGCCACGTGAGTAGGCACCGGCATCATCATCATCTCCATGCCGGCCGGCGCCGCCTGGGCGTACTCTAGGTGCTGGAAGCCCATGGGGAGCGCAGCGGCGGCCATGGCTGGAGGCCCGGTCGCCGCCGCTCCTGGCTGACCCGCGGCGGCCGAGACAGAGTATTCGGCGGGCAGGGTCTGCTGCGGGTGCATCTTGGTAGTGTCGAAGGCAGATTCTTCCGCTCTTACTAGGCTCTCAGGATTCAAGGCTCTGCTGGCCTTTTTGCAGTTGCACGTGTGCTGAAGACTGACGGCGATTGGCGTCGCTCTCCCCACTTCCCCATGCGCTTCTCCGGAGAAAGATGCGACCTTCTGGTGACCCTTTGAGCCGTCCCCAAGGTTCTCCACAAGGCAATCTGGAACGGGAAAAGGTGCATTTGAGATGAGGGGATGAGAGTAACCTTATTGACTAGATGACAGTAATGTCTCATGGATGCGTCTACCGACTACATCCGCACAGAGAGTCCAACTGTGGGCTCACGCACGTTTCAAGGGGGCATTTCGGACAAGATTGACAAGTTTCCCTGGTTCCTCACCTGGTAAACGAGTGTCCCCACACCTTCTGAGCCGCGCCTAACACTTAACACACGCGACAAGAGGACTCGAGATCGTCCGGGGGGCAACCCTCCGCCGGACCTCCCCTGAACCTCCGGGAGTCGGGATCTGCCAGGGCCATAGGTCGGGGCCGGACCCTCTCCAGCAAGCCCCCTCGCTCCGACGTTGGACACGTCCCCCCGACGGGTGCCGCCCGGGCCTCCGGGCCCTCCCTCCCGTCCCCGCGGCCGGGCCCTGGCGCTCACGTGGGCGGGGGCTCTCCGCGGCGTGGACGGACGCTCGGCGCTCTCCTCCGCGCTCTCCCGGGAGACTCCGCCGGCGGCCGCCTCCCGTGGGGGTCTGCGCGGGATCCCGGGGTGTCCTGGGACGCGTGCCTGAGCAGCCTCGGGGCGTTTGACCCGGGGTGAGTGAGGTGGAAGGCGTTTTGCACGGGCTCCTCCGCCTTGGCCCAGACCCACTTCTCCTCCTTCTCTTCTCTTGCCTTTTCTCTTTTCGTGTCGGTGGATTCCGCTGTTTTCTGCCCTGGCTGCTCACGCAGGGCGGGGGCGGCGGACGGGGGCGGACAGAAGACACAAAATGGCGACGGGGAGGAGGGGAGCCAGGAGCGGGGAAAGGGAGAAAAAAAGACGGGGAGGAAGCGTCGCAAAGAGCAAAAAAAGGCAAAAGCATTTCATTCTCAGCCTTATAAACTATGAATAGAGGTATTTGTGCTCGAATTCTACAAATTTTAACTTACTTTTCTCAAGTGCCTACATAGATCATAGGAAAACATACCGTACAACAAACTACGCCCGTATGCTAAAGCAATTATGTTTCATGAGGGAAATTCCGAGGTTGAAAACACTGTCTTCCCATATGGAAGAAAAATTCGATAGTAATTTTTGCATCTCCTTCCTCGCTTTTTTACAATCTTTTGTGTGTGTGTGACCAGATTTTCTTTCCCTTCTCTCTTTTACAGCACGAGAAAAGGAGAGAGAAAAGAGGAAGAGAGAGAAAGCTGCTGGCTGCTGGTGCCACGCCGCTGCTGCTGCTGCGCCGCCGCCACAAGGAAAAGGGAGTCGCGATGCCGCCGCCGCCGCCGCCGCCGCCGCCGCCGCCGCGTGCTCGTGCTCCCCCCCCGCCCCCCTTTTCGTTCTCAACGGCGAATTCCTCCCCCACAGCCCGTCAGAGAGGCCAGAGACTATGAATGCCTCTAGACACGCATTTGAACCCTTCGAACGAGCCCAATCGAATGGAAAGTGGAAACTAAGGTGGGACGTTTGGAAAGCAAGTTTCTTTTGTTTCCTCCATTTTCGTCAAATATGAATTATCATTTCAATTTAAAGAAAGTCCGAGGGGGCAGTAATCATTAATCACACCTACCTGTGTCCCTACAAATTCATTGCAGAAGCGCTACGCTACAACCATGCTTTTAAAATACGGGAATAAGCCAATAAGACGTTGGGAATTGAAATTAGGGGTGAATGGAGGTTTTTACAAAAATTAGCAAAAGTTCAGGCTCCGTTTAACGGATGATTTTGCTGGTGACCAAAGACCCGTAGTGGTGAAAGAAAGCCATGAAAAGTGTCCAAGCTGCAAAGGCAAGGTCTGGTTCCTATGATCATCTCCCAAGCTCATCTCCCAACGAACAGGTACTCCAAGTTGCAACAATGCATCAAGCCGTGGACTGCAGAATCCCAAGTCAAGCAAGGCGTCAGAAGATACAAACTCTGAAGAAGACATTTGCATCCTAGCAATTTATGTGAAAAGTTGTAACCCTTGACTTGAACCTGTCACTACAAACAAAGAAAGCCAAAAAAGACAAGTTCGTATGAACGCATATTTCTAGTTTGTGGACTTAAAGATGTACGAAAAATGTAATCGAATTCGAGACCAGAAACGAAATGTCCACATCCCTAGGGCGAGCATGTGAATGGAAGAAGAGTAAGAGTGGTGGATCTGCAAGATCTGTCCGCGGCTGGGTCGCCAACTTCCTTCTTCTCGTGGAATAAGATGGGGAGGGCGTTGGAACTTGGAAGGGGTGGGGGTAGGTGGGAGCATGGGCGGGACGTTTGAACACTGTCGACTATGCTACGCATTTCGTTTCGAGTCGCCCCGCTCCTCTTTCTCAGTTCTCTTCTTTGAAATGCTACTACACGTTCCGTTTGCGTATCTACAAAAAAAATATCGTCAGAATATCAAATATGGCAAAAAGGGAAATCTGATTGTGGAAGCAACACTTGGAAGAAGTGAAAACAAGAATTGCTGGCAATATTACTGCTGTACTCCTCCATCCATATTGATATTCATAACGTATCCCAAGGGGCACCTGCAAATTCCTCTGCCCATTGCTCGTACAGTAATTCTTCTCCGTCTAAGAATCGCGCTTGTGTGTCGCACAGGCCGGCAAAGTTTTCTACGGTCGGTATCAGTGATTCTTATACGTTGGTTTGCCTGTGCAGCAGCAAGAGGGGGGGAGATGTCAACCAAAATACCGACGACGCCAATCTTAGGCAATCCAGGCAAAGAGGAGACGACGCCACAGAAATTTTTGCGAGCATGAGTATCTTTTGCCACCAATTCAAGCCTTGCTGCTGCTCAGGCAAGCCTAGCATATAAGAATCACGGATACACCCCATACTGCGGGGCGGACGGACTGCGGTGCTTTTCCCTCCCTCTCCCCCTTTCTGTAGTGTTTTAATTTTCTCCCGGAGTCGTTGCGGTGTGGAATTTGCTGCGAGGGAAATGGGAAAGCGGCAGGGGAGAACCCGAAAAAGGATGGGTGAAAGGGACGGACGGAGATGGGGAAGTGAATTTACAGAAACTGTAGCACGTGCATTTGGAAACAGTCCGCCAGCGACCCTTGAACTCGACAACTACCTGTTTTTTCTACACTACTCCACGGGACGACTACTTCAAAGACTGATAAAAATCAAATTATAGAACTGTTGTAGGTATAGTCTATAAGCACACCTTTGTCCTTGAGCTCCTTTGGCTTCGACGTGGATCCAACTGATGTTGCCGCTTTAGGTGTTTGTGTAGTCGCTGCCGAGGTGGTAGTGCTGGCAGCCGCTGAGCGAGCCGCCCCTGTCGTTGTCGTCTTGCTCTTCGTCACACTCGCCCTTGTCAGCAGAGTTGTTGAAGGTGAAACTGACGAAGACTTTATGGTCGTACTTGCAGGTGCTACAGTGTTGGAAGGTGCGGGCTTCGCCTGGCTGAATACGGCTCTCTTCGTTGGCGATGTTCCTCCTCCCGGGGATGTCTTTCCCCTCGCTTGCAGGTGCTGTTGTTGCTTCTCCCAGTTGCCGAATTTCCTGCCAACCCCGTTCTCTTTGGAATTCAAGCGCGAGGAGGGCACAGGGGTTGTAGCCGCCTGCTTGTCTCTCGCCGCAGCCGACGACGACGGAGGGGTCGGTGCGGGGGGAGACGGCTTCGGAGGCGCAGAGGTCGACTTTCTCCTAAAGGCGCCGGAGCTGGGTGCTGAAGAACCGAATTGTTGGTGCCTTCCGGGCCTGTTGAGGGGCACGGTGAGGCGGACCACAGGGATTTCGCTGCCACTTTCTTCTTCCAGGTAGGACACCGTCAGAGGACGCTGCCTTGGAGAGGAGGTGGAGGTGCAGAGGGACGTGGGTCTGGCAGGAGTGGCGAGTGCTCGGCGGGAGGAAGAATTGGAGGCGGAGGAATTGGGGAGCTCGAACGAGGCCTTCGTCAGTGGTGTTGCCGGGGTTACCGTAATGGTCGTCAGTGAGCTCGAACTTGTTGTTGTCTTCGCTGTTGCTGCTGTTGCTTGCGCTGTCTTGGCAGCCGTCTCTGCAGGGACTGGGGTTCCCCCTCCCCGTGTATTGATGAGCGGGTGCTTCTTCAGGGGATAGGAGGTCGTGCTTCGAAAGCCGATGGAAGACTCTGTGGTGACAGGTACTGATGACAAGGGAGCAGTAGAAACCGTTGCAGTGGTGCCTGATTCCGAAGCAAGAATGCTCGATCTATGGAGATGTGCCGTGATGGTCGCAGAGTCGGTCACCGCAGGAGGAATGTTGGAAGCTGCGGCCGCGGCTGCTGCAGTGGCGGCCGCAGCGGCCTCCAAGGCCTTGGAAACGCTTTCAGCCTGGAGCTGCTGTTTCTTTTGCAACAACTCTTTCTCTGTCAGGCTGCTTTGTGAGTTGGGCGCTGGACCGGTGGAGCACACCTGACTGCAGTGGAGCTGAGTGGTGGTCGTGACGCAGTTAGCCCCCAATGTAGGGAGGCTGGAATGAGCTGGAGTTTGGTAGACTGGAGGGACGCGAAGGCACGGCTGCTCTTCGTCGAAGAAGTCGGTTTGCTGGAACTGTTGGTACCCCTGATAGTGGCTGTCCTCCTGCTGGAGTCGATCGTCAAATGTCCTGACAGAGCTGCAGGCCACACACAGGGGAGTAACGTCGCGGTGGAAGGAGCAGAGATCGTTCTCGGTCTCCCAAGTCACTTGATCCGGGTCAACAGTTATCTTCGCCTTATTTTCAAGTCGGATGCCTGCAAGGAAGTGAATTCCAAGGTGGTCGAAGGAGTCGATTCGTGCTCCTTTCGAATTCGGCACAGATGGAACCTTCCTCGGGGTCTCTTCAACCTGCAAAGGAGTGGGATATGAAAAAAATATATCTTTGCCATTGCCATTGATTAAAAAAAAATGTTTGGGCAGTTTTTTATGGTGGCCGGAAAATTTTTATCAGTTGGAAGACAACAGATCAACTCCAGGTACTTTTTCTTGGCTAATTGAGGGACTTCTTCCAGGTCTGGGAAGGGCTTCTGGCGCCACGAAAGCTTTCTTGTCTCCAGACTGGACGTCAGTCAGCATGTTTTGAGCTCTGCCACCGGTACTCCGTGTAGGCGAAGAAACTTTGGCCCACAGAGATGAGATGAGTTGGGCTTCGCCGCAAACAATAAATTTAAGACAATTATTTTCTTTCGCTTATTTTGGAAAGAAAATAGTCAATACAATTTTTTTCCCGGCAAAAAATATATATGATCAATCATTATCATATCGAAAGCGTGTTGCAGTTGTCACAAAAGAGTGAGACAGTCGATAAAATAATTTGCTTACCTTTTGAATAATGTAGCACCTTGGACTGAAGGCCTTGCACAAATAAACTCCCTCTGTGTCCAGACACTGGTTCAAGGTATCGTTATGAAGTTGGCACACATGAGACTCTTCATCATTTTCCTCGCTATCTTCTTCATACTTTTTGCTTGATTCTGCAATTTGACCGAGAGGATGGATTGTTTTTTCGGCCAAGGGTATCACTTCCTCCTTTTTCTGTTGCAGTTCATTTCGATGTTCTTGTCGCTTCTGTTCCTTCCGCTCCCTTTCTGGGTTGGCGACGTTCTTCTTTTGCTCTGGCGACGGCTCTGAAGTGGCTTTCACTACTTCTTGCTTGGATGCTTTGTTCGATGCTTCTTTCGTCGACGGAAAGAAGGCCACGGACTTGGGAATAGGCGGTGGAGAAGCGACCACGGAGGAAAAAGGCCTCTCGTCCAACTGCTGCTGAAACTCCTTTATTCTGCGCTGCAGCAGGAGTTCCTGCTGTTGGGTCTTCCTGGCTGCAGTTGTCGAGGAATGGGCCGATGTCGAATGCTGAGTAACATGAGCTGAGGCATTCACCACCTTGGGAGTGATTCTGCTGTTGCCTTTTGAAGTGGAAGTCGCGGTTGAAATCGACGTTGACACCAGACTCTTCACTTGCTTCTGCTGCTGCTGCTGTTGTTGTTGCTGTTGGTGCTGCCGACTTCCACCAGGAACCCCCGAGTAATGACCTGGCCTGCTGCGGAAGGGTGGAGCTCCCCTGCGAGCAAAAGCAGCACCGCTTCCCAATCCTCTCCCGCGAAACGTTCCAAATGCGGTGTCTCCGCCAACTCTGGAAGCGTAGAATCCTCCGCGGCCTGGTCCTCCCCTGCCCCTTCCAACGACGAAACTGGGAAAGGTGCCGTAGTTTCTTAGGGCATGAAAGGCCGCTGCAGCCGCTGCCGGGTTGTGGTGGTATGGAAGCTGTTGATGCTCCTGCTGCTGCTGCTGTCTTTGATGCCTAACCTGGTGCGCCAGAGGACCTCGCCTTCCAGGAGAAAACTGGGAGGCGGAAGTTCTGGAAACCAGTCGCGAAGGGATGAAAGGGTGTGCTGAAGAGGTCTTCCTGTCAGCGTCGGGTTGCTGCTGCTGCTCCTCGTGGTGCTGCCTTTGCTGCTGCTGTTTCTGTTGTTGTTGCTGCTGCTGTCTCTGCAAGGATCCAGTTCCACTACCGGCGGATGCAGATGCTGCTGCTGTTTTCCCCACGGACAGCGGACACTTATTGGCGGCGGAGCTCTGGACCTTGGCCTGAGGAGACGTCCCTGAGGACGTGGTTGTGGTTGCGGCTGCTGCGGAAGAAATGGAGACGGAGCCGGGGACGGAGGCGAGGACCCGTTTCGTGCCGGGGTGAGACATGGGAGCATCTCAGCTCAACTGTCCCGGGCTCGCGGCGATCGTCCTCCCCCACTTTCCCTCCGCCTACGTCCCCTCCTTCAGCCTAATAGTCGATCAAAAGTCAGTCTAATGTTTTCTCGTCAAAATCCTCCACGAATATGTTTCATAAAAATGTTTGGCACGGTCTCTTTAGTGTTCTTCTTGGTTTCTTTTTCCAAGTCTCACGCCCAGTTCAAGGGTGTGCGTCTTTGATTTGTCTTTTATTCACCGGCTTCTTGTTGAGTTGTGTAAGAGAGGAACTCTCAGAATTGTAAGGAGGGGGCCTCTCCCCTGCATTTCACCCTCCGCTCTTCTATGCAGGACGTCGGCGGAGGCCCTCCTCCTCTATTCTATCCATGCCAGCTCCCTCTCGATGTTGTCGTTCCCGTTATTAGAGACCTGAAAGAAAAACAATAAAAAAACACTCGTTCATTGCCGAAGGCGGAGAAATGATGCACATTGTAATTTATTTTTAGACACTTGCCGCACGGACCGCACCTCACCGAGAAGAATGATCGAGGGCACAGCAGGAGATGGAAACGATATTCATCCGCTCTCGACTTGACTTTGACAGACCTAATTTGGGCGTAAACATCAAGTGCAATATTTCTACTACGCAAGCGACGAATGGCCGACCCTCCAGCGGCCTAACGAGGCCTTCTCCCTCTTTTTTGCGAAACCTTGTGTAGTAGCTGCTCTCCCCCACCACCTCCTAGGCCCCTCTTCCGCTCTAACCCACCCTTTCTTTCTTCTCTGACTTTGTCGGGGAAGGAGGGATCCCACCGGTGGTGTCAATTTCCACTTGCTGAAACTCGAGTCCCCTTGGAGTTCAAACATATGGACGGCGATTCTTCTCACCCCTGGGCGCTCAGAACTCCACATCCATTTCCCCCGTCTTATAAATGCGATGATGCTTGTTTGGCTAAACACACGCAGTTGGCCGCAAATGGGCGTGGTCATCTTTCGCCGACTACATGCTGTCAGTCTTGCTGTCTTGAGGAGAACGACAGAATAATTCGACCTTGTATTAAATCATGTAAGGGCGAGAGAAACTGCAAGTGGGGGATGTCACCCCAAACTTTTCCTGCATTTTGAATAGAGATAGGGCAACAGTCAGCTCAAATTGGTTCTCGCAGACACCACCACAACTCTTGGAATTATGGCTAGGACCTGCAGTTCCGGAGGAAAAAAAGTCCATGTCAAACTAGCAATGGAAGCATAAAACTGGCGCATGAAAAACAGCAGGATTGTTTCAAAATTGCGAAATGAGCGCGCCGCAGTGGCAGCAAGGCAGAAGAAAGCCACGGAGTATGGTATGTTCAAGTGCGGGAGGCATGCATTCGGCTGGGGGCGAGAAAAAGGGAGGGAGAGTAGGGAGAATGGAAGGAAACTGTTGCTTTGAGTCGGAGAAGGGGGAAAGGGGGGAGAAAGGACATGAGCAACCAAAAGGTTAAGAGGAACCAAACGATCAGTTTTCCCTCCGTCAACAGCACGCTAGGATTAGTGTTATCTTCTGTTTCCTTCGCTATCCGAAGGAAAGTCGGGGGGTGGGAAATGAAATGGAGCAACACTTCCCCAATACGTCGAAAATTAAGGGAGAACTGCAGCGAAAGAACACCCGCCCTTGGAACAACTGGACGGATCAGTATGGAACAGGAACCCTGAAAACCCCCCAGCACTTACCACTAAATTTGAGCCAAAGGTTTTTCTTTTGTTGCAAGTTCGTTGGCACTGGCTCGATTTCAAAGTCTGCTAGTTTCACTGACACCTGAAGAGCCAAGATGATACTTCACTCCTCTGATACGACGGAAAGCTATTAATATGCGGTGCTTTGCAACAAAACTGTGCCAACAACAGAGTTTCGCGCTGGGTCACGACACTCCGCCCCCAGAGTTCTAACACACTCACATGTTGTTATTAATCGTGCCACCTCCACACGCACCAGGAGGACTTCTCCTTCACTGTGGGGACGATCCAGCTTTTGCTGCTCTTTTTTCCTCTCTTCCCTCCTTAACCCCCGCCTCCTGCTTCCTCCTCTCCGTCACGCCGCCGCCAAGCTCGTACGTACAACTCACGAGAGTTTCGACCGCCGCCGGATCCATATGGTACATCATCGCGCCGGGGGAAGTGGAGTGGAGAGGGAGGGAAAGAGAGAGAAAGAGAGAGGAGAGAGGACGGAGGGGGTTGCAACGAGGCCAGCAGTGAGTGCGCCTGCGCTTTGCACCAGCCAACCTCCTTTCCCCCCCTTTTGACATCAGAGGCCGCTGTGGAGGCCACTGCGAGGACGAAGGAGGAGGACCGCCCGTTTCGTTCCAGCACTCTCTGCGGCCGCTGCTCCCTCCCCCCTCCACAAGTGGGCCTCTTTCCATTCCCTCTTCTTTGCCAACTACTTTCTACTTTCCGGAAACCAACTGTCAAGCAAACAGCGATGGAGAAGAGGAATGGAACGTGCAGGGTCGATGGGATACCCTAGTGCAATGACGTCGATCCAACAAAAAAGGGGTTCTTTCGAAAAAAT
>JAAUXU010174294.1_pt1 | contig 17682 bp, 22 predicted proteins | sample 7278151 | NCBI WGS metagenome assembly JAAUXU01 (sample SAMN14350113, study PRJNA611818) | marine sediment metagenome | isolation source: surface marine sediment (1.8m) | place: French Polynesia: Moorea | collected 2018-08 | reverse complement strand
TCCTCAGGTGAGTACAGTCCACATCGCCCGAGGCACTGTTGGATTGATTTTGTATCGCAGACAGTAAATGAGCAGATAAAACAAACTAAGCAGGCAAGGTGGGAATTCCCCTCAATTTGGAAGCAATTCCAGCCAGATCGGCTTGGGCGGCCGCCGACAAATTGTACCCACATAAATCTCTCCACGAACCCACATCGATTCGATAAATGGCACAGGAGGAAGAAGAAAAAGAGACAGAGAGAGCGAGAAGCACCAGGCCAAATTCGGTCGCTGTGCATTGATTGAATCTTTTATTAAGTGTTTCCGCGGCGCCGGCGCCGCCACGGCCGACCAATGAGAGAGCTTCTCCGTGCCGCGATAGGCGGAGGGTGGAGCCGGCGACGAAGGAGAGAGACGGGAGCAAGTGCGGCTCCGCCGTCAGAAAGCCACGAAGGCGGGAGGCAAAGGGTCGGGTTTGACGAGCGACTTTGCCGCTCTGGTGCCAGGTTGCACTGGCACAAAACTGTGTCTGTCCTTGACTGTGCACGCGCGAGTGAGGAGCCAGCGACCTTTGCGGACTTGGCCGTGCCGACGGCGGAAATGATGCTGAGCGGTCGAAGGATCGGCATGGTTAATCCGCCCTTATCGATGGGAGTGCTGCAGTGAACAAAGTCGCCCGCACTCTGCGCGAAAATAAACCCTAGGAAGAGAGTGCGTGTGGCAGTAGAAAGATGTGATTGTGACGGCCAGAGTCTTGACATCATCTCAGAGAGGGTGAATAAGCTGTGTAAGACATCTCAAGTTGGACATAATGGCAGAAGATTGCAAAAACGATAGCAACGGGAGTGGCGGCGGTGGTCAAACCACGGCCGCTAACTTCTCCATCGAGTCGCTCCTGGCTTCTTCAAGCAATTCGGCGGCGGCAACTAATATCTCCGCGGGAATTAGTGTGCCCAGCGAGATCATAACTCATCAACAAATCCTTGGACTTAGGATGCCTATTGCATCTGGACAAAGTGAGTAGATGTAATTTACAATCTCAAGACGTTGAAGGCATCCTCCTCGTTGTTGCTTGCTGAACAGTAGTAACACTCACTACCCTAAGCTTGTTTGCACTGACTGTTAAAGGATCTTTTGTTTCTTTGGAATGCCAATAAGCAGCTTTCACATGTTCTGTTTCAGCGCCGCTCCAGCCGTCAAATCCTGATTCTGCCGCTCTTCTGAGCCGCTTAGCAGACGCAGCAGGTGTAGCCGCGGTTGCCGCCGCCGCCGCAACAACTGGAAATGGCGGCGGAGGTTCTTTCCCCACACCTCCTTGCTTCTTGCCTCCTGGACCGCCAGTGCCGTTGCCGCCGCCACTTCTCCACACCTACGGCCAAGAGCCACTTCTCTCGCAGATGCTCATGTCGTTGTCTCAGCGACATCAGCAACAAATTCTAGCGGCGGCGGCCGCGGCGGCTGCGGCTCAGCAGAACCGACAAGACGAACCAGATACCACAAATCATGAACAAGGTAAGAAAGGACCCGCTGCATGCGCATGTGATGCTCTCAGCACTTTTGCGAAGAAACGCGGTGCGGCAGAACCGCTATACAACCTTGATTTTTAATTTTTTTGATAGAAGACGGCAACGGTTCTGAGTCTCACGACGACCAAAGTGACAGTGAGGGTAAGAGTGATCACGAGTCCTCCGGTACCAACTGTGGCAAGACTGACAGCGGCGGAGTATTAAGCGGCGTATCATCGCTCCATCCGCCGCAACACTTGGGCGGTAGTGGCGGCGGCTCTGGTGGAGCGTCAAATAAGGCTCGACGGCGGCGCACGGCGTTCACTAGTGAACAGCTACTCGAGTTGGAAAAGGAGTTTCACTCCAAGAAGTACCTCAGCCTCTCCGAGCGCTCTCAGATCGCCCATGCGCTGCGGCTCAGCGAGGTCCAAGTCAAGATCTGGTTCCAAAACCGCCGCGCCAAGTGGAAGCGCGTGAAGGCCGGCGTGTCCTCTTCTTCCGGCGGCACTGGCGGCAGGTGCGGCTTGGCCGCGGCAGCCGCAGGCAGTGGCGGCAGTGGTAGCAAGATCGTGGTGCCGATTCCGGTACACGTGAGCAGACAGTTCGCAATGCGCAATCAAAACTATAGCGGCGGTTTGGCTCCCCCGCCGTCGGCGTCGGCTCCCACAGGGGCAAGTTCGGGACTGAGTGAGAAATCGCCGTCGCCGCTGTTGAGAGCACCACAACCCAACGGGTCTCTCCGAGCAAGCATGGCCGACGACGATTACGAGTCACCCTTTAAACATGTGAAGTGAATGTTTCTTTGTTAAGCTGATCCGACTAGGTTTTTGATCGAGATGTGCAGTAATACACGGTACAGTAATGAAGGTGAAGCTGACAAGAGGTAACTGATGAAAAATCTAATGCCCCTTTCCGTTGTTCTCCCCAACGCCGACGTCGTGGCAAAGTCACTTTCAGTCATGCGCTCAATATTTCATGCTTCACCCTCGAGCACCTTCGCTTTCTCTTCATCGTCTTGGCATTGTTACAGTTTCTTCTTTTGCCAGAGTATCTTTCTTGCTCATTCGCGGGATTCGTCATCGTTTAAGAGATGGATCGCTGGCATCCAGTGCAGAAGAAGGGCTGGACCAGAAAAGGCCGCCGAGATTGACGAGGACATAGGAAGGAAATGACGAGAGCAAAAACTAATGAGGACGATTCGGTCCTCAAAATGATTGAGTTCCTCAACCCAGAGCATGGCATGATCGACGACTGATTCAACTACCTTCCTGGAGTGGTCTCGTCTACCTCAGACCAGTCGAGGGTTGAGCATCGAGAGTCTGGATGGGGAAACATTGATCCAACAAAGACACCATGAGCTGTGCGGAAGCCCATTATGAACCAGGATGTCGTGCCTTCATTGGTACATGGGCCGCGTACATACATCCGGCGAGTACGTGCTGAGCACACGTATGCGGAGAAAGCCTGCCTTGCACATTACAACGTTGCTTGTTTGATCAATGCAAACAGCAGCTGTACAGTGTACCGGCTTGCTTCCTATTAGTGACCGAACAAAATGCCATCCACGGACTCCTCCAAAACGTTCGCAGGCCAGCAGAGCACCTTCGAAAAGAGCAGCACCACCAGTCACTCCAGCCTCACGGTAATCCAGTCTAAGCAGACTGGCGGTGGGGAAGACAACTATGCTAACGTCACGCTTGACGGTAGTTTTCGCACATCCATTGTCCCGGTGCAAAGCATTACGACTGTGAAAGAGTATTTTTTAAGTGAGTACTAAAACCGTAGTAATGTTGCAATGGAGTAAGTGATGTTATCTACCTGCGCTAGGCGTCCGAACCGATCAGGACCAGCCTTGAGAAAGTTACTTGGCCTTGTCGAGGAAGTGCCAAGCGGAGGTTAGAAATGTAGACTGAAGGGCATTCTTCTGCTTCACAAATTAATGTTCATGTTACGCATGCATGGTACAGTAGAATGGCATATGAGAAGGACTCCACATAGTCCACTTAGAGATCAATGCACGAGCGAAGTAAACACCTGATGATATCAATGACTTTACGTACCGTAGAGAAAAAGCCTTCCCGCGTAGCTAGCAACCCATCGTCAGAAGTGCGGGCAGTGCATGTACGCACTCCTTGTTCTTACTAAAGCACATGAGCCTGACGTTGAGTGCGAAAACTATCACTCTCCCCTCCCCCCTCTTGATCACCACGCCAACAACTTCCACGAGAACCTCACCGTCGAGGACCTCAATGCTCTCCACATCAAATTTACTTCCGGAAGCCAACGCCACCACGTGCAACTTCCCGTTGGAGGAGACACGAACAGCATCGAGGACAATTCTGCCTCAGCTACTATTTCTTCCTCTCCGCCGCCGCCGTCGTCTCCCCATCAGCAGCTACAGGAGAACAAGTCTTCGTCCTCGGCATCGCGGCCTCCGCAGTCAATGACCATGTCCGAATGGGTGGCGGCGATTTCTTCGCTCTACGGAACCGGCGGAGGCGGCGGGGAAGTGACGGCTAACGCCATCGCAATGTTTCGGCAGATGGACGGAGGCAGAGGCCTCAGTTACGTGCAGTGGAGCGATTTGTTGGACTTCCTTATGCGTGAAATGACACCGAGCACTCTCAGGTCGGACGTGAGGCATTTGAGTGTAGCTCCCGGAGGTGGTGCTGGCACTGCAGGCGATAGAACTAGTGGAGTGCGCGTGGGAGGAACATTTCGTGCCATGCAGCACACTAAAAGACAGGTACATTCGAACGTAAAGTCAAGAGTAAAAGTGAAGCTCCCCCCTCGCATTTTTCCAATTTCAGATGGTTTTAAAGTGCAGTAGAAGCCGCTTACACGGACACCGCTGAAACCATGTCAGATATCGGTGTATACAGATTGTCGGTACATTCGATATCGGTATAAGCAAATGCGACTGTGTTTGCGACTTTCAAATGTTTACCGAACTTGCCTACCGAACATGTTCTCATTAACATCAGAAACTTTATCCCAACTACCAGGGTTTTAGAGTACAGAAGATTTAGAATGCATGCCGGACTACAACTATTTGCCATACCACGGAATCAATGTAAGATTCTAACCTAACGTCAATTCAACCTTACTTAATCCCTTTTTTTTTGGGGGGGGGGGGGGCGCTCACTTTCGAACTCTAGTGTATACAAAGCTTCATTCGATGCCCGGTATTTAAGCGATTGTGGCAGCTCATGTATAAAAAACAATAGAATGAATAGTTACCGCGAATACTGAACTAGTATAAAGTTTTACTTTTTGAATTAATGTGCCATTTTAAACACTATAACAGACCTTAACACAAGTTGCTCTGAAACGCCGCTTATTTTGGGGAAAATATGTCTAGCCGAAGATATGATCATATTTGGAAGACCATACGAAAAACGGAATTGAAATTCGTGCCTGTCGTGCGCAAAAGCTGGACACACACACGCACGAGCGCGAATACGGCCCTTGCACTTTTTATAATACTTCCGTGCTACCCACTTTGCTTGGTAGAAAAAATATAAAGCGGACTTGACCGACTTTGCTGGGTGTCTCTTCCCACTTCTGGACTGCCCAACTGGCGATTTACGCTCAACACGAAGCTGATTTCGCCCTCGAAGCCGATGTCGCACTTCACACTCACCATGCACTCAGTGTTGTCCATGCGATCTGCGCCCGGATCGGATCCATTTTGTTTTTACTTTTGGAATTGGCTGATCCGGACACCGTTGACTCCCTCTCTTCTCCCCAGCTTAGTGATAGCAGCGGGTCATGAGTCTATGGGTCGAGTCACAGTTTGGCTTGCCTGTTTTTCCTGGCTCAAAGTTCACTCTTACTGACTTCTCTCTCCTCTTGCCATGGATAGCTACTGACAAATGCTGAATGCAACATTGGACCTCAATTTTGACCTCAAAACGGTCTCAGACCTAGAGTGCTATGCAATTGCTGTCGAGTTTGTGATAAACAGCATCTGCTGACCAAGTTTGATGACAATAAGTGTAGCGGCTGGGGCGCCTATGGCCTGACAGGCACACAAACACACACGCAGAACATAAAAACTTTATACAGAGAGATATATGTAACGTAATAATATATCTTAATGTATCTGAAACAACAATATATCTTAATGCATCTGAAATGATAACATATCCAAGATCAGCTAGAAGAACCTGATTTCAAGGCAGGAATGATCAGTGCGTAGAGATTTCTGCGACGTTTTGGATTATTCAAATTTCTGGTTCAAATTTTTGGGTTGGTTTTTCGTATGCCGGTGGGTCTTAAAAATGGCAATCCAAGTGCCTCATTTTGAGGGCTTCTACCTCTCATTGACATGTACGTAAGCCTGCACGTTGATCAGAACATACGTAAGTAAGCCTTGTACAGGACAACCGATTCCACCTTCTTATTTTGCAACCGTGATGAAGTAGTGGCGTTACGCACAGCAACCTTGCTGCATTCTTTGCCAAACTAAAAACTTTGTAAAGTAGTTGCGACAAACAGTGACCTTTTTTTCATCTCAAAATGAGAGCAATCGATAGTTCGAAGACAACCAAAACCGACCCGATCCATGCATGCAAGGAGACGAGTAATATCTCGAGTGAAGCTAAATATGTCTCTCTGGGTACCATGAGTGTCGTACACGTCTGTGCCACATGATGACTGTAGGCAATTCAGAAGTTAGTGGGAGTCTCCTCGGGAGGCACATTCGTTTACCTGCTGGTGAGCAGGTTCGGCGGTGTGGGCATCTACGATGAAAAGTTGCGACTTCAACGCCGCTACGACGTCGACATCGACACGGACCCTGATGCCGATCTTGACGTGGCTGCTTCAGATCCCGGCTGGGTGACCGACGCTCTGTGGATGGACAACTCCAAGCACGCCCTATACGTCACCTCACTGCGTACCATGCACTTCTTCGACGCGTCAGCATCAGTTCACTACGGTTAGATTTTTTTGACACGAATGGTTTTATGCAGTACCTGTACGGTTCTTTTTCTGAAGAGGAGTACCGGGCTTTCGGACTGCGCTCCATCCCCACCTGCGTGGATTACTCCTTTGACGAGGAAGACCCCGAGGGCACCAGCCTACTGCTCTTTGGCGACGACGCCGGTGGAGTCAGCGTGGTCACCTTTAGCCAGCCGGTCAACTCACTTTTTGCCAAGGCCGAAGTTGACTCAGTGCAGTGCGTCTTCTGGCCTGACGTCAACACCAAGGTCACTTTACACGCGCAGACTCGAGTTCTTTTATACAGCCACTCTGCAACATAGAGTCTTGGACCAAAGAGGGAATGAACTGTATTCATACGACAAACTGAAATGTGCATCCCAGATACTTGGGGGCTGGAGGAGGGCGCCATAGAAAATTTGGGCCGAAAAATGAGACATTTCGTTTATCACCCTCTAGGAGTTTTCATATTTTGATCGCTCCAGCATCAAAATGGACTGTAACAAAGTTGATCATGCTGCTGGATCTTTAGACAGAGTGTCTCAGTGACCGATCCGAGGTGCAGATTCTCTACCAGAAGCTGCCGCTGCAGCACAGGCAGCACTTTTTTTCTCCGCGCAAAGTTAAACTGTAAACTGCCGTAAAAATTGCTGTTACAATCAAACCCGCTCATAACATCCACCTGGGGCGATCAGATACTGGGCGATCTCTGCGGGTGGGCGATGCATTCGGGGACGCATGAAGAATGAACTAGAATGCAGGCAGCAGCCATTGGACGGTATAGCTAAATGAACGAGGACGATACTGTATGAGTCAGTCCAATTGAAACAGTCGTGACCACTCATTTTTTTTTGCAGCTTTCAATGCGGCCGTCTTTGGAGGGCATGCATTATTTTGTAAGAAATATTACCTTTTTTATTCTGTTCTACACAATAGTCTTATGCACCTTTGCCAAGGTTTTTGCTTTGATCCGGGTCAGACTTTCCCGACCTGAACTGAGTCACAGCCCTCTTTGATCTGACCCGATCCGGGTCGACGCATGTCAATGCGGCCTGCTCCTTGTCCCTGCGGTTGTGACATAATGAAAGTTCTGGCGTGTAAAGACGGTCCTTCAAGCACTCGGAGTATGTATCTGTCACCTACGAGGCGGGTGTCCACCGCGACGGGATCTTGGGTCTTCGCTATCTCAAGGGCAACGGCACCGTGGTGACGATCAGTAGAGACCCGCGTGCCTCGGTCGTCATCAGACACCTCCGAGGCAAGCTGGAACCCTATGTCTTTAAGTTGGCGTGGGGGGTCCGATGTTTCGACTACTGCGAGCTGGACGGTGGACGCTTTCACGTGCTTGCCACCGGGTCCAATGACAGGCTGGTGCGCCTCTGGCACCCAGTGGTGCCATCTAGGCCTTCCACTCTGCTCTCCGGCCACCGGGCGGGCATCGTTGACGTTCGCGTGCACGCGACGAAAAGGGTCGTCATTTCGTACGACGCTGTGTGCGTGCTCAGGGTGTGGAGCCTGGACCAGGGAAACTGTCACCAAGTATGTACATGTTCATGCCGCTGATACATAAGACCATCACTGATCATAGCTTATGCCTCACGTTGCAACCGCTTAGGCTCTCCCGTTGCAATTCCCGAGCCTAAAGGTGCTGGGTAAGGAGATCGAATTCGGCCGCCCTTCGCTGTACCTGGAGACCGCCTCACCCACTTTGATCATTGCCCTGTGCTGTGAGCACATGGCCTGTGTAACAGTCAGAAGAGACCCAGACGGAGACTCCGAATCGCAAGACTCACACATGGACGGGGATGACCACGAAGAAAGGAGCAACAAGGAAAGTCCTGAGTCTCCCATCAACGAGCATCGGAAGCACCTCGCTGCTCACACGTCCCGCGCCTTACGACCCAGGAGCAGTGACTCGGCCCTGAACTACTTGTACGCACACTCTCCAGAGGACAGCGGATCTCCGGCTCATTCTACGGGCTGGTCGTCTGTGCGAAATGCAATCGACTTCAGAATGAGGGGAAAGATCTTTCAGCAGAGAGAGCTGGAAGACGAAGGTCAATACTCTTCCTTCAGGCTCTTTCGCAGCGGCGGTGAACCAAGTGGAGACATGGCGACTTTTGCGTCAGAAAAGGTGTCGCTGAATGTGCTGAGGGTGAGGAAGTACTCCGGCGCCGGCTCCCGGATGAAGCAACTGGCGAGGGACAACATGCCTTTCATGGGGTTAGAGGTCCATGGCGTAGAGGAAGTGGCTCTTCCCAAGGACCTGCCACACACGACGGCCATGAAGCAGAGAGGGATCAAGATCAACAACCTTGATGACCTTCTGGGAACCAAATTTGCCGCCCCACTGGCTGTTGCTACAAGCCATGTCCATACCGAAGGAGCGGACACGCTTTCTGTTCCACCCAGCGGTCAGACGTCCAGAAGATCAAGCTTAGGGAAAGGTTCGAGAAAGGATGTGAATCTGCCTTCCAGAAAGCACTCTCAGGCCGATCCAGGCTTGCCCTGCATTACCGAGAGATCGGATACTCAAAGCGTATCTACAGACGTGTGAGAAACTCTGTTTATTTACTACTATGTTATCAAGGTAGACATAATCTTGTTTTATTACACATACACAGGTAACATTTCTTGCAGCTGCTTCTTGCTTATAAAAAGTTAATATTTTGCAATCCACGCGAACATTTAAAGTGTACTTGTGTACTGGCCGTACAGATCTTGCTTTTCTTCGATCTTTCAGTCAAGAGATTCCGCCATGAAAAGTTGCTCGATGGTATAAAAAATAGTGCAGTTACATAATCACAGCATGACACCTGATATCCATAGAGCAGAAAGGCTGTTGTATGCATGTAGCAGAAATGCAAGAGCTCGACTCTTCTACTTACAGTAATTTTTTTTCTTACTAGAAAGAGTTGGCAACCGTTGTTACAGTAAAAGATGGATAGGGGAGAGCACCGTGCTGGGAGTTTGGCATTTCCTCGGCTCGGAAAGGCAAAGTTGCAGCAAAAATGTACCGTATGCGAATGTGCTTTGGCCGTTTATGGCAGGAAGACGTCTACTCAATGTAATAAGTAAAAAGTTATGCACAAACTGTCTCTCTTCCTGAATAGGATTAAGTACACTGGATACTTCTCAACACGAAACAATTACACAAGTGTGACAATTGCAGTGAAAATGCAACATCTGCTTCAGATATAAAATGCAGCAAAGTTTTTGCAGAACATATAGCGTCTGGCATTTGTAACAGAAATAATGAGCAAGACAAGGAAAAGGCGAAAATGGTCTCACTCGTTCAAATTAACACACTACAATTAGCTCTCTTGTTTCTTAGAAGTTTGGATGGTTAGATTGACGAAAGAGGATCTCGAAACTACAGATCTTTTTCCGTGCTTATTCATAAATTGATCGGCTCTACGTAATTAGCCGGCAGCATTCCATACTTTCCTGTTCGGTGCACGGTGCCAGTCATCCATCCCTCGTCGATGGGGGTGCAGTTGACGACCACATCACCGTCCCTGAAGGACACCTCATCTGTGTCCTGCGCCTCGTAGTCGTACATAGCTTGGTAACATCGCTAAAGCAGAGAAAAATTGCGTTTAATAGAGCAGTTACATGCAGTTGTTACACGGGGACGTAAACCCATAGCCAATACAAGGGCAGGGAATAGTCTCACTGGACTGAGGGAGAACTCACCCCCTTGGGCATTCTCTGTTGCTGTTGCAGGTGTTGCTGTTGTTGAAGCTGCTGCTGTTGTAAGCGTTGCTGCTGCTGAAGCTGCTGTTGTAAGTGTTGCTGCTGTTGAAGCTGCTGCTGCTGTTGAAGCTGCTGTTGCTGCTGTTGCTGCTGTTGCTGCTGTTGCTGATATAGCAACTGTTCCTGAGACGGTTGCCGGTGGTAAGACCCTCCAGACCGAGACCCCTGCGGATGGTACTGCTGTTGAGGTTGCGGTTGATGAGGATAGAAGGCGCTTCCAGAAGATTGTCTCATCAGTTGTTGAGGATGGGATCGATATTGTTGTTGTTGTTGCTGCTGCTGTTGTTGCTGTTGCTGTTGTTGCTGTTGCTGCTGTTGCTGCTGCTGCTGTTGCTGTTGACTATGATGATGTCTGGTGTAGTCCATCTGTGGAGGAGGCATCATCCTCGATGGTTGCTGCTGTTGCTGCATCTGGTGGTGCTGGTATGACTGCTGCTGTGGCGGCGGCTGCGTAGCATGCGCGGGGTATCCCTGTGGACCTCCATAACCGCTGGAAGACGTAGGTGGTAGAGGCTGCGAGCGTCCTTGGATCGAATGCTGCTGGGAGTAGGACGAACTGGGCACAGTTCGTCCCATCGGCCGATCCAATTCACTACTGCTCGTGCGGCGAGCATCTACAAAGTGAGGAAGAGTAACGCGATGTTCGAGCACGTAAGAGATCACGTTGAAGTCTCTTACTTTGATACTGTCCATTCTGGGGATAATTGGCCTCATTCCTCTGCTGGTGGTGCGCTGGATGCTGCGGTTGCGGTTTAACTGGTCCCGCCTCCTGAGAGCTCACTCTCCTCTCGGCGTGATTACTGTTGGGGTCCTTGGAAACCGAGGTCACTGTAAAAAGCAAGGCGTAAGCCATCTTTTTCGTTCAGCCTTTTATGTCCATCTCCCTGTCAGCACGGTTATGGCTCAAGTGACATCGGTCAGGTACATACCCAAGGGAGCATTAGGCGGAGCTCCAGGCTGTCCTTCGACAAGACTTCGCTTCTTCTCTTGCTCGGCCTTTTGCTCTGCAACGCCGTGGTAAGAGACGTTGCTGATGGTCTGTGAGTTGGCCTTGATGCGCTGAATCTCGGGGTCGTCGGCGATCTGCGTGAACTTGCCCTTGGTGGCCTCGAACTCAGCGTGGTACTTCACGTTCGATTGCAACTTTGAATTCTCCGCCAGGCGTTTCATCTCAGGGGTGTCAGCGACAATGGTAGCTTTGGCCTTGGGGACATGCCTGTCAAAGGGAAGAATGCCTGTCAGTGACAGCTCATGAATCTGCTTCTCTCCAGTACTTACGCCCCGCAGTAGGGAAGCTTGTCGAAGCCCTTGTAGTTCCTCATGCTGAGCGTCATGTTGCAGGCCTGGCACTTGAAGCACGCCTTGTGCCACACCTGAGGCAGAGGGAGGAGCATCATGAAACGTCATCTGGCATCTCGTTGCGCCGAGTTATGCCGGATACGTTGGGTACAGGCTCTATTCTCACCTTCTCCAGGCACTTGAGCTCCTCCGTCGGGTAGACGGTCTTCTCGCACTTGGCGCACTTCTTGCTGTTCATGTTAGCGACAGTGCCGGGGTACAAGTTGGAGACGACTGCTACACGGGAGCGACGTCGGACTTGGCCGTGACGCACTCCACGGAGGCTGCGGACTCGGGGCGGTCGTGGACGTTGTCGAACAACGAGAAATACACTTCCAAGAAACAGAAGAGAGCGAGGCCGACTGAGGTAAGACGGTGCACTGGCTGTAGCAGTCCCTCTCTTCTTTGGTTGTCGGCCACCCGCCCCTCCGTTCTGCCCCACTCTGCCGTCTGCCGGGAGAGCAGGCAGCCGACGAAGCCGCCGTAGCCGAAGTAGCCGGCGTGGCCGCCGCACCCGCCTCAGACGGAGCCAGTGAGAGATTCGTTTGGGCGAGTAAAGACTCCTCGGACGGAGAAAAGGAGATTTGAGAGGGTTTTAGGCAGGGCGAAGGGAGAGGCAGGAGAGTGACACGGCCGGGCTAACGTTCCTGCAGACGACGAGGGGGGGGGGGAGCTTAACGTGAGGTAGGGGGAGGGAGGAGACCAGACCACTTCTTACGCACGCACTAGTCGCGGCAGCGGCAGGAGGCACGGACGAGCCGCCCGCGTGCGACGCCCAAAAGTCGCCGCCGCCACAGGTTAGAGTTAGATCGGAATGCGGCCCTCGCACCACTGACGAACTCGAAAACTGGCGACCCTTTAATCTGTGTGCGACCTGAGACTCGACGGGGATCCCGCGTGCTCCGGCCGAGGGAGGGAAGGATGGGACTCGCCCGCTCTTGTTGTTGTTGTTGTGGTTGTCGTCGTCAACGTCGATGACGACTTCCGGAGGTGGCTGGAGCCGCAAAGTTTGGACAAAGGAGTTTCCAGATCTCGCAGGAGCGTTTTTTCCCACGCGCCGCCCGACGCACGCGCGAGCCAAGAGCAGAAGTCAGTGTGCAGGTTGACGTGTGAAGCTGGCGTCACACGAGGGATCTTTTTTTGGTGGGAATTCGCCGGGGATTTCGCCGGAGATTGCGTTGACTTTGAGTCTACGCCCGGCGTCGCACTCGAGAATTTCCCACCCGACTCAGCAGGAGTTGGCATGAGGCTGGCGCTCAAAATCAGAGTGACGAAGTGCGACCTGCGCATTTATAGCACGAACCCAATGTCCAGCAGAATCGCATGGGAAATTCACCCGCGTGACAACAGCCTACATTTACGCCCATGCCTCCGGATGACATCTGCGCAAAAACGACTGGCGCGCTCACGAAACTTCGATTGTTAGTACGCACCCGGGTTGCGTCACTGTGATGTGGGGCTTGGCTGCTCATGTAAGTATGCACTGACTACTCCACAGTCAGCGCACTCTCTTTCGGGCGTAGACGACATTTTGGCTGCTTTTACTGCGGTTTGCTTATCACAGTGCCTTTCTTGATAGCAACACACACAAGAAAACCCCTCCTTGGAAGACTAGCGAAGTCAATGACTAAATGGGTGGCCCATAAACCTTGATGGACTCGAAAATTGCCCACCGCCGCCAAAATGCTTACTGCACACTTAGCGTCATTTGCAGAGGGAAAGTTGGCCATTGTGCAGCAACATCGATTCACGTGTGCTGCTCCATACACGTCAAGAAACTTAATAGAGAAGCATTCGTCTCTCTCATTTTCCAGTGCTTAACCTACTTCTCGGAGAAGAGAGAGCAAAGTCTCTCCCACTCCACCAACAATACAAGAGCGACCCTTTCCGATTTCACCTACCCTCTGCTTTCTTTATGCCCGTCCTTTTTTTAATACTTTACCTCCCCTTCAACCCAGTTGACTATTGGGCCAGCCCTTGGTGAACTTTCTTCCTCTCTTTCCTCGACTTTGTGAAAGAAGAGGGGAAGAGAGAGAAGGCTAAGTATATTCAAATGCGGCTTCCGGGCACACATCTGGTGCTGCCTCTTCTTAAAGTCTGAGGGAGAAAATTGACTCGGTTTACACGACCGATTGAGCGCCTTCGGTTGCGGATATGTAGGCAGGGCTACTCAAAGAAGGCTTCAGCGCTTGTCGTGCTCGGCATTCACATACAGTATCAGCGTCCTGAAGGTTCGTGATTGGAAGGACTTGCAGAAGCCCCTCTTCCTGCCCTCGCTCTGCCACTTGCTTCCTCCCTGCCAGCAAAGGGTCCCCTGTATCACCGGGTTTCTTTCACCCTGGTGACCCGCTACGTATGAGGGCAGGAAAGTAGCATCACACTCCGAGTGCGTGCACACGCACGCAGGTCCTATAAGGTGGGATGTCCTGCATTCAATACGCCACAGTCGGGTACACTTCGAACCCTCTTTTGCCTTCTCCATTTACTGTCGTTATTAAATTTTTTGTGCCGCAACGAGAAGAAGATTGCCCAGAAGATGGAGGTTGTTTAGGATCGTCACAAATGGATAGCGAGCTGCTACGTACGTACATGCGCGGCTGCAAAACACTGGGTGGAAGTCTCGTCCGGGCTACCGGGCTAAATCAGCATAGTCCTGTACTTTCTCCCCCATGTCCTCTCCTGAAGCGACGTCACGCTGAACTCGCTGCTACATATGGACGTTTACAGTCAGCAACGTTACTGTGCTGCTAGCAGGACGGGCACAAGACTTTCACCTACTGGCTGAAATGTTTGTGTGCAGCGTGTGTTGCTTAACATCGGCGTCTTTTTTAGTTGCTTCGCTAGTTTCATTTACTACGAGCGTGTGGTCAATAGCGCTTTACAGCAGGCTTCCAACTGGAGCATGCGTGCCAGAGGATGTATGCACAGTACTGCACCATACGCTACAGAAGCTGGGTCTCTGCACGAAGGGTCGACTTCCTTTGCAAGACGGTTCAGTGGTCAGTGTGTGTGTGCGTGTGTGTGTGCGTGTGTGTGTGCGCGCGCGCTCTATGTACATGTTTATGAAGCACATCCTGGGGTTTCACATCAAATTGCACACTCAGACCAGGAATCGGTGCAGAAATTAGACCAAGTTGACTCCAAAAGTAAAAAACGGTGATGCCGACTGATAGTTATAGGTTCTAGTTATGAATCACAACACTTACAATGGTCCAAGGCCTCCTCGCAAGTGTGCAATGCGAACCATAGATGACATTGCAGTGTACAATGTGATATGGACCCCCACTTCCTGTATTTTCTGCGTTATCGCAGGTTCGAATTCAGCTACTTCCAGATGATTTTTGACAGTGTTATCTTTTACTTAAAACATAAAAAAATCGTCTAGAAGTGGCCAGGTTCAAACTTATGACCTGAAGTCTCGTAACTAAAAATGTTAAACTACGACTGTCAGAGAAGTGCAATGCGCATGATTTTGCATTTAACAGCCCTCGGGTCTCGGCTCGGCATGACTACTAGAGCTTTGGCTGACAAGGATCGAGCCGGGCCGGATCAGACTGGGCTGAGGGTTCCGACGAGGTCGCGTCGAGTTGGGCTGTGACTCAGGTTTTGCTAATACAGGTGAAGACAAGTGTAGTACAAGGAGGCAAAAGGGCTAGTGAGCTCAGGCGAGGTTCGGGCTCGGCCTCGGTTGGACTGATGAAAAAAGGTCGGGGGCTGGGGTGCGTTGATGACGGACTTTGTCCAGGCTCAGGCCAACCCCTAACCTGCAGTCAAGTCGAGATACGTTATACAGACACATTTGAGCTGCTGCCCACATAAGGACAGAGTCCGGAGTTCAAGGATCTCTAAGTAAAGTAGTTACGGTACACTTCGACTGTATAGGGTGATTCGACTTTTTACCACTTTGGAAAATGTACCTGCAACATTGACATCTCTTTGGGTTTTGATGTAAATTGGAACCGAGTCAAATACTTCTTTGACTGCAACTCCCAAATGTGGGTTAGAGCCTTACAAAGGTGCCCCAGAGAGGGGTGCCTCCACAACGTGGGTGGTGGTGGTGGAAGGAGCTGCAATTTAAAATATTGCTTTCCAAAGAGGAGGACCCTCTGAACAAAAGGCTAGAATAATCAAAATTATGATTTTATGAAATGAAACTGGTTTTTTTTTAAAAAAAATGAGCAATCTTTTGTGAATCTACACCGCACTGCAGCACTTAGAAAAAAAAGTGGCATTAACACCTCAACATAAGACGCAATGATGGTCCTGGTGGCACCAAGACCTGTCCGATCCAGGCACGTATAACAGAATATGAGTAATTTCTGGAGTGAAGCTACTTATGTAAGGCTTTCCCTGTGTGGTGTTGTACATGTGAAGGAAGGACAAAGTGTGAGCGGATAAAGAGCTCAGGAGCACAAGGCAGGACTTTTGTACCGAAGCTCTTGTACAATGTATGTTGTAGGAGCTGATGATGGCAGGCTAAGGTGCCTCATCGTTCTACATAATAGCACTTGCAATTTTGGTGAGGAAATAACATTTGCAATACTTTTGTGCTTTTTTACTCAGATCCTGATGAAAGAAGTTTGAAGTTCAAGCCCGTCGTCTGAGCATCAGCCACGGCTGCAGTTCAACTTTGCCAGGGACTAGCACAGTCAAAGAGGTCCCTTTGACACCATGGAAGTAAAGGCATCGAAGCTCACCACGAAATGACCGAGCAGATTTTTTTTTAAAGCCCATGGGTCTAACAACCGTCATCCTATTGAGCAGGATGTCCTGACGCATGTTCTGGCGGGGGCTTGCTCGAAGAGGACATAAGATTGCACACAAGCACTTGTTGAAGCCAGCCTTTGTCAAAGAAAGGAAAAAAAGAAAAAGGAAAGAAAATAGGCTCAACGTGTAAACAAACAAAGCAGTGGCATACATAAAAAAAGAAATTGTGGCACGAGCCCCGTTTTCTCATCAGCTCCTGTCACAACATAGTGAGCAGCACTTTTGCAATATTGCCTTGGCAGGAGTTCCAACACACACACACACACACACACACACACACACACACACACACACCTTCAATCCCCCCTCAAGAGACTCTCTTTGCTGTGTTATTGTGGAGACGACACTGAAATGAGCAGCAAAGTTGGAACGAAGCGAAAGTGAAAGCTCCTGAGACAATTCCCTACTTTTTGTACTTATCGATTGCGAAATTGCCAGCAGCGCGCACCGCTGACCCACTTCCCGCCCCCTGCCAGCTTGATCCGCGTGCACCACTGAGTACGTGGCGCTCGTTCTGTGCTCCGAGGCCCCGCCAACAACGAGCCAGCCGGCGAAGCCAGCCGCGGATTCATCTATTATTTAAAGGAGTACAACGTAGGGAACCCTGGAAGGGAAGGCTTTTACGGTGTCCAGGGACACTGAGAAATCAACGACTCGAAATTGTTCGCAGCTGCAGGGAGGATCGGAGGGAATGACGCTTTCCCCGGTGCGTTGGATTCCTCAACGCTGCCCAAGCAACGCGAATGGAGAGACTTCAGACGTCTATAATTGCTGGTTGCTATTGTCCCTGCTGCTGTGGTGACCGCTTTGATGTCCCACTACGTAACTAACTCAGGAACTGTACTTGGTGACCTTAATCTGGCGAGATCGTAACAATTACATCAGTCCACTTATCATATCAATCTCTCGGGCGCGTCTGTCTGCTCCAAGCTGGCGATGAACGAAAGCTCAGTCAGCACCCGTTCATTGGGTGGTGCCAGTTCTTTCTTCATTTCAGCGAGTAATTTCCTGACAACCCCCATTTTTTGCCTTCGTCAGTTATAACGCACACTTTCATCCATTCACGCACTAGTACAATGAGCAGTTAATGCTTTTTGAAGAAGAATGGCTACTTGTTTGGACATGGCGGGGCGCAGCTCTTTCAACCCCTCTTGCTGCCGTGGTGGGCTCATTAAAAGGTGAACAAAGGCCCAGGGCTTGGGCGTGCTTAAACCACTTATCTGATGAACATGCCATTACGTACACACACGCATGCACACACACAGAGGTAGGCACAGAGCTGAGCTTCTAGGCCTCAATTGTTATCTGCCAAGACCGACAGAGCAGGCACGAAATGACGAATATATTTTCCTTGGGCTGCGCGTGCTGTTGGGGCAAATTATGGTCTATCTTT
>JAAUXU010073386.1_pt1 | contig 17684 bp, 14 predicted proteins | sample 7278151 | NCBI WGS metagenome assembly JAAUXU01 (sample SAMN14350113, study PRJNA611818) | marine sediment metagenome | isolation source: surface marine sediment (1.8m) | place: French Polynesia: Moorea | collected 2018-08 | reverse complement strand
GGACTTCTCCTGGCTTCGCACCCTTGAACAAAAGTTGCAGCAAAGTCTCAGCCACGATGTCACACAAAGTACTCTAGACCACTTTTTCTATGCAATGGCTGATGAATAAATATGTCTTTTGTCACTTTTCAGCTTTTCTGTCTGTTTAACAATGTTTTGTGTTATCACGCTTATTAGAGACAAAACTCGCAGTCCCAAAGTGTCTCTATTGAGCGTGTTCCACTGCACCACCTAATCGAATGGTCGAATCATTGCTTGATTCGCTGCTTTTTATTTTTAGCCTCCTTGGCTGGAGAGTGGGATCGTCCAGTCTGGCTTGGTGTTTGTCTTCTCCGTGATCTTCAACTTCTCCCGTTGGTACGAGCTCGAGTCTGCGTGGGTCACGACCGAGAAGAACGTCACGTTCGCCAACGGCTCCACCGAGCTACAGAACGTGACCTCCATTGACGTGCAGGTAACCCCTACATCTGTATCCGGACCTGTCAGTAGATTATTCTCCAAGTCGCTTAAAGAACATTTATATTTGGTGATCCTTAAGAAGACCCGCTCGTGGGTTTCATGTCACGCTAGTGCATTTCTTCACGGGGCCCCAAAATTGGATCACGCATGCCCAACCTTGGGTCAGTCCACGACCCAACTATGAGCTCGATAGCAGCGCATAACTTATTTCGTCACCCGCCGCATTCCGGTGGGTAAGGGAGATGAGTGGATTCCACTCAAAGTCACCACTTCGGCAACTTTTCATGATTCCAGCTGGACTATTCTTGGACCATCATGTTCTGGTTGCGGCAGAAAGTACCAACACTGGTAACCTTCTGACTTATGGGCAAACGAGCAGGAAAATTTTGCCAGCCAACATCGTTTTGCGGCATGAATATGCACCAGTGTAGTGATAATTTGGGAATGAACTTCACATCGGAGGAGGTTTCTTCAAAGTTTTCCGGAAAATGCTTTTTTCTGATTTTTTTTTTTTTTGGAAAAAGGACGAGCCAAAAAAGATAAGTGCTTCTTGAGCTGTTGGTCTTCTCTTTTAAGACCCTCCTGTACGAAAAAAAACAACCTAAAAATGGCCAGTTTCAGGCAGAAATTAGAGTCATCGACAATGACACGGAAACCACTATGAACTGATGATGGCTGCCATGGAGTCATCTCACTGATCTCAAAGATGCATGCATGTTTGCAGTCATATTAGGCTAGGTCAAAAATTGGGATTCCCTGTGGTAGTCCAAAATTTTTAACTGCGTATCATATAAAGACTTTCTAGTCAAATGAAAACAAGTGAGTTTTATCTATGCCCTAAGGCAATTAAAGTTGTAAAATAGTGTAAAATAAGTTGTAAATTCATTTTCAGGGTCCGCTGAAAAAAACATTTTTCTAATGAACAGTTTTGGGGGTGAATTTTGGTGTGTGATTTTCACCCAGTTTGGCTGCTTCTTACGGCCACCAGAGCTGAAATCTACTTTCACAGCCAATTTACTTCAGTAGCTTACTATATAAATTTCAACTCAAGTTGGGCATAGGCAAGTGCCACTCTTTTTAAAAACTATTTGACGACATCTTTATCATTTGTCCTCAGGTAAAAAGCTCCAGACCCACCAATGTATTTCCAAAATAGTCCCTGTTTTGACCCAGCCTAATGCATATATATTCTGAAAAGTTTTATAAAATATGTCATGTAAAGCACAATGGCTGTATTTACACTTGCCTCCAAAAGTATTTGAACACCTGTCAGAGGGACAAAAATACTGAAATGTTGTGCGCTTTTGGAAGCATTTTTGACCACTAGAGGGGAATACACACACACACGCACGCACACACACACTGTCGCTCTGCCACGACCCACCTGCCGCCACCGCAGCAGCAAGTCCCTTTTTAGGGGTGTGCATAAGTATTCGAACACTCTTTCCTGCTGCTGTAACTTTCTTAATAAAGCAGCTACATGAACTGTATTTTCATCATTATAAAGCTTGGAGTCTCAGCAGTTGAACTTATTACATTCATTAATATTGAAGCTACACAAACAATACTTACATCGTTGGAAAGCTTGAAGACTTAGCAGTTGAACTTTTCACTTTACTTTGGATGAAATTGCACATTAAAGGCAGCACTGGCAATTAAGCAAAAAATACATACGCTCACTTCTCCACTACAGAGCTGGTGTTCAAATACTTTGAAGGGGGGAGGGGTGTCTATCCAGTGCACGACAGTCTACTCTGTCCAGCGCTGTATTCTGCATTTTTTTCTGTGATCTACAACAGCATTAACTGCAGCGATTAACAAAACTTCCTCACACGTAAAGGGGTCAATAAGCTTTTCAAAAAGAAGATTTTTGCCAAGTTCACTGGTTGGTTTTTCGTATAGGAGGGTCTTATAGAAGCAAGTCAATTTCTTTGTGTAGCAGGTCGAAACTTTCTCTGCAACGAGTGTGCATGCAAATGTTTCCATTCTCTACCACCGCTCACTATTGTAATGCTCTTACTCATCATAAATCTGAAGTCATTCACAAGTGAAGTGCACATGCAGCGCTGATTCAACAACCTTACTAAATCAATGACCATGCACCAGGGACACGTATCTGACGCTTGGACCTCAGGCTGAACTCCAGAGGGCAAAGCACTACTACTGCATCTTACCAAGATCCAAGATCCAACTCGACTTCATGCTTGACAAGCATAAAGTCAAGCTCATCGTTTTTTTAGTGAGACCTGTTCAGATGAAGGAACGTCAAGAGTTGCCTAGGATGTGTATGGCCACGAGGTGTACAATCCCTTGCTGTTCAGCTCTGGTGATATTTTTGGATGTGTTGGATGCCAGGATGTCCCTAGATGTCCCAGATAGGGTTAACAAGGATATTAGTAGGCTGAATCCAGTTGTCGATGAAGTTGGATGCGGTAGCAATGATATATATAAGATCCAGCACAGCCCTTAGCCTTATGTACACGGACTATTTGGGCACGTTCTCATTCAATATGATCCCTACGACTGCCTTGCACCAGCACCTCAAGCTCCTGCATTACTTGCCTTGATGAAATCACCAGACATTTTGTTCCACGTGAGGGAAAAGGATATCCTCAGCTCCTCAATATTTGGTGAGGAGTCTTGCATGCCTCATACCCCGAAGTCAGGGAGATTGAGGTTGGGTGATGATGGCTACCAGCTATCCTTGGACGTCATGAAACTGTGTCTGAATGGCATTGCTAGCGTGGGCGGGACCTCCGTCCTGCTGCAGTGCGTAATCCCTAGCTGGATAGTTTGTCTTGATCCGGGGTCCCGCGATAGGCAGAAGCACATCCAGATAAACTTCGCTACCCACTTCGAAGTAGTGGGGAGGCATTTTCTACCCATTACTTGCGACGCCCACAAGACCGTCAACTCGCGGGGATGCCTCATCCTCATCACAGCGATGACATCAGCATCAGGCTCACGAATACCTTCGGGGGATGGATACGTCAAAGCCTTACATGAAACCATCAAAAAACAGTAACTTTGATATTTCCTTGTGTCGCAAGGGATATGTCGAGGTCAGATCCCAAGTGAGCTTCCCTGCGATATAACGGCGTATTGTGTCTACCTCTGGCGCGTACAAACACAGCCCTTATGTACGTGCTATGTGCTGCGCACTCATGCAAGTTCTGCGACCTTATGTACCGCGCTGCACAGTTGTGAAGTGCTGCAGTTGCATTCAAGAGGCCGCAACTTGGGGTTCAAGAGGTTGCGTGTTAATTCTTCCTTGCATCAGCTCTCAAGGAGAATCTGATCCTTCATCTGTGCCAATGGCGACTTTCCTGGCATCCCAGGACTGCAAAATTTGGAGGAAAAAAAGCACCTGGTGCAACCCTCGTGACAATCTGCTATGAGTAGACGTGCGTTTCTTCTCGGGCGGGAGGGGCGATGCAAGGAAGAGCTGCTTGCACTCTCGACTGCCAAGGTTGGGCAGCTGAAGGTTGGGTTGCAGTGAGAAAAAGTCTGCTTCTTTTCTCCTCTTCCAATTTCTTGATTGCCCTTTCATTCGCAACATGAAGAGAAGAAAGTCAGTCCCAGAATTCAGTGAAGGAAGGATAGAGATACACGAATTTCTAAGCCTCGGCAAAACAGAGTTGTAGATGACCAGGGAAAGTCGTGGCACAAAGGCTTTCTAGATAGGATCCTTACTTTTCCTCCCAATGTTTGCTCATCTGAATCACGCATGGATTTTTAATGCGTGCCTAGCAGAAAGAAAAAAGTGATGACAGATTCCGTTTCCTCAGAGGGAGCAAAGACCTTGAATAGCAATATGAGTGCTGTGTGGGCCGGCTTTTGGCACTTGGCAGATTGGCAGCTGGCGCTGCTGCTGCACGGTGCACATGGGCAGGACGGACGGCGAAGAGGCCGACGAGCCTAAGACACAACAGAAACTTTTTCTCCTTCTTCTTACTCTTCTTCCTTTCCAGAGACCTTGACCAACTGTTCCATACTTTTCACGCAAACTCGGTGATTTTTTTCTTCTTCTTCTTCCTTTGCCCATTCACTGGTGCAGAAATCTTCGTCAAACAAAGATGAAGAAGTAGCACCTCGACGACTGGAAGTCGTACCACACCACGTAGGTGTAGATGTACTCTAGGCGCGGAGCACGTGCGTTGGTGCGGCAGCTGGAGGCTCTCGGCTTCACAATGAAGCCTCACAACAAGTGCTTCCTAATAGAATAACCGAGCTATATGAGCAGACGAGCAAAAAGTGATTGTAAACAAATTAGTCTGGCGCTCATTGAAAGACTGTCAAGCATAAAAAGGGTAGTGGAATCGTGTGTATTTGCTGATACTCTGGCCGCTGACGGCAGCACGGTCAAAGACGCCTTTGCAGAGTGCATTTTCAATAAAAACTTAATAATAAAAGTTACGGAACTCAAGCGACACATTCACAGTCGCCTTTTTGTGCCGGACCCAAAGCTGCAAACACGCACAATTCTTCGCTTGAAAAGAGCCTTGACCGTCGGCAGTTGGCGCAGCTCAAGGGCGACGTCCCAATGTTCCAGAAAAGTCAGAAACTGTGCAAAGGACGAGTCTTTCACCAATTCATGCACTTCTCTCAGACTCAGCAACCTCATCGAGTGCACAGAAGCGGCTTGCAAGTTTGATGCAACCTTAATGCAAATAATGATGATGCTTCTTTCACTTCCAACGATGTCACCACTTGAGACGATGGGGACACAAATATTGCGTCCATCGGAGCACAAACATTGTTCTTTGGGGGCTACTTTCGTCCACAGCTTTATTGCCTTGCCCAAGATGGTCATTGAAGCTTTTCTTAGCTCACTTCCACTTTTGTGGTCTTGAAGCTGGTCAACGTCAGAGCTTCCGAAAAGAAGCCCGATCGTGGAGTGCTGGGTACCTTTCTATCGCTTTCCTGCTGCATGGCCACTGCTGTGACCTCCTGCTACAGGGTAGCAGTACAGGGTAATACAATACAGAGCAGGGTAGGCCAGGTAGTTTCGCAACTCGCCCGGGAAGCGTCCACCCGCAAAATTAAGTTGCAAATCTGTTTGCTCTGTGATTTCTTCGCCGACGTCCCACAGCAGCAGTTCGTCTTCCTCAGGCCACAGACCTGCGTGAAAATGAGACCTACATCCGGTGGTACCAACTGACCGTGAACTCCCTCGTGATGATCGTGGCCCCGACGTTCATCATGCTCTACTGCTCATACTGCGTATATCGGCGGCTCAGCGAGACTACGGCGGCCCTGAGTTGCGACTTCAAGATGAGAGCCAGGCTCAAGAGGAACCAGAGCATCACGAGGACGCTCTTCGGAATCATACTGATGTTTCTCCTATGCCACACTGGAAAGGTACCATTTAGACGTTTGTGGACTTCCATGTCTCTGTTCTTCCTCTCCCCAGGTGGTGATCTCAGTTTACGAGGTGGTGTACGTGTTTGTCCGCAAGGCAGGGGTCAACACCAGCTTCGAGCCCTGGGCCCGGCATCTGATCGTGCTGAACACGCTGCTCGTCGTCTTCAACTCGTCCATCAACTTTGCCTTCTACTGTGGAGACGTCGTCTTCAGGGAGTGCCTATCAGCAATCAGCAGGACCGTGGGGTGCCCGTGCATGAGTCCCAAGGGGAACGTTCAGGTGTGTTTCGCTGTCGTTTCTTCTGCATGGACATATTTACGTGTGTTTGTTGTTGGGCTGTCTCGTCGGCATTTCCAAAAGAACAGACTTTCGCCTGGAGGCCTTGAAAGAGGTGCTACAGGGGTCTCCAGCATTAACCACCTCTTAACATCAGACTTGATGAACAATTGAACTGACGAGTTCAACTGACCAAAAATCATCTACCTTGACCTTCTTCCATCCGAAAACGTTGTCTGCTCAGTCGCAAGACTTAAAATAGGCCTTTTGAACAATAACCGGGTTCAACAACAACCTCTAAAGACACTGAAATTGGGCAAGAAGTTGGTGCCACGTGGTGACTGCTGTTGCTTCCCAATCATAGGTGCACGGACTAGCGTTGCCAGCTGGCTGAGAACCGAAAACGCCAAACTTAATACCAAACCCCACAAACACTCAATACAAGATTGGTCCCCAAAACGCCAAACACTAAACTAATCAATAATGTTGTCCCTCCACAAGAGTGGCATGGCTCGACATTTGTCTGGCAGCTTTGGCGTGGAACAGTCACGAAAAGAATCGTTAGCCTGGGACGACGTCGTCGGCCCAGCACTATTACTTTCCTCTGCATCAGCCTGAAGACAACTCGAGCAGGTCCAATGAGAGAAACGAACAGGGCAGGAGCAGCAGAATTCTGCGGCAAACAAGCTTTGCGGGCTTCCCTCCAAAATTCGTGGAATACTAAGAACATCCTCCTTAGCCCGATGCGACTGCCATATTGTGCGATTCTGTACTCGGAGGTACCTCCTTGACACTATGGAAAGCACCTTTTACGAAAGCTTTGTTGACAGGGGAGAGACCTTTGTGCTTTGAGGAGGAAAGAACAGTTCTGTTGTGGGACATTTTTCGTCCCCATCTCCAGAGACTTTATCTAAAAAAATCTTCTGCAGTCTGCAACACTTCCCTAAAAAACAAAACAGACATGCCTGTAAAAGTTGCCCACTGCCATTGTCGTCAAGTCCTTCGTACTACGCTGCTCGGGGAGACGACTTCGCCCCTGTCGGCGACCTGAAGTGCTCTTGAAGCCATGCAGACTTGACGCAGGTCCAAAATTTGGACCGACAGTTGGCATGGCTGATGTTCCGCTGGCTGCAGTCCTTGTGGGCGGCATTTCACTTTGCCGTTCGTCACTTCCATGCACTTGGCATGGAGAGTCACCCATCTGCAGAGTCAGCAGGTCTCTCGGAGAAGAGGATGTCCGCACATGGTCGAAAAACATGTGAAAATTTTTTTTGAAGAAGAGGAAAAAGAATATTGCCCGAGTTCGTCCGTGCCCATCTGATCAATCTTGGCATGTCAAGTCCAAAATTGGCCGCATATCCGAGAGAGTAATGAAACGAACCTCGGGTTTGGACGCGTGACTCCTTTTTGCCTTTTTTCGATTTTGCCAAGAGATTGGAACGGCTTCAGCTCCTTCCTGAAGGTATTTACAGCATTACACACTGTACTGCAGTACTCTATAGTCCAGGACTACTTCTAAATGGCATAGAAGGAGTAACATTTCTAATGGGAAGGCCCAATACGACATGAATTTTGGAATTTTTACAAAATTTCTACAGGACCCTCACACAAGTGCCGAGGTTGACCTTCTGATGGATTATTAACAGATTGTCACACGCATACGGAGGCCTAAATGGACTGTCATCTAGCCTGGCTCTGTTTCCCCTCTCTGTCCGAAAGTACTCAGCCGAAATTGTACAACTTTGGGCCTGATGATGGCAATTAGGAATTTTTCGTGAGTAGAATTGCAACATTGGTGAATCGCTTTTCCACCAGCGAAATCACTGGCTGCTGACCGAATCTTAGTCGCTTCCGCTATTTCGGGCTGCCTCTTTTCCCCCCTGCACTTTGAGCTGGTGTGGCCGACATTTGGGGGCCATCTGGCTGTTTACGGCAATGGGCAGTTGTTATTTCTTCACTGAATCGGTTGTCGACTCTGCAAAATGCAACACTGTACTCAGCAGATCTAACTTTCACCCACAGGAATGGGTAAAAATGGAAAATTTAGATACCCAGGTTATGGGTTGAGGTACAGCCATAATTAGCACCAACAGGTACAGGAACTGGTGCGTCTCAAAGTAGCCAAAATACGTGTGCCAGATGATGGGTACAAGGTGCATCTACCCATTACAGAACTGTACTGCACCCATGGGATTCTACAAAGTGACTGTGCTAAAGGCATTCCTATGCTTACTCATGAATCACTAGATGCTTTCAGCCAATTTGCAGTTTTAAGCAACTCTTTCGCAGACTTGAAATATTTGGTTGTCTCGGACCCATTGCTGGTTTCCTGGATGAGAAAAACCCTGAGTGCTGCAATTTCCAAGTGCCATCCCGTTGCCCACGTCGACCTCAAGGTGTTCAAAAGTTATCACGGTTGTAGACGTCTTATGACCGACAAAAGAACACAATAACACTTGACATATGAGTATAATTCTAAGTAAAGTGGGACAGCGTCAATATTGTTGCCAATCATAAATACCTCTGTCCTGAATGAAGCGCAACATTCCTGTACTTTTCTTTCTCTGCTTTGAAGGCAGAATAGAATGCACAGCTTGAAACCCATTTGGGCATCCACCAGTCCAAGCCGTCCAGTATCCTTCATACTTGGTTATTCTTTGTGGTGCTTTTTGACCAAACAAAGGTAGCAATTTTTGGTAAATTACAGGGTTGTGACGATAAATCCGGACAAAGGAAAATTCATCATAACTTTGCTCTTGTCAATAGAATCACCTTGTATAATATTCAGCCATTTGATTACTCAATGTGCCCCCCCTCAGCCTCCAACATGGCCTCCAAACGGCCCCCAAAGGCTTTGCAGGCCCTTGCAACCTCTGCGGGCTCTAGGCTGGCCATGGACCTCCTGATGCTGGACTTCAGGCAATCCACATTCTTGTGGCTGGTGGCACAGGTACTCTCCTCAACCCTCCCCCACAAATAATAGTCACAGGGGTTCATGTTGGGGCTGTTGGGGGGCTAGACAGCCACAGGCCAGAAGTGGGGCACATTCCCCAGCAGCCAAGACTGAACCACTTTGGTCTTGTGAGCAGGTGCTGAATCTTGTTGGAAGGTGTATCTCCTGTCCCCAGCCACAGCTTTCATCCAAGGCACCACCACCTCCTGTAGGACCTTTGTTGCTTTTCAGGCCCTGGGGGAAGAAGTGGGGTGGCATGACATCCCCCTCAGATGAGACGACCCCCAGGACCATGCAGGCAGCAGGCTTCTTGGACTTGAAGACAAGGGGCACCACAGAAGGTTCCTTGCAGATCCACCTGTCATTCTGGTGATTGGATCTGTCCAGGATCTGTCCAGGGTGAACAATTTCTCATCACTGAAGAACCTGATGTGGCGTGGGGTTGCCTTCAGAGAAGAAAGCATGGCCTTCCCCTTGATGACCCTATTCTCCTTCTGCTCAGTAGTGAGAAGATGCCTGCACCTCAGCTTGAAGCTCTTGAACCCCAGGTCCTCTTTTATGGCCTTGCAGATGGTGGTCCTGTGCACCCCATGGTTCTGGGCCAGCTTGGACATGGGGTTCCAGGGTTGGTCTCCAAGGACCTTTTCAGGCCAGCCACAAACCTGGGAGTCCTGATCTTGTCACTTCTGGGCTCATGTTCCTTCCTCTGGGATGTCCCCCTCTAGTCAAACTTCTTGCAGACATCATACACAGTTGACCTGGGGTACTTGAGGAGCTTGTAGATGGCTGCTGGGTCATTCCCCGTGCGATAGAGCTCCATGATCGCTGACCTCCTCTCTTGCTCCATTGTTCTCAAGTCTTGTTTTGAATGAAAAATTGGTGGGAAAGATAGTGTAATGTCTCACCAAACCTCATACAAAAGGAAATTCTGACAGCTTTTTCGTCTGCTGAGATATTTGCTTTTGAAAATTGTCTGAATTTATTGTCACATCCCTGTACTTTGATACAACATTTTCACTTGGTCTCTGCCCAACTTGCTGCATTTGACCGACACTCATCAAGCCATTTAGAAAAGGTTCAGGAGAAAAGATGGTTGTGATGGGGGTCATCAGGACCATCATTTCTCCTGAACCTTTTCTACGTGAATCCTTCGCCCTTTGACCTCATTCCTGACCTAAGTTGATCAAAAGTGAGGTGAACTTGGGTCCTGCTTAACACTTGATGATCCGTAGATGTCCTTTGCAAAGTCGTTGGCCTCTGAAGCTGACTGACCAGCTTTAAGCTTGGGTCACAAGTAGCTTGGAGATGGGGTAAAAACAGGGTAAAGCCCCTGTGCGGTTTTTTTTACCCCAAGTCACAAAACATTAGGATGTTTTGTTTTACCCAGTGGGTTGAAAAGTAGAGGAGAGGACTTCTAATTTCAGGGGTAAAACATTAGAGAACAAAAGATAGTATAGAGGGAAGCCCCTCTGCCAGGCACGCCTGTTGGTCAGGGCAACAGTGCACAAAGTGTGCCAAGTAGGGTTACAAAACTGCATCAAGATATTTGACTGATTCAAAAGGGTTGAGGGGGGATTTTCAACTCCAAGCTACATTTTTCATGATGAGCAGCAACTCTGTCATTGGGACAAAAATGGTACACAAAACACCAGTGCAAGGTTCCCTTTTTGCACAATTTATGGGTATTAATGATCATCCAACCATCACTTCATTCGGAATGATTTATTATATGTTCTTGTACATATTAGCAACTCTGCTCTTTTGGCAAAATCTGCCGTAGTCGTTTCTTGGGGAGGGTCTCTCCTCTACCCTTCTTTTGTTCTCTAATGGTAAAACTGATCTGTTTTACCACAGACTTAGTAGTTACACCCAGATGTCCAGAGCAGAGCCATCTATTGGATCCCTGATAGGCAGCTTGGAGGCAGAATGATAGCTTGAGAAGTGATGTTGGGGGTCTGAGTTTTCAAATCCGAATACTTTAGGATATTCCACGATCAATAATGGAGGACTGCTCATCTCTACCACAGACTACTTGCAAGCATCCCTATTGCTCACCCCTCCTTCTCCTTCCTCCCCTCAATCTGTCCTTCTGCCTCCAAGCTGCCTATCAGGGATCCAATAGATGGCTCTGCCACTCTGGACGTCTGGGTGTAACTACTAAGTCTGTGGTTTTACCCAGAGGGGTAGCAGCAGACAGCTAAATAAAGCAGATGCACAAGAGCAAGACAGGGTTTTTTGCTTGGTTTTATGCTCTGCTCGTGTGACCCGACAAGGGGAAAACGCACCTTGAAGGTTTTGTGACTTGGGGTAAAAAAAAACCAGAAACAGGGGTTTTACTCCGTCTCCAAGCTACTTGTGACCGCAGCCTAAACCATATTCATACTACGTTGTCCTTATCTACAACTTCTTCTCTTTTTCGACTTTGGTGGTGTTCCAACGTACACGAATAACTTTGCTTATCGTTAGCCCTTCAGCATAACCATTGTAAGTTATGATGACGGCGTGAACAAATATTAAGCAGGACCGCATTCCGTATCTGGAACAGCTTGAGACAAAATATTTTGCAGCGGAGATACTGACAGTTCCAATCATTATTTCGTTTGGAATCTCCTTCTTGCATCCTGAGAAGTCACTGCCCCTGCGATAGGTCTAACACCATGTTTTTTGCGGCTTCCGCGTTTTCATCAACACTAGGAAAAGTCCGCCGAGTTTGCCAAGAGCTCTTAAGTGACGCATCAGTTCCTCCAATCTGATTGTGAAACGCATTCTTGTCACGTCTCAAAGAGCCCGTTGAGGCGTGCAATCATGGCAGCGCTTAAACACCGCAACTTTGCATTAGACTTTTCTGTTCAAGGTGTGACAACACTGATCAACCTTTTTTCGCGGTTCCATTGCTGCTGCACTGCCTTCAGCGTATTCTTCAGCAGCCGGTCCAACACCTGATGACAATTTCATTATGACCACAATACTTGAAAGAGTTGAGTAAGGATGGAGTGGTGAAGAGACAAAAAACGTGGTGGTCTCGTCTGTGCTACCTTGCTTAGTCAGCAAAGTCCAGCTCTCACCCTCGTGTCTTTTCTTGAAGGGAAAGTTGAACTGCTCTGACTGCTTCAGACGGATGTTTGGAGTCAGCTGCGTTACGGCACAGACACGAGACTTTCACCTACAGACGCATCAGCACCGGAATTTGGAGGATTTCTGATCAAATTTGGTGCTTTTCCCGTCAAGCTTGGGGATTTGGCCGATGGTCACAGCCTCGTCTCAATGCGCATTGGTACGAACAGGGATAGAACACCGAAAAATCTGTACTCTGGGGATTCCGATGAGGAAGGAAACTTTTCGTCACGATTCTGAAACAAAACAGGAATATCTGACTCTGATGAGCGTTGACAGCGGAAGAAACCAATCTCCACGTGTGTCTGACGAGAACAACACAACTTTTGGATGCCTGTAATGACAGGAATTTCGTAAAACCTGCGCACGACTTGAGGGGGAAATGCTGCAAAATCTAAATATGGTGATAATGGATCTCGATACTTACGGTATACCACGAATTTAATGGTACTCGCTTGAAGGCCGCCTTCGTCGACACTTTCAGCCACTACCCGAGCCACAACTCACTCGTTTGGCTGCTTTTCTGCGGAATCATGTTTCGGTCGGAAATTTCATTAGATGTTTAGCCACCCATAACTCTGCTATGAAACCCATTGCAACTTCAGGCACATCTACACACAAACTGGGCACCCCTGAAGAGGTCATATGCACACAGCATCGATGACACACAACCGTGTAAACTGGTGCTTGAATTTCCTGCAATGATTGATCAAAGTTTGTTTTGTCACTAAACGCAAACCTATTCTCGTCATCAATTCGCTTGTTTTGTTTTTTTGTTCAGATAAAAGTAGTTGCGAAAGGGCCAAAAACACATAAATGCACCAAAAACTGGCTGCAACCCTTGTCCGAAGTGCATGTCTTTAGCCAGCTGCATCGAAATTATCCCAACGTACTTTACAGCTGAGGAACAATAGAGACACAATAGCTATCTCGAGTTCCAGGGTCAAAAATCCAATTAAAGATTGGAAAATTCTTTTGAGAATTGAAATATACGCAGAAATGCTATCCCTTCGACTTTGGAACCTAATATGTGGCAACTCTCACGGGTTACCCAGACTTGGAATGTCGTAAACAGCACAGCTGAATCTGAATGAGCATTGATCAAAAGAGGAGTCATCAAATCATCCCGGAAAAAATTTCACTCGAGTTTCTCAAAAAGGTGATCAGTTTACTTTGATTGATGCCTGTTCTTGAGTTTCCATGCCTATCTTACGTTCAAGCAGCGGGTTGTGCACAGGGACTTCACATCATGCTAAAGACAATGGCCCGGACGGCGGTGGACTGAAGTGGTGCTTTATGTTCGACACACAGGGCTGCCTGGCTGAGAGGGCTGAAATGGCACTTAATGTAACAAATGTTGTTTTCTGCCAGTAATAAACATCAAAAAAGACGTTTATTGGGCCGTAATACCTGTACACTGAGTATGACAGAGTCACAGAGTGAGAGTATCACTATTTGAAGAATATACAGTCCTGGTTGTGAGTAATTGGGTCGATCATGACGGCACCTCCTATGCTCTGCTGAAACATGAAGGGGGGGAATTTTGATGTGAAACGTGCTGATGTGATACTGGGACACAATGCTGAGTACACGGGGTCAAAGTCAAGGCTGCCCATTTTGGTACTAGAGTGCTCAAAGGGAAGCCACCTGGAGAGGAGGGCATGCCAAACAGGACTGAAATATGGCTTTTTCAGGGGGTAAAAGTGAATGAAATGGACTGAAATTTTCAATGGACAATCTCAGGCCCTTCATTTCCATAGGGTTTCATTTCCCAGGTCCTCCAGTGCCATGTGCAAGCACTCAAAAACCCCGTGTCCAGGTTGTGAGGTTGCTAAGGGCGGAATTACACGTACGGGCTAGAGTGGCGGGCCGGCTTTTTTTTCAGCCTGCCAGGCCAAATTGTAGACAGGCCAAAAAATGATGAGCGTATACACAGACAGGCTCAGTTCAAGGCGGCTGGGCTATGATCGTTGTTCTTCAACAGATGAACAGAGGAAGATGGACAAGAAAGAAAGATGCCCATGAAACCTCGCCTCCCTTGGCAGCATATAACTCCGGTATCATTTTGTCCGACATCCCCGTGGATGACTGCTGTTCCAATAACCTTGGTTATGTTCTGATATTGCTGTAATTGTGAGCTGCTCTCTGGGGCCAGTCACTGCTCCAAGATTTTGCATTACCAGGTATTATTGCTGTAATCCAGATCTTGGTCATTCTGATCATTATTAGCAGTAGCAAGAGAAGGCAGACCAGATCTTGGTGATTCTAAAATAAGTAGTCCCTTGAGCCCGTAATGTTTACAGGATTTGTCAAAGACAGCATCAGCTGCAAACGGCGGGTGGGCTGAAATTAGAACTTTTGTTCTAATTTAGATTAGATGTTTAAATTAGAACTTGTTCTAATGTGGCCCACCTGGAGGCCGGCGGGATTTTTCAGCCTGGCATGCTGGAAATTTGGGTAGAGATTCGGCTATTGGGATTGTACCGGCATGGCGGTTGTGACCATGCATATGTGTAAGACCAGGGGGAACAAGATTTTCCATACTACTACAGCACTGGACAGCGGCAGTGAGCGAGCAAACAAGCGCAACAGACCCGATCAAACCTTTATTCACAGGTTTTACATATATACATACATATATATTTACAAAAGCTGGTGGAGGCAGGGCAGAGGTAGAGGAGAGGAGTGTTGAATGTCTGAAACAAAGAGTGAAAAGAGGCCTAAAAAGGAAACTGGTCAGTCACACATGAAAGGAAAGCTGAAAAAATATCAGGGACATCCTTGTGTCTTGTCCTCCACAGAAATTCATGGAGGTATGATGAGAATTGTGCATGGTTAGTACCATACATGTACTTCAGCTTTCTTTTCACCTGAGACTACAGACTTTCTACAGTTTGGATGTGGCATTCAGGGTCATCAGGGTCAACAAAATTTTCCTCATGAATTACTGTATCATGAGTGTAAATCCCCCCTTGCAGAAAAGGAATGTCTTCATAAGAAGCCCACCCATCTGAAAGAATGTGCGTGCCAGGGAGGATGTGCCTAACAATTTCCCTTTCCAAAGCTGGCTGACCAGGTTTGTCATATTAAACGGGACATTTTTTTATACCAGTGTGTTTGCCTGGGCAAGAGCTTTTGTTCGATGTTTTGTTCACAAAAATCGGACCATGTGTTCAGAAACTACAACACGATGGAGAAAGTTCGTGAAAAAGTGATCACGCAGATCAATGCCGGCGACCGTGCAGTGGACATTGCGAAGGCCTTTGGGATTGCCAGGAGCACAGTTTACGGCATGAAGAAGCGCTACAAGGCCACTGGGAGCTACTCTGTGGCTCCAGGACGTGGCAGGATGCGGTCAGCTCACACTAAGACCATTCAAGCTGTTAAGAACAAGATAAAACACAATCCACTTCGCTCCATCAACCAGTTGGCCAAGGACCACAACATCTTGCTCAAGTCCATGGCCAGGCTCTGCAAGGACGACCTCAACCTCAAGTCAAGAGCAGTGATCAAGTGTCAGACCTTGACTGCGAAAAACAGAGCTGCAAGATTGGAAAGGTGCAAGAAAATGTTAAATATTCTCAAATCAAAACCACAGAAGGTGATTGTTTTTTCAAACGAAAAAAACCAAAACAGCAGAAACAGCAGGTACATCGCTCACAAGCCTGAGGACATTGACCCATCAGTGAGATATGTGTCCACGGCAAAATTTCCAGCAAAGGCAATGTCACATCGGACAGCTTTACTCTCTTGCCGATCTGGATCTCTGGGATCTTAAACACTCAAAAATACATCAAGTTGCTGGATGAAACAGTTTTGCCAGCACTTGACCAGCAATATGGATGTGGAAACTACATTTTCCAACAAGATGGCACCCCCAGCCACACATCCAAGGCCACACAAAAGTACTTGGCCTCCCAGCTGGGATCCAAGGGATTTTGGCCCAAGTGGATGTGGCCCCCAAACTCCCCAAACCTGAATCCCTTGGATTTCTTTGCATGGATGCAAGTGGAGGAGAAGGCCTGCACTAAGTCTCACTCAAATATCAAGGCCCTGAAGTCTTCCGTGGACAAGCACTGGATCAAAATGTCCAAGGACGAGATGGTGGGCACCTGCAAGAGCTTCCGTAGGCAAATTGAACTTTGTATTGGAGCTGACAGCGGCATTTTTGAAAAATAAGTGCCTCAATATGTCAAGCTTATTGTACTAAAATTTTATATTGATACAAACAATACATCTTATGTTATTCTTGATAATGCAAAATCTACATTTTGTCCTGTTTAATATGACAAACCCGGTAGTTCTGTTAGGAACTTCTTTCATAAAACACTTCCCAGTGACCCTCTCCATTCCCCAAAAAACCCACAATTGCCCACAATCCCTCCCCCTGTTGTATTTCCTATTTCTAAAGCAACTTTCATCAATTTCCACTACTTTTTGAACCCAATTTCCAGCAGCATCCTCAAATTGCCCCCAATTGGCTCCCCCATTACCTGACCCTGACCCCTGTTGTTTAGCCACTCCTCACACACTGATCTACACCTAACTCCCCACTCAACTTTGGTTGAAGCAGATGAGATGCCAGCGTGGAAGGCTGCCTCCTGGATGGTGTGATTCCTTGCCCAAAAGTAGACAAACATCAGGGCCTGCTGCAGGGGCAAGTGGCAGTCCAGGAAGGAGTTGGCCCTCACACACTTTTTGGAACCACATCAGCGACATCTCCATAAGACTCTGCCTGCCCTGCAGGCATCAGTGACGAGGGTCTGCTGGGTTCCACACTGACACCTGAAAAGTAAAGATTGCTGAAATTGTCACCTTTCATTTGCGCCACATTACAATCATCACTCCGAGCTGAGTTATGCCGGGTCACTCTGGACTGAGTTACTCTCACACTCACACTCACTCACGTACACGTAGCCCGGCAGCCTCCAGATCCTGGTCACAGTCTGCACATTCATCTCTGTAATGTTGTACCACACTGGACTGCGTGTGCGTGACTGAGTGTGAGAGTAACTCAGTCCAGAGTGACCCAGCATAACTCAGCCCAGAGCAACGATCATAGCAGCGGACCGATGGGTGAGGAGGATATTGACAAGGTGTATTTTGCACACAGGGCTTATATACACATAAATGTTCCAACTTACATGCTGCTATTGGCAACCAGACCCCTTTTGGCAGAGTAGTCCACACATGCCTCGGGAGTAGTGGTGGCCATGACCAGGGAAATGACAGTGGTGACCTCTTCCCAAAGTTGGGCAGTGGTGAATACCTCATTAGGATCCACGATGTTGAAGCGCATGGTGAAAGTGTAAGTCAAAAAACTCCCAAAAATGGATGACTTGCAACTTACCACAACCAAGGCCAACAAACAAATGAATGAAATTGAATTTGAAGATGCTGTGCTGGTCTGTCGTTGATGAATGTTCTCGAACCTATCATATTGATATGCTTAACCACTTCTTTGGCGTGTGCCATTTGTTTTGGTCTCGCCCCTGCGCTTGCTTGCTTGCTGCCACT
>JAAUXU010144273.1_pt1 | contig 17693 bp, 19 predicted proteins | sample 7278151 | NCBI WGS metagenome assembly JAAUXU01 (sample SAMN14350113, study PRJNA611818) | marine sediment metagenome | isolation source: surface marine sediment (1.8m) | place: French Polynesia: Moorea | collected 2018-08 | reverse complement strand
CTGGTAGGGGCCAGTGCCATTTCTACTACCTCCATCCTTCCGTCGTGTAATTCCACGACTTCACCGCCGCCAGCAGCTCAAGTCCCATCAGAAGCCTCGACTGAAAGGAGGATATCCCTTTCCACAGCTTGGCGGAAATTAGAGTCAAAAGGGTGAAGCGATGGGGGCCAGGCCGAGGGCGGAATCTGAGGGAGGGCGCGAATGCGGTTTTCCAACTCTCAAAAAATGAGGGCGGTCGACCGGGAAAAGGAAGAAAAGGGGGGGTAGGGACAGAGTCTCGGACAGAGTCTCGGACACCGTCTTGGACACCGTCGACCCTGGTGAATACATTGCCTTCGGTACTGTGGTTGCGTGTAGTCATTATGTACTGTCTGATAGAAGCTGCAATTATCATACCTAAACAACAGGGTGTGTGGGCTCTTTTTGACAAAGACAGGTGCAATGTGCCAGGGGAAGGAATAAATTGAGCAGTAGTACGAAGCACGCACCGTAGAACAGACACAGTAGTGCCTATTAATCATGACGGTGTCCACGTGAGCACGCGCCTATTTCCTATTATCCTGCCCTTGCCTTAATACTCCAGAACAAAGCACTTTTATTTGGAAAAGTAAGCGTACTCATATTTTGATGTGAAAATAAAAGGCACCGGAGAGGAAAGATATTTCTCAGCTCCTGTTCCTTATGAACGAATTCGCAGAAAACGCCAGTATGAAAGTTTGCTAGAAAAAAAAAAGACTTGTTTCTATGCACCCGCTTCGTCCTCATCACAAAGTAATGATAGTTGTTGCGAACAGAGACGTCGTCGTACTCGGCAGGTGCGCCTTTCCTCAGTGGACCAATGGTGATTTCCCAATCTACAGCGACGCATAAAAGCCGGAGAAATTATTAGGGTGACAAAATGACGGCAACTTGCACTAATTCATGTTGACCCTTTGACACGGCCGCATTTGTTGACCAATCAGAGACAACGAATGTGTCGGGAAGGAAAAGTAGGGCGACTTCATAATTCATCAATATAAGGATTACGCAAGCCGAAATACACTTCTTTGACACTTCTAGACACCACTAGGTAACAGGTCGGGATCCCATGGGGAAAATTACTGCGGTGTACAAGAGACAGGGAAGGCATTACTTTACCCACCCCAATTATCTGACGCACAACGCGATACAGAGAGGGGGGGAGGGGGGGAGGAGGGGGAATCCCCTTGGGTAGAATTCGGGTCTTGCTGTTTGGCAGCTCTGAACGAGAACAAATTTCCTCCTCCTTCTGGCTCGTAGACAAAATTGCTGATATCGTATCAGGGAGAAATTGAACTGCTCTCAATTCTACTCCAGGGATGGGTCGGGGTATGCTAGTAAGTAGATTGAACGGACCTACATGCGTACGAGAGCACACGGGCGAGCAGCCAGTGGTTGGCCCACATGTCTGCCCAAGATGACCGGTCAAAGCCATCGTGCAGGAGAGCATCCAGTGACCAAGTGAAGTCAACTTGTGACCAGCTCAACCCCCCCCCCCCTCCCTCCTCTCCAGACAACGCGCTGGCGTCATGCAAGAAGTCGTGATTTGTAAGCAGACTTAATGATATGGCCAAGTCCTCTAGTGCACGATCGCGTCGTCGAGCAGTGCTTAGCAAAGCTCAAAATAGATTATTCCAACATACCTCAAGCCAGGAGTTACAGCCGCACCCCTGCCTCTGCCACTTCTTTCCATTCAACGCCCTATTCTATCCCCTTCTTACGGAAGAAAAAGGCCTAGGCCTGCTGGAGAGCGAAGCCTTTAACGGTATATAGAAGTAATTTTGAAGCTCCCCTCGTTTCCCACAAACTCTCCGAATCCGGCAATCGAGAACTGCGTGCTCGCCTCCTCAGGTAATCCCCCCCCTCTGATTCCACCTTCCTCGAGAGAAACTTCTTTTGTACGAGCAACATGCGAAAAATGGTCAGGCAGAAAATAATTAATATACATAGGTCCCTTCGCTTGCTTTCCTCGTTTTCCCCTGCCTTACCCTCCACTTTCACGGCTCGTTTGTCCACGAAATTGCTTCACAATGCCGTCGCCTGCTTGCCATGTTCAGGCCACTTCATATACCCGCGCGTCACGCCAAGAGCGCCACTACTATGCAATGCTCATTGCTCATGCGGACTGCTGCTAAAATAGTGAAAGCAATTCAGAATCTGCTGGGCTGTACCAACTCCCTCCTCTCCCGTGCTGAAGAGCACAGCAGTCCTGAACAACAACAACTACATCAGGAGGCCCTGGCAAGTTCCGAACAAGTGTGGTCACGTGCGGTGCTACACATCCCCCCCTCCTCCTCCTCCATCCCCCAATTCGTCGAGCAATTTGAGTGAGGATCAAAACAAAAAAGGGCGGTTGGGCTGCAGGGGTGGCAGCTCTGTCGTCTCCGCCGTTGTCGTCATAATGCCCATTCTCCGCACCCCCAAGGGAGTCACCACACGCTGGCAAAAGGAGCCGTCCCAAATCTGCCTCTGGCAATTCGGAGGAAAGAGAGAAAAGAGCCCCTTCCTCTGTTTTGCCCTGCCTCCCGCCTTCTCTCTGGCTGCCTCAATATTGGCACAAGCGAAGTAAAATTGCGTCAACATGAAAACGCTTGGTATAAAAAGGGGGCAGACGACTGCACGAGCGCCATTGCGATCTGAGTCGGAATAGGAAGCCTGTTTTGTTGGCTATGAAACTCATACAACACACTTGGGCCGTTCACATAAGGTCCGCACACAGAAAGAAACGACGTCAATTAAGCCACTGCATTTTCTTTGTAGAAATGCGCCGGATACAACAGATATTTTTACATACGAAGCACTCAACAAGATCCCTGCTGAGGGAACAAAGAAGATTTTATGTCAAACTACAGCGCTGATGTTGGGAGCTCGCTTGTCTTCATAACATAGAGAGGAATGGCCCCTGTCGTGAGGAACACATATAATGCATAAGAGAGAGAGAGAGAGAGAGAGAGAGAGAGAGAGAGAGAGAGCTTACTCAAAGTCAAGGGGAGGATTCTGATTTTGCATTCATAATATCTCGGATGCTGCGGGAGGGACCAAGAGGGGGAGGGCATTGAAAGCATGCAGAGGAACAAGGAAGTGGGTGGGGGGGAGGCTCCTCTCCAAAACGTCCTCGCCGCCGCACAGCGACCCGACGAGAGCCCTAAAACAAATTGAGCTTGGAGAGAGAGAATAGAGCTCATCAAATCTCCCCGGTCCTGGTGGTTGATGAGCCGTGTGGCACGAATGAATGATGCATGCGACTTCCTCTTCAGCCTCCCCTCCTCCCCCCCCCCCCCCAACACACCCCGCGCTTTTACCCTTTGTTGACCTCGGGGGGCGGGGAAAAAAGGGGGTGGGTGGGGGAGGACGGGAAAACATGACACACTCTTTCATGATGTTTAAGCAACGCTGGCAATAGGAAGCTTTAATGGTCTCCTCGGTTCACTACTACTACACCGTTATTCGCTGAATAAATCGAAGGATTCTTCCTCTGCAGTCGTGCTGCGTGCCACTCATATTTCAGGGGGGGCCTCCTCTCTCTTTCTTCCTCTTGCCAAATGTGAAAATAAGTCCCGAAAATGGCAGAGGATTTCCGCCAAACGTCTGTCCTCACCCTCGAATGGGTGCGTTTTCATAAGAGGAAATGAGAAAAAAAGCGGACTGAGTACGAAGGAAAGCTCTCCTATGCACTGTCTGTTTGGGTAGGTGTACCAAAACGGCAGAAATGCATCCTACAGACAGGCAAGTAGACAGACAGACAGGCCTACAGATAGACAGACAGACAGACAGACAGACAGACAGACAGACAGACAGACAGACAGACAGACAGACGCTGAGGGACTGGGCCACCGATGGCCAACAACGTCTTTTCTCAGTGCCATAAAGTACGTATAAAAAAGACCCATATAAGTGGACCCACTCATATGGCTGGCAGAGGTACTCGACGCGCCGCCAGTGCTTTTAGCCAAAGAACGACTGCTTCAGCAAAAGGTTTCACTTGGAAATGAGGGCAGAATCTTGCTGATCAAGGAGGAAAGATAAAGATGAGCCCCTTTGATACTTTTCCGAGCTGTCACATAATAATATTCACACCTGGTCCTGCCATATTTCATTGCAGAGCACACGCACACTCACTACTCCGCCACCCACTGGTCTCTCAAACACCTTTTATCTCCTTTCCAGCAGATTTTTAGAAGGGTTAGGCACCTACGGTAGCCAAGAGGTGTAGTGAAAGTTGTGCGAAAATTTATGGCAGGAAGGGAGAAAAAAGAGGGCTCTAGTGAGAAGAGGGGGGGGGAGCTTTTGCTGACCTTCGACACATCATAAATATTCCCTCCCTCCTCCTCCCCCAACGTCTCAGCCACTGCAGCCCCAGATCGCTAAAAAGAAAACTTCTTTCATTCTCGTTTGCACAAGCGCCAGAAAATGCATCGAGTCTCATGATGGGCGGAAAGTTACCCCCCCCCCCCACATTATTCTGCACCCATTACCCGGAATCGGTCAGAGAAGAAAAGAGCTTCTCGCCGGCCTGCGTGTAATGCCTGGTAAGACACATGCTCGCGAATTCCTCTCCTCGACACTTTCTCAAGAAGGGCATCAACTGAAGGCTACAAGAGCACCTGTCACTGTCTCCGATAAATTGCAAAGAAAAGAAGACGTCAACGCATTTGCCTGGGGCCTTCCTTGGGGAGGACGAGAGAAGAAAAAAAAACAGAGGAATCTCGAGAAAAGCGGAGGAGGAAGGCAGTGAAAAGAAGAGGCCGATTTTCCAATATCTTGGCAAATAAGAGGTTCCGCTCTCTCCCGTCACACATTCCTCTGGGTGTGAGTGGGCGGGTGCACCCCACGAGGGGCGGGGAGGACGGCCAATGTACTCTCGTAACCCCACCCCACCCCCCCTTCACTTCCCCACACACCCTGACTGTACTTGGAAATAATTAGTCATCCTGGCTCGCCGGTATCAAGGCTTTGTTTTCATACACTTCGTGCCAAGTGGTTGGCTTCGAACTGTTTGCGTGTGTGCTTGAAGCAAATTCTCCTCCTGAAAGTCATGCGTTCCATGCACGGCGGTCGTAAGTGAACGTGGTGCGCGCTCGCGCGCGCGCACAACACGAGACTGGGAATTTTTAAATTGAGCGTACGAGTATTAAATTTGCACCAAAACAAGAAAAATGAAAGGAGGAAATTGCTGTATGCATCCTGGAAGTGAATTTATGTTCCGAGGGAGAGATGCTTTGTCGCCTTCTGCGCTATTTGCATCTTATTTTCTGCTATCACACCGCGCAAAAGAAGAATGTACCCACTGCACATAATGTATGTGTACATACAGAGCAGAATACGAGGCAAAGTGCTACACATTCGTGACTGGAGGCCAGAGGGAGAGAGGAATGGGGAGGCAGAGAGAAACAAAAATTTTCAGGCAACACGATAGAATGGAAGGTTAGAACTTGGGGGGTCGCGTGTCCGTAGAAATTTGCCCAGCAGAGTGAGCTTTATACTGCCACTAAGCAGCAACACCAGCCAGAGAAGCCGGGGGAAAAACTTTTGCAGGTCTCTCTCGCCTCTGGGAGAAATCTTCTCATCCCAACGGACGTGCAATAAAGTCGTGGGAACGAGAGAGGTATAAAAGGCAAGAAGCAGCCACAAACGTGAGGAAACGTGGCCTAAATATAAAAGCTACTACACTTCGCATTCTGGGAAATGAAGAGGAGCATCATCAAGAGAAGCAAAAGAATAAAAATAAAGCCTTACTCGCGCTATTGTACGGTAGAGACCTCGATCGTTTTATGCACTCACCAGGCACTCATTTGTGGACGTGCGAGGCCGCGTACGCGCATGCTTTCCCGCCTTCAGGTTACTCGGGCAAACTTTTATACCTCCATTCAGACTCTATGGTCGTGGATGGAGAAGAGCAAAAAGAAAAATTGGTGTCTTCACATGACCGTGCTCAACCTGGCGGAAAAAACTTAAGGGCGCGAGAAAAATACCTTCCTTTCTCTATGGGTTGGCGCAACTGGCGTTTGCGTACGTACACCAATGTTGCTTCGAGTCAACTTTGCACATGACTTTTGGAGAGTTCTGGGCCACAAAGAGGTCGAAAATGCGCAAATATTTTCAAACAGAGGTGGACGCTGGAGGGAGCGAGGGAGGCAACCGACTTTCCAAATCTTCCACTCACTGTTTCTTATTTACTGTCTGAAAAAAAGTACAGTGCGCGCCAGCAGTTGGTACGAAACTCAGCGCAGCAACCTGAGATTGCTAGACATCAGGGAAAGCAGCAACACATCTCGGACTTTCTGGTCATGTCGAAGAGACGTTTAAGAAATGAAGTCCCCCCCCCCCTCCATCGCCGGCAATAACTTGCTGAAGCTCAACGACGATCGGAAAAGTGTTGTACGAACTTCTGGCACGCCCTGTACGTAAAAAAAGAGGAAATCGGAGGAGCAAAATGCTCTCAAAGCATGACCCAATGTTGTTTGCCACCTTGCACAACCAGTGCCTGCATGGCTTTCTGCGCGCAGTCAGTGCTGCTGCAGCGGCTGCACAGTGTGGCGACGACTGCTCAGCACTGCTCAGCACTGCTCAGCACTGCTCAGCTCCAGACTGTGGAGGAGATCTTCCTACTAATCCGTGCATTTCATAGGGTATTTAAGGCTGAAAAGCAATAAAGGAAAACATTTTTCCATTTATTGTCACAAATTCCAAGAGAGAGAAGGAAAAGCCTTTTCTTGACATCTCAGATCTACGCAGTGACAATTTCAACGAGAAAGTTGGCGGCAGGGAAATATTGGATGGGACTGAGAAAGGGGAGAGAGACGAAAGAGTTTTTCTAAACGGATTTCGACAAAGTCTTTTTGCCAATCCTCTGCTTTAGCGTACGTACAGCAACCACACAGTGCAGCAGACCAGAGCTTCTTGACATTTCTTAGTCATATCCCCATATATGTTCAGACCTGACTAGGAGAGAAGCGCGCGTCAGCGTGCCAGAGTCATAGAAAAAGTCATTTTTTGGTCCCATCACTGCTGACCAGCGGATAAGAAGAGAAGTCGATTGGAAAAATTAAAAGCCAATCCAACTTTGCTTGACTTCCCCCCCCCCTTCCACGTCTCGGGGAAAACAAACACACACAGTATGCAAAAGGTTGGGTTTCTCCTCGTCCGTCCCTCAAGCTCTGAAGAGAATGCAAGCAAGCACGTGTCTTCCTCTCTTTATTCCCTCACTTCTCTCTGCCCCAACGTCATGAGCAGTTTGGCATTTCAGGCCATCGAGAGAAAAGTCAGTGGAAAGTCGGGCAGCCTCTCTCTTCTTCAATCGAGCTTGTCAAGACTTTCATTCCCCCTGCGCATGCACACAGCAAGTCGTAGCCAATGCACCTAATTCCCCCAGGGGGAAATCAAATCGTGGGTGAAAGGAAGTGGAACAAAATGATGAACTCCTTCCCGCCCCCCCCCCCCCTTCACACTTAATTTCAGAAACAATCACGTCTGGCGGAACTTCTGCCAAAAGACCAACAGCACGCCCAAGGGCTACTACTACTGCAACGAGCGTGCCTCCAGGAATGTGTCAAGCGGACGTTCACGTGTCATTCCTCGGGGTTGAGAAACAAATGACATCACAGTGCGAGAGAGAGATGCTGATCCTGTCGAGAACGTACGTACGAAAAGTTCAGTGCATACCGAGCAATTCCTAGAAAGTCATCCTGACGATGAGGTCACAGAGAAATCTTTAGAGGTAATAAAAAGAAGAGAGGTAACGAAGAAGGCGACTGAGGACTATGCTGATGAGATGGAGCGACGAGCTGTGTCTGTTTGAACATACCCGTGTACGTACACACACCAGGCTGAGCACCAAGTGCTACGCACAGTGCATAACTTTACCCAACTCCTAATGTAAGACTGGTACATACTTAACTATCTGTACACACAACCCTAAAGTCCAATACTTTCTCCAGGCTTTGCTGGAAGAGCAGCATCGATAGGAACACTTTGTTGGAGAAGGAGAGAATGTGCACTATACTGACTTGATCCCCTTTTGGAGCGGCAGCAACACACGGAAAGAAAGTAAGAGAGAATAGGGCTTTATTGCTTTTTCCTTCCTCCCTGTGAAGCAGGAAATCGGGTACGGAGAGAGAAAGAGGAGAAAAATCGACGGGCCGACGATTCAGGCTCACTCTCCAATCGAGTGTCGGGAATTTGCCTGTCTAGGAAATTTCGAGGAACAAAAAGAGAAAAGTTAGTCGTCTTTCTCTCTTCAACGAGGAATTAAAGTCAGCACTGGGGATGTAGACGAAGATTTTCCACAGTTCCTTGCACAGTTGTACTTGCCTTATAATGCACGGTACAGGGTGGACCGATAAAAAAAAAGAGAAAACAGCTGTCTGCTTCAGGGGAGGGGACTATCGTGTCTGACGACAAGGGGAGGACGGGGTAAGTGAGAGGAAATGCCCTAAATTTCCGGGTGCAATTGGACTCGAAAGCTTTCCAGGTGAGCTACGGCTTCTGCAATTCAGATTTCCAATTTTGTGGTTTTGCTGCTTCCTTTCAGATTACAGACAGGTTTTTCCGCCATTTGAACACCTTGCCTTGCCATGCTCCAGGAGAAGCCGGCATCGTTTCAGCAGTGCCTGGCACAAAGACCTTATCATTGTCCAAGATCTGGAATTACTCCCTGATAACCTCCTTCATCCGCTCCAGGGAGGTTGGCTTCCTCCTGAAGACTTTCTCCCTGATGATCCCCCAGATGGGATGTTGGGATGACTTGGGCAATTTCGAAGTTCAACCAAAAAGTAGGGATATTTCCTTTCGTTTGCCACCCTGCTTTTCTCAGTAGGCATAAGCAGTCCCGGAGACGTAGCCCTTCAGAAATATATAGCTGCTAGTGAGTCACCATGTACGTACGTACATGCACCGTACGAAGATACCCACAGTTCACGGCATACATTGCTTCTTCCTGCAAAGAAGCTTATATCTGTGGCATAACGGAAGACAGTGTCCGTGCGGGTCTGCACGGGCTGCACGAAGACGAACTGGAAGGGGGTGGGGTTGAGACGGGACTCTTACTGTGGCAGGGGAGGTAAGATCCCACTCCCTGCCGTGAAGGATGGGCAAGTGGGGGCTTATGTACTGAGACTCGGTCTTTGCCTCCCCTCCCCTCCTCTGTGCCCGCCGCAGGGTGACCCTCAGGAAGTAAACTCTGGTAGGAAAGTGAGCTGCTTTTTTTGTTTTCAGACCCATGCAGTTGGCCCGGACAAGAAGCTCTCGTCACCCCAGTCAGGGCCAGCCCGAATCAAGGCCCAGGAAGAATGCGTAAGCCCCAAACACGATTAGTCGATAGCAACAGAAGCAACACCCTAAGATTCTCGGACAATCTGTCACCGAAGTAAACCTGTAGGTTTAATGCACCAATCTCCGTGGAATTGAAGCAGCACTTTTCTTTACTTTCTCGGACGTCGTTGTCGCTGTGGCAAAATTATTGCGGCAGAAAAAAAACGAGGGGGGGGGGGGAGGAAACAGTCAGGCAAACAAAGTGGGCAGTCAATAATTCACGCCGCCTTAGACCGTAGCACCGGTGAAACTGTGCTAGGCAATACACAACAGAGGGGACTTAGGTACTGGGTGTGTAGGCGCAAAGTAGCAACGACAGAACTTACTGCGTAAACGTACAAGTGCTCAATATTTGATGGCCTCTTTCTTTATCTTCTCCGATACGTTGTTCCTGAGTTGCCTAAGTTCCACCCGTGACGTAGGCGACACCATAATGTACAGTGCGGCCATTGGCGTCCTCTACGCAAGTAAGTCCATGCACTGCACGCAGTTCTCGCGTCGACTTTATACAGAACAGCAGCTTTGCAAGTCAGCCAACAAAACGAGTCAACGGCATTAGCTTTGTTGGCTGCTTATTCTTTGTTGTCACTAGAGAGGAAATCAAGGATAGAGAAAGGAGAGAAGTGCTCTATATACTTACGAAGTTTCTCTTCCATCGAAGGCAGAAGAGTTATGCAGGACATACCGTTAACTATGGTGTGCGCTCTGTTCGAGTGCTGGCAGCACAGCTACACCATGTACTTGTAACCTAAAAGTATATAGTTTAGGGATCGGGCGTGTGCAGCGGAGGAAAGGAGGAGGGGAGATGCCTGCTCTCTCACATGGACTCGCACAGTGACGGCACGTAACTTTCCAGCTCAGCTGTGCAAATATGAGCCAATAAACATGCTCTTAAACTTTGGGGAGAAGAGGATGACGACGACGACGACGACGACGACGACGACGACGACGACGACGACGACGACAGCGGCGGCGGCAGCAGCACCAGCGGCAGCAGCAGCGGCGGCGGCGGCGGCGGCGGCGGCGGCGGCAGCTGCGGCGGCGGCGGCGGCGACCACGACGACGACGGTGACGACGACGACGACGACGACGACGACGACGACGAAGAGGGGCAAACTTTGATAGCATTTTACCGAGCGACGATTTTTTTTTTTCTCTCTCTCTCTTTCTAAAGGGTCAAAGGGAGGAGAGAAAGAATATTGCGGGACTTTTGGAGGACGCTGGCAAGTGCTGGAAGCTTCAACGAGTGGCTGCTGCCTCGCAAGAAGCATCGCGGGATGGAGCTTACCGGCTGGTGGTAGTACACGGTGCCGTTCTGGGCGATGCCAGCGACGGGGCCGCCACCGCCCCCACCGCCCCCCGGGCCTGGGGGCATGAAGAACGCGTTTCCGGCCGGGCCCCACAGCTTGACAAATTGCTCTTCTCCCACTAATGCAATCAGCTTGGCGTGACGAAGCTGCCTCCGGCCTTTTTCTCGGAGAACAGCAAAGTTTATCTCCCCAGGGTCTCTCTCTGTCCCCCTACTTTGGAGATGAGATCGACTGTGTTCTTCGAAAGAAAAGTAGAAATGTCAGCCAGGCTCGTCCCTGACAATGACAAAAACCAAAGATGTGACCACTGCTAAAATTGCGGAGGTAAAGGATAATGCGAGAACGACGGCGAGTCGCAGTAATTCCAAGACTTGCGCGAAGTGACCTCGTCCTTGCTTCTCAATAAGGAGCTCACTGTCAATGCACCCTCAATGGGCCACTTCCTCCGACTTGTGCTGCTTGTATTTGTCCATTAATGGGCGGACTTGGAGAGAGAGGCGGCCCGGTTCCTCCTCCTTCCGCGGTTCTGACACGACTGGCACGACGGAGACGTCGGTCGAGAGCTCAGGGGCCTGGGGAGACACCTAGCGGCGGAGAAAGTGAGGCAGGAGGAGAAGGAGAGGGAGCTATCTAGCGGACGAAGGAGATTTCTTCTCACACCGGGGAAATTGTTGAGGCAAAGAAGAGGGAGGGAGGGAGGGAAGGAAAGAAAGAAGGAAAGAAAGAAGGAAGGAAGGAAGGATTGAAAGAAAGAAGGAGGGAAGGAAGGATTGAAAGAAGGAAGGAAGGAAAGAAGGAAGGAGAGAAGGAAGGAAAGAAAGGAAGAAAGAAGGAAGGAGGGAAGGAAAGAAAGAAAGAAAGAAAGAAAGAAGGAAAGAAAGAAAAACTCTTATTCTCCCCATTTTTCTCTGTGTGGTTCTCTCTCTCTCTTTTTGCAGTGCCAGACGAGTTTTTTGGTGTGCATTACTGAGCGGGTGGTTCTACTCCCTACGTACTTTTCCACCTATTGGTGAGACTTTCAAGTGTCTGTGTCTTTAGGAACCCAGACAGTCTTGCTTCTCACTACTTCCCGTCAGCGAACCCTCCTTTCTGCCGTGCTTTACTACGTAGAATGCAATTAACATAGTTTGTGCATCGTATTAGAGTAATGCTTGGCAAATCTCAGCTTGTGGTGTTGGGGGCATGTTGAGCGCACAGCATCCGCTGCACACAGAATTAAAGCTGTCGGGACGCATTTTGCGTACACCTAGACAGGAGGGACTTCTGACTTATCGTTACCAGTTGTCACGGACAAGAGTGCCGATTGGTGAATGAAAGCAGAGCTGCCAGGTAATGTTGATCTAGGAATAATTTCATGCACTGTTGAGCGTGGGGCAATGGTTGCCAGATCTGTTAGAAGGGTAACTGCTAGAGAACTCCGTCGGCCCACTCTTGTCCGTCATAAGGCCGCATGTCTGAGGTCACTGACATAATATAGGCGGGGCCTCTTCATTTTTGCTCCCACTACCTCGACGTTGATGGGCTTACCTGGAAAATGAACATGTGGAGAATAATTAGGTCTGACCTCCATCGTGTATGAAATTCAATGCTTGTGCTTGCTGCCGCTGGGAAAGTTCTCTGGCAGATGTGCACTTTCAGACTCAGGTACCCCGGTGCGGGCAGGCGAACCAGATGCACATATCACTTTTACTGTGTCTGACTCCAACAGGCTTTCTTTTATCGCTCTGGACCGATTCTTTCTGCTCGAATTTTCCTCTCATTTTGAGGTCTGTCCGTTCATCTTTTATCGGTTTAGAGAAGTTTGAACAATTTTCTCCGTTTAGTTACTCACATGACGTCAAAAGTCAGTCAGTCAACGGGGTGTTCCGAACTTAACTTTACATTGACACTCGCTACGTTACCTTAATCGATGCTTACATGAAACCGACGCATTCCAAGGAAATGAAAAATTACACAGAAAAGAGAGGCTTCGGACTACCTCGCTATAGAGTTGTCCATACAAAATACAACCTTCATGTCGTTGTGAACACTTCCAAGAACAGTCGCTGAAGCTGAAATGACAGCTGAAACTCTTTTTATAGCCGGTAAAAATGCATTTCCATCAATAGAAGAAGAGGACAAGTGAAAAGTAGAGGTTGAACATTTCACTCGTTCCAACCTTTTCAAGCAATTTACTTAAAGAGTGCTGTTTAAAGTCATTTTCAGCCGTTGAGAGTACAACTGAATCTCATCTTCGTCTCCAATGAAGTGGAGAGAGTTTGGACTGATTCGTTTTCTTAACTTTTTGGCTAAAGCACGAGTAAGTCTTGCACAAAAAAATTCTCTAAACGGTGGAATACGAAAAAGAAAACCCCAGTGTTTTTCTACCCACGTCAAACATCGCTTCTGACGACGCAGGAATACAGAGCCACGCATGGTAAAGCCAAATAAGGGCCCACCAGGCCTGCGCGGCCTCCTTCCGTCTTCCCATCTAAGCTCTGCTACTCTTGGCGGATGAAGTGAACAATTTTGACTATCGGCAAGTACAATGTACGACCTGCAGGAGGCGCTACCAGTAACTTCCTTTTCCCCAAGTTACTTCCGTGCAGCGCACTCGGTCTCTGCTGTTGCGCTGCTCATCTTGAATTCATTGGGGTGGAGGAAAGTAGAGAGGAAGATCAAGGGAGGAAATGGGTCGCCGGAAATCTGCCAACTCTATGCATTTTGAACAGCCAAAGAGAGAAAAAGCAATAATGATGACCTTCCCGGCAAGAACTGCCCGATTTCGCACGCACTTGCCCCTGTAAAATTTGCCCCATCTGCCAGACGCGGTATCCGAGCTGTGGTGGGGATGGGGTTTTGGCAGCTACCCGGAAAGGACGTAATTTCTATCTCACGCTGAGTCATCAAGACCCAGTTTTCGCCAAGTTATAGAAATAAGGACGTAAGACGTAGGAGCGCGACGTCGAACAAGGTGCTTTGATACGGCACTGTGTCCATAACAGTAGGGAAAGCCCAGGCCTCTGTCGCTCTTGTCAGTGTTTCGCATATGCTAAGGACGACGACCTTGTGGCGCACGTTGTACTTGTCCAAGTGCCCAGAAGTGAGGACGCAGGTGTGCGTTGTGCTCGTCTCTGCATAGAGGGGCGCAGTATATAATTTTTCATAAATTATGCTCTGCACTTAAATGTTAAATGAAGAAAAACATGACACATCGTACGGAAGGGGTGCTAAGACTGGATTGACTGGCGTGAAAATCTTTGAAACGTTCATAGAAGAACGGGAACAGAAGTAAGGGGGGAAAAAAGTATAGTGTGAGGGAGAAAACTATGACGTTCCGGCTGGCCATGCAGAACGGACCGAGGGAGGCAATGAGAATAGTGGGCTGACACCAGCAAAGCACAGTTGTCAAATCGAGGAGCGGAGATGACGGAGAAGAGTGGGACGAGCAAGATGCACAAGGGGTCCATCACTGAGGCTCGGCCGACAGGAAATGAGTTTGGGCGGGTACGAATTGAGCGTGAAAGTGCAGTAGTTCCACTTGCTGTTGCCACAGTGGGGATCTCGCCATTGAGCATTCTATGATGCAGCAATGACGACTCCAGGACCCGAGCATTGCGGGGGGAGGGGAATGGCCTTTCGTGTCATCGCCAGTCAGGACACGAAATTGACCCCTTGCATGAAAAAGAGTTGCGCAACAAGGCCGCAAGGCCCGGAGTAACAAATGCACAATACTGTGTCCGGTTTTGTCACCTCTAAGAAACACTCATTCCGCATACGTCTACGTAATAGAAGCAGGCAAGAGATAAAAGTTAACAATGCTTTGGCAAAAACTTGGTCTCCGCTTAAAGACAGCAGAGCTTTCAGAAAGAAATTTTGGCCTGAAAGCAAATGTTCATTCCTATCTAGAGTCTGAAGTGCATACTGAAACAGCCTGATTCAGCTACATTCTGCCCATACACAACAAAGGTGGGGACAAAAAAGTGCCTGCCCCGAAATGCTTGTTAGATGTCCCGAAGAGAATCGGCTTTTCGCTGGTGACCAAGACTACTAAACTTTGAGCAAAAAAGTGGCAGCGACTCTCCAAACTTCAGTCTTCCTACATACGTCAGTCATGCCAAACAAACCACTAATTTCAACGTGCGAACTCAAAGCGTCTTTAAGTCATTAGTGTGTTGTACATGGTGCGCAAGGATTAGTTTGCTACCGAAAAGCATTGTGCAGCTTCACGGCTTGGCCATTATATGAAGCAAAATTGATGTAGACAGAAAGTTAATTTTTTGCCACTGAGATCGAGAACTGAAATTTGAGGGTACTCTTTTTTTTAGAAAAAAAAAGAAAAGAAAAAAAGACAGAGAGAGAGAAAAGAGCACTCTCTTAGCACCTTACGCAAAAACAAGTCAAAATTCACTCCCCGGCTGCATGTAGAGTAGGATATCTGTACCAAAAGGTGAGAGAAACACGATCAGAGTAAGGTGGAGACTCCAAAGCACATTCGAGTCATCTCTTCAAGTACTTTAACTAAGAAACAAATGCTAAAGATTGATTTCAGGTGGTCCATGCAATCACTTTAAGTTTTTTGTTTATCACGCAACCTTCCGTAACAGTGCCGAACGTGATGATATTAGCACCATAAGGTAAGCTTTTTGTGTCTCAACATCCGTCTCTGCACCGTCATCGTCAGTTAGTTCATCATCGTCGCCATCACCAACATCATCAATATCGGTATCGGTATCGGTATCGGTATCGTCGGCATCTGCGCACCATCGTCAGTTACGTCCATTAAATTCTGCCTCTGCCAGAATCCTTTTTGTCTCATTTTGGACGCTTGTCTCCCAACTTTTTTTCTTCACGTTACAGATCCTCTCCACACCACTAATATAGCACCGAAACTGACTGACAGGCAGAAGGCCCAAATCACGGACATATTTATTAAGGTGGCATCAGTCAAGGAGTCGTTGCTGTCACGAATTCTCCCTTACCACCATCCACGCCCTTCGGAAATGCAGTGCATCTATGCTCGGGGTAGAGAGACATCACCCGGGCACCAGTACATAATCGCCAGATTAACTCTTCTCCTGCATGTGGCGTGCACACTACTTCAAGCGCTTCGAGAATGGAAGGAAAAATGTCTGCAGCCACAGTCCTGGTCTTCGCAGCCATTTGCAGGGGTGGACTCATCCGAGCAAATGGCTGTGGCCTCAGGACCTACAAGGAACGATGTTGGTCCATGGGCAGACTGGACCTTGCAGAGGCACAGGCTGGGGGAGTTCGTCTTTATGCGAAATCGGGCCCCACCCCATACAGCTAACTCTACTCGGCAGTGTGTGCGTGTGAAGAGTTGGAACCAAACGACTTCTGAGGCAAGAAAATGGGGCCTCCTCCCAGCCCTGACTGCTACTCCCTCACTCTGGGGGGCATGTCCAGCACGGTGGACCAGCCCAAGCATCAGAACCGGGAGGAGCTTAATACTTGGATCAAGGATAACTGGCACAAGATCCGCCCACTCAAGTGTGTCTGTAAGTCATGCGAGGCTGCTTGGAAGAGGCTGCAACACGTCACTCACACTGATTAAAAGCTACTCATAAACTAAAATATCAGTGTCACTTCATAGCAGCAGTTATAACTCTTGCGGTCACTCTCGGCCTTGGTCTCGACCCACTACATGGTTCTTGATACCTTGGACGTAGGGATCAAAAAGTACGATCGTATTTTTCCGAATTGGGGGGGGGGACTAATTTGGTTCCGGGCAATTATAACTTCACTACTGATGAAAACATGGCCGAGGAGTTTAGAGCAGCAACAAAGCATGTTTACTGGTTAAAAAAGGAGCCACATAAAAGATGTCATATCTTTTTTCAGCTTCATCCTTCAGGAACACAGGCCTCTGATATTTGTCTCACCGTGTTACTATCCCCTATTCCACAGTAAATCCAAATAAGCGTCCCCCCTCCCCTAAAAAAGGAAAAATAAGGACCCCGAGGAAGGGAGCTAATACGCAAAAATATGGGATTGTGTTGTAGACGAAGATGCACAGTTTATCAAAAAAAAACCCGCCTGCCTGGGACTTAGTACTGTTTTCGTGGCTCCTCCAATGCCATATTGCTTTTTAAATGTTGTGAGTAATCGCTCAGCAGTTTCGAAAAAAGGAAAGAAATCTGAGTCAGAACTGTGACACCTCTTAATTTCAGCTACATGATGGAAAAAGCAGAGGACCGATAAAGAGATCAGACTGTGTAAACATAGGCAGCATGTTTGACTTTTCTGGCTCTTGTGCTCTTTAGGGAGTGCCAAAAGTGATAGTGCTAAAAGTAGAGGGCAGACTTTTTTTTTTTTTAGAGGGTGATTGACTCCACGTCTTGGTCTTCCACGTCCCTGCACGTGCACGTACGTACCGATGACAGCGCTGCAGCAGCCTCTGCTCGTGCAGAAGATGTGTTCTGCATCCATGAAAGCCACCCTCAGCGCCACAAGCACAGTATCCGTCCGTGCATACGTGCCCGATCTGTCCTTCCCTCCAGTTTTTGGGTCCTCGTATCAGTCAATGTCTTTAGCGTCAGAAGTACCACAGTTAAGACGGCTCGACTGAACTACCAAAGCAAAAAGTAACTTATCTCTCAGAAGGCTGACTCAATTATTCTTCCCCCTTTTCCCGCCCACAGAACACTGTTTCAATGCTATCTCTAAAGAGACGAGAGAAGTTACGGAGAGGAAGGAAAGATAAGGTCTTCTTTTCCAATCTGAGTCAATTCTTCTCCTGCGACAAAGCGGCCAGAGGAGAGGAAGCAAATGGTCAGTGACATTTTCCTCCTCATTCGGAAAAAGAGTCTTTGCCAATGCGTAGCACTTTCTTGTGGCCGATTATTTAAGCCTTGTCAGTCGAAATCCCCGACTCAATGCGCACATACACGTGCACTTCTGCTAAGTGAGTGCGCGAACGTGTTTGTTATTGCTGCCAGGCGGGCAGGCGGATACCTGCCAGGAATCCAGTACACATATGTAACGCTGCACTACATAAGGGAGTGTTTGCTCACGAGAAAGCTTTTCTGTCTCTCTTATTTTGCGTGCGTGCGTGCG
>JAAUXU010124341.1_pt1 | contig 17693 bp, 11 predicted proteins | sample 7278151 | NCBI WGS metagenome assembly JAAUXU01 (sample SAMN14350113, study PRJNA611818) | marine sediment metagenome | isolation source: surface marine sediment (1.8m) | place: French Polynesia: Moorea | collected 2018-08 | reverse complement strand
GAGAGAGAGAGAGAGAGAGAGAGAGAGAGAGAGAGAGAGAGAGAGAGAGAGAGAGAGAGAGAGAGAGAGAAGGAGAAGTCTACTACTACACTTGGTACAGTCCAGGTGCTAACAACTACTACAGGGTGTTGTGATCATACACGAGGCCTTCGACGAAAGGATTTGAAATTATTTCCTCCTTTGGTACCGTGAGATTGGAATCTGGATGTACAGGGTGGGCCAAGATTAGAGTGGCCTCAAGGACAAAGCACCAACTCCAGAAGTTGATCACAAAAGTCGTCAACAATTGCATGGTGGGGAAGGACGGAGGTCACTGGTGGTCAAGCCTCTACCCGTGATAAGTGTTGCGGAGGATGCTCTTATCGCTCGTGCATGGCCAGCAAGGGGGTCAGACAGTGCTCCCAGCTGCCAGATTTGCCCTCCAAATTTCAAGCCACTTTCCAGAACCTATTGGAGAGACAACACTTCGGGTTTTGTCCAAACTTAGGGTTAGACGTCTTTCGAGCAGACCTCGTGATAAGTGTTGAAGGGTTCTTGTTTGAACATTTGGCGTTTTCTGCTATTAGAAAGCTGGCAACGCTGAGACCAATGGTCAGCCAGCTCATTTTGCTGATACAATTGCAGCTCGAATCGTTGGTGCTCGCCACAGCGTTTGCCTTCCCACACTTGGCAGGCGAGATAAACGTTCCCCAAGTGTCAAATGTTTACAAAGCTATTTAGATCAGAATAATTGTGGTTGCTCCAATCGTTACACATCCCATGCTAGGTGGATAAGCAAAACCTGGAGTCGTAGTAAGATCTAAGTTTGCCAAGAATAGTTGATCTACCTCGATATTGAATATGTGTAATGCGGTGCGGGATGCTTTTGGCGTGCTACTGAGGAATGAAATTACAGTGAAACCCCGTTACAACGACACCCTCAGGGGCCGACAAAAGCGGTCTGTCCTTAGATGCCAACATTCAAATTCCAGGACAACCATGAAAAACAGAAGTGCATTTTGCCGTATTACGAGTATTTCTAGGAGTTTCCAAGGAACTTGTCAGTAGTAAAGTGCTTGAAAGTATTGTTTAAAGCCCTATCAGCTGAACACACAAACGCATTGGAGCTTTGAAAATCAAAGCTTTGAAGGCAGAGCTGATTCAAATGTCTTGTCCAAGTCCACGGTGAAGAAAACCAAAACAGTCAAAATGATGTTTACAACAAAGTGGAAAGAGGCAAACTAGAGCAGAGTCAGTCTAGTTGAGCAGCACCAGTGACTTAAAAAAACATTGCAAAGCATAACAGGAGCAAGAAATTGTCCTAAAACAAGGGGTTCACCAGTACTCTATAAGCGGATAAAGTTATAGCGTCTGATTTGAAGTGGTTTCTTAAAAAGTTGATCTAATATGCAGTTTTAAGTCGTGTCCTACCACGGGTTTTACTGTAGTTTAACTTTAAAGATGTCTGAGCAAGAGAGAAGAGAGAAGGCGCGGTTTGAGGGGTTTGCTCCACGCCAGAGTGGATGCAACAGCCACTGCTGCTGTGACAGGTGTACGACTGCGCGCAGCAAGAGGAGCGCCAACGAGGAGAAGGACGTCTACGGGAAGAGCGGCAGCGAAGGCGCCAAGAAGTAGTGTCAGGAGGAGATGTGATTTTTGAATATGCTCAGTTATGAGAATGCAACAAAAAGTAACCACTTGAGAAAGTCAGGAGAAAAGTTTTCACTATCCAATGTACTTTCATGGTACAGATTTATTTATTTAGTAAGCATCAATGAAGTGCTCAATCCGGACAATTTTTCCTGGGCTGAAGACGTGCCTAGTGTACGCTCATGACACCGAACCCGAATGACTTTGTGTTGCTCGCAATTGTATCTTAAGTTGAGGACTTAATAATGACATTGCTGTGGCCACCCTGTACTTCTTTAGCTCCCACAAAATATGCAAATTAGGATCTTCAAATCAGGTTACTATGACAATCGCTGCTCTGTTCAGGAAAGAACAGAAAACTGATTATTCTTTGTTGCCATGCAAGTTCTGAAACAAGAACTTTTAAACTATAAACACTCGAGGAAGAGATTTTTGTAGAAACAAAATCCTCTCTGGACAGTGATCCTTGCCTCTATTGTCACCCTTGGTATAGAGTAGAAGTGAGTGGATGACTGGATGACAGGATAAGTGAGGGAAAAATATTAAGGGGCTGCAGATATGATAACCTGGATGAATATGTCAGGTCCCATTTTGTGCATCGCTGTAAACAAGTATGAAGGATATTTTGCCATGGATTTTAGGTTGAAGCATAACGGTGGATCCACAGGAGTACAGAACAGCTAGAGTCCTTTTGTCAAAACTGACAATCATTGCTCATTTGCAAAAGTTTTTGTCTCTCAGTTCAAATCATGCTGCCAAGCGATGATAGAGGCAAGTGGGTAAGTGGCCAAATCATCACGAGCAAACTTTCCAAGCTGAGGCTTTCTGAGGTCACAGCACTTTCTGATGGTATAAAGAGGATAGATCATGGACAGGAGAAGCAGGGGAGGATAAGGACCAGTTTATACTTGTTTAAAGTTACCTGGTTTTTTTTTGGAATGGAAAATGCAATTTCGCTTCTCACCTGATTCTTCTTCTCTGCTCCCCACTGGCCGTTGTTGAAGACGATGGCTATGGTTGGCAAGTCTTCCCTGACACAAGTCAAGACCTCGTTCAGACTCATCCCCCAGGCTCCGTCGCCAACGTAGGCAAGACAAGGACGATCGGGGGCTGCAACCTGGTACAATACAGGTCAATTATATACATTAACTTGACTGGACACTTTTGAGAAAGTTTCAGGAGCTTCTTACGAATGCTCAGAAAGTTAACTCATTAATGCTGAGATGTCATAGCTAAGAAGGTCTATTTGATTTCGTATCAACGTGTGAGTCAACATTTCTGCATGTGCAGTCAATTCTCAAATTAGAGACATCTGGTGTCTGTGGCCAAGAGTATTTTTAAGTCGGGGAAAAACGATTGCACTTAAACAAGTTTAGTTATATCACATGCATATAACATTGGGCTAGACCGAAAAATAAAAATTGCAATTTTGGCAAAACGAATGGAAAAAGCCCGACATGACACTGAGGCTGAAGCAGGGGCAACTTTTGCTCATCATAAAAGTTCTTAATTTTTAATGGCATGAAATCGACTCATTTTATGGTTATTTTGCTGTCACAAACGTTGTCTAACGGTTTCTGGTTGTCTCAAGTAAGACAACTTTATTAGGGGCTCTTAAAAATCGACCTTTTTGTGCTTTTTTTGGCTACTTTCGACATAGTCGGACAGTTTCTGGTTGCTGAGCTGTAAGGAATAAAACAGGCAAAAAACTATTGGATTTTCTCTCTCGTAAAGTGCCATTGACAGATTTGTCCTCACCTAAATGCAGATTGAGTTAGTTTTCGTTTTTGGAATCATCACCTGCTTTATGCTGTCAAAACTGCCTTCTCCGGAGTGATATTAATAAGCAGAGTCTTCCTTGTCATTAATCTGAATCAGCGGCTTTTCAGCTTAAAAGCCTCCGAGAACGTCTAATGGACCTTCTTTACTATGTACAATTAGAAGTTTTCTCTCACATCGGACTTTTCCTTCACAAAAAAAATCAATGAAAAAGACTTTTAGTGGACATGCAGTGGAATGTGCTTGGTGGCAGTGTTACCAACTGGATTGGTGTTAAACAATTCGGCTTTTTAATACTGTTTTAAGCTTATTCACTGTTTGACTTCATTTTCAATTGAGCCTCTACTGCAAAAAAGCAAAATTGGTTTCATTTTTTCATCTCAAAATAACTGTCAGTTGTTGGGTTTTTTGGGTGCATTTTGGGTTTTTCTGATCACCAAATTCTACAGCGTGTCTTCTTGTCTGATGTCAAAATGTTTGCACAAAAAAGACCATTGATAGTTTAAGAGACATACACGTAGTTGGCTTAATAATTATCAATAAAATGACAGTGGATTTTATGTAGGTTTTACTGGTACGTTCATATGAGACATCTCCATCAAGGATCGAATTATGCCCACCTTTGCGCCGATGGCGGCGGGGAACGCGTAGCCGCAGTTTCCGAAGCTCATGGCCGCCAAGAAGGAGGGTCCAGGGTAGTCGAACCGTAGGTAAGAGTTGGACACTGAGCAGATGTTGCCAATGTCGGTGGCCACAATGGCGTTCTACGAGATTTGTGTGGCGGCAAATGAACTCCCTTCACATACTGGGTGTCTCAGAAATGTTGCAAGCTTTGAACACACACACACACAGTAGTTTCCCTCACAACGCATGGATTCCAACTGCGCTCCGTTCTGCAGACTCTCAGGTTGTTGTCAGGGGGCGCAGATTCAGATGACACCTGGACTTGCTACATTCGAAGGGATTAAGAGAGGCATTTGAAAAAGTCCTTGAAAATGGTCGCAATTTTCCTCCAGGCAAAGGCAAAATGGTGAATAACGAAGAGCCCAGATCTCCTTCCTCCAAAAAACACCCCGAGGATCCGAGGACCTACAGAAAACTGTACAGGGGAGAAGTTTTGGCTATTACGTAGGGGTTTTTTTTTTCTGTGCGCACGTTATTTCAGGAAAGTCGAGACTTTTGGCTCAAGACTATATTCACCATTCCAGAGACCACAGACAACCCAAGAGTCTGCAGACAGTGTCCAGGGAGTAGTCGAGGATTTGCAACATTTACAGGCCACCCTGTATGCACATACGATTGTGCACAGCTGATTTGGTACGGACCTGCGGCAAAGCCTTCTCCAACTCCCTGAGTGCTCTCCTCGGCACCATTGGCTTCCCAGACGTCTCCACCACGGAAATATTTGTGAGCTCGTCTTCCCACTCCTTTCTCAGCTGCAACGCCTTCTGGATCCTCTCGCCGGAGTCATTCTTGGGGCTGCTCTTGACGCGCTCCAGGATGGCGGCGGCCGCCAACTTGGCGTCTCCGCAGATGCCAATGTCGATGGGCTTGGTCAGGCCCAAGCGGCGGGAGTTGATATCAATCTAGCCAAACGAGAAATGAAGCAAAATGTGCTGTGCGTATTTGTCCACCAATATATAGCTAGGGGAACAAATATCTAACCTAAACATGTAACAAAGGAATTTCCTTTCCATGTGGTCACGCGTAACTCACTTAAGCCCAACTTTTCTATGATTAACACAGGCAGCGTTGCCAGATTCTGATAGTGGGAAGGAACCGAATGAGGGAAGAAGGGACGACCAAATCCCCCAGTCTTTCTCTCAGACAGAGCGAGGTCTGTCAGTTCTGAGGCCACAGGAGATTGAAAGGAACCATCTTGGCACCGTCTGGCAACTCTGCTGAAGCTGCACACAGCATCCCATCTTTATGTGCACGCATCCTTTTTCTTTACGCATCCACTTACGTACAGATACTACTTGTAGGAGAAAGTGTTCCCCGCTTTGTCTTCTCCGTTTTAACACGCACCTCCTTCATATCACGTACAAGTGAATTTACGAGCCTTTCTACCCACGATCCAATAATTGTATTGCTGCGGACCCTCATGCCAATACCAGGGATCGAACCCTGACCACGCGAGGTCAACGAAATGCTCCAGAAGTCTACGTTATTACCTGCCTTATACGTACTGGTGGATTGCACTCTCCTGTAATGTACTGCGTGCTGAACTCCAGTGCTACAAACGTTCCTCCAGCTAAGGAACAAAGTCTCAAAGATCAGTTCCATGCAATTTTTCAGGATTGTGCAATGTCCCAAATTAATCGATGTACCGATATTCGATACATCGAGACGACCAAATGTCGCGACGCTTGATACGACGCGGTGAAAGCCCCATTAATTGTCGAGACGATACTTTTGCTGACACTTCTAACGTGTTCCATGCATTGCAACATTCAAGTACTGCTGCTTCAACAACTTGGGCTTTCCCTTCTGCACGGCGGCCCATTTCGCCACTCAAGGGAGGGGGGGTCCCTTGAGGACCTCCAGGTTTCGCCAGCGTCATCTGCTGCTTGTCTCAGCATTGCATGCAAAAAGTGTTGTCGGATAGCGGGATATATTCTTAGGTATCGCGATATTCGATATCTATGCGACACATCGCACAATCTGAGCAGTTTCGGATCTGTAACTTCTCTGTTCAGTTTTACATTTTGCGGAAGATCCAAACTCCTCACTGTGTTTCCATCCGACCTCCCTTGTAATCCCAGAAAAAATAGGGGCAAGAGAACATTTATGAAAGCTCCATGTAGCGAACAGGTGCAGCACCGCACTTGTGCTCAGCCTTTGGCACACACTGTCGAGAGCAACGTTTTCCCCGAAATTTTCTGCCTGGATGATTCAAAGTTCGCGGCGGGGATGGATCTGAACTCTTGCAGCATTTAAGGGACGGGAAATCCAATCAGTTCCCTAACACTGGCAAAAAGGAACTTAGTCCAAGTTGGGCTTCAAAAAAAGCTTAAGAAGTTGAGAACTTTTCGATCCTCAAAACACTATCAGATACTTACTTACCTGAACGATTTTGGCCTGCTTGGGCCAGTAGTCGAACCCGTATTGCGGCAGACTGCCGAAGGGGCCGAGTCTGGTGCCCAGGGCCAGGACGACGTCGGCATCGGAAATGATCCTCATTGCGGCCTTCGACCCCTGGATGAAAATATGAGAAAAGAAACTAAACTGGCGAATCAATTATTGATGAGCAGACTCTTCAGCAAGAGGTGGGAGAAGCTCCTGCCACTGTAAAATATGTATGCAGGCAGGAGAACAGGTAGACGTGCGGGATATTGCTCTTGTGCGCCACATAAGAGTGCAGACAAGATGGATACATCACAGGAGGTGCTGCCAGCGCCACTTGCAAACTGGTAGTGGTAACTAAGAGCGATGAATAAGGTGGATGAAAACAGTTTTGTAATCATGAGAAAATCAGTTTCACAACCGCGAATCCGCTGCGTCATCAAAACAAAAGTTTGTAGCCACTAAATGGGCAGTCAACAGTAGTCGTCCCTTAAGTTGCAAGGGATTGCAATGATGTCCGGTTCCTCGATTCATCTGCTTAAACTACATGCGATGTTAGAAGAAGAGTTAACAACAATTTAGACCTTTTCTGGCTTTTTGTAAGGTAGCTCCACAGTCATCTTCCCTCCAGTCCAAATAGACATTTTTGCTTGGAGGAACATTCGGGTTACAGTCCTGAGAAAGTGATGATGACTTCAACCGGCACCCACTGTATTGACTTTAACAGTTAATACTACTATTGGTATTAGTTCTTGAAAGTTGGGTGGGCTGAACTATTGATATGACAGTAAATGTCACTCAGAATTCTGCATGAGAGTTCTCACCTGATAACCAAGTGGTCCCATCCAGAGAGGATGTCCCTTGGGAAATGCGTCGTTGTGCAAATAGGAGGTACACACTGGAGCCTGCAAATGCTCGGCAAGGGAGATGGTCTCTGCAGACCCTCCAGACATGACCACACCTCCTCCTGTAAGAAATGTAAGGTACAGGGTGACCCAAGGAAAGTCTTTTCTTTGTGCCTCATAGGTCAAAGTCGTTTACTATGTTATACCGGGTGTTTCATGTGGATGAAAAGCTAACAGGTGGAGATTTCGTGTTCTCCAGACATTCAGAGTAATTCCATTGACTGAGATCAAACATGGAATGCCACTTCCTGCTACTGCTCTTCTGGACAATGTTTCGAGGGGGGGATCACATGTGATCCAAATCCACACATGCTTCGCATTGCTCTGTAGGATCTCAGGGCAGTTGTGGAGGATGTGACAGTCCGCGTTCCAGAGGACCTCACTGAATGGTCAGTGGCGAACCAAACAGGCTCCAACAAGGTAGAAGTGATTGGCATGGAAATGGGATCCACCTTGGTTTCTTTTTGCCCAACTTGGTGTGGGTCTTTGCATGGCAAACGCCTATGTCTTCTGACTTCCCATCCACGCAATACACTTGTTAAAAATAGACATTGTTGCCCTTTCTGGCGCAAATGAAGAAAAACACTTCCCGTAGGTCACCCTGTCCATATGTATGCATAATGTAGTACCCACGTACACTACACACACGTACGGGTAGTCTGTACTATCATGCATAGTGGTAACATGCTAGTGCAGGACTGCACTAAGCAGTACTTATGCTAACTTACGCAACGAACTTTGTGGTCAGCTGGAAAATTTGCGGGAGTAACATGTTTGTGCACCAGGTTTTAATATGACGTGAAATCGGACAAAGTCAATAGTTGCCATCTGCATCAATACAACTGTCCTAACTTAAGAGATCTTGCTGGAACCTGCTTGTTTGGGGGAAAATAATATTTGGTTACATGAAGCCGTGGTCAGGTGAAGCTAAGGTTTGGTGAAGTTAGGTTAGATTGATGATTAAGAGGTTGAAAGCATCCACGCAAGAAAGCTTCTGGTAAGCATAAGTACGTTCTCTACGTTTTCAGGGATAGGCTTGAACATTGGACTAACATCAGTAGTCATCCAAAAATTAAAAAATCGAAAATCTGATAGGCAATTCTTAAGGCTCAGCCTTTTTAACGCCCTGCACAGTGAAAGAAAGTCTTTCCCCTTCAAATATTCTGGATAGTTTTTTCTCCTAATGTGTCCGATATCCGGGTTTTTGTGGGGGAGGGTCCTAAGTGTCTCTCTTGAAAGAAGCTCGTACGAGTCTCTTCTTTTTACCTCAATTTGTCTGTCATGCCTTAAATTGCATTTCGTCCTTCCTGTAAAATGAGAGACCTTTCAGCTCCCCAGATCAGCCTCAAACAGTCCTTCCTTTTACAGTGCTTCAAAATACAGTGGAATTCGGATAATCAGATCCAGATAAATGCTATTTCCGGATAATTGGGATTTTCCTGTACATCTGACATTCTGTGTCGTGAAACATATTAGCTAAAGAGAGAATCAGATTTAGGCACAGGCGCCTGCCTCTCAATTCAGCCAAGTTTGAATTAGTCTTGGTTTAATCATGTTTTCTCTGCTTACTGATTTTTTACTCCATAAGAGTATTTGATTTAGTCAAGTTCATCTATGAGCAACTCTTGATTTAGTCAAGTCAATTTGGGAGCCTCCACTACATAAGAAACCTGTAAAATCAAGTCAATATCAGAACTTTTGCTGTATAAGAAGACACTCCAACCATAAACAGGCAGTAAAAAATGGTTTTGAAGAAAAACAAAATGATAGTGTTAAAATGGAACCGCCATCAAAGAAGTCTCGGAGTCCCCTCCATTGACTGATACCGCTCAAGTCACCGAAATGTCATTTAACAGAAAATAAGGAACAATGTAGAATCACAGCTGATCAATCTTAGAATGATTGAAAAATGAATAAATCTGTTCATTCCTTGCTGCATGAAAAAACCCTGTAATGGGGACATGTCAGTGAGTAAGCAAGTGACTTAGCTAATCCCATATTTAAGGGATTTGAGTGACCCTTGAATTTACTCAAAACTTTTGAGGTAGTCAAATTTTTGTTGGTTGCCACCGACTTCACGAAATCGAGGGGCGACCGTATGATAAGAGAATTTAACTTTCTTCGGCCTGCCAACATTGATTTGATGCATTGTGCAATACACGTTACGTACTCTGTGACATGACTGATTTTCTGGCGGATTTTGAAAGCAGAATTTTGAAACTCAATCTGCGTCACATCCAACACACCAAATCCAAAGTTGGGAATCTCTCCTTATGCAATCCCCTCCCTGTGAGGGGAAGTGCACAAAAAAGGTCAGACACTTACGTTTAATGAAGCTCTTAACTTTGGCTGGGAAGCTTTAAATTTCACGAAACTTGATTTGTGTTTGTTCAATGATCACACAAGTTGCTGTCGTCTTCGACCGGCTTGGACTCATGTATAAGGCTCATGTAACAAATACTCGGTGAACACAAGCTTTTAGTTAAAGATTGATAAACAAGAAAACTTTTGAGGTTTTTCTTAGTAAAAATTTAGCAACACGAAGAAGATGCAACCCTTGATCAGACTTTTGGTCTGCTGACGGCAAGAGTGGGCCAGAAGAGTTCTCAAGGTGTTTCCTGTTTTGGCAATTTTTGGCAACCATTTCCCAAGCTAAAGAGTGCATGAAATTATTCCCAAGTCAGCACCACTTGGCAGCTCTGGTTCCATCAACCAATCAGTGCACTCTTGTCTCCTATAAGTCTGTATGTCCGGTGTCATGCAACGTTTTCCTTGTGACTTAAAACTTTCAGAGAGCCAGACAAAGGAAAAGACAGCTAAATAGAGTGCATTGTTCGTGTCAAAAGGTGAGAAGTAAAACCTGGTATTTAGTACTGTGCCCTGGTGTGACGTTCTTCACTTTACATAAGATAGAAACTGGATGGACATACAGCATGTAGTTGAACGAATTTCAATCCTGTCATGTTCTTTTACACCTTGTCTTCTAGGAGTTTTTTGTAAGTTGTGTGGATGACAGCCTTGAAGTCTGGTTGAGATGAACGTTGGTACATCCTGCACATGTGCACACTACAATACTGTATTATGTTTTATGTTGAGCTGTACTCGGTGGGACGTCGTCCCGGCATATCCAACTAAGCGGGATCCCATGCACTTGGCACATAAATGTGCGCACCGACTTCGCACGCGGACACAGAGTTGCGGGCTTGCTTTAGGTCCACTCCAGTGAGATCATTCTTATTAGTTGGTACACATTTCAGCGAGCCATGCCCAAAGATTGGCACGCTGTGCTCCACTCAGACTAAGAGTCAATACTTATACTTCAGTACTGCCTGCCACTGACTGAGTCCAAGATTCTTGAAGTAGTAGATGAGACTCCAAGGGGAAGGCAGAGTCAATGTGTGCTCCATGGTCTTCTAGGAGACGAAATTAAATTGAAAGTCGAAATTTCAAGACTCTAATGTTACAGCAAACCTTCTCCTTCCCCTACGTTTGGGTTTGCCACAACCGAGCATTATTAGCAGAGAACATGAAGGTTTTTCCTCAAAGGTTGGCAAACTTTTGACCTCAACTGTACGTGAATCCAGCGCACACAATACGTATGCACTCGAACCACCAGAGAAGGAACTTGTTTCTTTCGTTATCATCAAGGCGGACATGTTTTGGTAGTGACGATGGGGGAAAACAAGTTCGGGTGAAACATTTTCTTTGATGTCAGGTCTTCCTCGAGCTTGACGAGAGAGAGGCAAAACTGGTGTGACGAGGCAAAAACTACTGAAAGTACGGAAGCAGAGATAAAATCGTGATGCCACGCAAATAACGCTCGCACACGTACATGTATGTGTCAGACAGTGAAGCTTCGATTTAGTAAAGTTGGACGGGGGAAAGGCCTAGATCACTCAACCACTGTACAAAGCTGCTCCAGTTTGGTCAATGTTGTCGCAGCTCGGTCAGGAAGACATTGTTCTGGACCAAGTTGCCAACCACGACTCTGACTTCTTTGGCCTTGTTCACTTGGGTATATCCAGACACTTGTGGCGACTCTGCTGTAAGCTTTGCTTTGTCTGCCAAATAGAAGAGACTTTTTCTGCCCCTCTTTTTCACTCCTGCCATTTCTGATGTCAAGATTGAAAATTCCCATTTGGTCCAATTGCAAAAGAAAAGTGTTGTTTTTGCTACATGTACACTTATTGTCAACGAGCAATACTTGATGCCACCCCTGAAAATAAAGAGGGGATCGACAGATACTTCCTTTACATCTTGATCAATGACCAGACTTGATCCAACCTAACCTAACTTAACTCAACCGGCTCTAGACTTGGTTGCAAAGTTGTTCACCTGCGCCGATTTTCAATGGTGGTGTTACACACACACACAAAAAAAACCCCTGACTGGGTGACAAGTTTTGCCCTTGGACAGAATCAGAGGCTCTCTTGATGTAACAATTCGGTTGTACAAGAAAAATGGACTGAGCCAGAATCTTTCTGGAATTTTTTTTACAGTGTTCGCCACTCGATTTGCCACTTTGACCTGGTAAAATCAGAGTCAACAAGCGTTGACTGTGGACAGAGGACGACAACCTCCAGGTAGGCTAAACTTGTTGCCGCCAGCGTTCAAGGTTTCGTAACGGAAGACATCATCTGGACGAGTTCAAAGCGGCTAACATAAAAAAATGACTGTTCCCTCGGTTGTTTGGTTCCTTCTTGTTACCTTGATCTCCGCCTCACCTTTGAGCTTCAAACACTTGAAGCATGACACCTACGTATCCTCGACCCTCTGCACCAGCGTGGAGTGCTTGGAGGCCGCCTACAAGATTAAAAGCTCGCTCAACATGTCTGCCGACCCTTGCGAGAACTTCTACCAATTTGCCTGCGGGGGCTATGTAGCAAACACGCGAATCCCAAGTGACAAGTCGAAAATAGGAGAGATGAGGGGCATTGCTGACGAGCTCCACGCCGACACCGAAGCGATATTGGAGAGTTCAGCTGGTGATGACGACTGGGAGCTGGACGAGATGGTGAGGCAGCACTACAGGGACTGCATGGACCAGGAGAGAAGAGACGAGTTAGGAAACCAACCCGTGGTTGAGATATTTCAGGCTATCGGAGGCTGGCCTGTGACTGGCGGAGATAATCCCAACGAGTGGCACCAGATACAGAAGTCACTGTCTGACCACGGTTTTGGCATGCGTTCAACGATCCTGTCTGTTTCGGTTGCAGTTGACAAGAAGGACAATACCAAGAGAATCGTTTACATTGATCAACCCAGCTTTGGCCTGTCGAGAGAGTTCCTTGTGGATGAGAAAGACAACCCCGAGAGAGAGGCCTATCTGAAGTACATGGTGGACACAGCTGTTTACTTCGGAGCTGACCAAGGAGATGCTGAGAAGGACATGTCCGAAGTTTTCAACTTTGAAAAGCAGCTCGCTCAAGCCTCTGCTCCTCGAGAAGCACGCAGAGATGCAGAGAAGCTATACAACTTGGCCTTCCTGGACCAGCTCCAGCGCTTGGAAGGACACCCTACTGAATGGAAGGGATATCTGCAAGGCCTTTTTGGAGTGCAGCTGGAAGAGAAGGAAAAAATTGTCCTCAAGAACCCCGAGTACTTTGAAGAAGTAGCGAACCTCTTGGCTCAAGCGGACAAAGCTGTTCTGCAAGACTACCTCTTCTTCCGAGCTGCCTCTCAGGTGATGGACTCGCTGGACTCGAGGGCCAGGGACGTGAAGCTCGAGTTCAAGAAGGTCACGAGAGGAGTGAAGCAGGAGGAGCCTATAAGCAAGCGATGTGCCAAAGCAGTGGGATTTCAGACATACCAGGACGGACTGAGGCATATTGCGAACTCGATGTACGTGAGAAACAAGTTCTCCGAGGAGGCCAGGAACCAGGTGCTAGGGATTGTGACTAGGGTAAGACAGTCTTTCCGCAACATCCTCAATGACTTGGACTGGATGGATGATGGAACAAAAGCAACGGCCCACAAGAAATTGGACATGATGCTGGAGTCTGTGGCATACCCTGAACAACTATTGGACAAAGACATCATGGAGAAATTGCACGAAGGAATGGAGATGGGTGAAGGCAACTTTTTAAGCAGCAAATTGAGGATGAACAAGTAAGATGAGTGATCTCTGCTTATCCTGATTCTGGATCTACCCTGTCACCCGTTTATGCCACCAGAAAGTGCTGTGACCTCAGAAAGCCTCAGCTTGGAAAGTTCATTCGTAATGATTTGGTCACTTACCCACTTGCCTCTATCATCACTTGGCAGCATGATTTGAACTAAGAGACAAAAACTTGCAAATGAGCAATGATTGTCAGTTTTGACAAAAGACCTCAAGCTGTTTTGTGCTCCTGTGGATCCCCCATTGTGCTTCAAGCTAAAATCCATGGCACAATATCCTTTGCTCTTGTTTACAGCGATGTACAAAATGGGACCCGACATATTGATCCAGGTTATCATATCTACAGCCCCTTGATATTTTTCCCTCACTTGTTGGCTCTCATCTCTTTACAACAATCCCTCATGAGTTTTGTCATGCTGCAGATTCTGGACGAAGAAGAAATTTGCACGTCTGCGCCTCGAGGTCGACCGCGCGGACTGGATGGACAATAGTGTCCTCAACGTCGTGGCAGTTGTCAATGCCTTCTACAGCGGTGACACCAATTCCTTGGTTCTTCCGGCCGGATTCATGGGTGGGCTGTTCTTCAACCCCAAGGCCCCACAGTTCATGAACCATGCAGGTATCGGAGTCGTCGCGGGTCATGAGGTCTCACATGGATTTGACGACAGAGGAAGGCAACAGGACGAGACCGGTACGGGGATAAAGTAGTCAGTGTTGCCAGGGAAAATAATATCTTTATTATTAAGGACTTCTTCGAAATTGGTGGTCTCAATCGACTTTGGACAAATTCCACCAAGAGGCCCAGTGCGTCATTGACCAGTACTCCAACTTTAAGGTCGAACAAGTCGGTCTCCACCTCAACGGTATCAACTCCCAGGGAGAGAACATCGCAGACATCGTGGGGAACAAACTAGCCTATATGGCCTATGGTAATATGATGAACATTAATGCAACATTACCGGGATGATCCTAGATTGTTTAAAAAATCCTTAAAAAGGCAAAGAAACGTCAACTTATAAACTTTTTAAAACAAGTAACATCTGAGTGACAATTTAGGCCATCATATAAACCCACCCCCGCAAGCCCTCGATTTTGCCTCTATCTGCTCCAATGGTGACCTTTACAGACTCTTCACACTTTAGATGCAATCAGCCCTAATGTTATCCGAGGTAACAATATATGCCTCAATGTAGCCTCATTCGATCTCAGTGGTGCCCTCCACAGCCTCTACATTCTTTAGATGGGCTTCACTAATTATGATTACCCCCTCCTGCGCAATGTACAGGGTGAGCGTCATCTGGCTTAATAATGAATCAACACTTGGTTACACTTTGAGTGCATGGCATGAGGTGTTACTTGCCTCAAGCAAAGAAACTTTTGATGGGTATAGCTTAAGGATAGATTTCTGAGCAGTAAAGATCTTGCCTACGACAGAAGGCGAAGAACAAAAAGATTAACATTTACTTCTTTCAAATGAAGGAATTCAAGAAAAGGTGAATCAGTTGCACTGCACAGGCTTTTATGCTGATCACCTCACAGGCTTATGAGAGGTTAATACTTAAGAATGGAGCAGTTGCACTGACATTTCAAAATGTCAGTCTTTTTAATGTTACTTTTCAAGTGCCTTACTTTAACAAGTACAGTTTCGAGTGTCTCACTTTGGTTTCAGTTGTCCTTTTAAAAATTTAAATGTATTCACTCGGCATTGACACAAGCGGATAACACAGGTTCCGTTCAGCTTCACGCAGTGCTTTAAATGGTGTTTTAAATTGCCAGGTTAAGTTACGGTATGAAAGTAAAACTTCTTACAAGTTCAGCTTAAGCATTTCTCTCCACATCGTTTTGGAGGCAAAACTGAGCCCTGCGTTGCTAGCAAATTCACTTAGAGTGGGGAGTGCAGATTCAGGCCCAATAATGTTCACCCTGAACATAACAAGACAATTACTACATCTCTCCATGTCAGAGCTGTGGCTGGAGGAGCACGGTCATGAACCAGGACTTCCTGGCCTCCCCTTTTCACCTCGTCAGATGTTCTGGATCTCCAGAGGTCGAGCTACTTGTTCCAAGAGCACCTACAGCTTCATGAGGCGTCAGGTCATCACCGGATACCACTCACCCGATGAATTCAGGGTCAATGGACCGATAATGAATCTAGAGCAATTCGCGCGTGACTTTGGCTGTCCTTTGGGTTCTAAGATGAATCCAGAGACGAAATGCAAGGTGTGGTAGGTAGTGTGCCTAATGTACGAGCAGAAGAATGTGAGCTCGTAGGTGAGGCACACCTCTCATCTCATCGATTGATATAAAAGAAAGATAGGTTTCGTTGTCACAGGTTGACGTCACAATGACCGGTCTAAATAAACTCTAATTTGCTCAATGATGATTTTCTATGACCGAGACAGTGTCCAAAAGAATGACATTTAATTGTTAACTTTTTAGGTAGAAGTCTTAATATTTTCAGCCTTTTCAGTCAGTTTTTGCATTAGCTGCTTTGCCCAGCAGTCACCTTTTTGGCCCCTGGGCAGGCAGTTGGAACCGAGGGCGGAATTGGCGAGGAATAGAAGGCGTGGTGGTGGACGGAGGATGGGCAGTGTCTCAGGTTCAGCTTAGACCTGGACAAACTTGACACAAGGCAATATGCAGAGCTTGGCCCACACCACACTAGCCAGATTTTTGGCTAGTCTAGTCACTACACCAGTCCTGGGCTGGTGCGGCCGTAAGATAAGTATGCACAGATACCAGACTAGCCCTGGGCTGGTCGGTCTGCCTCAAAATAAACAAACTGCTGGCTTGAGTGGGGAATCCGGGTGCAGCTGGGACATCGAAATCAAAGTGGACATCTCGAGCTCAGACACACGTCTACTTCCTCTTTCCTACCACTGGCCATAGATGGCTCCTGCTACGCTAAATCCCCAGTAGGCACTAATATTTACTGGGGTTCTAGTGTAGCAGCAGCCATTTATGCTCTGGCCTAGCTCACAGTAGCCCACACTAGCTCACCAGTGGCCTGGTTAGCTGTGCATACTTCTTTCCACACTGACCCACACCACACCGATCCTGAGCCAAGCCCTGCATACTGCCTATTGACACCAGTTGAGAATAGCTGGAAGGTGGACTTTCGTACCGTGTGTCTCGAAAGTCCTGCGCCTCAGTTCAGCTACTGGCTTATTGTAGCACTGACAGAGCTGATTTCTGGATAATTTTAGCCTTATTTTTTGAAGTTTTCATATGAACAATAACTGTCCACAGTAATCAAGTCAAAGAATGATATGATCCTTATGTAGAGCTCTGTGCGTGCGTGCTTGCGTGCGTGTGTGTGTATGTGAGTCTGTGTTAAGCACTGCGTAGCTCTATGCTGGAAGATCCGGGAGCAGTGAGATGGCCTCTTTATTCCAGAGAACATGCGGCACGACTGTTCGTTCTGGCGCCGGTGACTCGAGAGCATCGTGGAAAATGACGGCGGCTACATTGAAGGCGGCCACCATCAATGATGAATGCATCATGTCCTGTTCTTGTCGAATAAACTGAGCGCTTGTCGCCCGGCTGGCCATTTCAGCCTAGTCAGCCCAGTATCTCTCAACCTTTCCGGGCCTTAGCCTTACGTAGCGCTCTGTAGTGTTTTGGGGGCCTAGCCTGACGGCGCGGGGGTGCCCCAGAAAATTTCAGCCACTTTCACTTTCATTTTCTGGTCAAAAATATCAATTTTTGGCAGCGACCGGCATGGTGCTCATCACAACTCATCACACTTAAAGTGCTCTAGCATGACAATGAGTGCCTGAAACTTGACGAAACTGCAGGATCTCATGTCTGACACTCTCCATCACACATTCCAACCTTAAATGCAACCTTAAAACTATCCCACTAGGCATAGCACAACAATGTGTACCAAGCGACTTTATTTGCGGGAAGCACTGTGCTTTATTTGAAATAATAAATATTGACCTGCAAAACATTTTCGCTTGATTTCAGGCTGCCATATAAACGATAGTCCATATTTTCCAAAATATGGACTTTCGTTTATATGCAGGCACAGTAGAAAGAGCACCGAGAGAACCCTGTGCAGTTATTTTAGCATCACCAAGTTCTTATACAGACCTTGGCGTAAGTAATTTCAGTGAGGGGAAACTGAGTGTATAGACTGCGTGGAGTCATTTTTGAGTGGAATTTTTGCATGGAACGAATCCTCCAGACAGTGG
>JAAUXU010172415.1_pt1 | contig 17694 bp, 13 predicted proteins | sample 7278151 | NCBI WGS metagenome assembly JAAUXU01 (sample SAMN14350113, study PRJNA611818) | marine sediment metagenome | isolation source: surface marine sediment (1.8m) | place: French Polynesia: Moorea | collected 2018-08 | reverse complement strand
CACGACCGCTCCCTTCTCGTGACTGGCGACGAAGAGGATGCCGCACCTCGCGAGGACAGTGGTGACGCCGATCACGAACCAAAGTCACCCAAGTCGCCGCAGCAATCGATTCAGGTGGAGAACGACGATGGTAACGATGAGGACGTCCCGCCGCAGCAGCCCTCCGAGGACTTCCACCGCCTTAAGACCATCCCGATGGCATCTCTGGGCATCGCCATCAACTTAGTGATGATCCTGCTCGTCTTTCTTGTCCCCATCCTCTGCTATGACCACGGACGCGCGGACGACGACAGCGGCCATGACGAAGCCAATGGGGACAAAGACGTCACCTGCATCGCTGAGCCCTTTTCCGTGCTCGTGTACACGCATGCGTTTCACTGGGTCGTGCATCTGATAGTGGACCAGTACTTGAAGTTGCAGCACAAAAAGTCCAGACTTAACGGCTACATCGAGTTCTACCTCAAGACGGTAATGTCGATCAGAATGTCCATGCACAGTACTTCCTTTTGTCAGCGTGCTTTTCTGCTTTAGAAAAACATTCGTCGAACCCCCTTTTACCTAGTCTCCGTCGGCAACGCGGTCCTACTGGTCACCGTAACGGCCCTCAGTGATTGTGTCGGTCCAAGCTGTAACGACAAGTACACGAAGGTCGACTATCTCCGGGGTCTCATGACTCTTGAGTGCCTCACTAACTGCTGCCTCTGGGTCAATTACATCATCAACGTGCGCGAGTTCCACGCCGCCGGAGGGCCCCCAGATGTGCTGCGCGAGGACGCCAGGCGCAGGCTCATGCTCACGCCCCCAAAAGATGAAGACGAAGGTGACGACGAGTCGAGCTCGCCGACTCATTATTCGGGAGAGAGGCGTACGAGGTCGCAGATAAGGGACGACGTGCTGGAGAAGCAGGCAGAGCTGCTCCGCTACCTCCACTCGCACGTCGAGAAACTGAATGCAAAGATCGTTGAGTTGGGAGATCAGCTGGATGAAGCCAGAGTCGACGATATCCTATAACTGTGTTTATGTGGAGAGAGGATGGCTGTGCTCCTTTACATGTTCCCCAGGTGGATCTGAATCTGCATCTTAAACTGTCTCTTAAGTCCGCCTAATGATTATATCTATTGTCTGCATAATGCCGTTTTATGAAATATACTGTATGTATAATATCGTCTGTTTTATGAAATATAATGTATGTAAAGTATGGGGCTTATCATTACGATATTAGCCGCAGAAAAGAATAGCACGTCTGCTTGAACTGTTCAATTGTCACTTTTGAGCATAGGGTTCGTGACCTGCTTGGCCCGGGTCTGATGGCCATCTTGGTACCTGAAGCAGAGGTGCCTGGCGCACACACACCCGCTACCATTGAGCTCTAGGCGATTGAGGAGTCCTAAATCTCGGAGCTGTTGAGGCAGCAAAGTTGACCGCGAAGCTGACGTCATCGACGTCGGAAAGAGCAAAAGCGAAAGTTTGCGAATCAACATACCAAATTCTTTGTCACGCAACGCCAAACCCTTGGAACATACGCCTGCATGATGATGCACTAATGTTAATTTTTTCACACGTCTTGAATCACCCTCACAATGTACGATTTTAGAAGATAGAATTTTATAGAACTTAGGACGATAGGGAAAAAATAAATCACAGTTTATGACTGGCGCTGCCTGAACTCCCCCAACAACATCTTGGCCTTGTCTCTCTCGTTGTTCCTGTTGGCGCCGCCGCCGGTCTCTTTTCTGCCGACGAGTGTGAGCTTCTGTTTTATAGCTTGAGAGACAAGCGAGTCTCTGGTACGGCTCTTCACGGCTAACAGAAAGTCCAACCACGTCCACGTCACGTTGTGGTACTCAATGGTGGGCACTTGCAGAGGGAAGCCGCTTACGTCAAGGATCTTGTTGGTATCACGGTCACCTTTGAACGAAACACAGATAGGCACGGCCGGAATCTTGATATATGTAAACAGTTTGTTCTGTTTCGCGCGCTTCTTCATCTGCTCCACATCGTCCGAGTCCAGTAATGGGGATTGTACGTAAAAGTTGGACAGGGCCTTGCGACCGCTTCCTCCGCTCCCTGTTGGAGAGTGGTGCTGATGAGAAGATGATTTTTTACTTCCGGATTGTTGCTGTTGCTCGTATTCGCCCTCGCGGTCGGGAAAGCAGAAAGCGATGAGTGTTTTGTAGAACAGATGCGTCACCCCAATCGACAGAGGGACCACGTTGATTTCGAAGTGGTCCTTCACGGAGATGCCGCCGACGGGAGACTTCTCCCTAAAGGTATTGCGAATGTAGTTAGGCTATCTGCACTCATAATTAAGGTGCACCTACCTGCAGAAAATCCTCAATGTCGTCTGATGATCTAACGGGGCGTTCTGTAATTGTGTTGGAAATAGCACGTCGACATATGCCTGATCCTTAAGCAAATTCTTGACCGACACGTGCCCCATCTCGAGAAGATGCTCCACAGAGTCATCTCTCATCACAGTCTTGGCGTAGGAAAAGTTCTCGATGGCGATGTCAGCTATACCAAGCTGGCCGTCCGTCTCGGTCAAGCGCCACTGAGCACGAGAGAAGTAGAGCTTGCTCCTTTGCCTGATAAAATTAGAAAAGGCAAGAAATAATAACAAACATGAGTTTATGAAACACTTCATGAACATGATCTAACAACTGTGTACATTGGGATGGGGATGCGATGTAAGAAAATGGCACAAAGCTTACCAAATCTCATCGCTGTTGTCACTGTCCACTGGTACTGAGTGCCTCTGATTCTGCGAGAGCTGAAAATCGTGGAAGCAGCGGAGATGGACATGCAGCTCATCGCTTTTGCTCCGTAATCGCTGCTTCAAGTCCTGCACTTCAGACTCGAGATCAGATAGACTTTCGCTGCAATCTTGATTCTCAATCTGTAGCTGGTACAGAGCTCTTTCTTGACTTCTTAGTTGGTGCATCAATTGCCTGTTAGGAATGGCAGCGTACGAATAGCGAATTATATTCCAATGTGTAATGCTCTACCTAAGGACTTACTTTAATGAATGCTGAAGATGCATGATGGGTTTCTTGAGATCTTTGGCATTGGAGAGCATCAACTTGTACTTTAGATGGAGATAGCTTTCAGCCTTACTCTGCCAGACAGGATCCACGTACAGCAAGAGGTTGTTGAGCACGTCCAGAATTACAGCATACTGCAGGCTGTTGGTGCTGACGTAGAGGTCTCTGTGCAGTAGTGAGAATGAGTTGACCCCCGCCGATGGCTCTGACTCTGCGCCTTGGCTAAGTGCTAAAAGTCCATCTGCCTGGTAGTCCTCCGGGTAGAGATCACCGTAAGTGATGTGTTGAAATTCGCACTTACACCGAGACACTATGCGCTGAAGCGGACGCAACGCGTCATCCACCACGCCGCCCACAGTTTCGTTAGAGAAGCGTACGTCTTCATCAGCCGTCGCACCAAATGATGCCTCCAGTGGCGAAGGCAGCCAAGATATCAGCTCCTCTTCGTCTTCTCCCTGCTCTTTTCTCTCAGCCAGGGGATCGTGCGGAGAAACGGTGGCAAAATACTGCAAGTCGTCGAAGTTGCCAGACCAAGAGGTTTTGGCTAAGGCTGCATCGCCACGCCACTTAGGTCGATGTACAGTCTTTTTGACTTCGGCGCCAGAAAAGCAGAAGATAAGATATCCGTTGGTTTCTCCGCCGCGGAGAAGGACCTGACAATGTAATAGGCGAACCACCCAGCTGTGAAAGAGAGCGTCGTGGAAGAGGTTGCTCGTGTTGGCATTGGAGAGAGCATCCAATCGACCTTCCCGGCTCAGTACCATTGTGCTGGGCTCAGACTCCAGGGATTCTTTCACAATGTCGCTACCCGTCAGCACCTCAAGATATGAAAGACTTAGTTCGCCGGTTGGAGACGTCACCTGAAACATGAGGGCAACAATGTTTGGAAGAATTTTGTCATATAAATTTACTCCTACCGTAGATGAAGGTGGCTGCGAAGTTTTGTTCTGGAGAAGCAGCTCTGGTTTTGGTAGAATCTGCTGGCTTGAAGAAGTCTTTCCAAGCACGGACGTGGTAGCCTCATAGGACAGCTGCTCCGATAACTTCTGATCCCGCCACCAGCTGTCGTACAGGGAAAAGGCCAGATCCCTGTTGGCGATGGTCCACGCGCACTTAGCACCTGTCACGATGTACGAGTAAGTGAGCACGTATTCGACATGACTATGCTGCGACAATACGCTCACAGGATGAAAAACCTCACCTTGTACCATTACTTGGTGACAAGGAAACCCACTTTCCTGGGATGAGTGCATACGCTGGTAATCCACCTTCTCCACTGACAGGAAGAATTTTTTCTTGACTACAGGATGCTCCTGTACAACACCAGCACTTTGTAGCCAGACTTCTGTCCCTTTTAACTTGAGGACAGTAGAACGGTTGTGCCATCTCACTCTCGGCCTGAAATGATAAGATTCCATCATTATTCCATAACCTGTAAGCGACCATCATACCTTCTAATAAGGCCATCTTCTAGAACCTTGATCTCTTGATAGTAGCTGCTTTGTAACGACAGTTCATTCGTGACCTTGCCCGAGATACCCTTCGTCCTGAGCACGGTGGTCCAGTAGTCCAGCACAATGTCTCTAAAGCTAAGCGAGACCTCCACTTCGTTGATGTGGCGAGAAAAGTTCTTCTTTCGCATGCCTCCATCATTGCCAAAAAGTCTGCCTTTTCTGATGGGTCGCGACGTTCCACCCAACAAGGATCGAATGCTCTCCATCCACTTGAACGTCGAGCTAAACATCTGGATGTGAACAGCGTCGTCCTTTGCGCGGGCGAGGTCGGCCGCTGACACCTCAAGAGCAACGCTGGCGCTGCTCGACCGAAAGTTGAGATACGAGTCTGCGCTGCCGTCATTCGACCCATCCAACCTGACGCTGAAGTGGTTGACGGGGCGCCCTGAGCGACAGCGCCAACGTATACGTAGTCGCAGCTTGGGTCTGGGCACGTGAAATAGCTGGCAATCTTCATACTTGGCCGCCGTACGGATAAAGAGGTCGAGCGATGACGATTCCAGATTGAGGAGAGTGTTGTTGCGCAACTCGATGCAACAGCGACTACTCTGTATCTCCATTTGCTCGTGGGTGTTGTAGGGATCGTGCGACGTGTGCAGTACCAGCTTGAGTAACTGAGTTGACACTATGCCCTGACCGTGCATGAAGTAACGCAGTTTGTCCCACCACGGTAGAGGCGGTGAGCGATCAGTCTTGCGTCGTCCAGTCACATAGTCTAGAGCCACCGATACTTGAGAGAGAGCGGGCTCCCAGCATGGTCCATAGCCCATTGTCATGAGCGTACTATCAGACACCAAGTTGGTGTAGAATTTGAATGATTGCAGCCCGCGTTTTACAAAAGTACGGCAGTTTTCGCCCAGTCGGAGCTCCTGAGTGACAGTCTCTTTGGGTAGAGAAGCTTGTTCAGCCAGGAGAATTTTACCCCACATGAGAACGTCAGTCATATGCAGGAGAGGGTGATTGTAGTCCCTGAGCTGTATCGTGATTTCTCTACTCTCTAGCCGCATCCAACGGAAGAAGTAGGATGAGAGAAGGAAATTCTCCGGAATCGACGCCTCTGGATCAACAGTCTACAAATAGACAAGACATCGTACGAGAAGTGTATGTTAAAAAACGTAGGACCTCCGAGAGACTGACGTACTTACATTGATAAAACTCTTGGCGAACGATGAACCATTCATTGAGTGGTCCGCCAAGAGATAGAGCTTCACCGACGTCAACGAGAGTTCCAACAGTCGAGTCCTCCTGGCGAATGCCGACTTTAAAGCTTTTGCTCTTGACACGAACAAGTCGGAATTTCTCTTTTGCAGACTTGCATACAGTTCGTCAACCTGGCGATAAGCATGACCGCAATGCAAGGATTGAATTTGGGAACTGGAAATGTTAAACTTACCTTGGCATTGAGTAGGAGTGCGTGGGACTTTCTGAGCTCTTCTATCTTTCTTTGTAAACATTCTTTTCTTTTTTCTGCCTCAAAAAACTCATCCTCCATCAGTTCGTAGTTGTCCCTCAGCCTGACTTCAAATGAGTCGTCCGGCAGTTGCACAGAGATAGCTTTGGCAATAATAACGATGTCTGGGGCCAAACGCTTTGTGCCTTCAGGAATTTCTTCACTAACCCCGTGCAATCTTTTCAGCCACTTAAAATGTCCTAGAATTTTAGAATGGAGCATCAGCTGCACATCCATCTCGTAGGGGAATGCAACGGCTAAAGAGCCAAGAGTCACATAGACGCAAGTGTTGGTGTCTCGATGCCTAAACTCCATCTCCGGGCGTATGGTGGCTATGTCTTTCTTCACGGAAGCCGTGACGTTAGAGAGGGTGAGGATCTTATCGGCCTGGTCCAGGCCGCAAGAAATATTGGGCATGTGGATATAGCACAGCTCTGGAGAACCGGTGTCCACAGTCATCTTGACCTCGGAAGCCCTTATTGAGAGCAGAGTAGTGTCGCAGTGCGCAAAGAGTCTCAAATCGTTTTCAACATGCACTCCGACTATCACAGTCTTGATATCACTTACTAGTTGTTCACTGACTTCATCAACTTGAGGTCTCTTGTTGAATGCGTCCAGCGATTCTGTAACAGCCCGATGGACAAGAGGATGCCAGTGACAAGTAACAGCGTCTTTGACAATGACCACGTAGCCCTTAGTATTTCTCATTATTTTTAGCAGCTTCGTCTCTTCCAACAGGGTCTTAGTGAAACCCTGGACAAGAGCGGAGCAACGAGCCTGGTTAAATGAGATCTTCCAACCGGAAGGAATGCCTTCAAAATGAACACTTGAACAGAATAAAGATACTTTGCTTTCGACTTCTAATCCAGTGCTCTGCGAGGCTTTGAGGTCGGTCAGGTCCACGGTCCAGTAACTCTCGCTGGCTTTACTAAGTTGATTTGTTCTGCGCCAAGGAATCTGCTTCATTAACTTTGATGCCAGATCAACAGCGCCATTACCAAGACGCATTTGGGACATACGCAGAATCTTCTTTTTGCCGGCAGTGGTAGCAAAGACGAGCATATTGAGAGACAGGAGCGCCTCGTCAAACTCTTTAAGATGCCGTTCACTAACGATACAGCTATTCACGGTAGCATTACGTGGCCTTAATCTCTGATCCAACACGACGGAGCCCTTTTCCACTGTAAATGAGTGTCCGTCGCACCAAGAAAGGGATGCTTCGATGGAGCTGCATTCTATAGTGAAATTGTCAACTATATGTGACAGTCGAATGTGCTTCACACCAGTGTCAAAGGCTCCAATTGCGTCCATCTTCAGCCCGGATGCCTCGCACGTCCAGCTCTTGAAAGCGGTGCCGGGCAAGGGTACCCACTTGGCATTCTGTATCTTTATGTCTATTGAATGATCGACGGCTAGGGCTTTTTTAATCCCCCTAAGCCAGGTAGGAAGAGCACAATCGAATGTCACGGTACTTATTACCGGATGGGACAGATGCACACCTGAAGGAGACATATTGATCATAGCCTCGCCCGTCTCCGCCGAGGGAAAATACACCGAAAAGAGCCGACAGGCCGTCCAGGCAAGCTCCAGTTCTTCTTTGCAGGCATCTTTGGTCAGGCTGAGGCATTTCAATTCCAAACGATTAGACTGCCTTTGACAGGAGGCCTCCTCGACAAACATGCCCAGGTGATTCAGCAATTTTGAGCTCGTCGCCCACTCCAGGGCAGACAGGACCTTTTTAGTTAGCACAGATGGTGTCGGTGGGTTCTCCACTTTGTCGGAGGTGGCATTGTTCTCAAAGTCGAACGCAGCAACTCGACACCCTATGCAAAATCGTTGTGTGAAGTCGCCCCGCCTTCCCAGGCCGACGTCCTCCAATGAAAGGTCCCAGGAGCCCCGGCGATGGGTCACAGAAACCTTGGAGAGTCCCGGGGGCAGCAGCCTCAGGCCCTGCGCCCGCACGTCCAGTCCTGTGATCAGCGAGAGCATCCGCGACAGTATCCTCGGCAGTGCCCATTTAGCGACCAGCGCCAAGGAAAGCCCGAGCGCCGCGAAGTGGATGGCGCCGATCATGGCGGGCGAACTATGTCATTTTGCCAGCAAACTTTAACTTCTCAGAAAAGAAGTGTCAACTGAGCCAAGCCAGATCCTGAGGTAGGAGTAAGTTTATTTTGCCTTTCTTGTCAGGAAGAGTTGCCAAAGAACTACTAGCAATGGCAGGACTGAAAAGAAAAGGGGCATCGTTGTCAGCTTACCTCCCCAAAAGTATGGAGTGCGTACAGCCATTACTCATGATTTAGGCCATAAGGATATGTAATCTGATGATAAATCAGGATCGCATAGAGCTTATTTAAACCTAGACCTACTAATTGCCTTACATTAGCAGCATGAAACGCCTGCAAGCTAGCAACCCTAAGAGAAAGGATCGGCCGAAATCCAGAAGCCACTAAAATGCCTCGCAGCCTCAACTGGACTCGTTGTTACTTACTCGAAGTCAAATGCGTCCAAGACGCTAGGGCTCGAGCTTTGTGAGACATTTTGGCCTCGGGTGCCGAGCAAAGTCTCTTCTTTTAGGCTTCTGTCACTCGCCTACTGCCTTTAAAGGGACCGATTTTGGCCGGCGGCGCCGGCGGTGAAATATTGGAGCCATTTCCTTCTGCCTGCTGAGCGTGCGGTGCTGACTCATCACGTAATCGAACCGAGAGGCAAAATTTGAGAAAACGTATTCCACGGATCAGGTTCACGGTCCGAAGCCGTTCCGGTGGGTCCAAGCCAGCTAAGAGGTCGGCGTCGCCGCGCCGAAGGCTACTCCCACCTCCAAGTTCGGCTCCTTCAGTTTCTGGGACTTCTACGGAACCTTCTGGATGCTGAGGGGGAGAGGAGGCCGTTGCGTCAGCCGCGGGGTCAAGAAGCACGCATCGAGGTCGACGGACTCGGCGAGGGCAGAACAACCGTCGTTGTGGCCGGTTTTAGAGTTGAAAGTCGGCAGTGGCCCGTGCGACCCTTTGTTTCCATCCACCTCCCATAAGGTGATCTTTGTCCTTCACCCACGCGTCAAGCTATACTCATCGTGAAAGAAAGGGAGAAAAAAAACCCGTGTGGCTCGGAGCAAGAGCAAAAAAGTGCTGGATCTCCCTTTGGGTCTCGCCGCCGAAGCCACTGAGGAGAAGATTTCTTTTCCGGAGTGTTTTTGTGAGTTCCTTTCTCCTCTCTTTTGCCCATCGTCTCCGAGGTCCAGGTAGGCGGGGTGAAAAGCGGCGGACTTGGACTTGGGGCCCAAGAAAGAACCCCAATAAAGGCCAAAGCAACATAGGACCCCGGACAGGTCTGCTGCGTACGAAACCCCTCGTACCCCTCGTAGTACGTGCTCAAGGATCAGACGCAGAAGGTACGATCGATAGAAGCCAGAGCAGCTTTTATTTACGTACTAAGAAAAACTCTTTGTTTTTTTTCCACAGTACGCCCTTCACACATCCACAGTACTCCGAGGGCCGACGAGTGGCAGCAATTGACCGGACGGCGTCGTCATGAGAAGACCTTGGAAGAAGCTGTTACCCCAGGGGTACCAGAGTCTCCTGCAGTTGTCCCTGGCCCTTGGGCTGCTGAGGGTCAACCCTGCCTCTAACCTGAACTCCCTGCTATTGGACGGTGAGGGCCAAGGGGACTTGTGGACGCTGGCGATCCGGCCTCCTCCGGATGAGCTGGCCTCGTCAACGAGTCCGCACTATAAGAGTATGGATTCAGTGCTGGCCAGGATTCAGGCCGATCTTATGGATGATCTGCACCAGCTGGGACGATATGACGCGAGAGAAAGAAGAATGATACATTCCCAGCACTCGCCCTCGCACCCAGTGGAGATTTCTGCATACATCTTGGACAGCCTCGTCCCCGAAATAGGACCAGCAGTCGGTGGTGAGAGCGACAGTGGAATATCTGACACTGAGGCACCAATGTCTGACGTTGGGGAAAGTGATATAGAAGATAGTACCCCTCCTCCTGATTTGCTACCAAGCCCTCCAAATGCGGCCAGTCCCATGGAAGTGGATATTTCTTTACTGATGCATGGAGAAGAACCTGGAGACGTCTTAAGCGAAGCACCGCCGCCACCTTCTCAGGTCTCCACCGATAGTGACGACGGACTTTTACAAGATGCAGAGGATCACCTCATCCAGATTGAAGGTCAAATTATCACGATAGAAGAGAATCTGCTAGACATCAGAGATGAGTTTCTCCATTTGGAAGAGTTGGCAGCCCACATAGAAGAAGGAGAGGACCATTCGACCCCGTTCGACGACTGGCAGCAAGAAGATAATCTCCCACTCGAGGAACTCCTAGAGCGATCGGAGCTGTCCGGCGATGAAATGCAGGTAGGACCAGCTGACACTACGATACTCCATTACCTCTTATGAATCGGACCGTGTCCGACACGTGGAGGATGTATTAGTGGGCATTATGGACACCTGCACTAAACGTTGCAAGTCAGTATGAGTAAATGCATAGTACATCGCAGGAGCTATCAAAGAAGATCCATTGCGTCGGGTGAGATTGACAGCGGAATGAGGTTGTTCACATTTGAGAACCTCATTCGAGCTAGCATAGTTTTGTCGGCTCTAAAGAGAGAGTTTTGAACTTTTATGCCATTTTATTGCATTGCTAACGACTGGGTGCAACATGCATCGTGTATTTCAGGATAGTCATTATAGGTACCCCAAAGCATGCCATAGAAAGTATTGAAATGTCTAATAGTACAACATTCAATTGTGGTACAGTTGTGTTATCAGTTAGCATGCACCGTAAAACGGATATGAGGATTACTGGATACGAAGTTCACGGGATTTAGAAACACTGGTATAAGGATCATTTCTTCTAACCTATCTTGAGCTTTCCAGTGCAATTTCCCTTGGCGACTTTCTATGGCAGATTTGCCAGTGATGCTGCACTCCAGGACTATGCTTGAATCACTGACGCTAGTACAAAGTCCTCTGCTGCTTCGTAGTACAATGTAAGCCTCAGGAAAACGCCTGTAGTGCCTTCAGGCAGTGTTGCTGAATATGCCTTCGTACCACATCACTATTCTTAGTACTATGGTTCCCTGGTTCAAACAGGCAGTCCTCTTTCTCCACGTAAAACTTCAGGGACGATGCTATGGTTTACCCTTGTAATGTCAGAAGTAAAGTAAATGAGCCATCCGAGACTACTATAACGGTTTCCTAATTTCACTCTAAGAGTACATGTGGAGGGACTCTCGATGGCTTTTGTCCGATTCCCCAAAGATGACATTCATTGCATTAGATCTTTGGTTACATTCCCATTCTTCATAGTACGGCCCAAATTCAGTGTCAGTGTCATTTTGCTCAGCATTATTTACCTGACTTGAGAGTGAGAAAGTTAAGAAGCGGCTCTTCAGCAAGTACTCCATGAACCCGCAGGTACAACTCAACAGTGTCCCATTTTGCCAGGACTGGTTTTCTTCAGTGGCTATTGCATGCTGTCAGTCGCTATCTTTATCGTTTTGGAGTGGAAAGACTAGCTTTTTCACTTTTCCCGTGGATGGAATTGAAGCTAGAATCATAAGCTTAAAAGCATGACAGTCCCATACCGTAGCCTCTATAGTGTTAATCTTATCTTCCAGGAGCTATCCCAAACGTTTTATATTCAAACTTTTGTGCTTGGTACACATGCAGTACATACTTAAGGCAAATTGGAGCTCTCAGTGTTTTTGACAGATGCGAGATCAAAACCCTCACCTTGCAATGTATGTGTTTCTGCATTTTCAGCCTACGCGTCCCACTGTTCTTGTAAGATGTTCTTTCTTCCCGTACTTTCTTGATGCTGTGTGCATTACTGTCATTGGCGCTGATGACTTGATCAGTCAGTTACGTAAAATCAATGAATGTAACCATGGTCTGAAGAGAAATGAAGCAGCTCAACAGCTGCAGATCATTCACAGTACTACAGTGCCCTTGTCAATATCGTCAGCACTTATTTCGTTAACCCGCTTTAATCGTCAAATCTCTCAATTCAAACGTGCAATGTCAAGAACAGCAAAGTCTCACATATGCAAATCTCACGATTGCTATAGGTCTCGCTAGAACTTTGCAGCTGAACAACCTTTTGTGTACTAAAGTCTCATGTATGTGGTTTGGGTGAGCTTCTTTAACAACCCAGCCTTTCTTAGCAGGTTGGTGTGATGGCAAGAATCCGTGAGTATAGGGCAGGGTTACGGATTTACTACTGAATGCTGAAATAGGTTGTGCAGAATACAGGTAACATAGTCGGCAAGCATGACTGATGTCTGGCAATGCTCGTACCCCTAGAATACAAGATACTGTATAGTCACTTTTAAAAACCGCTTGACCATAAGAAATGAAAGCCCCCCTAAAGAATTAGCCACATGTCAACGGCAAAAAAACACCAGCTGTTCCCTTTGCCCCAAACCCCCATGTCAGTGCACTGGATGACCATCATTGTCATCTTCAATGAAGCCGAGGTTGTGCCGGACACAAGTAGCGGTGGTGCCTTGTTGTGGATGATGTGGATGAGGATGCTATAAGTGCTGTAAAGGAAAATTGTCTGAAGAAATTTAACTTACCTTGATCGATCAAGTCTACATTGCAAAATGATAGCCGACCTTAAAATAGCCGCAGAACTACTGGAACATTCTTTAATAACCCCGATTATTATTTGTGACTAGCCTAGTGACTTCCTTTTTTTAACCTGCATGGCTGGTCATGGCATCTTTGCTTAGGTACTGCCATCATCTGTTCTGCCGTACACCTCGTGTAAGAATTAATTATAAAAGTATTTGCAGCAATGGTATGCTACCAAATCAAGTTCCGCATCACGTGAAAATCGGTGTTGGTGATCATGCTGGCCACTTATGATGGGTCTGGGTTTTTGTCCTCTTGCGAAAACGTGCTGCTAGCGCTGCTGTGGCAGCTTCTGGTGTGGAATCTGCACTTGAAACAGGCCGTCCAGAGACTGAGACATTAGATCCAGCAGTGTGAGGGACTGTGTGACTGCCCATCTTGATGCTAGACCATTCAAAGTGCAGTAGCTCCTACGTAGAGGGCGTTACGCGAAAATGCATTTTTTAACTCACCTTTTTGGTGTTTCTTTTTTTACCGAAATTGATTTAAATTTTGGGTGTGTGTGTGAGATCGCTGGAATCCTTGGGTTGTGTGAGAGCAAAGAAGTGATGAAATCGAGACTTCGGCTCATTGAACCTTGAGGTTATCAAGCACAGAAAGTAGGGAAGGAGAGAAAAGAATGTCCCCCGCAAAACTGTGCCACAGTGAGGTGACAGTAGGGGTAGGGAATATACACCCAGTTACGCAGTTTTTTGCACTGAGTCATGTTGCTGACCAATTTCGCGAAATAAAAAGAAAATAACGTTTCAGTGCAAAATATGCGCTAAATTTCTGACCGTTCTTCTTTACGGCCTACACGACATTTTGTTTTGCTGGGGAAACGCAACAAGAGATTAATAAAATTGACCTTGCTTAATGTTTATGTAAATAAACCATAAACAATGCGTAATGACTCCTGGATTTTACAGAGAAGGCATCATGTGTCGTACACTAGCCCTTCAGTTGCACCGCAGGGTCATCAGTCATCGTGAATTTCAAAACAAAGAAACCACGTTCCATTTCTGCCTGGAATTCTTCATGGTACTCACTGTGAAAGTATTCCCAGCCCCTACTGTCAGCTGACTGGATGTCACAGTTTTGCGGGGGCAACGTTATCTCTCACTCTTTCCCCTTCTCTCTGATCAAGTTTCTTAGAAGCTTGGCCTCGAACTTTTGGGCTTGGAGGCTTGGAAGCTTGGAAGCTGGCTTGATCCCATCACTAGGACGAAGGAAGAACAGCTGGCGGACAAGAGCGGACGTGCCCGAATGGGAGGTTTTGGGTGTGTAGCGCACCTGGATGAGGGGCGGGGATCTGGGGGAAGCCCCTTCCGGGATCGGGTGGAGGGGGGATTTCAGTTAAATTCGGAAAAACAAGGCATCAGGAAAGGTTAAAAATGATGCTGATCGGGGTTCTCGGGGGGTTTCTGCACTTTGAACGCTCTAACATCTATCGAAGCAAAGTCAATGAGTTGGACTCGGTCTTCTGTTGTCTCAATGAGCGATATCATGCTGAAATTGAACCCCAACATGCTTTAGTTCAGCCTATGCCATTAATTTCTCCCCGAGGAAATTACCAACAGCAAGGACTGCACAGCAGAAGACGTGGAGGCGAGAAATGCAGAATGTCAGCTGTTTTTGCTTGTCTTGTGCTTAGTTCCATTCAGTGCTACAGAGTAACCTGGGTACTGTACTTTAAATTGTGTAGTGAGCACGTTTGTATGGTGACGCAACCACTCTTCAGAGCGACCGTTCCTCAATGTGACATCTTCCTCAGTGAGATATCGCACATCTTTTCACATGTCTTCTTACAGTTGATATCACGAACTCTTACAGGGACTAAACCGTTTTTTGGTAGATTTTAGAATACTGCTTACACAGGACAACACTAGTGACTGCAGGTGTGGCTTTCATTTTCATAGCGGGAGAGACTCACAACGTGGAAAGGTCTTAGAGGTTGAGGTTTCAAAGGCATGATATCTTTGCTCTAAGATTGGCAGGGGTCCTGACAACATTAATGCCGCCAGTGTCTTGTTCTTGTTCTCGTTCTCACTCCTGCTCTCACTTATTTGAGAGTGAGTGAGGTGAGGAAGGATCGTGGTTGCTGTGGTTACTGCAGTGAGGAAGGCTCATTCCACCGATCTGTGAGTTATGTGAATGATCATTGAAAAGCTGTGGTAAGAGGTGTGAGCTATCAAATTTGATAAGGTGATTGAACATCAGTCGCATTGAGAGTGTGTCTCGGTTGCCGTTGTACTGAGGAATGATCACCCTAAAATTGAGGAAGTATCTGGCCAGCCTGAGCATCTTTAGACGTTCAAGGGTGCTGCTAAACATAAGAATGAGAGACATATCCATGGAAAGTCATGAAGTGATAGAAATGTAAAAATTCTGATACTTGGTTTTCAATTCTTGATGCTTACTCTATCCAATCCACACAACACATTATAAGCAAATACTTCCCAGTGAACATTCTAGTTTTCCCCCCCACTGTCGTTTCGACATCAGGATTTTTTTGTGAGGGCGGGTCTTAAAAATTGCAATGACACATATTAAACGGCTGGGAAAAACCAATTTATCCCCCTCAACAGCAATCAAAAATGTTTCAAGTCAGTAGCAGCTGACATGAAAAGGGCATGTCAAGCAAATTCATAAATAAATATGTGTTCTCCACTTAATTTCATTCTAGTGATACCTTAATCGTCAGCTCTGTAATGCATTGGTTTTTGCCGCTTCACAAGAGTGTCGGGGGGAGGACTCGAGCCATTCAATGTGGATGTTATTAATGAGGATAATTAGGACCTTGCTGCTTTACGTTCTTCACGCCATTGTTGACTCGTATTCAACTTTGACTTTGGAAATTCACTAGCAGGTTCAACTCACAGTCTGATGGCAGCTGAAAGAAGTTTAGTTGTGATTGAGTGGTTCTGATAATGTTTGTTTACACATGTGTTGCAGGAGACTTGAAAGTCTCATTCTGTAGTTGCAGTTTGTCCCCACGGTACTGACACGGTGCTGATAGTTATTCATGATTGGCAAGATTTAAGGGACACCCAAGTCATTTCTTGCGACTGAAGTGTACTCGCCGATGTTACTCTGGCTGGTAGCGGCAACTGTCCTAATGATAATGACAAACACTTCGCAACTTTGTGAATCTGTGGCGCTGCTGCAGCACCTACCTACTGTGCTGCGAACGCAACTTATGTGTTATTATATAAAGTTCGCTGCCACACTCAAATTACAACTTCTATTGTACTGTCCTGATCCATGGCCCTATAGCAAAAGGTAAAGGAAATGTCACTTTTTTAATGGCTGTAGTGTCGAATTACTGACATGTGTCAGAAATGCACCAGAATCTTCGCAGTGATCCTATTTCCTGTAACTATTGACTTATCGAGTAATATGCAGTTTGTCTGAGGCGATCTGCGCAACTTTGTTCACTACAAATTAACCTCTGGTAGCATATCCTTTATATACTGTAACTTGCTACTGACACTTCCTCAGTCGAAACTGAGTTTATTGTGAGCAAACGGTAGCGTTTCCTTTTTTGGAGAGGGGGGGGATAAATAGATCCTTCTCCTAGAAGGCGAGACCTGTTGACAAATATCCTCCTATGCTGCCTTGTGAACTACGTGTCTGATAGCGTTGATGTAGCTTGAGCTCCGGCTTATGAACCTTGCCGAGCTCTTCCAAGCACGAAATTCAGGGAGGCTAAAACCAAAGCTCCGACTTTAAAGTGTGTTTTACTGCGTAGAAATGATAACCAGCAGCCCCTCGGTTCCTTTGTTTGCAGGCCATGAGCCTTTGTGTGTGTCTCCCCCTTTCGCTTTCCTGAGAGCTCTCCGGTTTTATCCCCAATGCTTTCTTTGCCTTTGTTCATTCCCTCCCCAGCCTTCGCCTCCTTCCCTGTGCGAAAAGTGCATCAGCCGGCGCGCGTCTGCCCGTCACAGACCCCCTTTTTCTCTAAAACTTTTCTGGCCCCCGCGTGGAAGTCAGCGCGCTCGCTCGCGTGGGTGCACACGCGGGGACAGACAACTCTTCAGCCTCGCGTGTTTTGCTGAATCAGAAGAGAGAGAGAGGCTCAAGGGGGTAATTTTGCCGGAGAAGGATGCATTTTTGCCCGTACCGGCCCGTTGGCAGCACCCGCGCAGCCTTAAATGTGCAAAAATTTGCCTGTCTACGTTTCTGCAGTGGTGCCATGTAGATGTAGGTATCTAGCTAGCGAAGGAGGCCATGTTGAAATGATGGTTCTGACTCAGCTAAAAGTGAGGGGTGGCTTGTCTCCAGGCTCAATCAAGGGATATGCAGTTCTTGAGAGAAAGATGGATGGGGTTGGGAATATGGAGCTATGATGCATGGCTTAGAATTGTCGTTATTTATATGCAGCAGACGTGGCACAGTACTTTTCAGTACGTACACCGCATTTGCTCTTTAAGTACTTGTGCACTGGAGCTCAGTACAATGCTTTTCCTTACGGTTGCCCAATCTTGAGGACCCATTACGCTGACACTGAAAAAGTTTGTGCAGGATTGTTCGTCTCATTGTTGCAGCTGAAAGACTGCACAGTTGAAGTCTTTCCCATAAATTGGGGGGCAATTTCTACATACGTGCATTATGTGGAGAGCATAAATCTAGTGTGTTTTTGTGTTTGTCGCGACAAATGACCAGATGTTGCCCCCAGTTAGCCCATGCAAATCAGAGTTATCTCGTTGTTCATTGTGTTTGTGCGCGCGTGTGAGTTAGAGAGCGAGAGAGCCCTGGCAGTGCATTTTACCCTGTCTGTTCCCCCTTCAACAGTTTTTTTTTGTCTTTGCTCTCTAGTCCAGTTGCGTGTTGTATTTGTTCCTACCCCTTGGCAGTCATGTGATCTACTGAAATCGACATGATTCATGGTGGCCGCCCCAAACAGGGAGAGTTAGGCAAAGGAGGGTGTGTGTGTGTGTGTGTGTGTGTGTGTGTGTGTGTGTGTGTGTGTGTGTGTGTGTGTGTGTGTGTGTGTGTGTGTGTGTGTGTGTATTCGAACACACTCGCACAAAGCAGACAGCAGCACAAATAGATATTAT